>Ga0307933_1000019_pt1 | contig 162152 bp, 107 predicted proteins | sample OrgLakmetageno88_FD_201811 | JGI IMG/M metagenome (GOLD analysis project Ga0307933, IMG submission 201811) | Saline water microbial communities from Organic Lake, Antarctica - #88 | ecosystem: Environmental > Aquatic > Non-marine Saline and Alkaline > Saline | place: Antarctica: Organic Lake...
TCGTCTTTTTTGACTTATTTGACCCCGCAATTTCGCGGGGCAGGCTCCGCCAAATGCGCCAAAAAAAGACTTAGCCAGAACCACAACTCCTTGATCTTCATGACGAACCCGCTCCAAACAGGCTCTAAGCATCGGAGATGCCCTTTCTTTGCCCATCAAATAGCCCAAAGTCGCGCTCAGGTATTCATTCAGGGGATTGAAACAGGATAATGATGCATTGGCATAGTCGCTGTTTTGGCTTGCTTCAGAGTCCTTATCTTACTCCCTCACACAAGAATTGGAAATAAAAATGAAGTACCGTTGGTTTTTATTGCTATTGGGGGTGTTTGGGAGTCTGGCTATGTCTGCTCAGGAATTGGAGGAGGAATTGCAGGCGGAAGTGGTTTATGAAATGAAGCGACAGCTATTAAAGAACACTGCTTTCCAAAGCTTTGTATACTTCAGCCGTAATGCGGTTGAGAGAAATGGCAAGGGCAATGCTTTCGATCATGAAGCATTGCAGTTGGAAATGGTTGGTTTTGGATTCCTGCCTGGATCCTTATTTCTTCGGGTTGAAAAGTCAGCCTTAGACGGTATACTGGGAGAGGAGTATACGCTTTACGAAGTTGATTTTTCTCGTCAAGATCAGGGAAATAATGCGATTGATGCATGGGCGAATGATAGATTTAGAGGTGCTTTTCCAGGTAGTGGTGGCTTGTTTGCTGTGAAAAACAACAGTGAGGTTATATTATTAAATGTTAAAGGTGGTGGCGTTACGACAAACTTTTCAAAGGTTGTAAAAACGGACATTGCTGATCCAAAGTCCTTCGAAGCTTTTTTTAAAATACTTCGATATCGCATTTTTCCAAATGGGATATTCATTGAAAAAGTCCTTAGGGATACAGTTGTTTTAAAGCACGTTTACGAATGGGGTAATGGAGCTAGATGGGAGTATCAGTACTTTGTTCCGGCGTCTAACCCTATGAACTATAGAAAAGTCGAACTTGCCAAATCTCCCGCTACAAAAAAGATGCCATATGTGCCCCATCCAAGAAATACAGAAAAAGCTACATTCAGCGGCACAGAAGACAAAAAGCGCTATCTCTTTGAAGCCCTAATGGAGAACCTCTACCTCTATAAATTCCATCAAAAAGTCAGCGCACTGCCTGATAGTGTAGACCCGGAGACTATGATAGACAGCCTATTGCCAGACTATGATGTATACCTGCCTCGTATGTACCACCTGAGGTATGGCTGCTGCTGGGAAAGCGAGGCACGGGTAGCGGATTTGAAGGCAAGGCTGCCAGAGATGATGAGCTTTAGCTATGATTACGAGAGGGAACCTTATCTTAATGGGACTATCGATTATAAATTTGTTTCTGCTGAACACCGGTTTTATTATCGTGATATCGAGTATTATAAAATCTACGTCGACAGCTTACTCTTGTGGCATAAGAGAGAAGACCCGCAATTTGCGGATTCCATAAGCTGGGACGATTTTAACAATGATAACATTTATGATACCTATTATCAGCCCCAATGGAAAACCATAACAGAAAGAGCGTTGCGTTATTCCTATCCTTTAGTAGTAAGCCCGGAGCCATTGCCAGCAAGATACCTTTCCCAATGCGCCTGGGCTAACAGTCTAGGCGCGGCTAATAACCACTATGACTATCCCTATCATTACATCAAGCAGCCTCGCGCCAATCATTATCTGCTGGCACTTGACACGGAGACCCGGGATGTGTATTTCATAAGCGGGAAAGACATCTTTTTGACCAAAACTGTGCCCTTGTATCTGCCTTACGTAGTCGACCGGGAGGCCAGAAGGCGTGTTCCTGTGCATCGTGATCCTGATTACAGCCAACTCTACAAGAAAGGGGACTGGCGAATGCTGTTCACCTACCTTCAAGACCGCCTCTACCGCTACCTGGTAGAACGGCTGGACCGCAGCAACGTCATCTACGAAGATGAGGAGAAGGTGGTGCTGCGCTGCAAGGGGAAGGAGTACCGAAAAGAAATCGAACTGGAAGTCACCCTCTACTTTGATGATCCGGAGAATTTAGAAATCAAAAGGCTCAACTAAAGCCTGGAAACGACTGGGTTCAAACGTCACCTTGTCTCCAACCACTCAATGCCCAGCCCTTCAATAACCGTTTCTTCGTCCACTTCTTCCAGATAAAAATTGCCGACAGCGGCTTTCAGGCGCAGTAGGGTAGGAGCCACTTCGCTACGGCGGATGGCAAGGTCAACGGTAGCCGAGGTGTCGAAGTTTTGATCAATCATGTTCAACTGCAGATGTTCGATACTGCTCATGACGTTGCCCATCAGGCCGTACTCGAAAGACAAGCGGTAAATTTCCTCTACCGTTCGCTCCACAATGTCAGCAGCTTGAAGTGCGGCAGCCGTACTCTCCTTGTAGGCATTGATGAGCCCCGAGGTGCCCAGTAGTGTGCCGCCAAAGTACCGGATCACGATAACGATCACATAGGTGAGCCCGGAACTGTCGATCTGGCCGAGTATAGGCCGGCCGGCGGTGCCGCTGGGCTCCCCGTCGTCATTGGCCCGGAAATTGTTCTGGTCCAGCCCCAGCCGGAAGGCGTAGCAATGATGGCGGGCTTTGGGGTGGAGCTTGCGGACTTCCTCCAGCGCGGCTTTCCACTCGTCTTCAGTATAGGCCGGATAGGCAAAGGCAATGAACTTGCTGCCCCGGTCGCGGAACTCCCCCGTAGACGAGCTGCTGATGGTCTGATAAGTATCTATGATTGTTGACATCAGGGCGAATTTAACCTTTTACAAACTGTTAACAAACCTTGCCAACCTATTAACAGGAGGTACCGTTATTATCTGCATCTTTATGGTTCGGATTTCCCTTTTGGGCAGGTTATAGAGTATATTTGCGCAAAACCACGGACCTTGAAAACCACACTTGAAGCTTTCGACGAAATCATGGCGCAGTGCCGGGAGCTGTTCCGTAAAAAGACGGTGGATTATGGCACCGCCTGGCGTATCCTGCGGCCCGCTTCCCTGACCGACCAACTGTACATCAAAGCCAAGCGGATCCGAAGTATCGAAGAAAAGCAAAAGCAAAAGGTGGAGGACAGTGTGGAGGACGACTACCGGGGGCTGATCAACTACGGGATCATGGCTTTGATTCAACTGGAACTGCCAGGAGACGCCACCCTGGAGCTGCCTCCGGATGAGGCCGTTGCCCATTACGATGCTAAAGTGGCCCTGGCCCGTGAGCTGTTGGAAGCCAAAAACCATGATTACGGAGAGGCCTGGCGCGATATGCGCATCGCCTCTATGACGGACATGATTCTGCAAAAGCTTCTCCGGGTCCGCCAAATTGAGGATAATGCAGGGCAGACGCTGGTTTCAGAAGGCCTTAATGCAAATTACCTCGACATCATCAATTATGCTATTTTTGCACTCATCAAACTGAACGAACAAAACGCTTCATCATGACTATAGGAACACTGGTACTCTCCGTCGCAGCTGTTGCCCTGCTGCTGACCCTGATTATAGGGTTGACGACCAAGCGAATTGAAAACTGGCTCATCAGTTTCCTGCAGAACTTCTGCGGGGCACTGTTTATCTTCTCCGGTTGGGTAAAAGCGGTAGACCCCCTGGGCACGGCCTACAAAATGGAGCAGTACTTTGCGGAATTTGAATCTACTTTTTCAGATACCTGGTTCTCCTTCCTGGCACCGATGTTCCCGCAGCTGGCCGAATGGTCAATCGGCTTTTCGGTATTCATGGTGGTTTTTGAGATCGTGCTGGGCGTAATGTTGCTCATCGGCTCTGCCCGGAAGCTTACGGCCTGGGCTTTTTTCCTGCTCGTCGCCTTCTTCACGGTGCTGACAGGCTTTACCTTTCTGACCGGCTACGTACCGGCGGGAGTGAATTTCTTCCAGTTCGGACAGTGGGGTCCCTACGTGGAAACCAATATGAAAGTGACCGACTGCGGTTGCTTTGGCGACTTTATCAAGTTGGCGCCTTTTACCTCTTTTATGAAGGATGTATTCCTGCTGGTCCCTTCCATTTTATTTCTGATCTTTCACAATAAAATGCACCAGCTCATGGGTGCAGGCGCACGCACTGCGATTGTGATTTTAGGCACCGGGGCACTCCTTCTTTACTGCTTCAGCAACTACATGTGGGATATCCCGCATACTGATTTCCGCCCCTTCCACAACGAGGCGAATATCCGCCTGGAAAAGGAGCTCGAAGACCTGGCTGAAAACAATGCGGAGGTGATCGCTTATAAGGTGACGAATAAGGAAACGGGAGAGACCGCACAGTTTCCTATCGATGAATACCTGAAAAAATACAAAGAGTATCCGAAAGAGGAGTGGAACCTGGAGCAGATCAAAGCCGAACCCATTGTTAAGGTGGTGAAGACCGCCGACGGCTACCATATTCCCAGCGCCGAGGGCGAATCTTACGAAGCAGAACTCGCCAGCTACCTGGCCCAAAACTGGGACCTTGAAAGCGATACCACTGCGCAAATCGTGGAGCGCAGCAAAATTAGTGACTTCGAACTTTCTGGTGGTCCCCAAGGCAGCGATGTGACCTATGACATCCTCAACAACCCGGATTATAGTTTTATGATCGTGGCCTACAAACTGCACACGAAGCAAGAGGAGGTAACCACTCAGATGCTCCGGGATACCGTTTATAAAGTGGACACCGTAGCGGTGGAAGACACCATTAAGCTGGTGCGTAGCATCGACCGGATCGATAAGCGTCAGGTGGAACAAACCAAGTACCACTTTGAAGACGAATACCTCGACCCTTGGACCGATATCGTGAACCCGGTGCTGGCAGAAGCCCGGCAGGAGGGCTACAAAGTCTTTGCAGCAACAAGCTATGCTTCTCCTGAGAAATTACAACAATTCCAGGCGGCCACCAATAGCGATTATCCTTTCTACACAGGGGATGATATCCTGCTGAAGACTATTGTACGCTCCAATCCGGGAGTTGTGCTGATGAAGAACGGCAAGGTCCTTGGCAAATGGCACTACAAGAAATTACCCACTTACGAAACACTGAAAACAGAATTTCTGAAGTAGTAGGTTGCGCTGCGAGCGTGTTGGGAAGCTTCCGACAGGAAAATAGCTGCCGGTTTTTCCTCCGGCAGCAAAGGTACGGGCCGGGCTTTTTTTCAAGAAAAGGCAAATTGATACGCCTCAATGTCGCAAACCAACGATCAGAGTGTATATTTGCGATGACTTTAACCGGGAATATTGAAATATGCTGAGTAGAAGGAATATCCGCATTAAAGTAATGCAGATGCTTTATTCCATGAGCCAAGACCATTCGCTGGGGCTGGACGATGCCGTCCGGCGTTATCGGGGGAATGTCCACCGCTCTTTTGATTTATACCTCTTTACGCTGTGGTCGCTGGTACGTATATCAGAATATGCTATACAGGACAAAGCGAAGAAGTTGGAAAAATTGCTGCCTTCCGAATCGGATAAGCAGTTTACGGCTGTGCTGGCTGAGAATGAGCCGGTCCGGTCTGTAGTGCGCAATGAGGCCTTTCAGGAAGCCCTGCGCCTGCGCAAGCTCAAGCACCGGATTGACCTGGACAACATCCGTACTTTCTATCAGGACTTCGCCAAAACCGAAGAATACATCACCTACAGCCGTCAGGCTACCCACTCCGGGAAGGAACATGTAGAAATACTGCTTACGCTCTTTAAGCACCTGGTCAATAACGAAACATTCAATGATTTTCTGGAAGACGATTTCCCCAACTGGGTGGATGATGAGTCGCTCGTGGTAGGCGCGGTCAAGAAAACCCTCAAAGGGTTGCCTGTAGAAGGGGCTTTCTTTGAGGAGCACCGCCCACAGGGCGAAGCGGTGGAAGACTTTGGAGAAAAGTTGTTGCGTCAGGTCGTTGAAGAAGGAGATGATTTACTGGCGGTCATTGAGCCGACCCTCCGCAACTGGGATGCTGACCGGGTCGCGGTGATCGACATGATACTGCTGAAAATGGCTTTAAGCGAACTGACCTCTTTCCCTTCCATTCCCACCAAGGTCACGCTCAACGAGTTTGTAGAAATCTCCAAGCAGTACAGCACTGACAAAAGCAAAGACTTTATCAATGGCATCTTGGACCGCCTGATGAAGCAACTCAACAAAGAAGGTAAAATCCGGAAGCAAGGACGCGGTTTGCAGGAGTAACCCGACTTTGTGATTTGAAATGTGCGCAGGGCACATCATTACAGCCCTTGCAAGGACTGTAATGATGTGAGAAAATCCTATCTTCGCGCCATGACAGAAAAAATCCTTATCCTCGATTTCGGCTCGCAGTATACGCAGCTCATTGCGCGGCGTATCCGTGAGCTTAACGTCTACAGTGAGATTGTACCCTTTAATAAAGTACCTGAAATAGACGATACCATCAAAGGCATTATTTTATCGGGCAGCCCCTTTTCTGTGGCTGATCAAAACGCTTTGCATACTGATCTGGACCAGCTGATTGGGCAGCGCCCTGTACTCGGCATTTGTTATGGTGCACAGTACATCGCTAAGCAGATGGGCGGCAAGGTGGAGCGTTCTCTAAAGCGGGAGTACGGGAAAGCAGAGCTCAGCCGTATGTATCAAAGCGATCCCTTCCTGGCCGATGTACCCGATGGCTCGCAGGTGTGGATGTCACATGGGGACACTATCATGGAAGTACCCGAGCAATTCGAACTTCTGGCGGGCACAGCAAATGTAGACGTGGCAGCGTTTAAGTCGAAGGAAGGGGCATTTGATGCTCCGGTGTACTGCATTCAGTTTCACCCGGAAGTGTCGCATAGCCTGGATGGCATGACTGTGCTCAAGAACTTTGTCAAAGATATCTCCGGTTGCCATGCGGAGTGGACCCCTGCTGCTTTTGTGGAGGAAACCGTGAAGGGACTACGGGACCAACTTGGAGACGACCACGTTATTATGGGGCTTTCCGGCGGTGTGGATTCCACGGTTGCGGCGTCTCTGCTGCACGAAGCTATTGGTGATAACCTGGTCTGTATTTTTGTAGACAACGGCTTGTTGCGAAAAAATGAATATGAAGAAGTCCTGCATTCTTATAAGGATATGGGGCTGCGGGTTGTGGGGGTAGATGCGAAGGCTGCTTTTTATGAGGAATTGGAAGGCGTTTCCGACCCGGAGCAAAAGCGCAAAGTCATTGGCCGCGTCTTTATTGAGGTCTTTGAGCGGGAAGCGCTAAACCTGGAAGAAGAAGACCGCGCTATCAAGTGGCTGGGGCAGGGGACCATCTATCCGGATGTGATTGAGTCTGTATCGGTACATGGGCCCTCCGTAACCATCAAGTCGCATCATAATGTGGGTGGATTGCCGGAAATGCTCAATCTGAAAATTGTAGAGCCGCTGCGCATGCTGTTTAAGGATGAGGTCCGGCTGGTAGGTACAGAACTCAAGGTACCACATGGTATTAATAGTCGGCATCCTTTCCCCGGTCCGGGGCTCGGAATCCGCATTTTGGGGGATGTTACTCCCGAAAAGGTCCACATGCTTCAGGAAGCAGATGCCATTTATATCAACAATCTTCGTAAATTCGGCTTGTACGATGAAGTTTGGCAAGCGGGCACCATCCTTTTACCGGTACAATCGGTAGGCGTGATGGGCGATGAAAGGACCTATGAGAAGACCGTTGCCCTGCGGGCTGTTAACTCCCGTGATGGGATGACCGCTGAGTGGAGCCGCCTGCCGCACGATTTCCTGGCCACGGTGTCCAGTGAAATTATCAATAATGTAAAAGGAATTAATCGTGTCGTTTATGATATCAGCACTAAGCCGCCTTCCACAATTGAATGGGAATAGATTACTTATCGCCCTGTTTTTGGGCTTGTCCGTCTCTTCCTGTGCCTTATTCCGGAAAGCAGAAACCGATGAAGACCCCGAAGAGGTTGGCGAAGAACTAGATCCTCTGCCGGGCAAGAAAGTATACGACCCCGAAACAGGTCAGCTGGTTATCGTTGATGGGGCACCGGTAGAAATGATGGATACCATCAAGTGGAAAGTGATCTCCACCGATAGTATTCCGCCTATTCAATCCGGGGAAAGCATAGCGCAGGGGGATGTCATGGGCAACCCTTCGGAGCTAATTCGCAGAGGCGATTTCGGAACAGAGTTTTATACCTCTTACAACGTTACCGTTCTGTTGCCTTTCCTTTCCGATCGGTTCAATCCGGAAGCCAATGAGATTTTCCGTAATTCCACATGGGCGCTCAACTACTACGGTGGCATGCAGATGGCTTTAGATGAACTCGATGATACAGGGATCAAGCTTAATGTGAAGGTGATGGACAGTAAGGCACAGCAGACCGTGGTGAGCCGATTGCTGAGCACCCGTTCTGAATTTTACAATTCGCATCTGATCATGGGGCCTTACCGTAGCGATAATGTGGAGCTGGTGGCAGAATTTGCCCGGCGGAACAACAAGACCTATGTCTCTCCGCATAGCGCCTCTGCTAACATTACTTCTGCAAATCCAAACTATATACAGGTCAGTCCGACATTAAAGTCCCATTGCCAGGCTATTACCCGGCACGCTTATGAAAACCACGGCCGTAAGAAAATGGTCCTGGTGGCCCGGGATAAAGAAGTAGAACGGGCCCGGTTCAGCTACTTTCAGGAAGAAATCTTTCGCCTGGAAGGCCGTATTGAAGATTCCCTGCGGCTACGGGAGTATGTCATCAAAGTAGATGATAATGACGAAGAGCGGTTTGGCAATATAGACTTATCGCCCTACATGACACCCGGTGATACCACTGTTTTTATCCTGCCGTCCTGGTCTAATGAAACCTTTGTGTATTCTTTTCTAAGTCAGGTTAAATTGGCAAAGAACCCCATGAATACAGGGGGCAGGCGAGGTAATGTTCCGCCCGAACCCATGCACGTGGTTGTTTATGGTATGCCGCAATGGGAAGAGTACGAACGCATCGACTTCAATTTGTACGAAAGCCTGAATGTCCATATTAGCAGCGATACCTACCTGGACAGCTATTCCGATGATGTACGTTTCTTTAAGCGTAAATTTTATAACCGCTACGGAATAACACCGGGGGAAGAAGCCTTTCTGGCCTATGATGTGACGCGCTACTTCGGGCGCATGCTCAACGATTACGGTACTAAGTTTCAGTATCAGATGGAGAAAGTACCGGATCAGATGCTGCATACCCGCTTTGACTTTGAACGCGTGGTACGCCCCACTACTACCGGTACGGAGAACCCGCCTATCCAGAAATTTGAGAACAAGCATGTCAACATCCTGAAGTTCCAGGATTACCAGTTTCAGTCAGCGAATATGAGATAAATTGAAAGTAGCAAGAAAGGAAAGATTGACCTCGGTTGCGGAGCGCCGTCAGCCTAACCTGACCGTTATTTTGGAGAATGTACATGACCCCCATAATATCGGGGCGGTGCTGCGCTCCTGCGACTCCGTCGGTATTCGGGAAATATTCGTACTGTATACGGAGCCCCGCCTTGATCAGGAGCGGATCGAAATCGGTAAGAATGCGAGCTCCGGTGCCCGCAAGTGGATCGACATTCATTTGTACCACGATGTCGAGGCCTGCTTTGCACACGTGGAGCAGGGGTATAAGCACATTTGGGCAACCCATCTTGGCGAACAAGCTGTAGACCTTTACGAGATCGACTTTACACAGTCAGTTGCGCTCCTGTTCGGCAATGAGCACGGTGGCGTCTCCGATGCCTCCCTGAAACATGCAACCGGAAATTTCCTTATTCCCCAAATGGGCATGGTGCAGAGTTTAAATATCTCGGTGGCCTGCGCAGTAACGCTCTACGAAGCCCTTCGGCAACGACGTGCAGCGGATATGTACGGTGCCAGGAACCCTATGACGGAAACGGAGCGCAGCGGGCTTGTTGAAGCTTACCTCGACCGGCACGACCGGAAGAACTACAATAAATTTGTGCATAAAAGAGGCTAAATCTTAGCCGGCTATAAGTCACTGGCTTCCTGCACCGTTAGCCGGAGGCTTTGAACAGCCGGCTGTTCCGTCCAATCTTCAGCCGGGAGCTGCGCTACCTGCTTGATCAGGCTGCGGAGTTGTTCCAACCGTTCCCAGCCTTTCTGCCAGTTTGGCGCTCCCTCAATAGCTTGTAGTTGGCGGAACCAGCGGCGGCGCAGCTGTTCCCCTTCATTCAGTAAGGTAGTCCGGTCCATTTCCATTAGCCAATGATTTGCAGTTTGGCGAACTTCAGCATAATCTTGCGTTGTTGGGGGTCGCTGGCATTTTTAAAGAAAATGGTGGCGATGCGGTTCGTGTTGCCGCCATCAATACTGAGGACTTTCCCTTCTCCAAACTTAAGGTGTAGCACTTTCATTCCGGCTTGAATTTCAGTAGAAGCATTTGGCTTGAAGTCCTTGGGGTCAATACCAATATCGATGAAGCGTACAGGCTTCCGAAAATTACCAGATACTTTAGCACCGCTGCTGCCCTGTGTATCAGAGGCGTTGTCCATCAGGCTGGGCCTGCCACTAAAAGTGGAACGGGCACCGCTGATTTCTTCCAGGCGCTCAAGCGGCACTTCCTGGAGAAAACGGCTGGGCTCATTATAGCGCATTTGCCCGTACTGGTAGCGGCTGTTGGCATAGGAAAGCGTAAGGAATTGCTCCGCACGGGTGATGGCCACGTAAAACAGCCGCCGCTCTTCGTCTATGCCGTCCTGCGACTCCAGCGACATAAAGGAGGGGAAAAGCTTTTCTTCCATGCCAACCACAAATACCGATTTAAACTCAAGCCCCTTAGCGGCGTGGACGGACATAAGGGTGACGTATTCACTGTTTTCGTCTTCCTTGGTATCGAGGTCAGTCAGCAGGGCAATATTTTGCAGATAGCTGGCCAGGGATTTATCAGTGAGCGTTTCTGTATCGATGACCGTATCGTCTTCCACGAAGGCCTTTACCCCATCGAGCAGGGCATTAGCATTCTCCAGGCGGTTGATACCCTCTACGGAGTTGTCAGACTTTAGGTCGTCGAGTATACCGGATCGCTTGGCAATATAGCTCGCTGCCTCGTAAGCATTTTCCTGTGCAGCTTTATTGCGGAAGGACTTGATCATAGATGCAAAGTCGGCAATAGCTCCGGATGCCCGTTTACTCAGTTGTACCCGGCCCAGGCATTCCCAGAGTGGCTTGTCAAGCTGAGCCGATACCGAAGTGATTTTCTCCAGTGTCGTTTTGCCAATGCCCCGCTTGGGGTAGTTGATGACCCGGCGCAGCGCTTCCTCGTCCATGGTATTGACGGACAGGCGGAGGTAGGCGACTATGTCTTTGACTTCTTTACGTTGGTAAAAAGAAAGCCCGCCGAATATTTTGTAAGTGATGTTGTACCGCCGCAGGTACTCCTCAAAAACTCTGGACTGCGCATTGGTGCGGTAGAGAATGGCAATTTCGCTATTGCGCAGGTGGTGCCGGCTTTTTTGCTCAAGGATGGTATCGGCAACGCGCTGCCCCTCCTCCCCATCGGTCATAGCTTTGATAAGCTTGATTCTTTGCCCGTCCCCTTTGTCCGACCAGATGGTCTTCTTGATCTGCCGGCGGTTGTTGCCAATCACTTCGTTGGCGGTTTGTACGATGTGCTCGGTGGAACGGTAATTTTGTTCCAGCTTAAAGACTTTAATGCCATGCTTTTCAAAGTCTTTCTCAAAGTCGAGGATGTTCTGAATCGTAGCTCCCCGAAAAGCATAGATACTTTGCGCATCGTCGCCGACCACGCAGATGTTGCGATGGCTCTTATCGTACTGTATAAATTTGCGGATGATAGAGTACTGCAGATGGTTCGTGTCCTGGAACTCATCGACGAGGAGGTATTTAAATTTCTCCCGGTACTTGTCCAGCACATTGTCTGGATTTTTCTGGAAGAGTTCGTACAGGCGGTACAGCAGGTCATCAAAGTCCATTGCACCGGAGCGCTTGCAGCGGGCAGTGTACTTTTTGTAAATCGTATAGATGTGCGGGCGCTTCGCCATCCGGTCCTGCTCGCGCAGCTCCTCGTCTTTTTCGTAGAGCTTTGGGGTGATCAGACTGCTTTTAGCTGAGCTGATACGCGAAAGGATAGCATTGGGGTTGTAGTGGTCTTTGTTCAGGTTCATTTCCTGAATGATAGACCGGATGACGCTTTTGGAGTCATCGGAATCGTAAATGGTGAAGTTAGACGGATAACCAATTTTCTCTGCTTCAACCCGGAGGATGCGCGCGAATATGGAGTGGAAAGTGCCCGCCCAAACCCGGTTAGCTCTTGGCCCGACTACTTTGCCAATCCGCTCCTTCATTTCCCGGGCGGCCTTGTTGGTAAAGGTAAGCGCAAGGATATCCCATGGTGCTGTCCCTTGCTCAATCAGGTGCGCAATGCGATAGGTCAAAACCCGGGTCTTTCCAGAGCCTGGCCCGGCCACTACCAATACCGGTCCGTCCGTATTGGTCACTGCCTGACGCTGTACATCATTCAATTCGTCTAAATAACTCATGCTTATCTTCTGTTTCTTTATCTCTCTTAGACTTAGCTAAACCTGAAAAGGTCAGGAGAAGGGCTTTGAGAAACTTTTCTGGTTTGCCTTTCTCCGTTCGCCTATGCTTTATGCGAAGGCGGATTCCACTTACGCTCCTTCCAAAGCCTCCCAGTATTCCAACCCTCGCCTTGTATGCGGGATGCAGATAGAGCCTCCGACCAGATTAGCAATAGCGAAGACCTCGAAAACCTCTGCTTTGGTCACGCCCTGTTCGTAGCATTTGCCCAGGTGATAGCGGATGCAATCGTCGCACCGCAGCACCATAGACGCTACAAGCCCCAGCAACTCTTTCGTTTTGGCAGGGAGCGCACCATCTTGATACGCATTTGTGTCGAGATTAAAAAAGCGCTTCAATACTTTATTATCCTCCGCCAAAATTTTCTCATTCATCTTGGCCCGATAATCGTTGAATTCTTGTACTTGAGACATGTTGGATTGGATTTTGCCGAAAAGCAAAAGTAGGGATTCTGTCCCGGCAAGTGAATTGGAGACGCAACTAAAATTTGTTATCTTTCGTTAGGCAAAAAAAGAAAAGATATGACTCGGGTACTGCTAAACATTGAAAAAGAAGACGACTTAAAACTGATCTTGGCATTAGCTAAACGCCTGGGCGTTGAGCATCAAGTTAGCCTGAAGGAGGAAGAGTTGAAGTTTCTTCAGGGATTATCCTCTGCTTACGAAGAAGTAAAGCTGATGTTGGATGGACGCAAAGAAAAAAAGAGCTTGAAAACTTTTCTAGATGAGTGTTAAAATAATTATCACGGATAATTTTGCCAAAGAAGCCAAGAAGTTACTGAAGAAATATAAATCCCTTAAAGATGATTTGCAGGGATTGGAAAAGGCGCTCGAGAAAGACCCTCATCAAGGAGTTCAAATTAAGGAGCAAGTATATAAGGTTCGGTTGGCGATAAAAAGCAAGGGGAAAGGTAAAAGTGGGGGCGCAAGAGTGATTACTTTTTTAATTGCTGACAAACCAGCAGAGTCGGATTACGGGTTCGAAGTATACTTGCTTTCCATCTATGACAAGTCATCAGCCGCAAATATCCCGCCCAAGAAGCTTGATGCGCTGGTTAAGATGGTAATCACAGAAGAGGAAGAAGAATGATATATTTGGACAACAACGCGACCACCCCCTGCGACCCCAAGGTAATAGAAGCCATGCTACCTTATTTTTACGAACAGCCGGGCAATGCGGCCAGCCGTAATCATGCGATGGGGTGGCTGGCGGAAGATGCGGTAAAAACGGCTCGTCAGCAAGTGGCGGCGCTGATCGGTGCGGAAGCCAAAGAGGTGGTTTTTACCTCCGGCGCTACGGAATCGGACAACCTCGCTATTCTGGGCACCCTGGAGCAGTACCGGCGCAGGGGCAATCACATCATTACGTTAAAAACAGAGCATAAAGCCGTGCTGGATGCCTGCGCCCGCGCCGAACAGCTGGGCGCTGAGGTGACTTACCTCGACGTGGATCGAGATGGGCGTATCGATCTGAGTGCGCTCGAAGCGGCTATCCGGCCCGATACGGTGCTGGTGTCTGTCATGTGGGGGAATAATGAGACCGGCGTGCTCCAACCGATGGCAGCAATTGGTGCACTTTGCGATAAGTATGGCACCTTGCTGATGAGCGATGCCACACAGGTGGTGGGTAAGCTGCCCTGTCATCCCCGGGAGGCCGGGGTGCACCTGATGGCGTTTTCTGCCCACAAAATGTACGGCCCGAAAGGGGTAGGGGGCTTGTACGTAAGCCGGCGGCAGCCAAAAGTGAGTGTAGCTGCTCAGGTGTACGGCGGTGGTCATGAGCAGGGCCTGCGGTCAGGTACCCTGAATGTACCGGGCATCGTAGGGTTCGGTAAAGCTGCGGCATTAGCTAACGCGCAGATGGAGGAAGAGACAGCGCGATTGGGCCCCTTACGCGACTATCTGGAGCGGCAATTACTGGAAAGGATACCTCAAACCTTCCTGAACGGGCACCCTGAACATCGCTTGCCGCATGTAGCCAATATCGCTTTCCCGGGCACAGAATCTGATACCGTAATGATGCGATTTGGGCAGGAACTGGCACTGTCTTCCGGCTCGGCTTGTACTTCTGCTTCGGTCGAGCCCTCTCATGTGCTCACAGCGATGGGGGTGACTTTGGAGGAAGCCCATAGCTCCCTGCGTTTTAGTTTAGGCCGGTTCACCCAAAAAGAAGAAATAGAACGTACCCTGGAAATGGTGAAGCACGCGGTGGCGGCTGCCCGGGCAGCCAACCCGGTCTGGGAAACGGCCAAAACTTGATGTTGCAAGATCTTAAAACAAAAATGCCCCGATGGAAATAAAATCCACCGGGGCATTTTTTTAGAGCTATAGTAACTTCATTAGTGCTGTACAGCAACAGGCAGGGTACGGATACCTTGCTCTGTCTGCAAGCGCAGGTAGTAGTTGCCAGCGGGCAGATTACTGACGTTGTAGTCCAGCGTAGTCTGCTGCACACTGCTCAGGTTGCGGGTTTCCACAACCTGTCCATTTGCACTAAACAATGTAGCTGTTGCTTCCTGTGCCATCTTTTCCAGGTTTACGATTGCCTGAAACTGCGTATTGGCAGGAGAAGGCATTACCGTAAGACTGTTTTCCGGCAGTTGGGCGATCGTGTTGTTGGTTGCCATTCCTACAGAAAGGCGAACAACGGGGATGTTATCCAAACCGAAACCAGTTAGCGAAAATTCACCAACGTTACTCACATCAAGTGCTACGTAAGGAATGGCTCTGTTGCCTACGGAATCCTGGTAGAACTGAGATGCAGCATAGTCGATATTGGAAGTCGTGCTCAGGAAAAGATCAGAATCATCATCATCTGGTGCAAACTGTACAACGATGATGTAATAAGTGTCATCCTGAAGTGCCGGGAAGTTACCGTCAATATCAACTGGAATGGTGACAAGATCACTTTCTTCTGTACCATCAATGGCGTAGCTATTGAAAGCAATTGGACCATTTAGCTCATCACCGGCAGCCAGGCCATCACCATCGGTGTCACCTGTCCACTCGAAAAGAAGGGTAGATACCGCAAATCCAGCAGCGGAAGTAATATCACTAACGCCAAAGGTTACGTATCGGGCAAAGAGGTTTTCACCATTAGCTACATAGTATACGTTGCCGTAGCTAAAGTCGTTGTCATCAGCCGGTCGTGTACCGCCAAGGTCCTCACCACTGTCGCGCTGAAATAGTGTATCTGTAACGATAAAAGAGAAGTCTTTTACATTGTTTTCCGGACTAGCATCTGTTTCGCCAAGTGTCAGTTCGTACTGACCTGTGTATGCACCAGGCATCATTGATGGCGTGAATTCGTTGTTGAAGAATACATTCTCAGCAACAGAGTCTGTACCCACCATTTCGTAGACCAGCTCGTCAGAGAAGACTTCGCCACCAGCGTCGCTGATGGTAACAGAAAGCGTCGCATCTGCTTGTACCAGCGAACCCAAGTTTTCAATATCAGCGACGAAACCGAAAGGCGTTACCTGAGAAGCGGGAGTGGCAAAGTTAGGGGAAACAGCGTGGAAGTTGTTCACACGCATATCATTGGCTGGGCGTGGATCTGCATCGTATATTGTGATATCGTCGATACTCCAATTGTATTCAAAACTACCAGTCCATTGCCACTGAATCAAGACATCAGCTTCGCCAGCAGCAGCGTCAGAAATGTCAATTGAAACTTCTTCAGGATTAGCTGACCAGCGTTCGCTGGTAGTCAGACCTGGAAAGATCTCGTAAGCTGTCCAGTTGGTCCCTCCATCACTGCTGACGCGAAGGATGGCATTTGCATCTGCAGCAAAGGTGAAAACGCCAATGTGTGTCTGGAACTCAATCCATACCGCATCTTCTGCAGAGAAATCCAGAGAAGGGATGGTAAGTTCGCTTGTGTGGGTGATATTACCTGCACCATCAGAGTCTACGGTAATGAAGCCATTAGTTGCAGTAGCAGAAGCGAAAGGCATTTGCTGATTGATCTGGCCATCCCAGATAGCAGGGCAACCATCACCTTGACCGGACGCAGGGTCATTGCACCAGGTCCAGATAGCATCGTTACCAGATGGGTCTTCGTTTGTCCACTCTGCAGAAATACCATTGGCAAAGTCTTCTGAAAGCAGCACGCTTTGGGCGGACAAGGAGGTAAAGATACCCATAGCCACCATAAATAATGTAGTTGTAATTAGTCTACGTAAATTCATATAATAAGTTGATTTGATGTTCTTTTTCGCTTCCTTGAAGGAATGACCCTTCAGAAAGAATATTAATGATGTATAACCAGGGGCTTGGTGAAACTAGCTCCAGCGGTTCTAAACTTTACGATGTACCAGCCGGAATGAAGCTTATGAACCCCAAAGGTAAAGGTTTTATCAGGAGAAATATTAATTTCTTGGTCAAGAACTGTCCTCCCGCGGGCATCAATAAGGGATAATTTGCCGCTTTTAGCAAGAAAGTCTCCTTGCAGTTCGATTTGAACGAATTCACCTGCCGGGTTAGGGCTTACACTCATAGCGACCACTTCTTTAGCCTCATCCCAAGTTGAAGTCAAAATGGGAGAATCTCCAATATGAAGGCGTACTACCGGCACGATATCGTACCCAAATCCCAGCAAACTAAATGCACCTTCGTTTCCTAAGTCTAGCACACTCGCGTACTGTGCAACAAGCCCGGGGGTGGAATTGTGCGCAGCAACCGTAGCGGTATAGTCAATAGTATCGCTGGCCAGCATAAATAAGAGTGGCGGCGTGGGGTCATTGTACCGCACACTAATTATGTAGTAGGTGCTGTCTTTAAGGGGGATGCCTGCTCCTTCAAAGGATACCGGTAAGGTGATCATATTCAGCCCTTCTGTACCATTGAATGGATACAAATTGATGGCCACCTCTTCCAGTTCTTCCGCATCTGCTATATCATTTTCATTAAGATCACCGGCCCATTCGTGCAGCACAACATTGACCGATCGGCTCATGTTCGCCAGTGGAACCGGGTTGCTGACCGCAAAAGAGACGTGCCGGGCAAAAAGCCCATCGCCATTCGGGACAAAAAAGCAATTGCCATACGTGTACTCCACTTCCTCCACCGGCGCAATATCCCTGGTAAAGCCGCCTTCTTTGGCAAAAGTGGAATCGGTGACTTCAAAAGCCCAACTTACGGCATCATTTTCCGGTCGCTGATCGGGTTCGATATGGCCGGCAGTGTAAGTACCGATGTAGGTGCCCGTCCCGGGGATAGCCGGAGCTCCCATCAAATCCTCAAAGGGCGTATTTTCGAATAGGGCATTGACCTCCAGAACTTCGGCGACCGGTTCGGAAACGGAGAATAGCTCAACGCCGGTTTCGGCATCTGCCAACTGAAAACCCCGCGTCACGACCGATGCATTCTGACTCCCAATATTCTGCAGGTCTGACTGCAGGGGGATGTCCATGACCTGTCCCGCCGGCGTTTGCATGTTGGGAGTGCGTGCAAAGAAATTTGGATTGGTTCGCAGATCACTGTCGGGGCGCTCCTCCAGCGCAATATCATCTATTGCCCAGAAGTAAAAGTCGCCTGCCCAGGTGAATTTGATGCGGAACTCAGTCACACCTTCCAGGTCCGGCAGCGGAAAGTACTCCCGGTTGTCGTAGGGCGGCAACTGATTGCCATTAGCACTTGTAACTGGTGTGAGGTAGGGATTGACGCCCTGGGGCGGGCTCCAGTTCGCGCCGCCGTTTATACTGTAGGCAAAGGAGGTGATAAATCGGGTGCCTTCGCTTGAGGAAGGGGCGTTGAATGCCGTATTGCCCAGCCAGGCCAACTGGTGAAAAGAAAGCGCCAGGGGTTTTTCGGCTACACTGGGGTCAATGACAGGAGAGATGAGCTCGCAAAGGTGGAACTGCTGCCCGGGCTCTTCGCCCAATGTGGTATAATAATCTGCATCAAAAAGCATCGCCCCGTCCACAGCGGTTTGGGAGTGGATGAAAAAGTCCGGACCGAGTTCGCTACGGTCTGCGCCAAGCCCCCGGCTGGCATCTCCACCAGTCCGCCATTGCCAGATAGAGTCGCTTTCGCTGTAAAACAAGACGTTGGAGGTCCAGCCGTTATCCCCAAACTCGAAGGGCTCAAAGAAGACGGCGTTGTCTGGTGCTGCCGGATTATTCTCGGTTAGGGTTACATCGTCAATCATCCAAGCAAACTCGTAATTGGCAGCCCATTCCCATTCCAGTTCTACGGAAGACTGGCCTGCAGCCAGGTTAGTAATGTCAAAGGTGACGATATAGGGCCTGTTGGGTGCAATATCCGGATTAGGCGCGAGCTGTTGCTCGTTGCGCTTGAGGGTAGGGAAAGGCTGAAAAGTGGATTCGCCCTGCGGCGTTATCACGCGCAGGATTGCCGATTGAAAAGCTGCTTCATTGTCGGTAGCTATGCTGGTCTGGAACTGCACAAAGACCCGCTCATGGCCCGAGCAGTCGACGCTACTGCTCCGCAACCGGCTCACATGCCCAGCCCCGGGCAGTGGGCCGGCGCTCCCGGAATTGAGGAGCATGAAGCCATCATTGGCAGTGGTGGAATAAAAGCCTTCAATAGGGCCGGCCCCGGAGAAACATTCGGAAAAATCATCGCAATATGCCCAGAGCACTTCGTTACCAGAAGCGTCCGCTGCTGTCCAGCCATTAGGCAGGCCTGTTTCAAAATGTACTTCCCAAAACGGTATAGCAGCGGTAAGCAGGAATGTGGTGAGCGGCCAAAGGAGTAAAAGGGTAAACGTTTTTTTCATAGCTTAATCCAGGGTTTATAATTACAAAATCTAAACTTGTCTAAAAGGCAATGCCTGGTGGTATGATGAATGGGCGTGATTAGTAGTAAATTAGTTAAAATTTACCTCCAGTGCCAGTGCTACGCCGTCTTTGGTAATCCAGCTTGCTAAATCTGACCCTTACGGAGCAGTTGCTGGTACTCTTGTTCCAACTGATGCCGGTCAACAGGTACGACACCTACCCGCTCACAAACCTGCCCGCCGGCGAGGTTAGACAGCTGTGCAATCTCATCGAGGGGTAAGCCAAGGGAAAGCCCAAGCCCCGCGACGGCAAATACCGTATCTCCGGCGCCACAGACATCAGTAATGGACCTGGGGTGGGTGGGTAAGGTTTGCCCTTCTCCACGGTTGTTAAGGTAAACGCCTCTTTCAGAGAGGGTCACCAGGCTGTAGGGGTTGCCTAATTTACTGCGCAGGTAGTTCGCCGCCCTGTCCAGGTCTTCGAGGGTGGGTTGTACCTCAAAGGGCATTTGGGCACGTATTTCCTTTAGGTTAGGCTTGAAGAGGGTGACGTGTTTGTAGGACCAGAAATTATCGAACTTCGGGTCTACTGCCGTAGGTATATCACGTTTGATGGCCTCCAGCATGACCGCACGTATTACAGGGTGGGAAAGTACCCCTTTATTGTAGTCCTGAAAAAGGATGGCATGAATGTTCTTCTGCTCCAGGAGTTCTATTACTAAGTGGAGCAGGTTTTCCTGTTCTCCCGCTGAAAGGTCATGTGTATCCTCAGCGTCTACTCTAAGGAGGTGTTGATTGCCGGCAATAACCCTGGATTTTACAGTCGTCCGCCTTTCCGGAGAATAAACCAAACCTCGGTCAGATAACTGTACTTCCGGTAACAATTTACGAAGTTGAGCGCCATTGTCGTCCCCTCCGGCCACTGAGCACAAATAGGGAGTTGCACCCAGCGCTTTAAGGTTTAAAGCTACATTTGCAGCACCTCCCAGCCGGTCATCTTGCCCGGTAAGTCGTACGACCGGCACCGGTGCCTCCGGAGAGATACGGTCTACACTGCCCGTGAGGTAACGGTCGATCATCACGTCACCGATGATCAGAATGTTCTGTTTTTTGAACGCCTCAAATGTCTGAAGATTAGGAGTCATATCTTTAGTAAGTCGATACCGGATTAACACTGCCGCTTCCCTTTGGGGGAACAGCAAATATAGCAGAGTTTATTAATGTAGGGGTATACAAAATTTACGTCAATAAACGCTACCAATATGGAAGAATAAACCTAAAGCGGGTGAAGGCTACAAACCGGCGCTTTCGATCCAATGCAATACCTGTTGCGTCGCGCCCTGATTTTGCTGAATGTATTGGAGCGCTTTGGCAGAAGCTGCACGGTAAGCTTCTTCCTGTTGAAGCCATTCTATGGTACTATGCAATGTTTCAGCATCTTCAATTACAAATCCACCACCTTCCTCCACCAGATAGCGGGCTTCCTCGAACTTGTGATACTTTGGCCCGAATAAAACCGGGAGCCCAAAGGCGATCGGCTCCAGGGTATTGTGCAATCCTGTCTTAAATCCGCCACCGATGTAGGCGATCCGGCCGTATTGATAGAGTGCAGACAGCATGCCGATATTGTCGATCAAAAGCACCCGGGCGTTCAATAGCTTTTTCGGGTTGGCGGAGGCCGCGCTATACCGTATGGTGGGCTGGTCCAGTTGTTTTTCAATACTTTGCAGGTGCGCTTCGTTTATTTCGTGGGGCGCTATAATGGCTTTCCAGGAATCAGGCAGTGTAGTATTGAAATAAGGAAGTAGATAGGCCTCGTCTTCCGGCCAGCAGCTGCCGGCTACTATTACCGGCGCAGATTGGCAGAATTCCGCTGCAATAGGAATAGACGGTGCCATGTTGGCAATAGATTGTACACGGTCGATCCGGGTATCTCCGGCAACGGTATAATTTTGAATGCCGATGTCCTTTAGGTGCCGCCCGGAAGCCTCGTTTTGCACAAAGAGGTGCCCAAATCCACGCAGAATATCCCGGAATGGTTTTCCAAAGGGCCTGAAAAAGACTTGCCCTTGCCGGAATAAGCCAGAGACAAGGACTGTTGGAATATTTTTTTGTTGTAACTGCCGCAGCACATTAAACCAAAACTCGTACTTCACAAAAACCACAAGCTTTGGCTGCCAGATAGCTATGAACTTCCGGGCTTGTGCCGGAGTGTCTAAAGGAAGGTAAACGACTGCATCGGCATCTGTGTAATTGCGCCGGACCTCGTATCCGGAAGGAGAGTAGAAGGTGAGCAGGATTAGCGGAGGGTCAGCACGCTGCTTGAGGGCTTCCATCAGAGGCCGCCCCTGCTCAAATTCCCCAAGCGAAGCACAATGGAACCAGAAAAGATCACGATCTTCGGGGAGGCTGGCTCGCAGTCGGCGATGCGTTTCGGTCCAGCGCTTCCTGCCCTGCACCCACTTCCGGGCTTTAGGGTGGACAATTGCGGCGATACGCAAGGCGAAACCGTAAAGGTGTATCCCAAGGGTATACAAAGCCATCAATAATAGACTTCTTCAGATGCCCGTTCTCCAACGTAGAATGGTAAAATCCAGCCTACGCGGAACCCCACGTTCAGGTCGAGTCGCTCGGTGGTATCTTGCTGACGCATGGAAAAGTCGAAATCCCGGCGGCTCATAGTGAAGCCTTGGGTAAGTTCCAGCCCGGCAAAAAAGTTGATGCGCTTGTTGGTGCTAAGCAGCTGGTAGCCGACGAACTCTGTAAAGGATAATCCATTGGAGAGCCGGTCGTAGCCTTTTTTGTATTCCTCATCGAGTTGGGGCACGAAGCTCAGCGGGTCATCTTGTATGCGGATCTTATGTTGAAGTAGTCCGGCGCTGACCGTCACCCGAATCCCTGAGCGGGGGTTGGCAAAACCTAAGGGAATAAGTTTGCCCAAGTGGACACCAGTATAGAAACCCCGCATTCTGAGCTGGATGTCAGCATAACTCCGGTTATTGCCAATGATGCCGCCCTGGTCATTTTGCAAAGCGGAAAGCGGGTTTTCGCCTACCTGGTTGCCGAAGTAGTAGTTCATCCCTAAGCCAAAGAGCCAGTGCCCCTTATCGGAGATAAACTCCAATCCCGAACCTACACTGAAATGATCACCAAAGCGTTTGCCCAGATCACCTCCCGGTGAATGATAGGCATAGCTGAGGTTGAATAAAATGCCGTTGCCCCGGTTGAGGTCAAATTCTCCATAATCCTGTGTCATTGCCGTCAGGGGGAGCAACAAAAATAGCCAAAAGTACGTACGCATAGGTAGAATTATTCTGATCTGCCACAAAGGTAGGAAAATCGATCGCACAAGGACGGGCAACAGCCAGCAGAATTCATTAGCTTTGTCGTCTAACGTCCATAAACAGACCGAACCACTGTACCGCAAACCAAAACCAAAAGAACATGGCTAAGCCAACCACAATCCTTATTACCGGTGGTGCCGGGTTTATTGGATCACATCTCGTCCGACTGATGGTCAATAAATACCCGGATTACCATATTGTCAACCTTGATGCCCTGACCTACGCAGGGAACCTCGAAAACCTGAAGGATGTCGAGGATGCGGAGAATTACTCCTTCGTCAAAGCTGATATCACTGATGCAGGAGCCATGCAGGAGCTGTTTGCAGCGCATGACTTTGACGGGGTCATCCACCTGGCGGCAGAGTCGCATGTAGACCGCTCCATTACTAACCCCATGAGCTTTATTGAGACCAATATTGTTGGCACCGTGGTTTTGCTGAATACAGCGAAGCAGTACTGGGGCGACTTTGAAGGGAAGCGTTTTTTCCACGTCTCCACCGATGAGGTATACGGCACCTTGGGAGAAACCGGGTTTTTTACGGAAGAAACAGCTTATGACCCTCGTTCTCCCTACTCGGCCTCCAAAGCGAGCTCCGATCACCTGGTGCGGGCTTATCACCATACCTACGGTCTGCCCATTGTGATCTCCAATTGTTCGAACAATTATGGCCCTTATCAGTTTCCGGAAAAGTTATTGCCGCTGATGATCAATAATATTCATCACAACAAGCCACTACCCGTTTACGGCGATGGCAAGTATACCCGCGATTGGCTCTGGGTGGAAGACCATGCCATTGCCATAGATTTAATCTACCATGAAGGCAGGAATGGCGAAACCTACAACATCGGGGGGAATAATGAGTGGAAAAATATCGACCTGGTACATCAGCTTTGTGATGTGATGGATGGCTTACTGGGGCGTGATCAGGGGGCTTCCCGGGAGCTGATCACTTTCGTGAAAGACCGGCCTGGCCATGACCGCCGTTACGCTATCGACGCTAGCAAGCTGATGAACGAGCTTAACTGGGCGCCTAGTATTCAGGCAGAGGAGGGGCTTCGAAAAACCGCTCAATGGTACCTCGGGAACAAAGAGTGGATGGAGCGTGTTACCTCCGGAGCCTATCAGGCGTATTATGAAAAACAATATCAAACTAACGAATGACAGAACCTTCCGAAAATGTAGGCAGGCGGTCCCGCCATTTTATGCGGATATTTAACCGCCTGCGCCGCTTTTTCACCACCACTTTTATTGGGGGGCTTGTGGTTATCCTGCCCCTCACGATATTCTTTTTTCTGGTTCGGACGCTTATCAATTTTATGACCAATATGGTCTCTCCGGTCCGGGCCTTAATACCGTTTTCGGAAGAAATACCGGGCTGGTTCCTCGACTTTATGGCCCTTGCCATTGTCCTGACCATGTTTTTTATGCTTGGGTTGGTCGTACGCACGAGTACGGGGAGCAAGATGTTCACACAATTTGAGCAGCGTTGGCTAACCAGCCTCCCTTTCTACAATCTGCTCCGGGCGACCGTACAGCAATTCCTGGGTCGCAAAAAAGTGCCCTTTTCTCAGGTCGTCCTTGTGGACCCCTTCGGCAGCGGTACACTTATGACGGGCTTTGTTACCGACGATGAGCTCGGTAATGGGTACGTTACTGTTTTTGTGCCCACGGGCCCTAATCCTACCAACGGATTTGTCTTCCACATGAAAAATGAGGATGTTAAATTTGTGGATACCCGTCCGGAAGACGCGATGCGATCTATTATCAGTGTGGGGGCAGGCTCTTCCAGCTTGTTCGATTTGCCACAGGCGGGTGAAGCAGTGGAGGGAGATACAGAAAAAGAATTACCTTCGTCCCAGAATTAGACAGGCTATATGCAAGGACTACAAGTACTTTTTGAAGACAACCACCTGATCGCGGTCAATAAACCGGCGGGTATTCTGGCGCAGGGCGATATTACCGAGGATAAGCCTATGAGTGAGTTCGTTAAGCAGTATATCGCTGACCGGTACAATAAGCCCGGAGCTGTTTTTCTGGGTACCATTCATAGGCTTGACCGTCCGGTGAGCGGGGTGGTAATTTATGCGCGGACCAGCAAAGCCCTGGCCCGAATGAATGCCCTCTTCAAAGAACGGGAAATCCAGAAAACCTACTGGGCAATAACGGAGGAAAGGCCTGACCCATTATCTGGTCATCTGGTGCACTATATCGATAAAGACCGTACCCGCAACGTAGCCCACGCCACCCTACGCCCCCGCAACAAAGACGCAAAGAAGTCAGAACTGGACTACGAGCTCATCGCCGAAGTAGGGAACCACCACCTGATTAAGGTTAACCCATTGACTGGCCGGCCCCACCAAATCCGGGTGCAGCTATCCCGCCTGGGCTGCCCCATTCGTGGAGATCTCAAATATGGCGCCCCCAACCCCAATAAAGACGGTTGTATTCACTTGCACTGCCGGTCCATGTCTTTCATCCATCCCGTCCGTAAGGAGCCGGTCACCATTACGGCGAACCCGGTCAATACAGACGAGGTCTGGCGGATGTTTGCTAACCAATGGCAGGAGCGGTAGGGGGGATAAATCTTCTACCAGGCTGCTAAAGTGAAATTGCGCACTGTGTAATGCAAAGTAATCGTATCCGCTGCAACCTTCAATCCGCCCATCATCGAGCTGTCAGAATCAAAGGAAGCGGTTACTTGCAGAACGCCATTGCCCTCCGGTGTGCTGATGTGAAGGACAAATGAAAATCGGTTTTTCAATAAAACTTCGATTTTGCATGCAGTACGCCCCAAGGCCGTATCTTGTTATACTAAACCAGCATGAACGATGAGTAAACTCCAGTTAGTGGTACTAGGCCTGTCCCTGACTTTAGGCCTGCAAGCTCAGTATGCTCCGGCAATTGATCTTTTTGATGAGGTGGGTAATGTCCAATTCAGTATTGGTTCAGATGTAGACGGTGACGGCCGTACGGATGTCATCTGCGGTACCGATAAACGCCTGTTTTGGCTCCGGCAGCTCGATGATGGCACCTTTGGGCATCAAAACCCGATTGATTTAACGGATCAAACTTACCGCTCCCTGACCAGCTTCGATATGGATAACGACGGGGACGAAGACTTGCTTTTTGCTTCCTATCAGGCAGGGTTCGGCATTCACTTTAATAATGGCGATGGTACCTTCGGGCCGCCCACGATCATTTATGACGCCGGGCTTGTGACAGACCTTTACCTTGCCGACCTCAATGGTGACGGGCAAACCGATGCCCTTGTCGGAGAATCTCAGGGTGTATCCTGGCTGCCCGGGCAGGGTGACGGTACCTTCGGCGATGCTCAACTCCTTAGCGCTGATCATAATAATGCCAACAGCGTGCATGCAGAAGACCTGGATGGGGATGGTGATCAGGACGTTGTGGTCGCCGCTCATTCCGACCATCGCCTCTGCTGGCATGAGAACCTGGGCAATGGCACTTTTGCTGATTTTCAGGTCATCAATGATATTCATCTGGGCCCTAATTCGGTCGTTACCGGAGACTTTGATGGGGATGGACTGCCAGACATCGTTTGTTCCAACCGCATTGAAGACGAAGGTGGTGCCGGGCTGACCCTTTTCCGCAATCTGGGCGGCGGTACCTTTTCTACACCTGATACCCTGCTGCCCGCCTACGGTAGCTACTATGTGCAGACTGAGGATATGGATGGTGACGGCGATCTTGACCTTGCTTCCTGCCACCGTTACGGTGAAGTGGGGTGGCTCCAAAACGATGGTACCGGCCATTTCGGGCCAGACATCAAGCTGCAGGATTATGCCGCTTATCAGCGCTTTCTTGACCTGCCCGACCTCAATGGAGATGGTTTCCCGGACATCCTTTATGGAATTAACAGCTCAGCCCCTCCGAAGGAAGCCCTGCTTTGGCTGGCCTCTGAAGGCAATGGAGCGTTTGCCCCGCCCGCACTCGTAGAACTTGGTGTATACCAGGTCGGCATCCCTGTAGTTGCTGATTTTGACCAGGATGGCCGGCCGGATATTGCCGTGGGCTCCGGTGGCAGCGATGCCCTGGTTTGGGTTAGAAATGAGGGCCAGGGGTATTCGCAGCCCAGGCTGATTGCCAGAAGGCATAATTTTGAACCTGCCAGTATTGCCGTTTTTGATTACAACAACGATGGCTGGCCGGATGTCCTCGCAGGCAGTGTGCAGGACAATGCGACTAACCAGAGCATCTATTGCGTTTACATCAACAATACGGATGGCACCTTTACCGAAACACCCCCTTTCGAGAGCGGTTATTTTTTCAAGCGGGACCTTCAAATGGCAGACATGGACGGTGATGGTGATCTCGATATGCTCTGGGCCTCTCCGAGCCACAATAGCCAGCCTACCGGCTACGTAGGCTGGGTGCCGAATAATGGCAGTAGTTAGGGCGGCCACATCCTTCTTTGGGAAGAAGTGGAAGGGGTACTGGATGTCCTCCCTACGGACCTAAATGGCGATGGGCTTACCGATATCGTTGTTTGCAAAGGCGATTACCCGGTGATTGATTACCGGATTAATTTGGGAGGAGGGAATTTTTACAACCTTCATACCCTGACCACGAACATAACAACGGCGCTCTATGCACAGGCCGCTGATTTGAACGAGGACGGCTTAATGGATATCATCGTTTCTGCGGATAACAGCTTTGGGGGAGAAGACCGGATCGCCTGGTGGCCAGGTACAGGGGGCGGCTATTTGGGGGCGCAGCAGGATATCTACGTTGGTGGCCCCGCTATGGAAAAATTCACGCTGATGGATTACGATGGTGATGGCATGCAGGATATTGTTACTTCAGGTTATCAGGACTTCCCTATGCAGTGGCTGAAAGGGCAGGGCAATGGCAATTTCCTATCCCCATTGCCTATACCAAATGCAGCTATAGCCGTCCGGGGCTTTGAACTGGCAGATTTGGATAGTGATGGGGACCTCGACATCGTCGGTAGTGCAGAAACGCCTCCGAATGGCGGTATCGACCGGGTCATTGTCTCTTACAATCTGGCTAACGATGTTGGCGTGTCGGGACAAGTCTTTTTCGATGGCAACGCCAACGGTCAGCGGGATACGAACGAGGTGCTGCTCAACCGCTTTCCCATCACCGTGGAGCCTGAGGCCCTGGCGGTCTTTACGGACGAGGACGGGCGGTTTACCGTATATGGCGCAGCGGGCACCTACAATATTAGCCCCCAACTTGAGGAATGCTGGTCGCTAACCACTGCACCGGAGAGCTACGAAATTGCCTTCGATGGCACGCCCATTGACACCCTGGAGTTTGGCGTAAGCCCGAATACGGAGGAGCCTGAAGCTGCCGTTACACTTGCCTCCGCGCCCACCCGCTGCGGCTTTACCGTACCCTTTTGGCTGAATTACAACAACGAAGGCTGCTGGCCCTTCGACGGGCAGGCCTACCTGGTGCTTAACGAGCTGGTGGAATTCGCAGAAGCTACCCCCGAACCGGCTCAGGTTTCAGGGGATACCTTGTTTTGGGATTTTGAAGGCCTGCAGCCCGGGGAGAGCCGCTCAGTGGGGCTGAGTATGGTCATTGCCGGGGTGGAGTTCATCGGCTCGGCACTGGATATCACGGCAGGGGTAGTACCCTACAATGCTTTGGGTGAACCGCTGCCTGCATCGACCTTTGGCTTCTCCTCTATCATCAATTGTGCCTATGACCCCAATGACAAACAAGTACACCCCGCCCGTGCGCAACAGCCGCCTTTCACCGAAAACTATACCTTGTTTGAAGAGCCGCTGCTGTACACCATCCGTTTTCAGAATACGGGTACGGACACCGCCTTTAATGTGGTGCTCCGCGATCAGCTTTCGGACGTGCTCGACTGGGAGACCTTTGCACCGGGCAGCAGCAGCCACCCCTACGAGGCTGCTTTGTACGAAGATGGCCGGGTGGAGTTCCACTTCCGCGACATCCTGCTGCCCGACAGCACTACCAACGAGCCGGAAAGCCATGGTTTCGTGCAATTCGAAATAGAGGCCCTGCCCGGCCTGGATGAAAACACCCTCATAGAAAATACCGCCGGCATCTACTTCGACTTCAATCCGCCCATCATCACTAATACCGTGGAGAATGTCATGGTTTCAGAGCTGCCGGACCTCACGCCCGCCGCCGCCTTTGCTTTTGAAGCCGTTGAGCTGGAGGTGCTGTTTACGGATGTTTCCACCAATGAGCCCACAAGCTGGGCCTGGGAGTTTGGCGATGGGGAAAGCAGCACGGAGCAGCACCCGGAGCATGCCTACGCCGCCCCTGGCACCTACACCGTTTGTCTGACGGCGGCGAACGACTGGGGTGAAAATGCCTACTGTGAGGAGTTGACTTTGATAAGTACTTCGTCCGCCAGCTCTTCCCTCAGAAAGGAAATTTACCTGTATCCCAACCCGGCCCGGGAGCGTGTCTGGATAAGGAGTTACGGAATGCCATTACCGCAGCAGCTAAAGTTGTACAGCGGTGCAGGGCAGCTGCTTCACACGATGGCGCTGAATGCAAAGGTGATGTCCTGGGATACCGCTACCTTGCCCGCGGGACGATACTGGCTGCGGACGGAGGCGGGACAGGTGCTTCCATTGACCATTATTCGTTAAGATCATACTAGTACACGGTGTATTATTAGATTGAGCCTTAAATATTTGACCATCAAAGAACGGGCACCAGAAAGGGCGCAAGCATAAGAATACGATCAAAAATTTTGGTCTGTCGCGCTAGCGGCCCACCACCACCCGCCTTTGCGCTACCCCTGCTTCCGTAAACAAACGCAGCAGATACAGTCCGGTACTGCTGCCCGACAGGTCGACGGCAAATGGGGGCTGCCAGTTCGCGCCCACCTCGATACGGCGCACCAATTGCCCGGAGGCGGTATAGACCTCGAGGTGGGTGGCTGGCGCCGGCAAATCCTCCGCAACAACGTAGAAGAAGCCACGGTTGGGGTTGGGGTAGACGTTAATTCGGGCATGCAGAGACGCTGCCAGGGTAGAAGAGGGCGTACCCAGTTCAATATCCGTGTAGCTGAAGGTACAGCCATTGGCATCTGTGATGTTCAACTGGTAAACACCGGCGCTTAAATTCTGGGGGTTAATGGTATTGGAAATGATGTTCTCGTCCAGTGACCACTCGTACAGATAGGGTGGGGTGCCACCACTGACTGCGACCGAAATGCTGCCATCGTTGCTACCGGAGGAAGGCGGGTTGAGTTCCAGTACTTCCACAGCAATTGGCGCAATCTCTCCAATTTCATAGGCGGCTATGGAAGCGCAGTTATTGGCCAGGTCAGTGACGGTGACCCAATAGCTGCCGTTCGTAGCCTGAGTAAGCAGGGGCCCGTCGTACCCATTCTGCCAGCTGTAACGCAGGCTGTCGGAGCCACCAAATGCTGCTACTTGCAGGACACCGTTGAAGTCGTTGGGGCAGTCATTGCCTTCCAGTAGTTCAATATCCACCTCCAGCGGGCAGGTGACGGGGCAGGCGACTGTACCGGAAATCACAGCGCTGCATCCCACCTCGTCTGTCACTTCTGCAAAGTAAGGCATGCCGTCGTTCAGCAAGCTGCCATCGGGCGCGCCGGTAAACGTGTAGGTGCCCTCACCGCCTGTGGCTTCTAACTTTAGCAGTGCCCGTCCATTGCCGTAGCACTCCAGGTTGGCAAAGAGCGATAGTGGGGGTGCTTCGGGCGCACTTCCGGCTGTTTCCACCCTTAGGCAGGCTAGGCCATCTCCTGCCCACCCTGTCAGGCTGCTGTTGAGCCCCAGGCGGAGGAAGTACTGCTGCCCGGCAATCAGCCCGGTAAGGCGGTTGGTGTGCTGACAGGCATCGGGGGCTGTGGCGCAGTAGATTTCTTCGAGGTTGTCACAGCTGCCGCTGAAAACGCTTAGCGTGGCGACAAAGTCGCTCTCCAGCTCAAAAGCCACAGAGCCGCTGCCCGGGGCGGTGAAGGTGTGCCAAACGGCATCCGATTGCCCCAGTGCGCAAGAGGAAAGCGGGCCGGAAAAGCCAGCCCCCGCAGGTTGCACGGTGGTGCAATCATTGTCCAGCTCAAGTTCAAGGGCTGTTCCGCACAGCACATTCGCCGGTGGTTCCTGAGGGGCCGCTTCGATTTTTACGCAACAGCTGCCTTCAAGTGTGGCGAAGAAACCGCTGAGCTGTAGGTAGTAGGTCGTGCCTGCTTCGGGGGCTTCGAGTAAGAGTTCCTGCCCCAGTTCATTGCAAGCCAATTCTTCCAGTGCGCCGCAATCGCCCCGGTAAACAGTTAGCACGTCAGCAAAGTTAGCTTGTGACCGTAGGCGCAGCGTTGTGCCTCCCTCCGGAGTGAAACGGAACCAGACATCGGCCTGCGATTTATTGTTCCGGCTCGGTACGGGGCCCTCAAAGGAGGCGAAATAGTTGTTGGCTGCCAGGCAGTCGGTGCCAATCTCTAAGGGGATGGCATCGGCGCAGTCATCATTGGCAGGTGGCGGTGGGGGCGGTCCGTCATCGGTGAGTTGAATGCAGTGCGTGCCGCGAGGCCGTCCGAACTCGGCGCGTTGCCCGTGCACCCGGATAAAGTAGGTGGTGCCGGCCGTGGTTTCCAAGTATAGGTCTTCGCCGGTGAAGCCGTGTGCGTCGTAGTCGGTGCAGGCCAGCAATTCCGGATTGGTGCAGTCGCCGGCAAAAACCGTGACGGCATCGTTATAGCCTGCGAAGGTGCGCAGGTGCACCCACTGATTGCTCTGCGCGGTGTATTGGTACCAAAGGCTGCCTGCACCAGCCGGTGTACAGGCATCAGGGCCGGTGTACACGCTGTTTTGATTGTTGCCGGGCGTACAGGGGGCATTAAGCTCCAGCGCAACTGCATTTTCGCACAGGTCATTGGTGCTCCCTTCCCCAATCAGCTTGATATTGTCGAGGGCTGCCCACCAGCCCCAGCCGTTGCCGTCGTCGTAGAGGAACGCCAGGCGCATCTGTGGGCTGCGGTATTCGGAAAGATCCACAACCAGATGAACGGAATTGTCGAACAGCGGGCCGCCCTGATCTTCCAGGTAGGCCTGCACCCAGACGGTCTCGCCAGTAGTTTCATCCCGCACGCCTACAGATAGGCTTTCCAGGTCGGTATATTGCCGGATGACGGCATCAAATTCAAGGCGGTATTCCGAAAACGCCAACCCGTCTACTACCGGGCTAAGCAGCAGGGCTTTGGAAAAGGGCACATCCTCCCCCAGCCCATCGTCATCGAAGAAGGCCATACAGGAGCCGTTGATGCTGTTATTGGCCCCGGCATTTTCGTTATCTACCATGCCAAAGGACCATGCCGCCGGGCCGCTCACCGCTTCATTGAGCCAGCCATCGGGCAGGGCACATTCGTTGAAGGTTTCCAGGAGCACCGGCGTACCGCTGCCTGTACCTTCCACCCGGATATTGTCGATGCCGGCCCACCAGCTCCAAGTGCCGCCATCGTCGTAGCGGATAGCAATTTGCAGCGCTTCGTGTGCGAAGAAGGTAAGATCTATTTCGAGGGTTAAAAACTCGGAAAACTGAGTACCGGTTTGCCCTTCCACCCCCTGAAACCGACGCAGCAGCTGCCATTCATTCCCATCGAAAGCCAGTAATTCAAAAGCATCGAGCCCATTGTAGTTCCGGAAGTGTACATCGGCGAACAGTGTGACCCGTGACCAGCCGGTAGCATCAAAAGGCTGAGATTCGAGCTGCAGGACCCACGCCGGGCTGTTCTCTCCCGTGGCATCATCGTCGATGATCAGCATACAGCTGCCATCGATGGAGCTACCGTCACTGTTCTCATTTTCGGGCAGGCCTACGGACCAGGCAGCATCGGGATTACCGGTGAGATTGGCGGTCCAGTTATCGCTGAGGGTACAACTATTAAAGTCCTCTTCAAATAGCAATTCCTGAGCAGTGAGCGCTGCCGGGAAGAGCAGAATCCATAATGCGGGTAAAATGTACGTCTTCAAGGTTCTGATGCTTTGCTTCATGAAAGTTACAAAATAATCGTTGGCAATTTACTATTTTTAGGAATCGTTATTCAATACCAGCTATTATGCCAAATTCATTAGCACCCTATCAGCCGGGTGCCGACAAGCCCTGGAACGAGCAGCGGGTACAGCATCTGTACGCCCGGCTGGGCTTCGGAGCGCCACATGCCACGGTCAATGCCGGGCTGTCGCTGTCGCCTCAGGCACTTGCCGATCAACTGCTCGACGGGGCGGCCAGCCTTCCCGCACCGGATGCTCCGTACTGGGCGGATTGGGCCTACGACGACTATCCGGATGATGATATGCAAACGTATTTCGAAGTCAAGAGTGCCTTTTTCCGGCGCTGGATCCGGGAAATGGCCACGGAGGGTGTGCGGGCCAAGCTGGCGCTGTTTTGGCACAACCACTTTGTGACCCGGGAGAACGATTACGCCTGCAATTCCTTCATGTGGCACTATTACGACCTGCTGCACCGGCGGGCATTCGGCAACTTCCGCACTTTTGTGGAAGAAATGGGCATCAACCCGGCCATGCTGAGTTTTCTCAACGGCAATCAAAACATCGCCAACGCGCCCAACGAAAACTACGCCCGTGAGCTCATGGAGCTCTTCACGATGGGCGAAGGCAATGGCTACACCCAAATTGACATCGTGGAGATGGCCCGCGCCCTGACCGGCTGGCGAGTCAATATGTACTCCTGCGACCCTACTGTGACTTTTGATTCCAACCTATACGACAATACTTCCAAAACGATCTTCGGGTATGCCGGCAACTGGGGCTACGATGACGTGCACGAACTCATTTTTACCCAGCGCGCCGATGAGGTGGCCCACTATATTTGTAGCAAGCTTTACCAGTTTTATGTGTACGAAGAACCGGACCCGGCGATTGTAGAGGGCATGGCGCAGACCTTCCGGGACAATAACTGGGAGATTATGCCGGTGCTGCGGCAGCTCTTCCACAGCGAGCACTTCTACGAGCAGCGCTTCATCAATGCCCGGGTGCGCAGCCCACTGGAGGCACTGGCCGGGGTGATCCGGCGTACCGGGGGCATTTGGGAAGAAGACTATGACGAAGACCTGATTGGCTACCTGACTTTCATATCTGGTAATCTCGGGCAGGAGGTGTTCAACCCGGTGGATGTTGCCGGCTGGCCGGAGCACCACACCTGGTTAACGGAGAATACACTTACAGCGCGCTGGTCAGGTTGTGAGAATGTGCTGTACAGTATGACAGGATCACAGGCTTTCCTCGACCGTCTGCGCGATATGGCTATCGACCGGGTGGGGCTGGAGGAAACAGACCCGATGGTCATCACACAGTCCCTCGCTACCTTCTTCCTCAACCGTCCTCTGGAAGACCGGCTGCTGGAAGTGGCGACCCTGTACTTCAAGGGCGATGTGCCCGACAATTACTTTGAGGACGGCACCTGGAGCATGTACTACGGAGGCGTGCCCTGGCAGATTGTCAACCTATTTGTTCACCTCGTCCGCCTTCCTGAGTGGCAGCTCAACTAAGCAGTAATACTATGGCAAAGCATTCATCGCACGATAAGCATCATCCCAAAGCCAAAAGGTACCTGGAGCGTAAGAAAGGCATCCGCCTGCAGGATGGGGACGCCCATAAGGACATGCACGAGGAGTGGGGCAGAAGGGATTTTCTCAAAATGACCGGCCTGGCTGCCCTGGGCGGTGCCCTCACGCTGAGCGGCTATCCGGTGAGCGCCTTCGCGCCCGGGCCTATGCTGGCCGGACTGTCAAATACTAACTGTGGCGACCGCGTGCTGGTCCTGCTGCGCCTAAAGGGCGGCAACGACGGCCTGAATACGGTGGTCCTCCGGGGCAATGATACCTACTACAATATCCGCCCGACTCTGGCGGTTCCCGAGAACAACCTCTGGGCACTGTCCGACGATTACGGCATGCCGGATGAGTTGCTCGGGCTGCAGCCTTTTTGGGAAGAGGGGCGCATGAAGGTGGTGCACAACGTGAGTTACCCGCAGCAAAACTATTCTCACTTCCGGTCATCTGACATCTGGGCCTCCGCTTCCGACAGTAACGAGGTGGTCAATACGGGCTGGATGGGACGCTGGCTGGAGCAGGATTTGCCGGCTTTTCTGACGGCGCCGCCGGTTATCCCGCCCGCCTTGCAGATTGGCGTACAGCCTAATATGATCTTCCGCAGCGATTCTGCTAATTACGCTTTGGCGATCAGCAATCCGGCAGAGTTTTATCAGATTGCACAAACGGGCACCCTTTACGAGTCCGGCAACCTGGGCAATCAGCCCTTCGAGCGCGAACTGCGGTACGTGCGGCAGGTGGCGAATAGCGCCTTCCGTTATTCCGAGTCCATACAGCGCGCCTACAACGATGGCAGCAATCAGGTCGCCTACCCCGATAATTACCTCGCGGAACAGATGGCAATTGTCGCCCGAATGATCAAAGGCAACCTGGGCACCAAAGTCTTTATGGTCACGATTGATGGCTTTGATACCCATAGCAATCAGGCTAATTTCCACCCTAATCTGCTGCAATCCGTTGGCAGCAGCGTGGAGGCCTTCTATGCCGACCTGGCCGCTTCCGGGCATAGCGAAAACGTCCTGACTATGAGTTTCTCCGAGTTTGGCCGCACCATTTATGAAAATGGCTCGGTCGGTACGGACCACGGCACCGGCGCACCCATGCTGCTCTTTGGCGACGGACTGGGCAGCGACTTCCTGGGCGAAGCACCCGATCTGGACACTACCGATCAGTACGGTGATCCCTACTTTTCTGTGGATTTTCGGTCGGTCTACGCCAGTGTGCTGCAAAACTGGCTGTGTACGCCCCCGGAGGTCACCGAGCACTTACTCAATGATGAAGGGCTGCAACCGCTCGATGGTCTGCTGCCCTCTGCTGATCTCCCTATCGGTGCCAACGAGGTGGGCATGCTGCTGGGCCACGAGCCTTCCGCGGATGGGGGGCTGGCTTTTGATATTCATTATTCCGTCCGGCAGCCCGGTCCTGTGCGCATCGTGCTGCTCTATGAAAACGGCACCACTGCCCGCACCTTGTGGAACCATTATCAGGATGTAGGTAGCCACCGCTTCCGGTTCGCACCCTCAGCATTCTTTCTCAGCCCGGGTCGGTACTACTATCGGATAGAAGCCGGTGGGCGAGCGTTTACAAGGCTTATCACCTGGTAAAGGCGAAGATTTGCTCATTATACTTTTGATTTTTACTTTTACTCATCCAGTGTTTTCTTACTTTTTAAAAGTACTGAAATGGATATATTAAATAGAACATTCAGAAAGGAACCAGTCAGGAATTGAGCATCATTTAAAAACATAAGCTATGAAAGTCACCCTAATCAGTATTCCGGTGCGAGACCAGGAAAAAGCCCTGGAATTTTATTCCAACAAATTAGGCTTTATTAAAAAGAAGGACGAGCCCTTAGGTGGTGGCAACAGGTGGCTGACTTTAGTTTCAAAAGATTGGCAAGATGGGCCGGAGCTACTGTTGGAGCCTGCACCCAATCATTTTGAACTCTCAAAAGTCTTTCAAAATGCCTTGAAGGATGCCGGGATGCCATGGACACAATTTGACGTCGATGATGTGGAGGCTGAATATGAGCGGCTGACGGGCCTTGATGTGGAATTTAGCGTCAAGCCCACGGAGATGGGGACGGTGAAATTTGCTATTTTGGATGATACCTGCGGTAATTACATTCAATTGGTACAGACACTGTAGAGCGTAAGGCGGGCGGCGCTTTCCTCCGCTTTCTTTGGTTAAAGGCGCAAAGTCCCTGTAGGGATTAAATGTGGGTAATCTCCAATGTATTGTTGTCCCCTCCGCGCCGTAGGTGCGGTATGTGTCTCCTTCCAAAGAATTGAAGCTAAGCCTGATCAGCTCGGAAAAACGTGCAGTGGTTTTTTAAGGCTGTCGGTATAGCGTGGCTATCGATATAGGCTAGCTAGTGACGAGTTAAAACACCAAGGTAATGAACCATCTGTTCATAGGTGATAGGTCAAGTGTTACGTTCCTGTGCGCCCGATTTTTGTTAAAGATTTGCAATTGCTTACGAAACAATGTACCTTAACGTTATTAACGCGTTAATATCTCAATAGCGCTCCTATTTACTATCTAAAACTTTATATTATGACGCTCTTACGCTCTTACGCTCTTTTTGTTGTTAACTATGTCTTTGATTAACAATGTTTTTGGGCAACTGCTGCAAGAAGGGTTTGAGATTAACTCTTGTACGACCATAGCCATGGATTACGCCACATTGTTAGAAGTGTTCCGTGACCTTGATTCCCTGCTGGGCGTCACTATGGCCACCCGACGGGTGTGGGCGCTACAGTGGCAGGAAGCATCTGTGTTAGATGCGATTGACCTCACTGCCTACGGGCAAGGCGCTACAGATACACTCCTTGCTGCTGATTTGGAACTACAAGTCTATCAATTACTGCTCTCCAATGTGGCCCAAGGAGATTGGGTATTGGATAGCTTACAGTTGGATACGCTAAAGGGCATCGCCAACCAATGCCCTGATATTGGTGGCCCCGGAGTGCTACACGCCCGTGCTGTACTGTCTGCCTACCAATCTACAAGCTACAATGACAGCCTGCTTTGCAGTGTAAAACAGCTGATCGCTCAGCCGGGCAATACTACGATCCGCTCTGAGCAGGTTGCTGATTTAAAGGTATTCCCTAATCCAGCCCAAGCGCAAGTGACATTGCAGTGGGCAACAGACGCGAGTCAACTCCACGTCTATAGCGCGACAGGAAAGTTGATAGTGCAGCATCCCCTAGAGATGGCAGCGCGTAACTTTGAGCTGAGTTTAGAAGGTTATGCCAAGGGGCTATACTTTCTAACTTTAAGGCTGCATGATGGACGCTATTCTACTATCAAATTGATCAAGCAGTAACAATTATTTTTTTTGATAAAGTCAAGGCATCGCATAAATGCGGTGTCTTGACTTTTTAGAATAGTATACAACGTACCTGATTACAAAGCAATTTGATTGTACCATGAGAACAAGTAAAGTTTGCTTTTTGATACTAGCCTGTAATCTTCTCTTAAATCTACCTGTACTTTCTCAAAAGCACGACTACACTTGGGTTTTAGGCTACGCTGGTGGAGATCTGTCCCCGGATGAAGACACTTTTGGGCTTTCTATTTTGCACTTTCCGGAGGAAAGTCTTCAAATTAGTGACAATCAGGAAGGAGAAGCCCTCTTTAGGGGGACGAATGTGAGTTTTAGCAATAGTGATGCTAGTTTTTTTTGCTCGTTCGACGGAACAGATTTGTACAACGCTGATCATGAGGTCATGGAAGGGGGAGGAGATTGGTTTGATGGTGACTTTTCAGCTGGCTGGTTCTATCCTCAATCTGGCTTGATCTTACCTATTGCTGATAATTCTGATGGACTAGCTTTAATCAATAGCGAGGCTAATTTTTTAGAGATAGATGGAGTACCAAGGGTAGTAGGCGAAAACCTTTTCTATTCAGAGATAGACAAAACGGCTGCTGAAGGCATGGGAGCTGTCACATTAAGAAAGGAGTTGCTTTTGAGCGACACTCTAGACGTGGGTAAATTAAGCGCCTGCCGCCACGCCAACGGACGGGATTGGTGGGTCATCCTGCCCACTTTAAACTCCAACCTTTATTACCGTTATTTGCTCACGCCTTCTGGCATTGAACTGGTAGGGGTTCAGGAAATAGGGGAAACTGTTCCTACGGGGCTTGGGCAAGCCCTGTTTTCCCCAGATGGCACTAAACATATTCGATTCAACGGTATCAGCGAGCAAGCCGGTGAGTTCACCACCATCTACGATTTTGACCGCTGTACAGGCTTGTTGAGCAATTTCCGGCAGTTTAATTATCCGATTGGTGGCGGTGGGGGTGGGGCGTTTATTTCAAAAAACTCCCGCTACTTGTATACCTCTTCCACCACCACGCTCTATCAATATGATCTTTTGGACGAAGACATCGAAGCCACCCGCACCTTAGTAGCGGTCTACGATGGCCACTTGGATTTCCTACCGACAACCTTTTACCTGGGCCAGCTAGCCCCCGACGGCAAAATCTATATTTGCTCTACCAACGGCGTCACCAGCCTGCACGTCATCCACAACCCGGACGCCGAATGCCCCGACTGCCGCATCGAGCAGCACGGTATAGAGCTGCCTACCTTCAATTCCTTCTCCATCCCCAACCAGCCCAATTACCGCCTCGGCCCCATAGACGGCAGCCCCTGCGATACCCTCGGCATCGACAATATCCCGCTGGCCCGCTGGCGCTACGAGCAGGATACTTTGGAGCCTTTCCAGGTGCAGTTCTACGACCTGAGCGACTACGAGCCGGCCGAGTGGCTGTGGGAATTCGGCGACGGCAGCACGAGCATGGATACGCTGCCGCAGCACACCTTCCCCGGCTACGGCACCTATGAGGTCTGCCTGACCGTGAGCAACGCCAACGGCAGCGGCACGCAGTGCAAGGAGCTGGAATTCACCATGCCCAACAGCACAGCGGAAGCAAGGCAGGAAGCAGTCGCCGCCACTGCTTTCCCCAACCCTTTCCAGGAGCGCTTCAGCCTTTCCCTGCGCCCCGGCTGGCTGCCAGTGGATGCCTGGGTGGAAGTGTACGACGTGGTGGGGCGGCAGGTGCACCGTCAGCCGCTGCGGGCGGGGGTGAATAGTGTGGAGCTGTCCGGGCAGCCGGGCGGGGTGTATGTTTGGCGGGTGGTGCAAAAGGGACAGGTGCTGGGCGTGGGGAAAATTGTTAAATTGTGATGCGCTAAATACGATTGCTGGTGGTGCGTTTTTCAATACCCCAGGGCGAAATACAACGTAATCAGTGTCTTGGATGAGGAGGTCACTCAACCTTTTCCTGGTGTATGCCGGCCAGGTAGGATCGCATAGCTGTTCAACCAATCCCCCCACCCAGCCGTTATATTCTATAGCTCAAATTCATACCATGGCATCCACACCCACCTTTCAGCGTTTGTTAAGCCTGATTGACCCGCCGGCGCAGCATCACTTCATCACAGCAAACGGTCTGCGCACCTCCTATCTGGAAGCCGGAGAAGGGCCTGTGCTCATCCTACTGCACGGAGCCGGGGGTGGGGCTACAAGCTGGTATAAAGTCATCGGCCCCCTATCCCGCCATTTCCGGGTTATCGCGTTTGACAAGCCGGGCTACGGAGAATCGGACAAGCCCTGGGCGGACTACAGCAAGGCGTTTTATACCGATTGGCTGAAAGCAGCGGTGGATGAACTGGGCATTGATCGGTTCCATATAGCGGGTAGTTCCCAGGGTGGGTCTGTGAGCATTGCCTTTGCCCTGCGCTTTCCGGAGTATATTGATAAAATGATCCTGGTTGACACCGCAGGGATGAGTGATGAATGGGACCGCCGTATTATTCCCAGAATGGTGCTCTACCGTTTATTCCCAACGCCCTTCTGGGGGCGTATGCTCGGCAGTAATGTCATGAAAGACCCGCTCGTAGCAGACCCCGCCTGGCACCAATACTCTATGGAGGTCATCCGCAAGCCAGGTGGGCGCTATCCTTTCTTTCTGGGGCGCGGCAAAGCGGTGCAGACTTACACGGAAGAGGAACTTCAATCTGTTCAGGTGCCTACCCTGGTCATCTGGGGCGCCGACGAAGCGTTCTTTCCCGTTGCCCATGGGGAGCGAGCCGCTGCCCTGATCCCCGACAGCCGGTTGGTCGTGTTGCCTGGTGCCGGTCACCTGCCCTGGATGGAAAAGCCCGTGGAATTTGTTAGGGAGGTGAAGGGGTTTTGCTCTGAAGGAAAAAGTTGAGGCGTACCGGGAACGTACACCTGAACAGAGCCGCCAAGTAGGAATAAAACAAAATTCTCCTCTTACCGGAACCGAATCTCAACCCTCCGGTTTTGTGCCCGCCCGGCAGCGGTATCATTGTCTGCTACGGGCTGCTCCATACCATAGCCGGTTGCGCTAACCTGTTCCGGGGTGCAGCCACCCTGCAGCAGGTAGTCTCTGGTCGCAGCTGCCCGCCGCTGAGAAAGGGCTTTGTTGTAAGCTGCTTTGCCTTGATTATCAGTGTGCCCGGCGATTTCCACTTTTAGGTCGTGCTTTTGGACGAGCATCGCGAGGCGGTTGAGCTCAGGGTAGGAAGCGGGCCGAATGCTATGGCTGTCTGTATCAAAAAAGAGGTTGTTGAGTGGAAGCGAAAGGGCTTCTTCCTGCGCTTCTTCAATGGAGGGTACCGTCAGGTTTTCCTGTCGCCCAAAACCGGTCTGAGTATCCCGTAGGTCGATGTGGTTCCCAATAGGATAGAGGCCATCACCCGTAACAGTATAGCTGTAGCGTTGCCCGATGGGCAGCGTGATGAAGTAAGTCCCGGTTTTGGGGTCAGGACTAACCCTGGCCACTTCTTCTCCTGTCTCAAGGTTATTGACGATCAGTAGTGCATCAGCCGGGTCGCCACTTCGGCGGCGGAGGGTTCCGGAAATGGTTGCCATTGGAATTGGGCGATGGGCTTCGGGCACCGCGATCTGGAAAAGCTCCTCCTTCCAGCCAGGTTGAAAACCGGAAAAGTAAGCAGTACGGCCATCCGTACTAATGCGGTAGCCCCAGTCGTAGCCCGGTCCGTTGATGTCTTTCCCAAGATTGACAGGGGTGGTCCATTTTGTCCAGCCATCGCCGATGCGGCGGGTAACAAAGACATCGAGTTCGCCAAAACCACTGTGCCCGTCGGAGCTGAAGTAAAGGGTGCGCTGATCAGGATGGAGAAAGGGACTACGGTCTTCGAAAGGCGTATTCAGGGTCGCGCCAAGGTTGATCGGTGCCCCCCATTGCCCATCTGCGTTCCGGTAAGCAACGAAAAGGTCAATGTTATCTTCGTTACGGGCACCGATACAATCGATGGACCGGGCTGCAAGAATAACGGCTTGTCCATCTGCAGTAATAGCGGACATCCCCTGCCAATCGGGGCGGTGGTCTGCCGGGAAGAAAGGGACAGAAGAGGACCAGCCGGTTGCCGTTCGCTCGGTGTACTCGACTACGCCCCCATCGTACATGAGAAGGGTACTGCCATCGGGCGAGATATTCAGGGGCGCTTCGTGGCTTTTTGTCGTATTGAGCGCCTCAATCGGTTTTGGGAAATCCCAGCCTCCGGGAGTCCGGTCTGAAAAGTAAATGTCTTCGTCCCCGTCCCGGTTCCGGCAAAAGAAGATTCTTTGGCCATCTGCGCTTAACACAGGCGCATATTCACCGTCTATGGAGTTGAGGGTGTCTCCCAGACTTTCAGGGGCCAGGCCCTCAGAAGGTGCGCGCAGTAGTTTCCGCAATTGTAATATACGCTCGTCTTTTGCCCCGAAGTGCTCGGCCAGGCGGTCCACTTTGGCCAGTGCCTGTTCCCAGTTTCGGGCTTCTACATCCCGGGCAATGTATTGCTGCAGGGTAAAAAAAGCTTTTTGGGTTGGGGCACCGAGCTCAATGTAGCGTTCGAAGGTGGCTTTACGGTCATCTGTAAAACCCAGTTCCAGGTCGGGTGCCAACTGGGCCACCGTAACGGCACGTTGCAGGTTGAAGCTGTCGGTATACAAAGGGTAGCGATTCTGAAATCCTATCAGGTCGCCCCAGTCGCCAGTGTAATAGTGATAGAGGTAGATGACGCGTACAGTATTGGGAAGGTCTCTGTGCTTTGCACCGCGCAGAATATTCTCAGCTTTGGTAATGAGCGGGAAGTCCGAAAGGGCCCGGCTAATGGGTAAGTCGAGCAGGGGGGCTGCATCCGGGAATTCGCGCAAAAGGAGGAATAGATCGTTCAGGTTGGTGCTGTCTCGTTGGGAAAAGAAAGCCTGGAATACGGCCTGGTTCAAAACGGGCTGCAATTCAGGGAGGTATTCTTTTAATTGGGGCGTGAAGGATTCAGCAAATACTTTCAGGCTGTCGTACTGCTGTTCTGTTTGCAACTCAGAGAAACGCAGCTCTAAAAAATACTTCGTAGCGTCTGAGCGCAAGCGATGCGATAACCTGCCGTATTGTTCCAGGTAATATGCCATGCCCTGACTGCTGCCCTGAGCGTAATAGTAATCAAGGGCTTCCACTCGTATATCCTGCTTGAGCTGATTGACGGCCTGTTCGTTATAGCCAAGGCGCTCGGCCTTACGGGCTTCCCGGTTATTGAGCTTACGGTACAGACGCTGCCCCTCCCGCAGTGAATGGTAAGCCGAATCAGGCTGGTAGCATTTGCAATCGGGGTTGATGTATTGCCCGGCCAGCTGTATGTGTGCCCAGGCGCGTTCTTCCGGGGCCGTATCCGAAGCCGAGAGCTGCTGCCGGAGTGTTTCAGCCGGAGGGGGCATGGTCTGTGTGAACGTCAGAACAGGCATAAAAATAAGGATCAGGCCGGTCAGTCGCATGTAGGCAAAGTCTTATTGGTTGAAAAGGAATGCGCTCTTTGGTAAATTTTGAGGCAAATGATATCAGTGGAATAGGTCAAAGAGTCCAGGGTTCTAATCAATAACGTTTTTTGGCGGATTTTTCTTTCTCTGTGACCCAAATATTACAACCTGTAGTTGATCTGTCGGGAGTGGCAGAGATTTATTACCTTCGGCAGTGATGAGCAGACAAAAGAAATTTGGAGCTTTTGACGGGGTGTTCACACCCTCCATATTAACCATCCTTGGTGTCATCATGTACATGCGGATGGGTTGGGTAGTCGGTAATGGCGGACTATGGGGCTCTATCATCATTGTGGTGATTGCGCATGTGATTTCGTTCAGTACCGGTCTTAGCATTTCTTCAATTTCAACGGACAAAAAAGTCGGTGCAGGCGGCGTGTATTACGTGCTGTCCCGCAGCCTGGGCTTACCGATTGGTGGGGCGATTGGTTTGACACTTTTCGTCGGTACTGCTCTGAGCATCGCACTCTACCTCGTCGGTTTTGCTGAAAGCTTCAATTCTTTTTTGGGGCTTAGTACAGACATAAATGGTATGCGAAGTACCGGAAGTTTATTTCTGTTTCTGTTGACCGTATTGGCTTTTATCAGCACCTCGGTAGCCATCAAAACGCAGTTTTTTATTCTTGCCGCTATTCTGGCTTCTCTTGTTGTTATTTTTATGGGCGGTAGTCCTGCTGAAGCGGCCATTCCGGAAACGCTGGTGAGTGAAACGGTGCCTATGGAGACCGTATTCGCCATTTTCTTTCCGGCCGTAACGGGCTTCACCGCAGGGATCGCTATGTCGGGTGACCTGGCGGACCCTAAACGGGATATACCGATGGGCACGATTGCGTCTATCGTAGTGGGGTTTGTGGTGTACATCGCATTGACCATTTTTTTATACAGTAATGTGGACTTGGAAGTGTTGCGCTCCGATTACAATATTCTGCAGAAGATTTCGATCTGGGGACCGGCTGTGATCGCCGGTATCTGGGGGGCGACCTTATCCTCTGCGATCGGAGGTATTCTGGGGGCGCCACGGATATTACAAGCCATGTCTCTGGACCGTATCACGCCGCGTTTGTTTGCCAAAGGCGTGGGGGCGGCTAATGAGCCTCGTAACGCCCTGATTTTAACCGTTCTTATTGCTGAAGGGGGCATACTGATCGGTGAGCTCGACCTGATTGCCCGCATCGTCTCCATGTTTTACCTCGCTGCCTACGGATTTATCAACATCGCTTTTTTCCTGGAAAGTTGGGCAAGCTCTGACTTTAAGCCTTCTTTCCGCGTAAGCAAGTGGATTGGTTTGGTAGGCTTCATGGCGACCTTCGCAGTTATGTTTAAACTGGATATGCTGGCTATGGTAGCGGCGCTGGTGGTGATCGGCGGGGTGTTCCTCTGGTTGCAGCGTAAGCAAGTCAGCCTGGGCACTGGCGATGTGTGGCAGAGTGTCTGGTCGACGGTGGTCAAGTCTGGGCTCAAACGTATGGAGGTCAATGAGGACCACAAGCGAAACTGGAAGCCCAACATCATGCTATTCAGCGGCAATTCTGAACAACGCCCTTATCTAATAGAATTTGGGAAAAATTTAGCCGGGCAGGTTGGGATGATTACCAACTTCGATCTCGTTGAGAACCGGCAGTCCAAAGTGTTGTTCCCGAAACACAAGCAAAAGGTGAATGATGACTTGCTACAGAAATACGGGATATTCGGCCGGCGTATTGAAGTCAGCAATGTCTATAAAGGAATAGAAACGATAGCGACCACTTTTGGCTCCTCGGGCCTGGAGCCGAATACCGTGCTTATGGGTTGGGCCAAAAACACACAGGATCCGATCTGGTTTGCCCAAATGACAGAGCGCCTGATTGACTTAGACTACAACGTGCTCTACCTGGACTATGACAAACGCTGGGGATTCCGAAAGCGCGAACAAATAGATATGTGGTGGCGGGGGATCAGCAATAATGCTGAGTTGATGCTCCACCTGGCTCGTTTTATAGGTGCCTCTAATGAATGGCGCAACGCCCGTATCCGGGTGTTACTGGTCAACGATTTTAACGTAGATCGCCGCATGATCGAAAAACGGATACAGTCCCTGTTGGATGAGTTCCGGGTGGAAGCCGAGATTAAAGTCATCAATAATGCGTTCGACCGAACCCCGTTCTACGATCTGATGAAGACCATTTCTGCGGAAGCGGACCTGATTTTCATCGGCATTCCAAATATCCAACCCGGTACAGAGGCTTCCTTTGTCAAGCGGACCAACGAGCTGGTAGGGCTCATCGGTACGACGCTCTTAGTTAAAGCCTCCTCTACCTTCGAAACCACTGAGCTGGGTTTAAAGGAACTGGAGCAAAAACAAATTTTTGAGCCCGGTAAAAGCCAGGCATTGGAAAGCCTACAGCTTCCGGAGGAGCAACAGCTTTCAGATGTGGTGCAGGCCTTGGACACCGGGTTAGAAAAAGCCGTTGATCAGTTATCTGAACAGGCGCTGGCCGTAATCCAACAATATTATCAGCAGTGGTTGACCGATCAGGAGGTTATCATCCGGCAATTACTGGACAAGGCTGGAGAGGAACAGGCGCTTACCACCCCGTTATTGATGGCTCACCTGGATCAGCTGCGTAGTTCTTCTGAAGAGTACCGCAATCAGGAGCTTAATGCTTTGTCTCAATTGCTGGAAGAGGCAGTAGCACATTATGGGCAGGCCTGCGAAGGTGTTTTTGAACAATTGCCATCGCGCATTTCCCTTAAAACAGAGCAGGGCAAGTCTAGATACGTACGTCTGCGGCGCCCCCTTATGAAATGGGCAAAACGGCGGTCAAAGGTGCTATTGCAGGAAACGCTTCTGGACTTCGGTCAGCTCAGCGCCCGGTTTATGCTGGCCAACCGGCAATTGGTCCGTAAACTCTACAAACAGCTGGAATACAAATCAGGCAGAGCCCTTCCCGAAGTATTGGAAGAAGGTAGTGTGCTGCTTACAGAGGGCTTTGAGCAATTGCGCCAGCAAGTGGAAGGTATGATTACTAAACCACTGGTGAAGTTGCGAAACGGAGACCGGGCGTTATGCAACGCTTTGGCCGCTACATCCGGACCTCTCGCTTTGCGAAAATGGCTCAAACAGGGAAAACAAAACTGGGGGCGCAAGACCGCTAGAGCAGCGGGGCAGGATGTGGATGCCTTTGGCCGCTCCTGGGACAACAATCAAAAGCTGTTTCATCGCAACTACGAAGTCAATCAGCAACTGACACATGCGGCCCTGTTGCTACGGTCCTTAAAAACTGAGGTGACGGGACAATTGGAAGAAGTCTACGTTGGTGGCCTGAGAGGGCAAATTGAAAGCTTGAGGCAAGCCTGTGGGACGCTACAGGTTCAATTGGAGCATGGTGCTACCGAGGCCCTGACTATGGCACCCTTCCAGCGTGATGAGGAGGACCTCGATAACACGGAAACGGTACTCTGGCAGTTTATGGAGCAATCCGGGCGCATAACCGCATCTCTGCCGGTCGAAGTGTCGTTGATGGACCAGGCCACCCGCCGCGATTTCCGCGACCTGCAGACCAGTGAACAGCCACCGATAAAGCTTTCGTTGCTGGAAATAGCCGATTATCTGGTCGATGCTCAATTTTCCAATGCTTTTCAAGAGGAACTCATCCGTGTACGGCAACAATTAAACCCACTTAGTGGTCAAATTTTTAATATCGGCAGCCTATTACATTACGGGGTGGATGCTGCAGAAGACGCCGAAAGCTACGAAGCTCTGTCGGTTATCCTGGATAAGTCAGCGATACAGTTGAAAGAACTGGAGCAACAAGTCAAGGAAGTATTCACCGCATTCCAGGCGGAAGTAGAAGAGCAATTCCAAGCCACAGAATCTGCCCTTACCATAGACCATATCATCGCGCAGGCGGAAGTATTGTCGCAGTATGTGCGAAAAGAAAGTCGCCGGCGCGGCATAGTGGCGTGGCGCCGTCGTCTGGAAGAAAGCGTGAAGGCTCAGTGGGATGAGGTACGCGCGTACGCTGCTCAAAAGCAGGAAGATGTAGCTCAGGCTGCTGTAGAGCGCCGGGAGCAAGCCATACGCAGCGACCGTGACCGCCTGCAGGCATTTGCTAAGGTGGCTGGGCCGGGAAAAGAAGTTAAAGCCCGGTACCCATTTTACTATCGCCAGCTTTTTTCAGGAAAACACCTTAACCTCAGGACCCGCTCTGAAAGCCGGGATGCCGAGTTGGCAAAAGTACAGGAAGCGCTGGAAGACCTCAGGCAGGGCCCTGGCGGTGGCATACTCATTACAGGAGAAGCACTGAGCGGGAAAAGTTATTTTCTCGAATACGCTACCCGGCAGATTTTTGGCGGAAGCTACCTGAAGGTGATCCCACCAATGGGCGGCGCTACTTCGCCCCGCGCACTGCAAAAAGCCTTTGAGCAATCAACGGGCAAACGAGGTACACTGGATAGCCTGCTGGAAGAAACGTCGGAAGGCACCGTCTTTTTACTGGAGGATATAGAACTATGGTGGCAGCGTGGAGCAGGAGAGGGACAGGCATTCGGGCAATTGCTGGAGGCGATACAACGGTATGGGCAACGGCATGTATTTTTGCTAAGTTGCAACCTGAACACCCTGCAAGTCTTAAGAAAGCAGAGTCCAATTAATCAAGCCATGACGGCTACTGTAGTCCTTCGCCCACTTTCACTGAATCAGGTGAGAGGAGCCGTGTGGGCGCGCCATAAAACCGGAGGCGTACCCTTGCTGATTGAGGAGCAGCCTGAGGATAAGGTTCGTCAAAAAACCTGGGATCAGTTATTCAAACGCCTGCACCGGCAAAGTGAAGGTAATATCGGCATGGCGCTCCACTTATGGCTGGGGCACCTCAGAGTAGGTGAGGGAGGAGAGCAGTGGTTGGAAACAGCGATCCACCGTCAGGATTTTCCGGTTTTGGAAGACGCGGAATGGCACTTCGTTTTATTACAGCTATACCTCCACCGGGCACTCACCCACCGCCGGTTTTCCCGGCTTTTCCCGGGCAAGGAGGCTGATTGGGCAAAGGTCCAAATAGCTGAATTGCAGCGCAGTCAACTCCTCATATTCCATGAGCGCGAGGTATTGGAATTAAAGCCAGAGGTACGCTTTTACCTGGGGCAATTATTCACCGAAAAAGGCATGCTGTGATTCAATTATCAACGCTTCCGGTAGGGCTGGTGCTGACACTCGGGTTGTTGGCGGTATTGCTGTATGTCCTGCTTACTGTTTTAGGGAAATACGGCCTGCCTCTGGTGAAAAGCCGACGACGCCGGCGAAGCCTGGAAGCATTACTGTTGAGAGTAAGCCTGGGGCTTTGGCTGGCGCTGGCGGTTTTTGCTTTCTATCGATTGTTATTGGCTGCTTCGGTTTTCGCTTTAGCGCTTGTCGCGCTGCTCATTCTACTGGGCTGGCCCTGGTGGGCTGATTTTTACCCTGGGCTCCTGTTTAAGCTGGAAGGGGATATTCGTCCGGGCGATCACCTGTCTTATGATGGCAAGACTTACAGGGTCCAGGAAATGCGTACCCGGAGTATTCGGCTTACTGGCGAAGACGGTGGTGTTTTGGTCTTACCTTACCGGCTGTTAAAAGCGCCAGCTATTTATCCGTCAGTGGAAAAAACTACTCTTGCGCCCTTCACCTTTGAGGTAGAATATGAAGGCCCAAATGCTTTGCCACGTCTGAAACAACTCCTTGCCGCTTCTCCCTGGACCGCTCCGGCGTACCCTGCTTCAGTAGAGCAGGTTACTGTTGGTACTTACCGTATTACGGCTTACGCTCCGGATGAGCGTATCCAAGAGCGGCAAATCCATTATGTGCGGCAGCAGATTGACAAGGTCAACTAGACTTTCGTTGGATAACTAACTTTTAGTTGATTTAACGAAAAATTAGTTGTATACTTGTCGTATGAGACAGTTAAACGAAAAAGAAGAAGCCATTATGCAGGCCCTCTGGAAGTTAGAGCGGGCCTTTGTCAAGGAAATTATCGCAGAGCTTGAGCCTCCGCCGCCACCGGTAACGACTGTCAGCTCTATCGTACGAAAACTGGAAGCAGAAGGATTTATCGGTCATGAGTCTTTTGGTAAGACCTACCGCTATTACCCGGCAGTAACTAAAGAAGCATACCGGGGCAAAGCCTTCCGTCATTTGATGAAGTCGTATTTTGAAAGTTCTGCGGAAGCCCTGCTTTCACACTTTGTACAGGAGGAAGAAGTCTCCTACGGCGAGCTGGAAGCCTTATTAGATAAGATCAAAGAACAGGAGGATGATACCCACTAGCGTCACCCAATACTTACTTGAATCAAGTATTTGTTTGGCGCTGTTTTACGCGCTCTACCATTTCTGGCTCCGCCAGGAAACCTTTTTTCAGTTCAACCGGGCTTACCTGTTACTGATGCCGGCGGTATCCCTTGCTATTCCCATGCTGCGCATTGAGCATTCTGCCGCTCCCTCCACCGGGGCGGTGGAGGTGCTCCTGCCAGCGGTGCGGGAAGTGCAGTTGGCGAAAGTATATTTCTACGGCCAACTGGAGGTTCCCACGCCTGCCTTCGCCCTGACGTTATCGGATATCATGCTGGGTATCTATCTGGCCGGGGCTCTTTTCATGCTGTTCAAACTGACCGTCCGCCTGCTTGCGCTTTGGAGGCTCATCCGCCGGAGCCGACGGGAGCGCAAAACCCATTATACGTTACTTACGCCGGATCAGGATTTGCCGGCCAGCAGTTTCTTTAGTTATGTCTTTTGGAAGGGCGACGGGTTGCCTGAGGCTAAGCGTATCATACTGGAGCACGAGCTGGTACACGTTCGGCAGCGGCACAGTATTGATGTGCTGCTGATGGAGTGCTACCTTATCCTCAAGTGGTTTAATCCGTTAGTCTATGCCTACCGGACAGCGTTGCAGCAGGTGCACGAGTATATCGCTGATGCTTATGTATCGCGGCAGTTGGGCAGCCGGCACACCTACGCAAAGTTTTTAGCGTTGCAGAAGATAGGGCAGAGCTGCCATCCGCTGGCCAATACTTTTGCGGCTCACCTGAGGAGCCGCCTGCAAATGCTGGCGCAGCGGTCCTCTTCGCCCTGGCGGGCAGCAAAGTACCTTTCCGTCTTGCCGTTGATGGCGGCATTGCTGCTATTGTTTTCCTTTAACCTGGCGGAACAACTGCCAGGTGGCGGATTGAAAAGTGCCGGGAAAGCCGTTGATGACTTTGCGAAGCAGGAAATCTACGCGGACTGGGGTGAAATGCCGGACCGTCCGGCTGATGGGCTGTCCTGGGGGCAATACCGGTTACCGGTTTTTGCACCGGCACAATTGAGCGGCACGACCAATGAGCTAAAGGCGACTTTCCTGAGTAACGCTGCATGGCAAGCGTTACGGGCAGAGCGCTTCGAGCTGGTGCTGGGCGATCGGGTACTGTGGCGGAAGAACACCCGGGCTTATTTGTACCGGGGCAGTGATCTCGTCCGCGAATTCCCGGTAAAGGGTAAGCTAAAAGACTACTGGACCATGGCTAATAGTGGCAAAACAGAGGACCAGGTGTTGGTCCTGGTTATGGAAGATGCCTGGGGACGCCAGAGCTGTAGCGTTATCGGTTTGGGGCAGGCTTATTCCGATGAGCTGCGGATAGCGATGATGGAAGCAGCTGCCTATACCATTATGAAGGTTGTTGACCGGCCAAAGGTGGAAGCAGCATCCCTTTGTGTTGCGCTCCATGAGCAAAATATTCAGATGTTAAACATGGAATACCCCTGGGAAAGCAGCCCATACCGGTTGGAGGTGGGGCAGGAAGTCCTGGGCGTACAGTGGTATAATAACCCTTTCTCTGGTAGTCAGGGACCTGTTCTTCAGCACGTAAACCCGGAAGTGCTGGCTTCTGTCCACAATGCGCCCCTTCGGATCACCAATCGCGGGCAGGATTTGGCGATAGAGCAGCTTTGTGTTGGGCTTACCACTAAGGATGGCCACACCATGGTCCTGAAGGCTGCTTCGCCCCAGGAGGTTCAGGAAACCTGGCAACAGGCGCTTAAAAGGCTTGGTGTGGGTAATCAACTGCACCTTATAGCCCGGACAGAAGGGCAGAAAGCATTCTTTACGAGTTTGGGCATCGGCGTTTCACCCCATCCGATGATAGCCCTTCAGCATGGAGACTTCAAGGCTTGTTACCGTTCTTTTTCTCAGCGTAGCGTGGACCCTCTGCCAAAGCCAAAAGCGTGGCTGCGGCGCTCCGGCACCGAAGTGCGCTGGGGGGCATACGACTGGGTGCTCCGGCAAAGGGAGGGGCGTGCGAGTGAAGCAACCCGCTACCTGCCGGCAAATGTCTTGTTTGACCTGGCAACGGCAGACTGGTCTGCAACCTATCAGGAGAAGCCGGTGGTAAGTGATCAATTGATGCTGTGGAGCTTTAGCCAGTCTGATGCCGAGGTTAAGCCCGTACCTTTGTTCTCTGAAAAAGGCCAGCGCCGATTAAAAGAAGCGGCTCAGCGTTCCGGTGCCTTTGAAATACAGGTCACCTTTAGTGTGAAGAACGATGCAGACCGGGGGCGGCTTATACTGAAGCTCAATCAGGAGCGTCTAATCGCGGATGGCGCAGCCGCTCTGCGCCTGAAGCCCAACCTTGACCCATTCCAGTTTATATACCGGCCAGGTGCGCCTACGCTCATCCGCATGGACACCAGTGTGCAGCAGTATCGATGGATGTACGAACAGTATAGCCAAGATCCTAATGTCAATGTTGTGCCTATTCCTGGCTTTCGTACCGTGGAGCGACTTCGGCAGGAAGCGAATATGATTGTCTCCGAACCTGAGATTGGCAGGGTGGATTTGATGGATGCAGACTATATTAATACGGATACCATACCGGAGTATTACGAGTTGTACAATAAGACCTTATCATTTCACTGGCGTGGCCTGAGCGGTACCCGGAGCGATGAGGTGCAGCCCCTCCATACCTTTCAAAACACTACCGAAACCGGGATGCTCTTGGAGATTGGGGACTTGGAATATCCTGTTTTACAATTCGAGCTGGTCATCGTCCCGGAAGATGAAAAGGGCGTGATTGTAAAATCGAAATCTATTGATAATGCGGCCGTACAGGACCACCTTGCCAGTCTTGGACCCAACACCAGTTTGTTTTTAACCGATATGGTTATTCAGGATACCGATGGGCAGTCCAGGCGCCTGCCAGTCACCTTTAGTTTTAACTTAAAATAACCAATTCATGAAGAAAGGTTTTTTGATACTCCCCCTCATCACTATGATGATGGCTTGTCAGCCAACGCCGGTACCTGACAACAATCGACTCAGTGAGGTGGAACGATGGCAGCTGGGCTGGCGGGTAATCGCCAATTCCCTTGAAGAAGATTTTGGTACTGCGGCTCATCAATTTGATTCGCTCCTGGCGTTGGTTGATACTGTAGATCTCCGGGTCTTAATTGTCGGACTGGAGGTGTTGGAGGAACTGGGACAAGAACAAAAAAGGGATTCCATCCTGGCAGAACAGTCAGATTGGATATGGGAATTACTTTGCGAAAAAGGGTTATACCATGCGCAACAGCCCGATAGGGTTAAATGTGTTACATCTGCAAAAGAGGAGCCTCGGAATACAGCCCTGCGACGGGAGTTGATCGAGATGAAGGTTCGTGATCAGATGGTGCGTGGCAATATACTGGAAAACCTGATTACCCATTTTCAAGTTGACACTGTTGGCATGAGCAGTGCAAATGGCGTGGATGTGGATACCCAAAATCGGGAGCGTCTAAAAAGCATCATAGCGGCTCATGGTTTCCCTACTGCAGCGATGGTAGGTGAAGAGGCAATGTCTTCGGTTTTCATCCTTATTCAGCATGCTGATGCAGACCCGGAATGGCAAAAGTCTCAGCTAAACAATATCAAAGCCGCTGTCAAAAGCGGTGACCTGGACGGGCAGGATTATGCCTACCTGTACGACCGGATTCAGGTCAATGCCGGAAAACCGCAGCGCTACGGTACGCAGTTCTCTACGGTAGACCCGGCCACTAAAACCATCAAATTGGCAGAAGTCGAAGATCCGGAAAACCTCAATCAACGCCGGATGGAAGTAGGCATGATGCCCATTGAAACCTACCGCGCTTTGGTGCTGAGCCGGTTTCAGTAAATTTTATTCAACCTTAAGATCATGAGAAATCACCTGACTTTTATATTCGCTTTACTCCTTACTATTTATGCTCATGCCCAGAAAACGCCAATGGCGGTAACCCTTCAGGCCGACTCTCTGTGTCAGGCCGGAGATTTGACCGAAGCTATCACCCTCTACCGGCAGGGATTTGAACAGGACGCTTCTGATTTTACCAATACTTACAATCTGGCTTGTTCTTATGCTTTACTCAATAACCGGGATTCTGCTTTTTACTTTCTGGAGCAGGCGCTGCCCACTGATTCAACAGTAATGCTGATGCGTGATCCTGATTTGGTGTTTTTATACGATGATGACCGCTATCAGGACCTTGCGGATAAGCAGATGGGAAAGGTAGAAGCCGCGCATGGTAAGTACGAAAAGCCGGAACTAGCCCGCACCCTCTGGCGCATGATGCAAACCGATCAGGCTTTCTATGCCCACACCCGGGTCGCGGAAGGCAAGCTAGGCCGCCGGAACATGATGACTCCGGCGATCTGGGACCTCAAGCACCGCATCAATGAAGAGAACCAAAAAGCGCTGATCGCGATCATTGAGGAGAATGACTGGCCCCTGCGTTCGGAGGTGGGAGGTACTGCTGCTTCCGCTGCCTTCCTGGTCATTCAGCATGCCGACTACGAACTGCAAAAACGCTACCTGCCCATGATCGAAGCAGCCTGTGATAATGGGGAGGCAAGCTGGTCGAGCTATGCGCTGATGTACGACCGTATTCAGACCCGGGAAGACAAGCCCCAAAAGTACGGCTCACAAGTACGCTTCAACGCAGAAACGGAAAGCTACGAACCATTCCTCATCCTGGAGCCGGAATACGTCAATCAACGCCGGGCGGAAGTCGGGCTGGGTCCTATTGAGGAGTACTTAAGCCGCTGGAATATCAAGTGGGAGGTGCCACAGAAGGAAAAATAGCTGATCTATGATGTTCGAAAGTTTTCAAAAGCTTCCATAAACCGGGTCAGTTCCTGTAAGGAGAAACGGAGCTTATTATTGTTCCAGTCCGAAAAAGTCGCATTCAGGTCTTTATCCCAGCGTACTTTGTCATGGCTGATGGCGTTGCGCAGGAATTCCAGCACAAAGCTCAGCGTCATCGGTTTCCTGGAGAGGGTGGGGTGGAGGTTGAGAATTTCAAAGTCTGCCCAGCCCGTCGCCATCATTTTCTTGAGGACTGACTTTTTAGATTTATTGCGCTTGAGGCGCTCCCAGGGTCGGGCGATTTGACCGTAGAGTTGTTGTTGGAGGAAGGTGGGGGATAAAAGCTGCGCTTCAGAGGGTGGGGTTGCGGATAAGCTTTTCCAAAAATCGGCAAGCGACATTTCAGGGTCTTCATGGAGGTCATTCTGAAGTTTCTGAAGAAGGGTTAGAAGTTTTATATCGGCTTTTTCAGTCATGCGAATAAAGGTAGGAATTTAGGGTGATCCAAGACTCAATTCTTTATCTTTATGGCAAACAAAGCACTTGTAAGAATGTCCCTGCTCAACGATTGGAAATTTGTCCTCCTGCTATGCCTTACACTAGGCCTGGCTCCTTTTTACCCGGAGCCCCACATCTGGGGTAAAATTAAGTGGATCCGAGGCGGTGCATCTGGTATGCAGGCATTAGACTGGTTTGATGTTGTCCTGCACGGCTTTCCGTGGGTGCTACTGGTCCGACTGTTAATCAAGCGCTTGCCTTAAGTCTGAAATATTCTTACTAGCTTTATATGAACAATCAATCAAAACCCATTTGACGTGAAACATATATTGCTACTGTTGACCATTACGATGACATTTGGATCACTCTCTGCTCAGGAGGATTTTAAAGTTATCGGTTATTTGCCCTATTATCGCTTTTCCTATAACAGCCAGATCGAATACGAGCGCCTGACCCACCTCAACCTGGCCTTTGCCAATCCGGATATGGAGGGTAATTTGGATATCGGCGGGCAGGACATAACGCCTATTGTTGCCGCTGCCAAAGCAGAAGGGGTAGAAGTGTATATTTCTCTGGCTGGCGGTGCGCTCACCGATGAATGGGAGCAAGCCTGGGAACACCTGATGCTGCCCGAAAACAGCTCTGCTTTTATTCATAAAATCATGCAGTATGTGGAGGATTATGAACTGGATGGGATTGACTTTGATCTTGAATGGAGCCATGTCAATGAAAAATACAGCCCTTTCGTTATGGAACTACGGGATTCAACGACAGCCCATGGTATTACATTGACAGCCGCTCTGCCCGGCACCTATCGCTATCCGGATATTACCGATGAAGCCCTGGCAGCATATGATTGGATTAACATGATGGTCTATGACCTGACGGGCTCCTGGGATCCTGGTAATCCAGGACCACATTCGCCTTATTCATTTGCCCTCAATGCGATGTTTTACTGGCAGGGGCAAAGCGTGCCCAAGTCAAAGCTTACCCTTGGTGTACCATTTTACGGGTATGATTTTGGAAGTAGCCCCGTATCTTCTCACCGCTATGGCACAATTGTGGATTGGGATCCTGCCAATGCGTGGCTTGATCAGGTCGATCAGGTGTACTACAACGGTATTCCCACTATTGTGCAAAAAACGGAGTTGGCAATGGGTCAACTTTCCGGCATTATGATATGGGAGCTGGGGCAGGATCATTTTTCTGAACTTTCCCTCTTGCGAGCCATAGATGAGACGATCAACGTAACAAGTGTAAATGGCCCGGAGACTACGGTTAATGTACTTGATGTATACCCCAATCCTTTCCGGGAGACCCTAACGGTAGCCAATACTTCCCGGAAAGCTGTCCGTTACCGAATTAGCGATTTGAATGGTCGGATATTAAAGCAAGCGCAGTTGGATGCCGGATCGAACACCGAGGTTGATGTTGTGGATTTGCCTAGTGGATTTTATCTCCTGATGGCTCAAAATGATGATGGTCAGCATACCTACAAACTCATTAAACCTTAAGTATGCAAAAATTAATGGGTTTGTTACTCGTCCTGTTCTTGTCCCTAAGCCTTTTCAGTTGCGGTAAGCAACGGCTGTGGGTAAAAGGAAAGGTACACCAAAAGGTATTCAACCAGGAAATACCCATACAGGTCATCAATGGGCTGATTTTTTTGGAGGTCGCGATAAATGGTAAAGCTTACAATTTCTTATTGGACACGGGAGCGCCCACCCTGCTGGACACCCAAGTGGTGCAAGCGCTGGGGCTGAAGACCAAAAAGTTTGGTACCGCTACAGACTCCTACGGCAGGAGTAACCGGATTGATTACACCGTACTGAAAACGGTATCCATAAGCGGTGTGGACTTTCTCCGGCAGGGGGCATTGGTTTCCGACTTGCGGTCTATCCCTGTATTCGATTGTCTGGATGTAGACGGGCTGTTGGGGGCGAACCTGATGCGTAGCGCTTGCTGGCAGATAGATTACGAAGCGGAGGTGCTACGTGTCAGTGAGGATTGTTCCGGATTTTCTTACACCGACGAAGCTATTTATATGCCCTTCCGGGTAAACAGCCAGGGTACCCCTAAGCTTGCTATGAATTTTGGTGACAGCCTGGACTTGTCTTACGTTACCCTTGACTTCGGTTCCTCCAGTGGACTTTCGCTTGATTTGGAAGCCAGTGCGCGTATTTTTGATCCTGCTGAAGCCGACTTGTTTACGACCGGAGCGGCCGGGGTGGGGCTCTACGGAGTCGAAAAAGATTCGATCTGGTTCACGTCACCAGAGGCTCTTGTGGTTGCGGAAGGGGATACCTTGTTTTCCATGCTAAGAGTTCGGGTAAGGCGTAAAGGCGGGCATTTATTCGGTACGCAAATACTTCAGGAGTTCCGGTCGACTATTGACTGGCAGAACCATCAACTGGTATTGGAGCCCATCGGCGAAAACCTCAGCCCCGTCTGGCTGAATTTTGGCTGTGCGCTGCAGCCTAACGGTGAAGTCCTGGAGGTGGGGCAGCTGGTTTATCCCTCCGGAGCTGTAGAAGCCGGGCTGATGGTCGGTGATACCGTCCTCACTATAAATAGCCAACCAGTGTATGCAACAGATTTTTGTGAGGCCAGAACGTTGTTTGGAGGTGCGGGGCCTATCAAACTGACTATCCAAAGGCAGGGTAACAAGCAGAATGTAGTACTCCGTCGCCAGGATTTGTTTTCCACTGCGAAATAAAAAGCCCGGTAAACGCTGGGCTTACCGGGCTGATACAGGCTTCTGAGAATTATGTTAGATTATGGTCGGCTGGCTTTGATAAACCGTATGACTTGCCGCTGACCATTGTCCAATCGGGCTTCCAACAGGTAAGTGCCGGGTTTGAGCAGACTGATATCCCAGCGTGTTGTTGTTTTGGACGAGTCGTGCTGACGGGTCTGCATAGCCTGACCCACCGCATTATAAAGTTGATAGGTGACAGGCAGATCATCTATTGTTTCCAGTTCGATAAACAGCTCTTCACTAGCAGGGTTAGGGAAAACATGTATGCCCAGTTCCCCTTGCATGGAGGTTTCCGGTAGCTCCGCGCTGATACCTTGTGGCTCAGTACCACCGCCAAGAAATATAGGATTACTGACCGTTGATACATGGCTAACTACTGCCTCTGCAGTCCCATCTGGATCAGTGGTGTACACCGCGACACCAACACCAATGCAATTCTTCATCGGTAAATAAACCTGATGAATGAGCTGCCAGTTGTTACCGTACTGGCTGAAGTAGCCTCTAATCCAAGGCCCCTGACGTACCAGTCGCAGCCAGTAGGGGAAGGGCTTGTAGAGCATTATGCTGTTGGCATTCCCTCCGGTCTGATAGCGGGTGTGCCACTGCAGTAAGCTGGTAAGATTGGAGAAAACACCAACCATCTTTGACCCCGGATTTCCGGACTCCCGCATCATTAGACCTACGTAACCATTGTCCACATCCTCTACCTTGAACTGCATCCCGCTGTTTCCGCAGAGGGGCTGGTACATGTAGCCCATATTGTCAAAACTGTTGTCGGGCGTTGTATTTCCGGTGCTGGTTATGGTGTAGTCCCCATCTTGAGGATTCGGTTTGGAACAAGGGTCGAAAGCATAGGTGTTACTGGAGTTGCCAATACTTGCGGTGGACCACTGTGGAGGTAGCGCATTGCTCACATCAACGTACACTGATGCTGTGCAGTCATCCGTGTTTCCCGATTGATCAGCTACGGTTACCAAAAAATCAAATGACATGAATTTATCATCGCAGTCAAATACCGTAGGCGGAAAGTCGACATTTGTGATAAAACAGTTATCAGAGCTGTTGATAGCGTCAAAAACATCAGATTCCTGCAGGGTATAGAATCCATCCCACTGGATTTCCACAGTTGAATTGAGACATACCGCAACTGGTGGAGTATCATCGATAACAGTCACGGTAGCTTCACACTGGTCGGTGTTGTCATGGTCATCTGTGACCGTCAATGTAACAGTATTATCGTCCAGATCATCACAATCGAAATCAACTGGATCCAGTGAAAAGCTTTTTATTCCACAGTTGTCAGAAGAACCATTATTAACCTGCGCCACGGAAGTAGAACCTTCACCGTTGCTATCCAGGTAGACGTTTACATCCTTACAGACCGCATTGGGGTCTTCATTGTCATTTACTGTAACGGAAAAAGAACAGTCACCTTTCAGATTAGAATTATCGGTAGCGGTGGCGGTGACCATCGTCGTACCAACGGGGAAAAAGGTGCCGCTGTTTTGGGTGTATGTGATGGAGGCAATGCCACAAATGTCCGAAGCTGTGGCGTCTGAATAGTTTACTATCGCCCCGCAATCGCCAATATCATTGCCGGTAGTAATATTAGCCGGGCAGGAAATGGAAGGGGACGTATTGTCGGTGCTGCAGCTAACATCCATTTCATAGGCGCCCACCGCATCGGCGAACCCGTCAATGTAAATCCAATAGTCTTCTCCAGACATAGTACAGAATGTGAATAATGAGGTGTTGCCGGACCCGCTATCGTCATCTCCCCCTACGCAAATCAGCGATCCGCAGCTTCCGCTAAATACGGTCACCTGGGTATCAAAGTCAGCGTTTGACAGGTCAAGCGTAATGATTTGACCTGTACCCTCAAGACGGTACCAGACCCCCGGTCCGAAAATGTTAGCGGAACAATTATCAGGTGCATCGCTGCTGGTTGAGCTTAGCGTACTACCGATGTAATTAAACCCGCAGTCCACAAAGAAGGCCTCGCTGCAAACGTCATTAATAGGCGTCACACAATTATTACTGAGACAACTGGCGTTGTTAATGGTATTTCTAATGACATTGCCCGGCTGAGGCCCAAATCCCTGGGTGAAGTCAATACCAACGGGGTCGTTATTGCAGTAGCTCATGATCGTGCCGCCCCCCGCTGGGCTGGGAGGAAGGGTACAAGTTCCTTCCGTGGATCCGGAACAGCCATCAATAGCGGTACTGTTACCGTTCCATACACAGGCGTGCGTATGCCGGGATCCAAAAAGGTGCCCCAGTTCATGAGCGAAAAGATAAACGTTGAAAGAGCTGGTTGGTAATTGGTTAAAGCCAGTACCGGAAAAGCCACTGAAACAAAGGCTTTCATCCGTATCCGAATTGCAAATACCACTGAAACCGGCCGCAAGTCCACCGACATTATCAAGGGCAACCAAATGTCCCAAATCCCCGTTGAAGGCACCAGTATTGGCTTTGAAAGCATTGAGGTAGTCATCAGTGGTGGAGCCCAGGGCCGGATAAGGGTCAGGGGTCGTCCAGATAAGAATCTCCGAGATGGCTGTCTCGAGGCTTTCTTGTTTGTAGATGATTGCACTTTGGTTAAATACCCCAATCAGTACATTGGCTACTGCCTGGGCAGAACCAAGGCTGTTGAAAAGGGATTGTGCCCCTTCAATATAAATGTTGGTACAATCGCCGGCATCGCGTGAAGAGAAGCTGATTTCCTCCCAACTGTAACCGCGGCCATCCTCCGGCATCTCACAGTTCAGACTGGGCGGGCTCACCAAATCCTTGTCCAGGTAAAAAGCGTATGCTTTCCTGGAGCCACCAATTTTGCCCAGGGTGTAGTTCCCGTTCTCGGTGCCGACCATGCCCATGACTTCTCCGTCGAATACGCTGATGGCAGCGATAGAGTTGGGCTCGCCTTTGATGCGCCCGTGGTAGTGTAGCCCGGGGTTGTAATCAAGTGGGGTGCGCCCGTTCTCACTGGTATACACTTCAAACCCCCTCGCAAAAATAGCTGCGCTTTCCAAATGCAGGGTAATCTCTTCATCCCGCCGACCAGTGGGCAGGTTCAGTTCAAATATTCGTGGTGCCTGCTCAAGAAAGGCTTGGACCGCCTGTAAATCTAATTCCAGGATGACGCCTTTCTCCACCTGAGATTGTCGCTGGGCGGGTTCCCAATCCTGGCTAAAAAGTGGGACAGGTGTTTCCTGCTGTTTTTTCAAAACCACACTTTCCGCCTCGTTTTTCTGATTGACCTCTTGCTGTTGCGCCAAGGTCACGCTAAGGGGTAGCAGGAGCATTCCAATAAAGAGTAAAATGTTTTTGGGTCTCATGATAATGAGTTTTAGGTGAATTATAAATAGACCCCTGTCTGGTGAGACAGGGTAAATGAAAGCAGGGTGCTATGGGGGGATAAAGCAAATGTGTGCCTGAGCTTTAGTAGCTCAAGTCCGATTTGTTGAACCTGGAATGAAAGTCGTTAACCTGGAAACGGTTTGAAGAAGGGGTAGAAAAAAAGTTAGATTGCTTCGCTAACCGCCGTTAAAAGTACATTTATTTTTAAGATTTCACAAATTCCGATTTGTCTTGCATGGTGGTTGTCTGTTTTAAAGAAGCCCCTACCCACAAATTGCGGATAGGAGCCAATCGTTAATTAGTAAATAACCAAAAGGTTATGACTTGATTATTTTTAGTTAATCTTAGAAACCCAGCACGCTTAGTACACTGTAATCTAAGTAACTTCCCATTGTTGGCAGTGCCTTTTGGCGAAATGCTGCGTTGATCGATCGGTCAGGTAGCTACGGCTATCCTGTCCAAGCTTTAGGGCCCCTTTACCCCAAAGCTTGGAAGATGCCTTACCTTTCACCAAAATGCCCATCCCAAAACAGTAAAGAACTTAGATTACAGTGTACTTAGAGAAAACTGCGCGAAAAAACAGCAAAGCCGTTACGAATCAGCTCCGCAACGCCTTTACAAGAGAACCCCTTTTAGAATTAAGTTTCTAGTGGAAAATGTCTGGATATTTAGCTTATGGCTTCGGTATAAAAACTCTTGCCTGTCCGCTCAGCAGCCCCCCTTGCCCCTGGCCCAGTTGATGCTCCATAGGTGCGCTAAATTCAACCGTTACCTGATACCCGGTATCTCCGAAGCCGGACTGAACGCTGGAAACCTCGAGAATTTCCAGATAACCATCCGCGCTTTCTGCAGTAGTGGTGACCAGGCCACGGTCGGGGCGGTCAAGGGCGGAGGAGTGATTCTTGAAATAGCCAATTTCGACCATGCCGGGAGCTTGGCCCAGAGAAAGTGTTTGCCCGGGTTGCAAGATGTCTTCAAGCTCAATGGATGGAGATGAAGAGGGGGCCGGTGTGGGGAGGTAGAAACAAAAACCAACACCCCGGTAACTCGCCGATCCATAAATGAGTGAGGAGTTATCAAGTACGATGCCCTCCTGCAACCCGGTATCGATAGCGATACTGTCATTGTAAAATACGGTATAAACTTCTGTGGTGACTATGCCTTCCACCACCAAAAAATCATTACGCCCTTCCGGCGTTTGCGGGTTCAGGTCAGCGTAGAGTTCAATATTCCTGATGGTACCCATTGAGTCGGACAAAACAAGGGTGGCATCAATGAAGTAAGCTTCAGTGGCATACACCGGCTCTCCGGGCATAAGATCATTCAGCTCTTCATCACTACAGGCTCCAAGAAGGAAGAGCCCTGCCCATAGCGCGTATTTTAGAGCTTGTTTATTTACCAGTACCATTTTAATGCAAGTTGTAGACTACTGTTACGGTAAATTTCATCATTTTGGTAATAGCGCTCGGGTGTCAGATCACGCAGGCCTTGCTGCCACCTGAGTTCTACGGACCAGTGGTTGGCTATGCGGTAGTCCAGCCCGGCAATAAGACCAAAATCCCATCGCTCAAAGCGTGTCCCTTCTGTATTGGAGGCAGCTGCTTGATTAGCTGAAAGGTCCGCAAAATTGTTCTCCATTCTAACACTATTGTCAGAAGCCATATTAGCCGTTGGGCGGTCTGTGCTGCGGAGGTAAGCCATTTGCATACCACCGGATACCCGTAGTCGTTTCGCCATTTGGTATTGCAAAGTCAAGGGGGCCTCAAAGAAATGTACCCGGGTGATGGGCCGGTGAAAAGGGGATACGCTTGCAAAAGCCGGGAAGTAGATGGTATCTCCCTGAGGAGGTGAAATATCAAGCCCACGACCGTTATTATTTGATTGCCGCTTGTATTGTAAGCCCGCTTCCAGTACCCATTTGGGACTCAACCGGAATTGCGCGAACCCACCAACCAGCGCATTGGTTTGCAAAGCCTGGTAGTCGGCGCCTGCCTTAAGCCCAAAGTCCCAGCGGCGGTGGTTCGCGGGGATGATTTCTGGCATAGAAGCGGTAGCGGTCAGCATATCCAAGTCACCAATTGGCGAAGTGGGCAGTTGATCTAATACAGCGAAAATCCGATCTGTTGTCTGTGCAAGGGTGTCCTGGACTGCTTGGGGATTAGGTAGTGGATCAATCACCGCTGGTTTATCGGTGACCGTTTCTGCTGAGGAAGGGTCAACGTAGGAAGCAGCTTGTTGATTAGGGTTGACCTGAGTATTGGGAAATAAGGATTTTGCGGGATCTGTGGGTACCGGTGGCTTGGCAGGCCCTGAGGGTTTGGCTGGACGCCCTGTAGCTGAAGCAACAGACTCTGCCGTATCTCCCCGGTGTGGCGCTTTATCTGCCCCCGGCATAGGAACGGGCAGTGCAGACAGTACCGTACCATTATCCTTCCAAGAGGCAGTGGGTTGTCCCTGCTGTGCCCCCAGCCATAAGCCGCCCCCAAACAGCAAAACTAATCCGGTCAACCACAACCAACCCGCAATTCTCCGGCGGGGTCTTTCTGGCACAGCCGGTTGTGGGACGGGGCGTTTGCCATCCAGAATGGCAGACATATCCTTCCAGCCGGTGCTTGGCACTTCGTACTCAAAGTCGTCTAATTGCTCCCGTATATGCTGAAATCCGTCTTTACGCTCCTTCATGCTCGCTCAATTTAATCATTTCACGAAGTTTTTTCTTCCCATCCGACAGGTGCCATTTTGAGGTCCCCTCACTGATGCCTAATAAATCCGCAATCTCCCGGTGATTGTATCCATCCAGGGTATAAAGGGAAAAAACCGTCCGGGTAGCAGTAGGTAGCCGTTGGACGATGCTCAGTAATTCTTCCATCGCCAGGTTTTGCAGCGCTTCATTATCAATGGGGACGTCCCCGGAAGCGTTAAAATCCATTCTTTTGCGATAGTTGGCCTGCCGGCGTACCCAGTCAATACAGGTATACATCATAATTTTGGCGATCCAGGCTTTAAATGAGCCACGGCCTTCAAATTGACCTGCTTTTTGGAAAACCTTGAAGAATCCCGCATTTAGCATATCCATCGCTTCTTCCCTGCCATTGGCATAGCGCATACAGACCCCCATCATGTAGCCGCCGTAGCGTTCATACACGTACTTCTGGGCCAGACGGTCCCCATTGAGGCACCCCTGCCGGAGCACCTCGTCGGAACTATTAGGTCTGCAAACATAAGCTGTGGACATGCGGGGCAACGATTTAGATCCTAAGGCGAAGTCCATTACTGCGATTTTACCTTATAGTCGCAGTTTGTCCGGGAAAGGGTTGGGTAGGGGAAGTATTATTAGAGTTTTTTAACGTAAATTTTGTACGCCCCTGAATTGTCTTTTTCACCAGTTCTGCATCACGCCTGCCTGTGTCTCGTCGCCTGTGGGCTCTGACCACCGGAGACCGAAGTGTTCGACACGCAGGCAGGTCCTCACCTTAGTAGCTTACACGAAGAAAGGGAATTAAAGGGCCCCTTTCTGAAGTCGAGATTCCGGGCGTTCTCCCGCTGTTTGGCGGGACAGGTCTTGGTCTGGCAAAAAATCCTAATCCATGGCCTATACAAAACCTACATTAATAAACTCTATTTTTTCTTCGGCTTCTCTTTCCGGGAAAGGAAGTACTTGAAAAAATCCAGGATCGCATTGATCGCTTTTCGAAAGGTCGATTGGTCACTCATAACATTTAGAGGTTTTATAGTCTGACAACGCAAGATTTGTGAATTCTGACTTGCTATTTTTAGCTTCGCTCATCGTCGCTTCACTCCTCGGAGTTCCGCCTTGCTGCGTTAATCCCGGTTAACCGGGACGCCGACTTCACCGTGGGGCCCCTTACCCCACGCTTCGTGTAGGCTATGCCTATTTTTTCTGCCTTGCCAGCCGAAAAAATAGCGGCGTCATCTTTTCACAAATCTCATGTTGTCAGACTACAGGTAAATAATCAGGCATTAGCAGTACGCACGGCTTGCACTTCGTCTGACCACTCGCCGAGCAGGAAGGCTAGCGCGGTCTGATTGAAAGTTTCGTATTGCTCAATATTGCAAACGTGGCCACATTTTTCCACGATGACAAGTTGTGCCCGGTGGTGGGTATGTGCGAACCGCTTAGCCGCTTTAAAAAAGACATGGTCCTGATCGCCCATCACTACAAGGCTGAGGTTGCGCAGCTCGCGGTTGAAAAAGCGGCTTAGGAGCCGAAAAAAGTCTTTGTACAGCCCAATCCATTTCAGATATTCCTTTGGAGACAACTTCTGGGATTGCATGCGGAACATCCTCCGGGACCGGCGATGATTCCGACGTGGCAATACCACCCACGAAAACAGGTTGTAAATAGCCCGGTAGGGAAGAAAGTGGTTTAGGAACTTTGCGGAGTGGACAAATAGCTTGATGGTGAAAGTGGCCCGGAAAACGCCTCCTGCCATAATCATCTTATTGACCAGCTCGGGCCGAAGTTCGTCCAGCTTTTGCAAAACGACGCTTCCCAGTGATACGGACAGGAAATGTGCCCGCTCAATGCCCAGGTGGTCAATCACTTTGAGCACATCGGCCGTGACAATATCAAAATTGTACTCCTCGTAGGCAGGCTCTATATTTTTTGACTTACCATGGTCGCGGAGATCAAGCAGCAGCAGGTTGAAAAAAGGTTTAAAGGCGTCTACCTGATACTTCCAGGTGACAATACTGCCTCCTGCTCCATGAATGAAGACCACCCACTCTGCCTTGGGATCCAGTATATGAGTCTTGTGATTTAACAGCAGTCTGCTTTGTTGTTGATTTTGCATATTGACCTTTGCACAGGGTAACAATCAGAAAATATCCACAATATAACAACAACTGGGCAACTCTTGGTTCGTTCAGTGTACTACAACACAGAAAGCAACTGCCGCTCTGCCCCGCCTTTTCCAATCATTTCTATAATGTAAATACCGCTGCTCAAGCCCTGGAGGCCAAACGATACCTCGGTAGCGGATTGCTCCAGCTTGGTAATAAGCCTTCCATCTGCAGATTGTAAAGAAAAAGACTTCGGCCCTTTCAGGGTGGTGCGTACTTGTACCTGTTCTGCTGCCGGATTTGGATAGAGCTGCATTAATTGTGGGCCACTTACCTGCGAAAGGGGCACAGCTGGCGCTGAAAAACTGTTACACTCCGGATCGATGGCAAGCTCAATGGTTTCTGTTACCCGGCAGCCGTTTGGTAACCCGACGCGTAAGGTGTAGGTACCGGCAACGCTGGAGGAAGTGTAGGGATAGATCAGGCAATTATTGGTTTGAATAAACCCGATAGGGCTGATCCAGAGGTAGTTGTTGACTTCCGGCAGGCAAAGGCTAAAGGGTTCGCCCGGGCAAAAGGTCAATGGTTCTTCCGGAATAACATCGCCTGGCACTTCATCCACATAAATGGTGATAAAGTCGATGCCAACGCAACCTACCGCATTCGTAACGGTGACCTGATAGGTCGTGGTCTCCGTGGGCGTTGCTAACGGATTCGGGCAGTCTGTGCAACTAAGCTCTGTGCCTGGCACCCAGCTGATCACAGCATCTGCATCCGCCTCAACCGCAAGGGCTATTCCTCCACTTTCGCATAATAAAGTATCTGCACCGGCATCCGGCTGTGGACAAGTATTGGTGGTGCAGGTTTTCTCAACCACCTTGAGGGGGCAGTCGTCCTGTCCTTCTACAACAAGCTCAAGGGTAGCACTCTCTCCGGGAGCAAGGTTGTTTAGTAGAAAAGAATGATCACCTGTTATCTGGCCTGACTGCCCGCTAAGCAGGGTTGGGGTGTAGGCTGTATCGTTAGGGCTTTCTGACCAGGAGAAGATAATACTGTTTTCGGTTGTGGTGCAATTCAGCTCTGGTAGTACGCTTTCAACTTCCACTGTTGCAGCGGGCATGGGACAATTGTTAAAAATGGCTTCGAGGGTATAGATTCCGGTCTCCAATACGATAGGGTTTTGCAAATCGGAGCTAAAACTACCCGGTCCGGTCCATTGGTAGTCAATAGCATTGGAGGCACCACCCACCGTAGCTTGAAGCTGATAGGGGTCTGCTTCGAAACAGGCAGGAAAAAAGTCCACGCTCAGGTCTGGCAGATCAACAGGGGGAACCTGAATACTTATAGATTGCTCATTGTTTCCACCCTGAATGACAAACTGGTAATCGCCCGGGCAAAGGTTGCTAACTACCGTATTCATAGCAGGTCCGTTACTGCTGAACACTAGGTTTCCGCTGGTATCGTAAAGGATAAATCCATTACTGCTGCCCCCGGACAGACTAACCTGGCCGTTGCAAAGGTCTGGACAGGCCGATTGAAGAACGGCAACACTTGGCTGAGCATTGACTGGTGGAACAGCCATCGCAAAGAAAGAAGTGGTTATCTCCGGGTCGCAGTTGGTCATCATCCAGGATCCGGAGTTCCCATCACCGAGCATCTGTATATTGATATTGAGGTTCGCCTCCTCGTTATTACTGAAGGTGGTATTTACGGTTATTGTCCAGCAAAATTCAAGGTCAAGCGGTGCCGGTTCCAAATTGCCGCAGGGGCCATCTCCAAAATTATTGCCGGGGAAACCATCATTGGCACTGCTTCCGGGGCAGAGTAAGCCACGCTTGCTGTCAAAGGCAAACCCGGGGCCATAAGTGGCGTTGGTGTTACAACTTTCCCAGGTGTCATACCAGGACCATGCCCCGTCCGGCGCGGTACAGGCTGCGGGGGCACTGGTTTGAAGGGTGGATAGATCCCAGCCCGGCCCAAAATCAATATCAAGTCCGTGCAGCCATTCCAGGCTAAAACCAGGAGTCCACATGGAGGGGGTATAACAAAAAGTTACCTCTTGTCCGGGCTCATAAGTCCCGCTAATGGGTGCCGGCTGAGCCGCAAGTAGCCCTCTGCGTTCGCCACAAACAGAGCAGTCATTTTCTGCCTTGATCTTTAGGTTGAACTCACCTTGTGCTCCAAAATCTCCGCTGCTTACGAGTAGGAAATAGGTGGATCCTGGCTCAGTGGAAGCATCTAACGTAGTACTTAAGGCCCCGGCTGTACCGGCTTGCAAGGCTATCGGAAATTTGGTGTTGCAGGAAGTGCCCTGGAAAAGCACCAGGACCGGCTGCTCTAGGCCTCCGGTAATGGAAATAGTGGTCCGGTTAGCAGCAGCAGTAAAACGGTACCACACATCTGAGCCTGGACTATTCAGACTGATTCCCTGAGTGGGGTCACTGAGGCGCAGAATAGGTTGCGTGGGAGTGGCGTTCAAGGTGGATCCGCTCACCTCTGTCTCCACTGGTGTATCGTTGGGGCAGAATAAAACCTGTCCCAGTGGTATAGGTATAGCATTTGTGCATAAATCGTTTTCCGGTTGCCCCAGAGCATTGGTGATCAAAGTGGCATAAAGGAAAAGAAGCGTACATAATCTTCTCATTTCCAGACAAATAATTAGTGAGCTAAAAAAAGATGCTGAATAGGTCCTGTATAGGACTCAGTTAAGTAAGCCACAATGGGGCTAGATATTCAGCTACGGGGGGCTTGAATAGGGGGGCTGCATTTGTGTTCTGGATGTTTGGGTAGATCAGTTGAATACTCTTCGCGTGTGTCGGGAGCTTACTTTTGTAAGGTCTTAACCCACTTTTCGTGTTTGTCCGGTTGTGTTCATTTGTAAGATAGACCCGGGAGGGGGCTTTTTTGCTGCCCGTTGGTATAGGTTTTTTTGAACAAAAACGCGCTTCGAGTCCACTAATGCTTAGTAAAGCTTTAGTAATTAGCGGATTACGGGATACGAAATATTATAGGAAATTAAGGGCGCGGTGCAAGGTAAAATAGAAAGGAGAGGGCCTGGGCTAATGTTTGATAGGTTACAGCGCAATGGGATAATAGCCTCGGGCAAAACATGGTTTGCCCGAGGCCTGGAAGCTAGCGGCTAATAACGAGCCGGGCTTGTTCTGTGGTATAGGGATTGGATATCTTAAGGAAGTAGCTGCCCGGTGGTAGGTCTCCTACCGAAAGGGTCCACCGCTGGCCCTCAAAGTTTAGGGTAGTGGCTAATTGTCCGGTAGCACTCCAAAATTCTAGCTTTTTTAGCCCTTCCATCTGGGTAGCAACCTGTATTTCGTATGCTGCCGGGTTGGGGAATACTTTCAAGGTGCTCATCCTTTCTGTACGACCGCCAGGTCTTGGGGCGGGGTCGCAATCTTCTACAAATACGACTGCCTGATCCGTAGCTGAGCAACCAAATGTATCTGTTGCCGTCAGGACAAAAGTGACGGTCTGAGGCACACTTCCAGTTGTAGCGGGACAGGTTGGGCAATCCAGGTAGTCGCTTGGTGACCAACTAAAGTTAGTAGCATTGGCACCTGTGGCAGAAAGGCTAAATGTATCATTTGGGCAAACCGTCTGGAAATCGGGAACAGTGGTAATATCCAGTTCTGGTGCAGCTTGCAGCTTAAAGGGTTTGAGGAACCTGCACCCGTTGGCACGCATGAAGGCATAGTAGTTGCCGGCATCTGCTTCTGTAATACTACTGAACGTCAGACACTGATCAGTTGCGATGAACGCATTCGGCCCTATCCAATAGTGGATATCTCCGTCTGGCATACAAAGCTCAAAAGACGCACCTGGACAAAAGGTAATTGGTTCGTCCGGGATATAGCTCGTTGGGAATACCTGAACGTATACGGTGTAGTCAACCGTATCGGAACAGCCACTGTCATCCCAAACAATCAATTGGTAGGTGGTTGTCGTCTCGGGCGTTGCTACCGGATGAGCGCAGTCGGTACAGCTCAGGCTGGTGTCGGCAGCCCAACTGTAAGTACTCCAGGCAACCGTATCTACAAAATCAAGAGGTACGGAAGCCCCATTGCAAATGAATGTATCCGCTGGTACCTGAAGGGTTGGGCAGATTGGTGTCGTCAGTATGCACCCTGCGTTTATTTCGTAGGTGCCACAGGGACCATCAGTCCATACGGTAAGCACGATGGAAACGCTATCCCCCGTACCAAGATTGGGTACACTATAGGTATTGCCATTCAGGATACCGGTTGGCCCGGAAGTGACAGCTATAGTATATGCCGTATCCTGGGCCTGGCCAGGCCAGGAGAACGAAAGGGTATCACCAGCAGAGCTACAGCTAATTTGATCCGGGGTGAGCAGCCCTGCCACTTCAATGACAGAAGTATCACTGATGGTACAACCCTGATCGGTGTAGGTGTAGATGAGCTCATGTATACCTACACCTGCCAGTACCGGATTAAAAACCAGACCTGTGCTATCAAGACCTGGTCCGGACCAGCTGCCCTGACCCTGATTGGTGCCGCCAGCTACATCTGCCAGTAGTGCAATAGCTCCATCTCCTGTACATACTACATCGGGTACTATTGTAAATAGGTCCAGAATACTGCAATCAGGCGCAATACAGCTAACGCTTGTGGTTGAAGCACATCCTGTATTTTGAGAAACCTCAAGGCTAATACTCACGATCTGCCCGGGGGCAAGTCCGATCATCACATATGCATTGCTGCTCTGGAAGAATCCTTCGGGGCCGTCTTCAACGGTTACGGTATATGTGTAGTTTTGGTCTGTAGGCCAGGAAAAACGTACGGCTCCAAGCCGGGACTCACAGGTGATATCAGGCGTAGGTGGTTCGGCAATTGGTGTGATTGTTAAGCTATCTGTACCACTACACCCGGTGATCGTGTCCGTAGCAGTCAGGTAGTAGGTTGTGGAACTATCCGGATAGACCACGAGGGTTTCCCCCGAAGAGCCATCGCTCCATTGCAGTTGGCCAATACCAGTGCCGGTGAGTATTACGCTGTCTTGTCCACACAGCGTATCCGGCCCCGTAATGGCTACATCAGGCAGCGGGCTTACATAGACTTGGAATCCTTCAGTGTTTTGGCAACCAAAATCAAAGGGTGGGGCATATTGGGTATCTGAATCCGGACGAACAAGGGTGTCCCAAAGTAAAGTATCTGCCTGATAGAGCTCAAGTGTTACCTGATCGCCCTTGCAAATCAGGGCTTCGGCTGGTACATATGAAAGCCCGGGGTCTGGATGAACGGTCACGGTCCCCGTGTCGGTATAACCACATCCAAATTCATCGGTTTGGGTTACAGCGTACGTCTGTGTGGTATCGGGCGTAACGGTTATGCTATTGGTGGTTTCGCCGGTACTCCATAGAAAAGTTTCCCCGCCGCTTGCTGCCAGCGTGGCACTTTCACCCGCACAGAGTGTCTGGTCCTGAAAAACAAAGAAGCCATTACCGGAGGCAACCGCAACGTTTTCCGAAAGGACCGTACTACAGCCATTGGTATCCGTTACAGTCACTGTGTAAGTGGAGTTACCGTCTGGCATAACGGTGATTTGTTGTGTTGTATCTCCGGTGCTCCAGCTCCACGAACTGCCCTGGTCAACGGATAAGTCCATGCTTTCGCCCGGGCAAAGGGTACCGGTAGGGCTAGCAGTAAGTGTCGGAGAGAAGTCTATCTGAAAGTAAACAAAATCAATATCTGAACAGCCATTCGGGCTGATCCCTTCCACTTGGTATATATCGCCGTTTTCGGGCATGATGGTCACGGAGTCAGCGTTAGAAAATGCACTGTCATCACCCACTTTCATCCATATTAGGCTGTCTGCCGTACCACTGGAGGTAAGCGTCAGGGATTCACCCGGGCAAATGGTCATCGTATCCGGCCCAATCTGTACGATCTCAATATCGCTAATGGAGGGTATCGTGAAATGGTAAGGCGGTGCCGGGCATTCGTTCACGGTAACTTCCAGGGTGTAGTCACCCGGGAAAAGCGCCATCGGGTCCGGGCTTGTCCGAACAAAACCATTTGGACCGGTCCAAAGGTAAGTGGTATTGCCATTGGGTGGATTCACGTTGGCCGTTAAAGGAATGGGCTCCCCTTCAAAGCAGGGCAGGGTGAAACTGGCCGTTGCGGTGGGAACGGTGCCGGTATTGATCTCCACTAATTGCCGGCGTGCTTCATTGGTGGCATTGTCCACGATGAGGGCTTCATACAAGCCGGGGCAAAGCCCGGAAATTGTATCCGGACCGGGAATACTGGTGGCGAGGTACAGGAGAGTACCGCTTGTATCAGAAAGTACGTAATCCCAGGGCCCCGCACCCGCACCCGCAAGCGCCAGGCTGCCATCGCAGGTCTCGCCACAACTGGCATCACTAATTGAAATCTCGGGGGCGAAAGCATCTGGGCAGTACAAAGAAGCGTTAAAGTGCTCGGATACGGGGTTGTAGCAGGCGGTTTGCCACCAGGAGCCGGAAAGCCCGTCGCCCAGCAGTCTGCCGCTAACATCGAGTCTGGCCGGGTAGCCAAATTCGCCCACCGGGCAATTTGCTGTGGTCACTGTCCAGCAAAACTGCAGGGTGTTGTTATTTTCGATACCGCCAATATCTGCACAGCCGATACCGTTCATTCCGCGGTTGTTGCCTGGATTGCCGTCCTGAATGCCGTTTTTGATTTCATCGAAGGCAAAACCAGAACCAAAAGCTTCGCCTGTCGCCTCGCTGATCCAGCCATTGTACCAGCCCCAAGAGCCGTTGTCAGAGCACGAAGCAGGAGGGTGTGGTAAAAAGGTGCTCATATCCCAGCCTTCGCTGAAATCCAGTTCCAAGGCGTGGAGCAATTCACTATTGGGCGTACTTGACCACCGGTCTACGGTAAAGCACATTTGTACTTCCTGCCCGCCGGCATACCGGCCATTGACGGGTGCGGGGGAAGCTGAAAAATAACCATCCCGCACCAAAGAGCAGGGGCTGCAATTGTTGGTGGTTTCGACCGTCAGTTGAGCGGTGCCTGCACCACCTGCAATGAGCAGGTGGTAGGTCTCATTCCGGCTGACGCCCGCTTGAAGGGAAGCGGATGACTCATCTGACGCACAACCAACAGGAACCAGATTTCCACAGGCATCTCCCCGCATTAGGATCAGGTGCGGCTGGTCTACGCCGGATAAAGTAAAGGTAACTTCATTGCCTTTAGGCAGAAAAGCCACCCAGATATCACCAACAGTACTAGCCACATTTGGATTAGCACAGGCACTGCTGCCCAAATAGAGGGAAGGCAGCGCATCATTAAGGCTGAAGGCAAAAGTGTCTGAAACAATAGAGGACTCAGGACAGGCAGAAGGCAAGCTAAGCTCGATTGGCAGGGCCTGTTCACAATTGTCGAGGGGGTGCTGTGCCCACAACGGGCTGCACAGTAGGCTGCCTAACAGCAGCATCAGGGACCTAATCATTGTCGTCGTTTTTAGGATTATGGATTCGGTTAATCTGGTTTTGCACTAGTAACAAAGCAAATCGCCGAATTCATATTGAAAAAAAGCAGGACCATCAGGCCGGCAGCTATTTTTTCATTCAATTCTGTTAGAGCGTGTTGAGATTTTGGTCTTCTCTTCGAAAAATTGTCCCGGTGCTCCGGGACAGACCGATTACTAAAGTCCCAACACGCTCTTAATCCTAAATATAAGAAGAAATGGGCAAAGTAGGGTAGCGTAAAAATTGATTTTCTGTAGGATCTGAGTTTCTAACGATCCGGAGAGAAAAGCTGGGCGCACATTGTTAAGCAGATAAAAACGGGTGCCCACAGCCCTTATTATTGTAAGTAGCCTACAATGCTTCCCCACAGTGCGGGCAGGCTGATGCATCGTCTTTAGACAGCTCTTCCGAAAACCCAGAGGCCAAAATACCAGTGGGCAGGGCAAACAAACCAATGCCGATCACGGCAATAACGCCACCGAGGAGCTTTCCGATGGCAGTCACCGGATAAACATCACCGTAGCCCACCGTAGTTAGTGTAGCAATGCCCCACCACATCGTTTCCGGTATGCTGGAAAAAGCCTCCGGCTGTGTCTCGTGCTCGGCGTAATACATGAGCGTAGAGGCGAGCAACAACAATAAGGTGGTAAAGGTCAATGATATGCCCAGCTCCTCTTGTTTGTCCTGGAATACCTTGCTGATGTGGCGCAGCGCTTTGGTGTACCGTGATATTTTGAACAGCCGGAGGAGCCGGAACAACCGCAGGGTCCGGGCAATGCGGAAATCAAAACCCAGCAATGGTAGGTAAAACGGCAATACCGCCAGCAAATCAATCAAAGCCAGGGGCGTAAGCGCATAGCGCAGGTTGCCAGCAAAGGGCTTTTGGTATTCCGGCGCTTCATTAACAGACCATATGCGGAGTACATATTCAATGGAAAAAATGATGACCGAAACGAGCTCGAAGTAATAGAAAAAGACGGCATAATCCTGGTAGATTGATTGTACCGTTTCCAGGATCAACGCCAGGGCATTTAGACTGATCAGTGTGATGAGCAGCATATCTACCCACCAGCTCAGGTCTCCTTTTTCCTTTGATACGTTAAGGATTTCGTACGTACGTCTTTTTAGACTCATGACCGTTCGTTTTGGGTTGATAGTCTGACAACCCAAGAATTGTGAATTCTGACTTGCTCTTTTTTTATCTCGCTGCGTTAAAAAGCCTCGTCGTAGCTCAGGCTATGCCTATGTTTTTCGCCTTGCGAGCTGGAAAAATAGCGGCGTCATATTTTCACAAATCTCATGTTGTCAGACTATATAACAGACCGTTTTTTCCAATTCCCGTCTGTGTAAATCGGCGGTTCCTCAGTGTCGGATAAAGGAAAAAGAACCCCTGGAAAGCCGATAGTTATTGATCGAGCGTCGCTTAATACGGGTCCACATCCACACTTACCCGTACACTGCTCAGCCCCTTTGCCTGATGCAGGTAGTCTGCCGCTTCCCGGATACTTGCTTTGGCATACGCTAGTTTTTTTGGATTTTTGGGCACTTTTATCATAAAGTCGAGGAGGTAGTAGCTCCGGATGCGTGAGACATAAGGCACAGCAGGGCCCATCGCCCAATCGCCCAGCCGCTTCTTCAAGACATTCTCAAATAACTTAGCCCCGTCATTTACTTTAGCGGGCTTGGTATGCTTCAGCGTAATGCGGATCAGGCGCACGTAGGGTGGGTACTGGAACTGATTGCGCTCCCTCATCTCTCGGGCGAAAAAGGCCGGGTAGTCCCCGTCCAGCACCTCACTCAGCACGGGGCTGGTGGTATTGAAAGCCTGGATAATAACCTGCCCGCGTTTTTGCCTGCGGCCTGCCCGGCCTGCAACCTGGAGCATGAGCTGAAAAGCACGCTCTCCGGCCCGGAAATCCGGAAATTGCAATAACTGATCGGCACTAAGTACGCCGACGACTGCCACTTTTTCAAAGTCTAGTCCTTTGGTTACCATTTGCGTACCGACCAGGATATCGGTGCGCCCCTCCTCAAAGTCGTTTATCAGGCGGGCGTGGGCGTGCTTGCCGCGTACCGTGTCCAGGTCCATCCGGGCAATCCGTGCTTCCGGCAGGTAAATTTTAAGCTCATCCTCAATTTTCTCTGTTCCAAAACCTTTGATGACCAGCTTTTTATCGCCGCAGGCAGGGCAGGCCGCCGGGAGGTTCGCCTGATAACCGCAGTAGTGGCAGCGCAGATTATTGTGGAATTTATGGTAAGTCAGGCTCACATCGCACTGTATACACTCAGCGTGCCAGCCACAGGTGGTGCAGCGGTAGGAAGGGGAGTAGCCCCGGCGGTTTTGGAATAAAATAGCCTGCTGCCCATTCCCCAGTGCTGTCTTCAAAGAATCAATAAGTACAGAGGTAAAATGGGACTGTAGCTTCCGCTCCCTGAGCTCCTGCTTGGCATCCACGATATTGATTTCGGGCAGCTGAATACCGCCGAAACGCTCAGGCATTTCAACCAGGCGGTACTTGTCTTTTTTGGTATTTGCGTAAGACTCCAGTGAGGGTGTGGCGGTCCCAAGTAAGATCTTTGCTCCGTGAATGTGAGCCAGATAGACCGCTGCATCCCGGGCGTTATACCGCGGATTAGGGTCGTATTGCTTAAAGGAGGGGTCATGCTCTTCATCCACGATGATCAGGCCTAGTTTGGAGAAGGGCAGGAACAAGGCTGACCTGGCGCCTAACAAGACCGGTTTACCGTTGAGGACGCTGTTCCAGAGTTCTACACGCTCATTATTATTGAGCCGGCTGTGGTAAATGACGATATCATCACCAAAAATCCGCTCCAGGCGGGAGACAATCTGTGTGGTCAGGGCAATTTCCGGGAGGAGGTACAGTACCTGTTCTCCCCGGTCTATGGCTTCCTGCATTAACTCGATATAGACCCGCGTCTTGCCACTACCAGTCACGCCGTGCAGCAAAATGGGTTTCTTTTCTTTGAAGCCCGCCAGGATTTCCTGCATTGCCCGGGTTTGCTGCTCCGACAATGTACTAGCCTCGATTGTCGCCTCCTCGTATCCGCCAATACGGCTGACCTCATGGTCGTAGATTTCAAAAATGCCTTTTTTCTCAATAGTGCGGAGCACGGTGCTGTCCACGCCGGCTTTATCATAGATGTCTTGTTTGCGCACGACGTCGAGGCCACGGGACACCTGTACATAGGCCATCAGTGCTTCTACCTGACGAGTAGAACGGCTCAGTTTGGCGAAAGCTTCTTCCAGCAATTTGGGTTGGGAAGCATAGGGCTCCTGCAAACGCACACAACCAATGGTCTTGGGCTTATATTTTTGCTTCAGGTCCTCTTTAAGGTATAGAATACGCTTGTCTAACATCCGGCGGATGAGTGGATAGACCGTTTTACGCTGCAGAATGCCCCGGACATCATCAATTGTAACTTCCTTTTGAATGGTTAGGGCTTCTGCAATCATATACTCCTGGTCGTCCAGCTCACTGAAGTCCTGCCCAAATAAAGGGCTGAGGCTCAGAATGGTCTCACTGCTTAGCTTGAGGTTGGCAGGAAGTGCGGCATTCATGACCTCGCCAAGTGTGCACAGGTAGTAATCAGCCATCCAGCGCCATAGCGTGACTTGTGCCTCGTTGACTACATGCGCCTCGTCAATCACAGAGATAAGTGGCTTGGGGCGGTAAGCTTCCGGTGCCTGATTGGTGACTTCAAGAATCAGGGCACTGTAACGTTTGGCTTTTCCAAACTCCACCTCAACCCGCTTTCCAAAAGCGACATCCGGTACCATGGCTTCCGGAACCTCATAGGTGAAAGGCTTGGGGACAGCCAGGGGAAGTATGACCGTTACGAAAGTCTGTGTAGCCTGAGCCGGATGTAATTGTTCTTCCAAAAGGAATTGCGTTTGAGGAATTGCGAATGTAGGTATTTTGGGCTAATCGCCATTCACGAATTGTGTCATTACCCATTGCTGGGGCCTGGTCTGCTCAAACCGGGCACGGTAATCATTGGGACGGCCAATAAATTTACCATATACAAACCCCTTTTGCCCCCCGGATAGTTCAATCGCCACCCAGGGATGCTGCTCTCCGCCTATTTCCTGAGTCTTATCGGTCGATTCCAGGAACTTTACCAAATCATAGGATACCGTTTTAACAATTGCACTATTCAGGTTTGGTTCAGCGCGTATGCGTACCCCACTACCTGCAATTGCTGCATAGTCTTCCTTTGAATAGCGGTCGGGCCAGGTGGCTGCGTAGTAAGGAGTGGTGAAAACCGCCTGGTCAGGGCCAAATGTGCCGCCAAGCTCCAACAGATCTTCCAGTATGGACCATATGGGGAGGGTGTCGGCAGCTTCGGTAGTAAGGTCATAATGGCTGACCAATCCAGCCACACCGGGCTCTTTAGCCCCTGAAACCTGGATGTCTTTTGCAACAGCGTCGAGAAGTGCGAAAACATCGTGTTGCCGAACAGCCTGCAGCAATTGCTGGCGGAACACATAGAACGCTGTGTCAAGAGGAGCCTCATCCACCGGGTATAGTTTATCCTGTTCTTTGATCTGCGTGAGGGGCAGGGTGTCGGTATCCAAAGCCTGGAGGCTGAAATACAGCTGCCGCAGAGAGTCAGGAGAAATACGCGGAGTCGCAACAGTGGTTTGCTCTTCTGATGCCTGATCTGCTCCACAGCCTGTTCCCAGTATAATTACTAAAATACATAGAAGCGTTTTGAATCTCATAGTCAATAGTTTTCCGTTTCCTTAAAGTTAATAATCATTAGCATTTGTTTAGCTATCGGTAACCGACGGAGTTCAAAGGTTTCAATGTCAATCGCCAACCTGTTCTGATTTTTAACTTTTTTCTTGCATAAACGGCTTTGTAGTTGGATATTACAGAAATGATTGAGGGCTATCCGTCAAATCAATGAATATGCGCAGTCGGTTCACACTTTTATTTTTTTGCTTTTTTTGTTGTTGTTACGCCCCGGTTACAGCTCAGCACTACAAGGTATTCAGTTATAATGAGCTGGACGGGATGCAAAATACGCTGGTCAAAGCTACGGCAGTTGATTCTTATGGATTGATTTGGCTGGCTACAGATGGTGGGCTCATCCGTTATGATGGCAGCTCCTTTAAGTCTTACAAAGACAAAATTCCAACTCCCTTCATTAAGGACATTGTTCAAGTAGACCAGCGGCTCCTGGCTTCCACAGACAAAGGGCTTTATTGGGTAGAGCCTTCCCTGCAATCGGCGATTATTCGTAAAGCTTTTCCCCGTCAGTCAATACACCTCACTAAAAAGCTTTACCGAGATAGTCAGGGGCGAATCTGGGGGAGTAACAATAAAAGTGTTTTCTACACTGAGGGGAAATTAATGAAAATATATCCGTTCAGCCCCGAATACCATAGTGAAGATTTTACGCTGTCCTTTAGCTTTGCAGAGGATGGGTTAGGGCACTTGTTCGCGATTTCTAAAAACGGAGTACTCTTCCGTTATGATGGGGCTAAAGATAAATTCTCAGATCCTTTGTACCGCTTTCCTACCGGATCTAACGCTGCCTTACAAATAGATAAGGGGAAGATCTGGGTTGGGACTTATGGAGGTATTTTTGAGGTGATTTTGAAGGACGACGGGACTCTGGAAAGTGCCCGGCAGCTAAACGAACTCAGCCCTATAGCTATGTTTCCACTGAAGCATAACAGCGTTGCTGTGGCTGTAAGAAATAGGGGCATCTTTAGGGTGAATAAAAGCGGAAATTATCTGCCTTTACAATCAGAAGGATGGCCCAGCACCACTTTTATTTCATTGGATCAAGGTAATAACAATGATCTTTGGGTAGCCACCGACAGTGGCATTTTGTTGCTTAAGCCCAAATCCTTTGAGTCGGTATTTACTGATAAATTAGGAGGGCACTATATTCAGAGTGTTGTTCACTTTCAGGGAGAGACCTATATTTCAGATGGCTCTCAGATATTTATCACGCCGACTGTTGGCTATCAACCCGCTTCACTCCAGCCCTTCTTCAAACCACCATTCGATGTTTATTCTATGGTGGCCACCCCAACGGGCCTTTGGATGGGAGGAGCGGGCGGAGAAGTATTGAAGCTGAGCTGGGAAAAAGAAGTACTGCGGAGGCATAATCTTTCAGATTACGGCAGTGAAGTTTTCAATATGGTCGTTGATCAAAAAGAACAGGTCTGGATTTGCCAGGCTCGATCAGCAGGGTTACTCTGCCTAAATCAAGACGGAAGCGTTCAACTCTACCAAAAGCAGAGTGAAGGCTGGCCGCAAAATATAGAGGCTGTATATTATCATGCACAAGCTAAAGAGCTTTACGTCGGGGGCAACAGTGCTAATAAGCCACTTTTTAAGTATGATATAATACGGGACTCCTTTGTGCCCATAGCGGGGCAATTAGAGGTGGACGAGGAGCAGGATTTCAGGGTGATTGATATGGCATACAGCCGTGGAAGAGGGCTAGTCTTCGGGGCTTCCCTTGGCTTGTTTCAGTACAATGAGGAGGGCATCTCTGCGATCCTGCCGGAAAAAACAAATGGCGTTTCTGTTTCGGCCCTTGCTATTGGGAAAGATGATAAGATTTGGTTTGCCACAGCCAATGGGCTGAACCAACTGGAAGACAGCCTTCTGCTCACCTACACCACTATGCATGGACTGCCAACTAAAGCCATTAATTGGCGGAACCTCCAATCGGATCTATCCGGTAGAGTCTGGGCAGGCACACCGATTGGGCTGTCGGTAAATGCGCTGCCTATGCCTGATAATAAAACGGATCAGCCCTTGCTTTTGCAGGTAGAATCCTCAAAGGGGGTGGTCTATGAAAAAGCGAGCAACCGCTTCGAAGCGGATACAGATGATTATCTGTCGGTCAGGTACTTAAGTGTTGGTTTTCCTTCTAAACTTACTGAATATCAGATTCAGGTTACCGGTGAAAGTGAATCACCCAGAACAATCTACACCCGAGATGATGAACTAGCTTTTTCGGACTTGAAAAAGGGGGTTGTCGAAGTAAGCATTCAGGGAAGGCAGTCTTCTGCTCATCACTGGAGTGAGCCGATGATGTTCTACTTACAGATCTCGCCAGTATGGTATAAAGCCTGGTATGGTATTTTAGGTATTATTGTTTTTCTGGGTATAGTCATTTTCATTGTCAACCTCCTCCGGCAGACCCATTACAAGCGGCAGAGCGAGCGGCTCAGCGAGTACAATCAGGAGTTGGAGAAGCAGGTAGCAGCGGGCATAGAGGATTATCGAATGCTGGTGAATTATATTGGTGATAGCGTACTAAAGGTCAATCCGGAAGGAGAAGTCCTTTACACCTCACCAAGCTGGTTGAATAACTATGGGTATTCTTCCGAAGAAACAGACGGATACCGCTTGTCTTTATTTCTTCACCCTGAAGATATTGAAAAAACGATTCTTGCACTGGAGTCGCTTAAAGTGGATGATGACCAAAGTTCTTTTGAATTGGAGCACCGTTTTAAGCACCGTGATGGTGATTGGCTATGGGTTGAAACCAAAGCGGAGTTGGAGCCCCGTTCCGGAGAAATTATCTTGATCAGCCGCGATATTACCGAGCGGAAGTACTCCGAACAGCGCCTGCAAAGTTTTGCAGCCATGCAGAAAATTCTGATGGATATTTCCTTCAAGTATATCAATCTTCCTTTGAGAGAGGTGGGATCTGCTATCACTGTCTCTCTCCAGCAGATGGGCGTCTTTGTAGGAGCCGACCGGGTGTATATTTTCGACTATCATTTCGAGCAAAGTATATGTACCAATACTTATGAGTGGTGCCGTACTGGAATCGAACCGGAAATTGATAACCTGCAGGAGGTTCCGTTGAGTATGCTTCCAGATTGGGTAGATACCCATACTAAAGGGTTACCCATGTATATACCGGATGTATTTGAACTTCCCAAAGATTCGGGTGTAAGGCAGGTGATTGAACCCCAGGGGATCAAGAGCTTGCTTGCTGTCCCGCTTATGAATAGTGGACAATGTATTGGCTTTGTCGGATTTGATTCGGTTCGCCATTGGCATCAGTACACACAACGTGAAATTACTTTGGTGAAGCTGTTTGGCCAAATGCTGGTTAATATTCAGGTGCGCACTCAAAAGCAACTGGACCTGGAGCAGCTGCTTGAAAAAACAACCGATCAAAATGAACGCCTGAGAGAGTTTTCCTTCATGACTTCACACAATATCAGGGCCTCAGTAGCCAATCTGCTTGCCCTGAATGAAATGATCAAAGTAGAACCTGACAACCAGGAATACCTCCAAATGTTGGAGGTCACTACGAAGAAGCTGGATACTACTATTTCTAATATCAATCATCTCCTCAACTTTGAGAAAGAGGTTAATCAAAAGGATAAAGTCAGTTGCAATCTGTCGGAAACGATTGAGCGAGTTCTGGATCTGAATAATCAGATCATAAAAAAGCATGGAGTGAAAGTTAGTGTTGATGTGCCAAACCATATAAGAGTGAAAGCGATACCTGCCCATTTAGACAGCATCTTTCACAACTTACTGACCAATGCCATCAAGTACGGTACAACGGATACCTCGAAAAGGATTCTTATCAATGCAGGCTTAAATAAACAAACAACGGTCATATCCATTCAGGACTTTGGCCTGGGCATAGATCTCGACCGTTTTAAGGACAAACTCTTTAAATTGGGGGCCCGATTGCACATTGATAGTGCCGAAGGGCAGGGGCTGGGCTTATATATGACCAAAAATCAGATAGAGGGTCTAGGTGGTCATATTGAGGTTAAAAGCGAAGTAGGTAAGGGGACAACCTTTAAGGTGACTCTGCCCCTCAATAAGGTAGAAATTACAACTCCCAACGCAACGACTTCGGCTACTAATGCTCCGGACAACATCAATTGATCCACCGGTGGTCTTCCTGTCTGAGGTTGGTGAACACTATAGGTCCCTTTTGATTTGTAGAACATGATTAGAGATGGTTTATCAGTAAAGCGCTGATTTACAACGTAAAAGTTGCTCCAGCCCTACCTTCAAACTACCGGGCGATAGGCAATGGCGGGGGCTTTCGGTTGAGGGGGATAGTAACTCCCAGCCCGATGGTTGGTGTACTAAGCCCATGGAAATCAACTGTAGGTTTGAGCTCCATACCGATATCGTCATCTACATTAAAACTCTTCAAGTGGGCATCCACAAACGCCTCCAGCGCCTGAAGGGTGTAAACAATGAACATCCCCACATACGCCATCTGTGTGTTTTTGTCAAATTCATCCCGCAGGGACCGCAGTGCACGTTCATTATCAATGGAAGTTCCGGAGAACTCATGCTCCATAGTGTCGCGCTTGAGCTCGAGGGCATCGCGGAGCCTTCGGTAGTTGCTCTGATTGTAATCAATAGTAAGGCCCATACCCACTACGGCACCATAGACCAGGGGCAGCTTCCACCAGCGTTTATTATAAATCTGCCCACCTCCGGGAATAGCCATGGATAGGATAGCTGCTTTTTTCGGGGAAGGGTAGTCCCTGGTGAACCAATTTTTGCGTTTGAGCTGTTGCAGAGAGTCGGAAGTAGCTCCTTCAGTAGCAATTTTTGCGGTGTCCGTTTGGGGCTGGGCAGTGGGCGGAGCTTGCCCGAAGGCAACCGGTGCCCAAAGCAAAAGAGCTAAACCAAAAACATAGGATATAGATTTCATACCCTGTAAACGCTGAGACATTACTATTGTAGATACAACCACTCCGATTTAGCTTTTTATTGACAGTTAGCCGTTCATATTTGTATGTCCAGCTGATCAAGCAGATGGTTGAGTTCTTCTACAGAGCCAAAAGGGATAACAATCTGCCCTTTGCCAGCTTCTACGTCCTTTAATTTGAGATCCAGGCGCTTAGAGCCTGCTTTAGCCCGGAGTTCGCTTAGAATACGCTGGTAACTATCCGGCAGTGTGGATTTCTTTTTATTCTGCTTACTGTACTCCCGCACTTTTTTCTCTGTCTCCCGCACACTCAGGTTGTTATCGATGACACTATCGAGCACCTGTTTTTGTAGTAGCTTGTCTTCAATGCCCGCCAGGGCGCGCCCATGCCCCATACTGATGGCACCGGATTTCAGAGCTTGCATGACTTCGAGGTGGACATCGAGCAATCGCAGGTAGTTGGTAATGGTTGCCCGTTTTTTCCCGACGCGTTCGGCCAGCATCTCATGGGAGAGTTTAAACTCTTCAATGAGGCGGTGATAGGAAAATGCCACCTCCATAGGGTTGAGGTTTTCCCGCTGTATATTTTCAACCAGGGCCATCTCTGTCATCTCCTGGTCGCTGGCAATTCGGATGTAAGCCGGGATCTCTTCCAGTTTAGCCAGCTGAGCGGCCCGCCAGCGCCGTTCTCCGGAAATGATCTGGTACTCATGATCGTTGAAACGGCGGACGGTAATGGGCTGTATGAGCCCGTAAGTCTTTAGCGAGTCAGCCAGTTCCTGCAGCGCCTCGGGTTCAAACTCCTTTCTTGGTTGATCAGGGTTTGGAGCTATTTGTACTACCGGAATCATAGCCACCGTATTGGCCAATTCCTTACTGACGCCTGCCGGGTCATTTTGTATATCTTCTTCAGTGATATTGAAATACGACAACCGGCCACCACTGCTGCTGCCTTTTGGGGCGACGGTGCGCAGGGAGCTCCGCAAATCATCTGCAGTGGGCTTTTTTTTCTTGCTGATGCGTTTGGCCATTGGTTAATTTCTTTTTGGGGATGAAAATTTTAGTCCGCCTGCATGCTTGGCACGCCTTCCATATGGTCATTATTGTTGGTCAGGAATTCCCGGGCAAGGTTGAGGAAGTTAATACTGCCGCGGCTGCCGGCATTGACCATAACAACAGGCATGTGTAAGTTTGGAGCTTCGCCGATTTTGGAATTTCGATGGATAACGGTATCAAAAACTTCGTCCTTGAACATTTTCTGGACCTCTTCAACCACAATATTAGCCAGGCGGAGGCGAGTATCGTACATGGAGAGCAGAATGCCCTCGATTTGCAGGTTAGGGTTGATTTTCTTCTGTACCAGATCAATCGTATCGCGCAGCTTGGATAAGCCCTCGAGGGCAAAAAACTCGCATTGGACGGGAATTAATATAGAGTCCGCAGCTGTCAGGGCATTGACGGTGATAAGACCAAGGGATGGCAGGCAGTCTATGAAGATGTAATCGTATTTATCACGCACCTGTTCCACTACTTCCTGCATCAGGAATTCCCGCTTCATCTGACTCACCAGCTCTATTTCTGCGCCTACCAAATCGATGGTAGACGGGATAATGTGCAAATTGGGAGTATCTGTTTCGTAGATAGCCTCTTCCGTTTCCAGTCCACCTACGAGGCAATCATAAATGGTCGTTTCGATATCCTCGGGCATTACACCCACACCTGAGGTTGCATTCCCCTGAGGGTCTGCATCAATGAGCAGTACTTTTTTATCCAGAATAGCAAGGCTGGCTGCCAGGTTGATGGCGGTGGTGGTTTTGCCAACGCCTCCCTTCTGGTTGGCTATAGCTACGATTTTTCCCATAATCAGATCTATGTTGTTGGTCCGGGCATATCGCCCGGAGCCGCGAAAAAAATGAAGGGTGAAGTAGTGCGCTTCGGCTTATCGGCGACCCTCGCCACTTGGATATCCTGCGGCAGCACCTGGCTTGAAGCGTGGTGCTGCATCTATTTCGGATAACCTGACCCGAAGAACGGAAACATACTTCACCCTGCTGTTACAAAGCTTTTCGGAACGCTGCTTTTTAAAGTAGCTCACGACCCTGAAAAGCAGCTTCCCTAAGCTAAAAGAAAATACCGGATCACCGGTATCAAAATTCAAGGCTTTCACCTATTGGAAGCAAAATTAACTCTTTTCCTTTATCTTCAAAAGCTTTTTGAGCAGCCTTCTGGTCAATTTTAATATACCCGAAGGTATCGTAGTGACAGCCAATGACCCGATCGCAATCAATGTAGTCACAGGCTATCATGGCTTCTTCGTAGCCCATTGTGAAGTTGTCGCCAATGGGTAAAACCGCGATGTCCAGTGCCGGGCAGGTCATTGGGATGAGCTTCATGTCCATGGTTAGCGCTGTGTCACCGGCAAAGTAGAAGCAGCCTTCTTTGTTCCAAATGACAAAACCGCCGGGATTTCCACCGTAAGTGCCATCCGGCAGTACGCTGGAGTGAACCGCATTGACATATTTGACGATGCCAAAGTCGAATTTGAACTTGCCACCATGATTCATGGGGTGCCCTTCCAGGCCTTTTTCTCCGTACCAGCTTACAATTTCGAAGTTGGAAATGATTTTTGCGCCGGTACGCCTGGCAATCGGCTCCACATCCACAACGTGGTCCTGATGCCCGTGCGTAACCAGAATGTAGTCTGCTTTTAGTTGGCTTACCTCTATATTTGCTGCCAGCTCATTGGGAGAAATGAAGGGGTCAAACAGTATGTTCTTGCCCATTGTTTCCAGCCCGAATGCGGAATGCCCGTAGTACGTTAGTTTCACAGTCCTTTTTTTTGGTTAAGATGACGCTTTCAGATAGTGCTTGAATATAGGAAAATTGAGCAGAAGAGGAAAGCTTTAAACAATTTTAGCTGGTAAACTGTGTAGTATGTCTGTAATTGAAAGACCGTTTTTTTAAATGCTACTAATTGAAAGTATGATAACTGTTATATCTGGTACGAACCGAAAGGGTAGTGAATGCTTGAATTTCGCAAAATTATATGCTGAGCTGCTTGAAAAGCATACGAGTGATACCGTAAAGGTGTTGGCACTGGAGCAGATTCCCCACGATTGGTTCCATATGGATATGTACTCCAAACAGTCGCCCTCTCTTTCGGCTTTACAGGATGAATATGTGCTGCCAGCCGAAAAAATGGTATTCATCGTGCCTGAGTATAATGGCAGTTTCCCGGGCTCCGTCAAGTTATTCATTGACGCTTGTACTGTTCGCGAGTATAGCCGGAACTTCAAGGATAAAAAAGCGGCATTAGTTGGTATCGCTTCCGGCCGTGCCGGTAATCTCAGGGGAATGGACCATCTGACTGGTGTGCTCAATTACCTGGGGATGACCGTAATGCCTGATAAACTTCCGATCTCAAGTATCTTTAAGCTAAAGAATGGGAACGGTGAGGTCACGGACGAGGATACACTGAAAATCATGGAGGCCCACGCGAAGGCGTTCACTGCTTATTAGGCTGCTAGGAAAGGTCAGGGCTGGTCAAAAAATAGCTACTTATCTGGTGGAAATCTGTTTTGAAATCACTCCAGGTAAGTAGCTATTCTTGCTTTGAACCCCTCATAAGGCTTGGCTCAGCCTCAACTTTGTTCGACTGGTTCGAAACTGGCGTTTTTGACTATCTGACTCAAGTCCTTGATTTTGTTCTGGCTTAAGTATCAAGTCTGTTTACCGCGTACTAATATTCCAGTAAGTAGGGCATTCTTGCCTGCACGCCTTTGCTTTCTGCCAGGTCTTTAACAAGCCTGTAGTGCTTGTATTGGTCGCCCAACTGATACTTTATCATGGCATTGGCCCGCACATTCTCTTCCCCCAACCACTCTTCCATCAATTGTTGAATCGGCTCTTTAATTTTAGGGTAATCAGTGGTCCGGTAATCGTCTAGTTCTGCCAGGGAAGCAGCGGCCTCCAAAGCCCGGTCGAGCCCGCCAAGGGCGTCAACTAAACCATTCTCCAGTCCTGCATTGCCTGTCCAGACACGGCCCTGTGCAATTGCGTGTACCGTATCTCTTGTCAATCCCCGGCCTTCGCTTACCCTTTTCAGGAAGGTTTCGTACATACTGTCAGTACGAATCTGCATTAGCCGTGCACCCTGTGGCGACATCGGAAAAAATGGAGTGATCCCCAGGGAGAAGTCGCCGGTTTTAACCGTATCGAAGTGTATACCCAGCTTCTTATTCATAAGCTCGCTGACGTCCGGAATAATGGAAAAGACACCGATAGAACCGGTTAAGGTGTTAGGTTCTGCAAAAATGGAGTCTGCAGGAGCGGAAATATAGTACCCACCGGAGGCTGCATAGTCGCCCATAGATACCACAACCGGTTTCCCCGCATCTTGGGTAAGCCGTATTTCCTTCCAAATGTTTTCGGAAGCCATGGCACTGCCGCCAGGTGAATTTACCCGGAGCACTATTGCCTTGATCCGGTCGCTTTCACGCGCTTCTTTTATGTATTTGACATACTGCTCGTCACCGATACTGCCCGGGGTGCCTTTCCCATCTACTATAGCGCCCTCTGCATAAATGATGGCAATCTTGTCCTTTACAGCATAATCTTTTGATGCTTTACTTGCTTTGGCGTAGGTACTCAGGTTTACGAATTTTATGTCTTCGTCTTCTTCCGTACCGAGGCGCTCGCGCAGTAGATTCAGTGCCCCGTCCCGGTGGTCAATGATATCGACAAGGCCATTATCAAGTGCGGTGTTAGGGTCAATGCCTTCGTAATCATTGGCTGCCTGACGCAGGGCATCCAGGGTCAGTCCCCTGGAATCGCTCAGGTCAGTCAGGAAATTATTGTAGACATCATCCAGATAGGTCCGGATTTGCTGACGGTTGGCATCGCTCAGTTCGTTGAGGCGGTAGGGTTCTGTAGCGCCTTTGAATTTGCCGGCATAGTATACTTGCATATTCACGCCGACGCGGTCCAGCATATCCTTGAAAAAAGGTATTTGAGTAGAAAAACCTCTTAGGTCCACAATACCAAGCGGGTTGAGAATAACCTCATCTGCACTGGCAGCCAGATAATAACCAGCCTGTGTATAGTAATCTCCGTAGGCAATGATAAATTTGCCAGAGTCACTGAAATCCATTAGCGCATCACGAATTACGCCGGAAGATGCGAGCCCAATAGAAGTGAGTTGTTCTGGCTCAATAAGTATACCTTTAATATCATCGTCCCCCGCAGCTTGCTCAATCGCATCCACAATAGCAGTGAGACCGAGAGTGTTCTTCGTCTTAAAGGCAAAAGGGTCGATCTCCAGGTTGTTGGTTTGCTCCGGGATAGGGCGGTCGAGTGTCAGGTGCAGGACGGAGTTGGCTTCGATATCCTTTACTTTATCTGCGGCACTAATGGCCTGGCCAATAGCAATGGCTCCAATACCCAGGAGCAGGCAAAAACCAATAAACAGCCCCAGGCAAGAGGCTAGTAGAAACTTCAGAAATTGTCCCATATAATAGTTTGGTTAAAATCTTTTATTGTTTTCAGATGTGCTTGATCTGTTATGCGCAGGAGCAGAATCTGAAAACTTTGGTCAGCGACCTGTTCTGTAATCAGTAGCCGGGTCAGCTGACTATTTTAATAATAGCATAACACCCAATGTACGGGGTGATGTTCTTGTAACACCCAAAAATAGCAACATAGAGGTGAGAATCCTCCGGTTTTTAGATTAACGGGGGAAAAACTTAGAGTAAACTGTCAAATTCAGAACGCAAGCTCGAATTGATCGGGCAAGAACACGTCATTTTGACCCAAACACCGTATTTTTGGAAAATATTGCCAATAATTGAAAAAGGGAACTTCTGTTCTGGCAGTATAGGAATGGAGGGTATACTCATTCTTCAGAATGTTTGCGCTGCCATTTTTCTACCTATTTGAATAGAGAAGTTTGTAATCACCCGATCTCGCAAGCCTAAAAAGTTACTATGAGCATCAATTTTAAAAAACTGCCTGGCATATGGGTTTTTCTAATCGTGAGCCTGAATGCTTTTGCCCAGGATATGAGCGTTGCTTCCGGCGGGCCTTTCACGCCGGAGAACTTGATTTCCAATATCTTTTTAGGAGATGGAGTAGAAGTCCTTGATATCAATTTTACAGGCAACACTCAGTCTGTAGGCTTCTTCAATCAGGCACAGGACGAGCTAGGCATCAATCGGGGCATCGTCATGTCTACGGGATTTGCTTCTTCTGACTTTGGGACGGGCGTTGATCAGGTCGGGAGCGATTTTTCTAACTCCAACATGGGGACCAATATAGCAGACCCTGACCTCCTCGCCATTACCGGTGGGGTGGATGTCAATGATATGGTGCGCTATACCATCACCTTTATCCCTATTTCTGATACCCTTCGGTTCAACTACATTTTTGGGTCAGAAGAATACCCGGAGTATGCTTGTTCCAATTTCAACGATGTATTCGGTTTCTTCATCAGTGGGCCAGGTATAAACGGCCCGTTCTCTAATAATGCTGAAAATATTGCGCTGCTCCCCGGAACGAACCTGCCTGTATCTATCAATAACCTCAACTCCGGTCAGGTGGGCGGTAATGGCAGCTTAATGAATTGTACGCCTCCGGCTGGCAGTCTGGATTATTCACAATTTTACAACGATAACGACAACTCCAACAACCAGCCGGTATTTGATGGTTTTTCAAATGTTTTTACAGCAGAAGCGGTGGTACAGCCGTGTAGCACTTACACCATCAAGCTGATTATTGCGGATGTTAGCGATGGCGCTTTTGACTCTGGCGTGTTTCTGGAAGCGAAGAGTTTTGGTACCGGCTCCCTCAATGTTGAAGCAACTACGGTTAGTTTAGATGGTTCAGTGGCGGAGGGGTGTGCGGAAGGTGTTTTGACCTTTAGCCTGCCGGGGCCCGTAGAGTCTGACTTTCCTATTGATTACGAAATCATGGGTACCGCTGAGAATGGGGTGGATTACGCTTTTATTCCACCCGATTTATTTATCCCGGCGGGCGATAGCACCATTAGTATCCCCATTATTGCTTTCGAAGATAATATAGATGAAGGCGAGGAAACCATATTGATCGATGTGCAGCGAGACCCCTGTAATCGTGATACCATTCCGATTCTGATCCGGGAAAACCCGCTAATCCCGGCCGATCTGGGCCCGGACGTGACGCTCTGCCTGGGCGATAGTGTAGAGCTTCAGGGCGAATTGCCAGTGCCTTTGCCACCGCCGCCGTCCTTTACCAGTACCTCTCCGGTGAGTATACCTGCCAACCCCCCGAATGTGCAGCTGTTCTCGCCGGTCACTGCTCTTGGCGTAATACCGCCCACCCTGGGGCCGGGCGTGATACAGTCTGTATGTATTGATAGTCTGAACCACCGCTGGATTGACGATATGGACTTCTTTCTTATCGGGCCAAATGATCAGTTCATTGAACTGATGACGGATGTAGGTGCTGATGGCGGGAACGCGCTCGGTCAGGACTTCTTTGTGAATACCTGCTTCACGCCCGAAGCGCTTACTAACATTAATACCCTGCCCACCAGTGATCTGCCCTTTACCGGAAACTGGGCTCCGGAAGGACTCTGGTCAGACCTTTATGGTGATGATAAAAACAGCAACGGTACGTGGCAATTACTGATGATTGATGATACGCCAAGTGCCGGAGGCACTTTGCATAGCTGGACCATTACCTTTAATCCGGTTTATGAAATTGCTTACGAGTGGCAGCCCGCTGCCGGCCTGAATTGCATAGATTGCCCCAACCCGGTTGCGACGCCGGATACAACCACTACTTATATTCTTAATGCGACGGACTCCTATGGTTGTACAACTACGGACACTATAACGATAGAGGTCATTGAGGGCCCGCCCGCTCCGGAATTGATTTGTGCCAGCGTTACCGGTAGTAGTGTAACTATCGACTGGGACCCGGTGACGGGCGTTACGGGCGGCTACGAAGTTAGTATTGATGGGGGTCCGTGGCTACCTGCGAATGGTATGACAGCGCATACCGTGAACAATCTGGGCTTTCTCACTACCGTAACCGTTGAGGTACGGGGTGTAGGGGATTGCCCGGGATTTTCAAGTACCATTACCTGTCAGACTCTGGACTGTGTGCCGCCGAATTTAACTTTGACAGATATCACGCCAATCACCTGCAATGGTGGAGACGATGGGGGCATTCAGGTTGAAGCCTCCGGCACGGTTGGCCCTTATCAATTTGCGCTCAATGGGGAGGAAAACACAACCGGTCTTTTTACCGGCCTTAGTACCGGCACTTATCTGGTTGCAGTCGTGGACGGTGCCGACTGTGGCACTACCTTAAATATCACCATAGACGACCCGGCACCTCTGGATATCGTCGAGGCGATCACACCGGTAAGCTGTAAGGATGAATCTGATGGAGCAATAGCTCTGGACATCCAAACACCAAATGGTCCCTACGACTTTGATTGGGAAGGGCTTAACACAGATTCCCTGCAAACCGGATTGCCAGCTGGTGATTATCCGGTGGTAATCACTGATGCAATTGGGTGTGTGGCGCTTGATACACTTACCGTAGAGGAGCCGGACAGTCTGCTCGCCTCGGCAAGCATTATTGATGTCCTTTGTGCGGGTGATTCGACCGGGCAGGTTAACCTGGCACTAGTGGGCGGAACGGGGCCTTATCAAATTACATACGATAATGGCCTCACCGCACCCGTTGATAGTTCCCAGGTAACTAGTGTGCCAGCCGGTTTATATGCCGCGGCCGTTCAGGATGCTAATGGGTGCTTGCTGAATATCCCCTTCGAAATAGCAGAACCAGCACCGCTCGGCTTACAACTAAGCGGTACAGATGCCCTTTGCGCAGACAGCCTGAGTGGCCAGGCCGCCGCCATTCCAAATGGAGGCGTCGGGGGCTACATGTATGTCTGGAGTAACGAAGGGCTTACGGTCGCTGCGGATTCCACTATTGCCAATATTGCTGCCGGAACATACACCCTTGAGCTTACAGATGGCAACGGCTGCGTAGCGACAGACTCAATCAGTATAAATGAACCCGACAGTATTGCTTACGAGATAATGCCATTCCCGGCAAGTTGTTCTGGATTAACAGATGGTGGGGTAGAGGTCACTGCATCCGGTGGCACAGGGGTACTGGATTTCAACTGGAGTGATATCGGCACCGGGCCGGAAGACCGCGCTGACCTGAGCAATGGCGATTATAACTTGACGATTACCGATGAGAATAATTGCTCGGTGGTGGATAGCTTTACCATAACAGAACCAGAAGTATTGCTTACAGCGACCGATGCTACGCCGGCTCTATGCACAGGCGAATCTACCGGTACAGCCACCATCATACCGCAGGGTGGTACCGCTCCCTACACTTACCTTTGGGCAGATGGACAACAGGATTCCATCGCGGATGCCCTGTTAGCAGGACCCATTAGTGTTACGGTGACGGATGCCAATGGCTGTACTACTTTGGATACGGTTACTGTAGCGGAAGCAACCGCGCTGACCTTGTCATTTGATCCGAATAATCCACTTTGCCAGGGTACGGAAACCGGTAGCATAACCGCTGTCCCGGATGGAGGCACTGGCAGTTACAATTACGTGTGGAGCGATCAGCAAACGGACGCAACTGCTGTCAATCTTGCAGAAGGTACTTATACCCTAACCCTTACCGATGCTAACGATTGTACCTTGATTGATTCTGTTGCCATTACCGCTCCACAGGCCTTGAGTTCTTCCGTCACCTCAAACATGGCGACTTGCCTCCCGGAGCCAGATGGCTCAGCGACGGTCACAGCAGGAGGGGGGACGCCAGCTTATAATTACGAGTGGAGCAACGGGCAAACTGTGGCTACGGCTCAGAACCTTGATGCTGGGATGTATACCGTTACCGTGACGGATGATAACGGTTGTGTGGCAATAGATACGGCTCAGGTTGATGCAATCCCTGAGCTTGATTTTGAGTTTACAACGCAAAGTGCATCCTGTGCCGGTGCTGCTGATGGGGCCATTGCCATAACCGCAATGGGGGGCGATGGCAATTATTCCTATGCCTGGAGTGATGGCTTGCCAGGTCAACCTGATCAGAACGGCATAATGGGAGGACTGTATAGCCTGACACTCACAGACGGTCTCGGATGTGCCGTTACAGCCAATATCACAGTGGCACAACCCTCTGAGATTGTCATTACAGCAGATATCTCGCGTGTTTCTTGCGCTGGTGGAGAAGATGGACAAATTGCATTAACGATCAATGGGGGCAATCCGCCGTATACGACTACCTGGAGCAACGGTTCTACTGGCTTGGCTATTGATGGGCTTGGACTGGGTGTATACACGGCTTCGGTACGGGATTCTAACAATTGTACCGCTACCCTTGAAGTCGAGGTCGCAGAGTCCAGCCCGATCAATTTGTTTGCAGAGACGACAGATGTTGAATGTTACGGACAGCGCACTGGTAATGCATCTATTCAGGCAACCGGAGGTTTGCCACCTTACTCCTACACCTGGTCAAATGGTGCCACCGCTCCGGCTATCGAAGCTGTGGCCGCGGGAGAATATACCGTTTCCATTACCGATGCCGCCAACTGCACGCAGACAGAGACCCTGGTGGTAGAACAACCGGACACCGCGCTAAGCGCTATTGTAGATGGACTGGATGTGAGCTGCTTCAATGAAAAGGATGGGCGCATTGAAATCTCAGCGAGTGGAGGTACACCTGCCTACCGTTATTCAATTGATGGAGGGGCTTTGTTCTCTAGTAATTCCACTTTCATTGGCTTGAGGCCTGGCACCTATGAGGTTCAGATTAAGGATGCCAACGACTGCTTGTTGCTGGCGGAAGATGCCCTGATTGGGGAGCCTGATCCGATTATTGTGGACCTCGGCGGTACACGGGCTATCAACTACGGAGATACCATCCGGATTAATCCGGATATTACGGGTGGCTTGTCTCCCTTTGGCTTTGAGTGGTTCCCTAAGGATTCTTCTATACTAAGCTGCTTCCGTTGCAGTGCGCCGCTGGCTACGGTAGAGTTTCAGCGCAGCATCCGGGTTATCGTGACCGATATTGCCGGATGTACCGGGGAGGATATCATGACGCTATACGCTAAGAAATTTCGTCCGGTGCTCGTACCGACTGGGTTCACCCCAAATGGAGACGGGATGAACGATTATCTGGGTATTTTGATCCCTGAAGGGTTGGATGTGAATATTTTGAGCTTCCACATTTTTGACCGCTGGGGTGAGTTGGTTTACAAGACTACTGAAATAGAGCCCAATCAGCCGCAGCAGGGCTGGGATGGAAATTATCGGGGCAAAACGGTGCAGCCGGGCGTCTACTTGTGGATGATCGAGGTGGAATATAGAGATGGACTGACTGAGGTGTTCAAAGGTCAAACTACTTTAATTCGCTAAGCGACGCAGAACAATAAATGTATCAACCAACTATGAATCGATTATTAATCATCCTAATGGCGCTGGGCGCCGCTTTCTGTTCAAAGAATCCCTCCGGAACAGAAACGCGTAGTGCAGAGGCCCGCACAGAAAAGCCTGGCTACGCCATTGTGATTCACGGCGGAGCAGGGACCATTCTGCCCGGGAATATTTCCGGGGAGCAGGAAGCGGAATACCGGGCGGCGTTAAATGCTGCATTGGATATCGGTGAGGGGGTTCTGGAAGCAGGGGGCAGCAGCCGTAACGCAGTGGAGCAAACCATTGTATACCTGGAGAATTCTCCTTTATTTAATGCTGGCAAAGGCGCCGTTTTTACCAGTGATGGCCACAATGAACTGGATGCTTCCATTATGGATGGCGCTACCCGGAATGCGGGTGCGGTTGGTGGTTTACGCCACGTCAAAAACCCTATTCGGGCGGCAAGGGCGGTATTGGAGCACTCCAAGCACGTCTTGCTTACCGGTGCCGGCGCTGAAGCATTCGCTCTGGAACAGGGGTTAGATACGGTTTCGGCTGATTATTTTTATACCGATAGCCGCTGGAAAGCCCTGGAACGAGCCCGGGCAGCAGCAGCCAAAAAGACCGGTGCTTTGTTGCCGGTGGACTACAAATTTGGGACTGTAGGCTGTGTGGCTTTAGATCAGGCCGGTTCGATTACGGCAGGCACTTCTACGGGGGGCATGACCAATAAGCAGTACGGCAGGTTTGGTGATGTTCCTGTTATTGGCGCGGGTACTTATGCTGATAATGCGACCTGCGGCGTCTCCTGTACCGGTCACGGGGAATACTTCATCCGTTATGCGGTCGGGCATGATATGACTGCCTTAATGGCTTACAAAAACTTGAGCCTGGAAGAAGCAGGGCACCACATTATCCATGAAAAGTTAAAAGCAGCCGGTGGCGCCGGTGGGCTAATCGCACTTGATAAGGATGGCAATATCACCATGCCCTTTAATACGCCTGGCATGTACCGGGGCTACGCGCGCCCGGGAGAGCGTGTAGTTGCTCTGTTTGGTGGAGAAAGCAACTAGTGCCTCAGGCACTAGTTAAAACTGTAACATTTTCCGTGCTTCCTGCGCATCAGCAGGCTGTCCCAGAACTTCCAGTTCCAGGGTAGTTGACTTGCCAGGTTTCTGATTGATGCGGCGGAGCTGTGCTGCGTTCAGGACTGCGATTTCTTCCTCTGGTGTAACCACCCAAATCAGGTTGTCTGCATTCTGGTTCAGTCCTTTAACGATTTCACTTCCGGAATAAAACTGGTAGATGGTATTCTTGCTTTTATCAACCAGGTACATTTTATTTTTCTGGTAGGTATTGCCAAATTGGTCTTTGTACTTTGCTTTCAGGGGTTGAGTTGTTACCGGGATAGGGCGGGCGCAATTCCAAACACCCAGTTTGTCTGCTTTAAAGCGGTTCATGACCCTACGGCGAACCAGATAGCGGAGGTCTGCTGTACCTGCTTCCGGTTCAATGGTGTCATCATAGTTAGTAATAGCCGCCTTGCGTTCCGCTGCTGCGGTTTCTATGATAACCGCCCGCTCTTCGCTCAGGCGCGCTTCGCGGTCTTCCATTGTTTTCCGGTAAGTGGTCAGTTCTTCAGCGTATCGGTCGAGGGCCTTTTGATAATCATCGCCCATGAGTACAGGGCTCACAATTAGGGTCACCTGGTTTTTTGGATGAATAAGCGTTAGCTCGTAGTCCCGGTTATTGATCGGGCGAATACTGACGGATTCCCAAGCTACACCAAAGGCCCGTTTGTCGTAAGCCGGGCTGTTCTCTGAAATCTGCCAAATTACATTCTGATACATTTCCTGTAGTTGGGCGAGTTCGTCTTCTACCTGCCCGTTCTGTGAGTCTTCCACTTGCACGGAGCCATCGAGGAAGTTGAGCTCCAACGTAGGGCGGTTGCCACTGGCTTGTATCGGGCGCAGGGGCTTAACTGGTAATGTTATACTGCTTTCCAGGGCGTCCAGGCGGCTTTTCTTAAGGTCTTCGATAGCCTGTAGTCCCTGAAGGAGAGCAGTTTTCTGTTGTTTATATGGATCTCCTGAAAGGAGCTGTCCCTCCTCCAGTAATTGCAATTGATCTACATCCTGGTACAACCACTGATTAACTAAAGTATCGAGATAATAGATATTATACTTGGGCGGTTCATTCAGCTGGTCTGTGCGGATCATGATTTCCGAGGCCAGTTCGATATCGATTTTCTTTCCCACAGCGAGTTGTACCCGCTCACCGTCCTGTTCGGCATAGAGCTCAATCATACCCGCCGACTCCAGTTGGTAAGCATTACCGGCGGAATCGAAGCGCATGGGGGTGCCAGAAGTGAAGAAGTCAACGTAGTCGTGCATTTCACGGTAGAATACATCTACCTCACCGCCTATCAACTGGCCGTAGTCATTGGCGAATGCAGCGGCAGGCACAACAAGCTTGGAACCACTGGGGTACTTGTACACTCCGCCCTCCGCCGTATTGACCCGGAAGTTGGCAAAACTGGGCGCTGCTAAAGCGGAAATTGGCTGGTCGACAAAAGGTTGTTGATCCAGGAAAGCGGTATTACTAAGCGGGGGCAGGGGCTCACCGGAGAAGAAGGCAGCCCGTACTCCAATCAGTAGTAAGGCTACCGCTGCGGCAGCACTGATGCCACGAAAGACAATCTGCCGGATTTTGGCGTTTCGCTGTGTACGCTTTGATGCCCGGAAACGTTCCATCAGGGCCTCAAAGTCAAGGTGCTTGCTGATATCCTCTCCGGAAGGTAGCTTGGGGTTAACTTTAAAATTGTAATTTTTACTCATAGTTGCTGGTTTTGCGGCCCGGTCAGGGGCGTCCAACAATTCAATCCGGGCATGCCGTTTTCACTTGGTTGTATAATTAGGGAATACATCATTCGCCCAGGTTTTTCTTTATACGGTTCAGAATCCGGAAAGTCTTCACTTTGGCATAGTTTTCCGTGATTCCCAAAATTTCGCCAACTTCTTTATACGGGCGCTCCTCAAAGAAGCGCAGCTCAATAATCTGCAGGTCTTCGTCTTTCAAGGTATCAAGTGCCCTGATCATTAAAGGCATCAGATCTTCGGGGAGGTCCTGCCCGATTTCTTCAGCCAGGTGCGACAGCGGGGCATCTTCGATAGTAACGACCCGATTCTTGTTGGCCTTTCGGTAATGCTGGGCAATTTCATTACCGGCAATCCGGTATAACCAAGCTGAAAAAGGCACCCCTTTGTACGCGTACCGGTGGATTTTCTGCAAAGCTTTCAGAAAAACCTGAGAGCAGAGGTCTGCAGTCAGCGCTTCGTCAGTGGTGCGGCGAAAAATATAGAGATAGATGGGCTCGTAGTAGCGCTCATAGAGGGGCCGGAACATAGCGGAGTCCCGTTGAGCAGCTTGCACTTCAAGCCACTCTTCCTGCATCTCCGCCTCAGAGACCGTCCGTTTGGGCGCACTCATAAGATTGGTTTTTGCAAAAGAACGGCTTAATTGCAAATTCGAAAGCATCTATTGCACATTTTTTCCGCAGGCCAGGCATTACCGGCCAACTGTTTCAATTGGGTGTACGGATCAGGAGCGTGTCGGGCGTCCTGCTCTCGTACTCAGGTGTGAAAAGCCCCGGGGCATCCAATTAATTAGGAACATCGGAAAAACCAGTCCCTAAATTTTGGTTCGTTGCCTTCATAATGCGGGAGAAGGGATTGGTTACAGCGTTCTGGAAACTTTAAGGTTTGTGATTTCGTTCATGGTTTGATTAACTCGTGCAATATGGTAAACAACGAACTCAAACCCGTTTGGGGTAGGTACTTTTCGTGGGACTGGAAGCTCGGAGGGGCTTTACTGTTATTGGTTTGTATTCCGAGATTTATATTAGTCCTGAATGCGAACCAAACGGGTAACTACGCCTGGATAGGTTTGATAATGGTGGTTTCAGCACTCATCCCCTTCATCTTCCTGAGCAAGTATGGTCGGCAAAGGATTGGTATTCGGGGAACTCGCAGGGCTGATCAGTTGATTCTGGCCTTAATCCTGGGGATAGCCGCCAGCCTTATACTTTATTGGGTAGGATTGAAGTTGTATGGGAATTCAGATCAAAACTGGTACAAATACATTGGCCGGTCCTATAATCTTTCAGCAGAAATGGCGGACCAGGAAAAGTTCATTATGTTCCTGATAGTGGCTTTTACCAGCATGATATTCAGTCCGATCGGGGAAGAGTTGTTTTTCCGAGGTGTAATCCACGGCAGCTTTGCGGCATCACTTGGTGAGCGGCGGGCATCAATGGTTGATAGCTCTGCTTTTGCCCTAACTCATATCGCTCATTTTGGCTGGGTATATATCGATGGTACCTGGCAATTCTTTCTTATTCCGGCATTACTATGGGTGGTAAGTATGTTTCTCGTAAGCGTTTTGTTTTTCAGCATGAAAAAGAAGGCGTCGTCTTTACTAGGCGCGATTTGTTGTCATGCCGGGTTTAATTTGGGCATGATTTACTGTATTTTTTATGGGTTGAAATTTTGATCTGCGTCATCGAAATTAGTGTTGATGATAAATCATTTACATCAAAATCAACTGATGGCGCTGTGGCTATCTTTTTAATCGTACGCTTCGCATTATATTTATTGCGATCAAACTCTATTAATGAAAAGACTAACCGCTTTATCTGCCGCGTCGCTAAGTACACTGTAAATTAAGTTCTTTCGTGTTTTGGGACGGCATTTTGGTGAAAGGCAAGGCATCTTCCAAGCTTTGGGGTAAAGGGGCCCTAAAGCTTGGACAGGATAGCCGTAGCTACCTGACCGATCGAGCAACGCAGCATTTCGCCAAAAGGCACTGTCAAAACTGAACATTACTTAATTTACAGTGTACTAAGCTGCCAAAAATAGTACTCTCAACAGAGTCTAAATTATAACGCGGGTCTTTATTCTTTCCCGTAATCCACACCCCCTCCAAACTTCGTACCTTGTCCATATGAAGAGAGTCTTACTCACACTGCTCTGCCTGGGGGCCTGCCTGCTGCCTGCACAAGCTCAGAAGGACACTACATCGCAATCCGATTCCCGCCTCGTTGCTCTACCCATCGTCTTCCTAACCCCGGAAACCAGTTGGGGCTTTGGTGCGGCAGGTATCTACACCTTCCGGCTACCGGGGGAATCGCCCGAAAGCCGACCCTCGCAATTACAGCTGGGCGGCGCTTATACGCTGGAAAATCAAATCCTGGCGTACCTGCCATTTCAGGTTTTTGCAAAGGAAGAACAGTATAATTTTTACGGTGAGCTGGGCTACTATCGATACACCTACTTTTACTATGGCATCGGCAATGGGTACGAAGATTATGATGGAGAATTGTTTGACCTGAGCTACCCACGGGTACGCCTGAATGCCGCCCGTAAGTTTTGGGGAGACTGGTATGCCGGCTTTCGATTTTGGCTGGATGACATGAAAGTAGGGGGTCTGGAGCCCGATGGACTGCTCGCCGGTCAATCTGTCACTGGTCGGTCCGGTGGCCTGCTCTCAGCAGCGGGGGGCTTTTTACTGCTGGATCAACGCAATAACGTTTTTTATCCGACGGAAGGTCATTATTTTGAACTTGGTGCGCTCAGCAGCGGTTCCCGGATTGGGAGTCAATTCGATTTCACTAAGTATGCGATTGATGCCCGAAAGTACTGGCCGGTGGGAACGGATGGGGTTTTCGCACTCAACGCCTATCTTGAATTCAATACCGGGGCGCCACCGTTTACGCACCTCGCGCTTATGGGGGGGACGCGTCGTATGCGTGGGTACTACGAGGGGCGCTACCGCGACCGGCAGATGATGATGATCCAGGGCGGGTACCGCTTTCCCTTGTTCTGGCGGCTCAAAGGTGCTGTTTTTGGTGGATTAGGCAATGTCGCCGGTGAGCTATCGGATTTTCAGCTTCAAAATACCAGATGGACGGCAGGGCTGGGGCTTCGGTTTCTGCTATTGGAAGCCGAGCGCGTCCACGTCCGGCTGGATTATGGCCTGGGAGCAGAAAGCAGTGGTTTTTACCTCACGGTAGGGGAAGCTTTTTAAATAAAACTATGACAGTAAGCATTATTATACCAACACTGAACGAAGCTGAGCAAATCGGGAAGGTGGTCTCTCATTTGTGTGAAAATGCAGATCAACGCCTTGCCGATCTACTTGTAGTGGATGCCGGCAGCACCGATGGGACCATCGACATCGCCACGGCAGCTGGCGCAAAGGTTTTGGTTTCGCCGCAAAAAGGGCGGTCCCGGCAGATGAACTATGGGGTGCAGCAGAGTAGGGGTGAAGTGTTGTATTTCGTCCATGCAGATACCCTGCCTCCGGCTACTTATCTGGATGATATCGCAGCAAGTATTACTGAGGGGTGCCCGGTCGGGTCCTATCAGTCGGTCTACAATACGGAGCATCCGTTATTGCGCGTCAATGCCTACTTCACGCGCTTCGACTTTTTATGTTGCCGGGGCGGCGATCAGTCCATCTATGTGGAGCGCCCTGTCTTTGAAGCACTTAGAGGTTACCGGGAGGATTATATGATTATGGAAGAGTACGAATTCCTGGAACGGGTGCGCAAAAAACACCCGTTTAAAATCATGTCGAAGGCTACGCTGATCTCGGCACGAAAGTATGAAGAAAACAGCTATATGCGGGTGCAGCTGGCGAATCTGATCGTCTTCAACATGTACCGCCTGGGCTTTTCTCAGCAGCGATTAGCCAATACTTACTGCAGGCTTTTGAAATATCGTTAACTTTACCCGCTCAAACGCAAATGAAAAGCCTACATGTTGTATTCGTTCGTGCGACCGATTGCCCGCCTTGGGCTTAAAGCCTTTTACCGCAAAATCTATGTCTCGAACGCTGAGCGTATGCCCAGGGATAAGCCTGTCTTTCTGGCTTCCAATCATCCCACAGCTTTCATAGAGCCCTGTCTGATGGCTTGCTTTCTGGACCGGCCCCTCTTTTTTCTGGTCCGGGGCAACCTGTTTCAACAGAAAATCTTTGACCAATTGCTGCGCAGTTTGAATATGCTGCCCATATACCGGCGTAAAGACGGGGGTTATAGCAAGGTCAAAAATAACTACGAAACCTTTAATTCGGTTTTTAAAGCTTTGCACGATAATCGTACGGTGATGATCCTTATTGAAGGCAGCACAATTCAGGTTAAGCGCCTGCGCCCACTCAAAAAAGGCACGGCCCGTATGGCATTTGGAGCGATTGAGAGCTACGACCTTGAAGAAGTCTACATCGTGCCCGGTGGAGTCAATTTTACCTATGCAGACCGCCCCCGGTCGGAGGTGATGATAGAAATCGGAGAGCCGGTTTGTGCTAAAGACTACCTGGAAGAATACGTCCATAATACCAATAAGGGAATTATGGAGTTGACCAATGCGGTAAAACCAGCCCTGGAAAATTGCTTGGTATCTGTGGAAAATCCGGAAAATGATGAAGTGGTGGAAGGCTTGCTTCAAATGCACCGAAGCACTTTCAGGGAGCCCCGGTTTTCTGTGGTTTCTCAGGATTCGGAGCGGTTCGAAATGGAAAAAGCAGTGGCGCTTAAGGTTAGCCAGGCGGACCCTGAGTCTCTGCCCGGACTTCGGAACGCTGTGGGTGACTACTTTGAGCACCTGGGGCAGTTTGGACTGGAGGATCGAACGCTGATGCAGCGCGACCGCCCCCCGGCCGCCTGGCCATTGTGGCTTGGTTTCCCCATCTTTATGGTGGGATACCTGTTAAATAAACCGTTGACACTGGTTGGCAAGCATGTTTCCGAAACCCGGGTGAAAACACACGAATTCGTAATGCCCGTCCGGTGGGGGATATCCTTGGGCGTATATTTGCTGACGGCGATAGTGGCACTACTGGTGACTTTCGCGGCACAGTGGTGGTGGATTCCGGTAGCCTATGTCGGGCTGTTACTCTCTGGGTACTTTACGCTGTACTATTTGGAATACCGGGAGGAATACCTGCAGCACAAACGGTTGCGCATCATACCTAACCGGCAGCTGGATGCCCTGCTGGAAAGGCGGGAGCAGGTTATGGAACGTTATCATGCGCTGAACCCTTAGTGTATGTTTGGAGGTGCACTTCGGCTGATAACCAAAGCATTGTGAACCCCGTAAAAATACGGGACGTCATGGAAAAATACTTATTTGACCCGCCAACCGCGCATTTTTCCATTTAGCCATAACCACAACTCTTTGATTATCAACTCTCGTTTGCTCCAAACATACACTTAGCTTCAATTCATTTAGTCAAGGCAGCAAAATGTAAATAAAACAAGCGGCATGCTCCCGGTCCGGGGACATGCCGCTCTTCGTTTAACTATTATTAGGAGACGCTTAAGTAAATAGGTAATTCTTAGAATTTGTGGCTAATGCCAGCGCTAAAGGAAATACCAGGATTAACCCGGTTGAAGACCTGAGGGGCAGCTTCGAAAGACTGATAGAAGCTTTCTACTTCGTCATTAAGGATGTTGTTGATCCCGAAGTCAATGGTTGTGTTCTGATCAGCCCCCACTTTTTTGTTAAAGCTGAAGTTCAGGCTATGGAAAGGCTGGAAGTAGATGTCCGGGTATAAGCCAGAGCCTACAATCTGCAGCGTCTCCCCCTTCACGTTGTAAAACAATCCAGCGTCGATGCCACTGTCGAGGTTGCCGTAAGTCAGCCCGGCGTTGATCACGTAAGGGGCTTGTCCTGCCATTTGACGGGTGTTTTCCAGCGTTTGTCCTTCCCGCACAAAATCTTCGCGTGCTCCAAACTCTGCATCCGTCATATCAATCTGAGATTCCACCACCGTCACATTACCGCTGAAAGAGAAGTTCTCCAATGAGGGAGAAAGGAAGTTCAAGGTCTTGCGGACTTCAAACTCCAGTCCATATACCTGACCGTTACCAACGTTACGGGGCTGGAACTCTGTACCGGTAGTCTGTTGGGGAATACGAACGAGTTCTATGGGCTGGTCAAAACGCTTGTAAAAACCGCTGACAGAGAAAATCTGGCCGCCTTCCATAAAGAGCTCCCAGCGCAGGTCGATGTTATCGATGCGGGTTTCCATCAATTGGCCGTCCCAATCATCGTACTCAAATAAACTACCGTTGAAGATACGGTTGGTCACCGGGTCAAGGATCTGCGCAAAGGACAGCTCCTTGAACGAAGGGCGGGCAATGGTGCGGGAGTAAGCGGCGCGCAGATTCTGTTCTTCCTGCAGGCTGTAAATCAGGTTGACCGATGGGAAGAGGTCCAAGGCATCCAGTACCTTCTCATTGTCAAGGTTGTTGCCTCCCGGGTCGCCACTAGCGAAGCGCTGATCGCGACCAGTGTGGCGCTGTACGAAGTTTTCTGCCCGTACTCCAATGATAGTCTTCAGGCTCGGCAGCAAATCGGCTTCGTTGGAAACATAGAATGCCGTATTGCTCACCGTAGAGTTGTACGCATTGGGGTTAGGCGTGTTGTTACCTGATTGATAATAGATATTGCCGTTCGGGAACAAGTTGGAATCGGTCAGCACATCGTTTGGTATAGGATCAAAGGAGTTGCTGCCGCCAAAGAACTGAATATCGTAGAAGAGAATCTCATAATCCCGCTCCTTAAAAATGTAGCTGCCGCCAAATTTAAGGCGGGCATCTTCACCTCTGAAGTTGTACCGCTTTGTAATATCGATTTTGCCAACCACATTGGTTTCATCCAGGTAACGCCAGATGCGGGACGGGTTACCACCGGCACCGGCTACGAAGTTGGTATCCACCGGCGATACAGTAAAGGCTGTCTTTCGGATGTCCGGGTCATCAGAAGTGGAAATCGTTGTAGATGCGCGCCAGTCTACTTCCCAGCCCTTATCACCAAGTAGGTGCGTACCGTTAAGCAGGAAGTTGGTTAGAGAGCGCTGATTGTATTCCAGGTTATTGGAAAGCGCAATGAACCCGGATTGGCCTACCGCATCACCGTTATTGTCAATGACGAAATTGCCAGCGCGCTTTTCACCGTTTTGCAGGCGCATAGCGGTCAGGCGGTACTTGGAGGTTTTAGTCTTGTAAGCCAGTCCGGCCAGACCACCGATGAGAATGTTCTGCTCACCGAGCTGCCCATCCTGTGTGTTGGCATAGACCAGCTCATAGTCGGCAGGATCCTGTACCCGCTGGTACTCCCCGTAAAAGACATCATCGTAGTATGTATAGTCATTGCGGTAGGAGAGGGAAAGAATATAGCCCAGCTTTCCTTCTTTTGCATTATTCAGCGAAAGCTGATTGGCCAGGGAGATGCCAGCGCTGTAATCAAGCATACTGGTTTCCCGATTAGCACCCAGCTCCGGGTTAAAGCTACGGATGAAATCTCCGACCTCTTTTCCTGAGTTTCCACTAATAGGGGTGGGTATGTTTCTGGCGTTAGCACCTGCCGGCAGTTCGCGGGTACCATCATCGAAGCCTAGGAAGTCGGTGTCCCCGCCATCGTAGGTCAGAAAATCATTAGTCAGGTTCATTTGGGGGTTGTAGCCTAGGCTAACAGAGGCAGAGACCAGCTTTTGTTCCGGAAAGTCTTTGGTTTCAATATTGAGCAAACCGCCGGTGAAGTCGGCAGGCATGTCTGCCGTGAAGTTCTTGCTGACCACCAGGTTGTCAATCAGACTGGTTGGGAAGATATCCATTTGAATAGTATTCCGGTCGGGATCAAGACCAGGAATGTCCACGCCATTGAGCGTAGTTTTGGAGTAGCGATCACCCAATCCTCTAACGTAGACATACTTTCCGCCTTCTATGGAAACACCGGTAACCCGCTTGGCTGCTTCAACAGCAGTTGCGTCTCCCGTCAATTGCATGCGGGCGGAGGAAATGCCGTCGAGCATGGCAGGCGCTTTCTTCTTAATGGTCATCAGCGCGGCTTCCGTAGTACGTATCGCCTTGCCGGTAACGACTACTTCCTTTAGCTGTTTTGTATCATCGCTCAGGCGGATTTCGCCCAGCACATTGACCTCACCGGCTACTACTTCCACGTCGGAAATTGTCAGCGTCTGGAAACCAATGTAGGAAATCTGCACGGCGTAAGTGCCCGGGGCAATTTTAATAGAGAATTGGCCATCCAGATCGGTAACAGTACCTTTATCGGTATCCTGTACCAGTATATTAGCCCCGATGACGGAGAAACCACTTCCATCTTCAATAACAGTACCCCGGATAGTGCCATCCTGAGCCATCGCAAACCATGCAGTGAGGAGGAATAGGAGCGTTAAAAACTGCCTCATGAGTGTTTTTTATTTAGGCAAACCAAAAGTGAAAAGATTCACCGGCCTTTCGGACAGTGAATCTTTCCAGAGACTATTAATTAGAAATGAGCATTAAAAATATATCGAAACGGTACACTGGTATGCGGTTTAGAGGCCGTCCAGTCCACCTATTGTAGCTGCCCATGTCCAGCCCAGTCCAGATTTGTCAGCAACCGGGGAACCGCCAGCAGAAATACCTGCGGGAACGGTGCCTGCTTCCATCAGTATGTTGATGTCCGCTACGTCGAAAGTTACGTTTTCGAAAGTGGCTGCGTCAACTTCGTCATCCGTTACAAACTGACCGTCCACGAAAGGACCAGCGAAGTGAACGTTTTTCATATCAACAGGCGTACTGCTATCTGTATCGAGTAGCAGACCCGTTGTTTCGCGACCATTGGCGTTGGCTACGATTGTACCATTTTGAATAGTGTGGCGAGCCAAATAAGAACCTTCAGGTCCATCTAGTTCGAAGCAGCTACCGTTAGGTGTGACTACGAAGAAGTTGTCCAGTGTGCCAGCCCAGGACTGGTCCGAATCGATAGCGTCGTCACCAGCATTCCAAACCACTGCGTCGCTTACGCTCACCGTGCCACCGAACCACTCGATACCGTCATCCTGATTGGCAACGACTTCGATGTTGTTAATGGTGGTAGCGGAACCAACACCGCCCAAAGTCAGGCCGTTGATCTCATTACCAGCACCGATGTTAGCACCACCGTGGCGGATAGAGATGTGAGAGATCGTACCGGAGTTGTCTGCATCATCAGTGCCACCGTACAGACCGTTGGTATCGGAAGTTGGAATACCTTCAATTTGAACTTCACTAACGTCTTCGTCACTCTCGTTAGAAGCAGAGATCGTAGCGTTACCAAGTACGATAATACCACCCCAAAGACCATTGATATCAGGGTCGAGGTTCGGGCTTGCGAAATTACCAGCTGCTACATCTTCAGGTGTGATCTCATCAGCGATTGAGGTGAAGATGATTGGTGCATCTGCATTACCTTCTGCGAGGAGTGTTGCATCACGGGCCACTAGCAGTGCCGTTGCGTTTGCACCGGTACCAGCTTCTGCCTTAATAACGGTACCTGCCTCAATGGTCAGGGTCGCACCAGCCTCTACCGTAATACGGCCGCCAAGGATGTAAATTTTGTCAGAAGTCCAGGTCGCATCAGAAGTGATGTTCTCCCGCAGGATGATGGTAGATTCATCAACCGGATCTGGTTCATCGATAACAATCGGTTCATCATCGTCGCAGGCAGTGAATACCAGTGCGGATACAGCGAAAAGCATTGCTAACAATCTAAGGTTCATAAAACTTTAGTTTTTTGTTTTAAGTGTAATCTGCCGCAAATGTCGGGACCAGTTGATAACTCAAGATTAAAACGGTGTTAATTAATGATTAATTTGTCCTGGGCTCAGGGAGCGGGTCAAAATGGGATATCAATATCTGACATCAAAGCAATGTCTACATTCAGGGAAAATGGGTTGAAACTTAACCTTGGCTTAACACCCGCTGTGGGCGTAGTTTCTAATTTTGTCACTCACTTGTAATCAAAGCGAACAATGGATCCATCCCTGATCTTTATGTGGGCGGGCTTTATTCTGGCCGGCTACTCGGTAGTCGGTAACGATAGCATTCAGACCCTTGGTACTTTCCTTTCCTCCAATGAGGAGCGCTCGTGGTTCGTCCTCTGGCTGTTTGCCGGCAGTATCTTATCGGCTACCCTGATCTATGGTTGGGTGTATTACGGTGGGGATGTTTCCTACGGACGCCTGGAAAAATACCCATTGCCTGACCCCTTTGCCTGGTATTATTTGCTGCCGCCCCTGGTGTTGATGTCGCTTACCCGGACGGGTATACCTGTGAGTACGTCCTTTCTTATTCTCACTTTTTTCAACGAGAAGAACCTGGTGGATATGACGGTCAAGTCCCTGTTGGGATATGTTGTGGCCTTCACCGTTGCCATCCTTATCTATTTGCTGATTACCAAAACCCTAGAACGCCGCTTCATAGAAACCAAGCCTACTGCTGCTGATCGTCGTATTTGGGTGCCCCTGCAGTGGCTTTCCACCGGCTTCCTGTGGTCGCAGTGGTTGATTCAGGACTTCGCTAATATCTATGTTTACCTGCCGCGGTCTACTAGTGGCGCTACCATGGCTATCTCCCTGACGATCCTGCTTATTTTGCTGGGCTATATTTTCTACAGTAAAGGTGGGGCTATTCAGAAGATCGTCAAAGCCAAGACCAATACGGTAGACATTCGCTCTGCCACCATTATTGATGCGATCTATGGTGTGGTGTTGTACTTCTTTAAGGAGCTGAGCAATATCCCCATGAGTACTACCTGGGTGTTCATTGGCTTACTGGCTGGACGGGAAATTGCCATCCACTACCAGTTGGATAAGAAATTCTCCCGGGCCGTATTCCGGATGATCCTGTCTGATTTAGGGAAGGTGCTTTTCGGCCTGGTCGTGAGCATCCTGCTGGTCTTTCTCATAAAATACCTGGCGGGCTGACGCATTCCCTTGAAGGGATTGTTGCAATCCAAACTGGAACCGCTATATTTGCTTTTGCATGGAAAAAGGACGCGTCATAGCAGGTCAAAAGCGTTTTGCGCTAACCATCGAGCGGCTTTGTCAGCAGCTGATTGAGCGGCACGGCTCCTTCGAGGATACCTGTCTGATAGGTATTCAGCCAAGGGGGGTGTTTCTTGGCGATCGCCTGCACGAGCGATTAGAAGCCTTGGTCGATCAGGGCAACGTGGAATATGGGAAGCTGGATATCACCTTCTATCGCGATGATTTTCGGACCCGGGCAAAGCCGCTTTCTGCGAGCCCTACTGAAGTAGACTTTCTGGTGGAAGGCAAAAAAGTGATTCTGGTTGACGATGTGCTCTACACCGGTCGGACCGTACAAGCCGCGTTAACCGCATTGAATAACTACGGCCGGCCTAAAAAGGTGGAGCTCCTTGCTTTAGTCGACCGCCGCTTCAACCGCCACCTGCCTATTCAGGGCGATTATGTGGGCATGACTGTCGATGCCGTCGATAAAGCCTTTGTGCGGGTGGAATGGAAAGAGCAGACCGGAGAGGATCGTGTTCTTATCTTTGCGGATAAAAGTGAAGCAGAGGGCTAATGATTCGGGAACTATAGTGCCCGGAGCAGCAGGTCAACAAACAAATTGCCAAACGGCACATAACTATATCGAATGGCTACGGTACAGCAACTGAGCACCAAGCATGTGTTGGGAATAAAATACCTGACTACGGCGGATATTCGGCTGATCTTTGAAACGGCCGAAAGCTTTAAGGAAGTGATCAACCGGCCTATTAAAAAAGTCCCTTCCCTGCGTGATGTAACGGTAGCCAACCTCTTCTTCGAAAATTCCACCCGTACCCGTATTTCCTTCGAACTTGCCGAAAAGCGCCTTTCAGCTGATGTTGTCAATTTTTCAGCATCCTCCTCTTCTGTAAAAAAAGGGGAAACCCTGCTGGATACCGTCAATAATATCCTGGCTATGAAGGTTGATATGGTCGTGATGCGTCATCCGGCTCCCGGAGCCCACCACTTTTTGGCCAATCATATCGACGCAAATATTATTAATGCCGGCGACGGTACACATGAACACCCTACCCAAGCTTTACTCGATGCTTTCTCCATGCAAGAAAAAGTTGGTGATCTTGCAGGTAAAAAAGTGGTCATCTTCGGTGATATCCTGCACTCCCGCGTTGCGTTGAGTAACATTTTTTGTCTAAACAAGCTGGGTGCTAAAGTGCGGGTCTGCGGTCCGCCCACCCTCATTCCCAAGCATATTCAGTCACTGGGAGTGGAGGTCTCGCACGATGTATGGGACTCGCTTAAGTGGTGCGATATCGCCAACGTGCTCCGTATTCAGCTGGAACGGCAGGACATCAAGTATTTCCCATCACTCCGGGAATACAGTCAGTATTTTGGTATCAATAAGACGTTGCTTGACAGCCTGGACAAGCCAATCGTTATCATGCACCCCGGTCCTATTAACCGTGGCGTGGAAATTTCAAGTGATGTAGCGGACTCTCAGCATTCCATCATTTTGCAACAGGTAGAAAATGGGGTAGCAGTACGGATGGCTGTCCTGTACCTGCTTGCTGCCGGTCGGTAATCCGTTTCGGTATACAATTCCTGATCAGTTGAAGGCGTTGATGTTTTGATTTCAGCGGCAATGTGTTTCAATTGTGCCATCCTATGGTGAAGGCTGGAAGTGTCTGTTGCCAAAAAATATTTGGCTTTCAGGTCAGGTTATCCCAAGTTTATTTTTCCAGGTGCATCGAAAAAGGTTATCTTACAACTGATAAAACTTTCAATTGCTATGAGGTTTGCTCTGTTTGCCTTACTTATTGTGTTTTCTTTCTCGAACCATGCCCTGCAGGCTCAGTGTGAGAACCTGATTACCGAGGATCGGGTAATCGATGATTTACACCTGCTAAAAACCATTAACCAAACGCTGGTCGTACGAGGTAACTATTCCTACAGCCTGGAGCTGAGAAGTAATCGTATGGGCATCACTGCAAAGATGTATTCTAAGGCAGGCGTCGAATTTAACGAAGATGATGAGATTATCTTCCTCAACGATAAAGGAGAGCGGCGGTTCTACAGATTTATAGAGATGGGGGAGATGGTACGGGAGGCGAGTACTCCAGTATACCAAAACACCCTGCAGCTGGATGTAGCAGCTATAGAATGGATGGTTGAGACGGATGTGAACGTAATGTACACTAAGAATAAAGTCAGCAATCAAATCCGGAAGTTTACTATTAACCAAAGCCGGCAGGCGGAGTTTAAGGCGCTCGTGGTTTGCTTCAGCCAACGGCTTCAGCTGGACAAGATTAATGACAACAAACTAGAAGGTAATATCGTCGAGGTCAAGCCCCCATCCGGTAAATCAACCGCTGCAGCCACGCCCGCACCAACAAGTTCCAACCCCGGGAAAGCTAATTCAAAGGCGACAGTTGCCAATGATGAGGAAGTTGCAGATTTGCGGAAAGAGCTGGTGGATACCAAAGCCCGCTTGAAAGCAGAGATTCAAGCAGAAAAAGACAAAGCAGAAGCTATTAAATCTCGTTTGCAGGAGGATGTTAACCTGGCCAGAGAGCAGGCCGCCGAGCAAAAGAAAAAGTATGCCAACGAGGTTGTTAGCGCCAGGGAAGCTGCAAATAAAGAAATTGAGGCGTCCCGGACCCAGATGGCTGATGAAGTAAAAGTGGCGCGGGATAAGGCTGGTACAGAGCTGGAGAAGATCGCACTCGATGTGCAGGAAGCACGCCGCAAAGCCAATGAAGTCATTCAGCAGGCCGAGTTGGAATCCGCTCGTGATGTAGCTGCTATTCGGGAAAAGGCAGCCGCCGAGATTAAGAGGGTACAGGATAAACTGGAGCTGTCCAAGCTACAATATGCCGATGAAATTTCTGTAGCCAGAGAAAACTCTACAGCTGAACTGAAGCGCATTCGTGAAGAAACGGCCGCTATGATCTCTAAGGCCCGGGAAGAAGCCAAAGAGGAAAGGGGCCGCACAATGGAAGAAGTGGTGGGGACCAAAGAAACGGCTGCCCAGCAAATTCTTCGAATTCAGGAAGAAACAGCGGAAGGAGTGGCTCAAATCCGTGAAAATGCTGTGCTTGAAAAGGAAAAGCTGGCTTTTGGTCTGGCGGAGTCCCGCCGCCGCGCGGCTGAGGAAAAAGCCCTGGTCCAGGAAAATTCGGCTTCTGAGCTGGCTGATATCAAAGAGAATGCAGCTCGGGAGAAAGAGGCTACGGCACGTGAAGTGGCGCAGGCACGCCGCCGGGCTGCGGAAGAACTGAGCTCTATTAAGGAGCAGGTGGTGACAGAAAAGCAAAAGGCACAAGGAGAGGTGGAAACGGCTAAGGCATCGTCGGCTGCGGAGGTGGCAGCAACCCGGGAGAAAGCAGCCATGACGATCAAGGATATCACGGAGCAGGAAGCAGCTAAAGTTGCAGAAGCCCGTACTAAGGCCGCTACAGAGAAGACCGCCATTGCCGAAGATATAAAAGGTGCCCGTCAACGGGCGGTTGCGGAAAAGGAGCGTATTCAAAAAGAATTGCAGGAAGCCATCGCGGCAGCTGAATCCCGCAAAAAGACAGTACAACAGGCTGCAGCTGCTGAAGTGAAAGCGGCAAAGGAACGGGCGGAGGCAGAAATACAGAAGACACGGGAAACCGCCGCTCAGAAGGTCGCTGAAGCGACTGCAACGGCTAATCAAGCCTCCACGACTTACGCTGAAGAAGTTGCTGCTGCGCAAAAAGCAGCCGAGGCACGCATTCAGCAAATACAGGAAGAAGCGGCAGCGGCAGTAGCGGCAGCCCGCTCAAGAGAAAAAGAAGTGAAAAATATGTCTGCTGAGGAAATCGTTTCGGCCCGGGAAAAAGCAGAAAAGGAGTTATTGGCTTTGCAGGAAAGGACAGCCCGGGAAATTGCCACCGCAAAGGAACAGTCAGCGTTGGCACAGCAGGAGTCAGCAAATCAGGTGGCAGAAGCCAAGCGGCAGTCCGCCCAGCAGGTGGCCAGCATCCAAAAGGAAGAAGCTACAGCGGTTCAGAAAGCGCGGGAGCGTAGTACGGCCGAGCGGGAGCGCCTGGCGGCTGAGGTGGCTGCTGCTAAAGAGCGGGCTGCTGCTGAACAGGCTAACGTCAATAAAGAAGCTGCTCAAGCCATTAAGGATGCCCGCGAGCGCGCAACTGCTGAGCAGGAGCGCCTGACGTTGCAGGTACTGCAGGCCAGGGAGGAATCAGCGGATGCTATCGTCATCGCACGTGAAAAAGCCGCTAAGGAAGTGGCGACTGCCCAGCGGGAGGCATCGGAAGTTATTGCCCAGGCCCGGACCGACGCTAAAAGCCGTCAGGAAGAACTGCGCAATCAGGTTGCTGAAGCAGAAAAAGCTGCCCGCCAGCGGATAGCCGGCGTCAGAGCAGAAGAACAGGCTGCGGTGGCTAAATCCCGTGAGGAATCAGCCGCTAAACGCGCAGAGTACCTGGCCAATACAGAACGCGCCCGGGAAACGTCTCTCTCCGAAATCAATCAAGTCAAAAAAGAGGCTTCTGATGCCATCTATACTGCCAAACAGAGCGCGGTGGAACAGGTGACTGCCGTCAAAACGGCTAATGCAGAAAAAATCAGGGAATTACAGCAAGAGTTTACTGCCACCCAGACAGAAATTGAAACTAAAATCCGGTCCGAACGGGAACGGGCCAGGACTGCCCAGCAAGAGCGTATAGCCACCGAGAAAGAACTAGAGGCGGTCCGGGAAGAGCTAAAAGCAGAAAAAGCCCGATTAAAAGCGCTGAAATCAGAGGGCGAAAATTAAACAATTCGTTAAGGTTGAATATTTTTAAAGAGAACATCCCGCAAATCGTGATATTTGGGGTGTTTCTTTATGAACCTGTACTTAAATTACTGACTAATATGAGATCATTGCTATTTGTCCTCACTTTATTTTTGGCCGCAACTTGGTCGCTGAATGCTCAAAAGGGATACGCAATTAAAGCAGAAATTGAAGGCTATGAAGAGGAGGAACTTTACCTGGGGTACTACTACGGTAATAAGCAATACCTTGTTGATACCGCTCAGGTACAAGGGGGTAAATTCCTCTTTAAGGATGACGAGCCACTAAAGCCTGGCCTCTACCTGGTTGTCATGGCGCCCGACAATAATTTCTTCCAGCTTATAGTAACTGAAGAAGAGCAACACTTTGCCTTTAGCACTACCAAAGACGCGCCATCTGATAATATGAAGTTGGAGAATGCACCTGATAATACGCTCTTTTACAATTACATGCAGTTTCTCGAGCAACAGAAACCAGCTGCGGAGCAGATCCGTGTAGCTATGGAGTCGGCTACTGATAAAGAAAAAAAGCAGCTGGAAGAAGATCGTTCCAAGCTGGATGCTGAAGTCCGGCAGTATCAGGAAGACCTCATTGCAAAATACCCCAAAACTCTAACTGCAGCTATCATCAAAGCTAACCTGCCGCTTGAAATGCCGGAATTTGAGGGTACAGATCAAGAGGTACAGCGCAAACGCTGGCGTTATTCGCAAGAGCATTATTTTGATAATATAGACTTGGCTGACCCGCGCATATTGCGCACTCCCTTTTTGTTTCAGCGCGTAGACCACTTCGTGAATAAGCTACAGGTCCAACACCCGGATACCATTGCCCGGGCTATAGAAAATGTGCTGGAAAAAATGAAGCCCGCTGAGGAAAACTTCAAATTCTACCTTATTCACTTTTTAAACGAGGCGGCTAAGTCCAAAATGGTTGGAATGGATGCCGCTTATGTATACATCGTCGAAAAGTACTATGCAACCGGGCAAGCATCATGGACAGACGAGGAGCAATTGGAGAAAATTATTGAGAATGCTAAGTCGCTGAAGCCTCTGCTTATTGGTAAAACAGCACCTGATATTCAACTGCAGACTAAAGAGGGGGAACCGACATCCCTTCATGATATTGACGCTGAATATACAATCCTTTACTTCTGGCGGTACGACTGTGGGCATTGTAAAAAGTCTACGCCCGACATGAAGGAATTCTATGATAAGTATAAAGACAAGGGGGTAAAGCTGGTTGCTGTCTGTACCAAGTTTACCGACGAAATTGAAGGCTGCTGGGATTATATTGACGAAAAGGAAATCGGAGACTGGCTACACCTCGTTGATCCCTACCACCGCAGCCGTTATATGAAAGTCTACAATATTAAGTCTACGCCGCAAATCTATGTGCTCGACCGAAACAAGGAAATCTTGTCCAAGCGAATTGGCGCAGAGCAACTGGAAGAAGTAATGGACCGTATCATTGAAATGCGTGGGCAGGAGGAAGATAATCCGGAAAAATAATGGAAACAACTTTGCTGAAAACATTTGAGGCAGCAGGCGCTGCTTCAAATGTCACTTTGATACTTGCCCTGTTGGCTACTGTGCTGGGGCTTGTGGGCACCATCTTGTTGCTGAGAAACCCAGCGCCCCCGGGAAAGCATAATCAGCGAATGATGATCGCTATGTTGCTCTTTTTTGCCTTCCTGATTGGTGCGAGTACGGCATTCTTTACCTGGATGCGGACCAAGCGGCTGGAACCCGTTATGATATATAACGACGCAGTGGTGACTTCATTTGGGGAAGTGCCTTTTGAAGACCTGGGCAATGCCAGAATTATGATGGATAAGCAAAATAGCCCGTTTTCCAATCTAGACCGGAAAGGTACCCGAATACTGGCGATTCTGGAAAAAGATGGGAAAACCCATGCCCTGTCTGAGGAAGACTATCCCATTGACGAGATACTCCGGGAGTTGCGAAAAGCCGTAAAAGACTGGAAGGAAGGCGGTTCTAAATCGTAACCTTTCGACTGATTACATCCGTAAAAGAGCGCAACTCTATGGTATAAGTGCCTTCACCGTATTGATTGAAGTCAATTTCGTATATGGTATCCACAGGCAAGTCAAAGACCTGATCCCGCAATACCACTTCGCCGTTATCCCGAGTCACGACGATGTCATTCAAGTTTACGCTAAGGGTAGCGAAATCCACATAGTAGAGATTGTTCTCTTCATCAGCATAAAGAGACCAACTTTCAGTATCCATATTTAGGAGACTGTTTTTGGCGGTTATTTCTGCCGGGCCGGGGAGGGCTGTTTCTTGGAGGCTGGCTGTTTGCGCTACCAATGAAGATAGGCTGCCGGTGGCAAACAGCGCGAGGAGAATGCAAAGCTTCTTAAGCATAGTGTTTTTTTATTCCTTCTCTGATGATTTTTTGGTCCTACCCAACTGAAATCGTAAACGACGATCAGGGAGCAGGGTCTTGCTTCAAATTGACTTTAAAAGCAAAGTGATCAGAGAATCTTGATTAAATTTAGGTAGATCATGAGATAAAGGATCAGCAAAATTACTAAAACCTGACGGTACAAAGAAGCAGTAAATGCTTGTCGCACGGGTAAAAATTGTCAGGTATCAGGGAGTTTTGGAATTTTTTGGATCGGATCGGGTGGATAACCATTATTTGTAGCGTTGTACTGCTCTTTTTGTTGCGCTACTTTGGTTATATTTTTTGTTAAGAAAAGGTTAAAGCGCTTTGAGGAGTGATAACTTTAGTGAGGCTAGCCTGGATTACCTGATGTTTTTACACGCTTGTAAGAGCGTTTTGAGGTTTCGCTAAATCTTTATGTTCAATTACCTCTAAGTCAATGCACCAGGGATTTTTCCAATACCAGACGGATATTAGGGTAAACGGTAAGGTCGTTTTCCAGAAAGTCCGGAATAGATTTCCATTCTGCTTTTTCAATACTTTCTTCCGCTTGTGGTGTCAGGGCTTGCTCCGCAGTAGTCATACGGTACCAAAAAGTTGGTTTTAGTATACGTCCTTTTTTGAGGTGGCGATAGGTATGGTAGGTCATTTGGAGGAATTCCCCCAATTCGACTTGTTGCAGCCCGGTTTCTTCCTGTACTTCGCGTACCGCTGCCACTTCGGGCGTTTCGCCACGTTCTATTTTGCCTTTCGGCAAATCCCAGGTATCCAGCCGGTAGATGAACAGGCCATGGCCTTCCGGGTTAAAGACAAGCCCGCCGGCAGCTTCCAGTATGGTAAACTGAGAACTGAACTCCCTGAAGAGCCGTTCTCCATCTTTCCCATAGATGGTGACTTGCTTAAAGGCATTGTTTTTTTCCAGCATATCTACATAACCAAGGAGGCTTTTAGGATTGCCGGTGTAGATGGTGGTTAGATTTTCCGGATTACTAGAAGGCTGGAAACCCTCTTTTGGAAGAGTGGCCAGAACCATAGGCCTGCCGTTGACGTAGATTTTGTACATTTGCCGAAAATTAATACGCGTTATGGATTTAGCAGCTGAAGTTGCCCACAGGCTTTTGCAAATAAATGCAATTAAATTGAGTCCGCAAAAGCCTTTTACCTGGGCGAGTGGTATTAAGTCGCCTATCTACTGTGATAACCGGATAGCGTTGTCCTTTCCGGAGGTCCGGCGGTTCCTCATTAAGGGGTTTGCTCAGGCATCTGCCATTTTTCAGCCTTTCAATGTGGTTGCAGGTGTAGCCACGGCGGGCATTCCCCATGGTGCGCTACTGGCCGAGGAATTAGGGCTGCCTTTTGTTTATGTTCGGTCGAAAGCGAAATCCCATGGCAGGCAAAATCAGATTGAGGGCGTACTTCCGGCAGACGCCCGCGTATTGGTCATTGAAGACTTAATCAGTACTGGTGGTAGTGTGCTAAAGGCTGTAGACGCTCTGCGGGAGGCGGAAGCTGATATTGTCGGCGTAATGGCGATCTTTAGCTATGGTTTTGAGAAGGCCCGGGCTGCTTTTGAGGCTGCAGGTACTTCTTTCGCTACGCTTTCCACCTACGATGCCCTCTTGAAAGCAGCAGCTGAGGCGGAATACATCACTGCAGCAGATATGGATGCCCTGAAAGCATGGCGTAACGATCCTGAAGCATGGGGAACGTAAGGGCGTCAATGTTTGCCTTTGGAAAGCATAATTTCAACAACTAAAAAGTAGAGTTTACTAACGTAAATTTTGTATGCCCCTGAATCATCTTTTTCGCCAGCTCTGCATCACGTCCTCACCTTAGTAGCTAAGGCTACTAGGTTCCGGGCGCTTTTTGATCTGACAAAAAATCTTAATCCACGGCCTATACAAAACCTACATTCATAAACTCTAGTAAATAAGCACTTGTTCTGTCAGGCCAGTACACTGTAAATGAAGTTCTTTACTGTTTTGGGATGGGCATTTTGGTGAAAGGTAAGAGGAGGAAGGATAACCGTAGCTACCTGACCGATCAATCAACGCAGCATTTCGCCAAAAGGCACTGCCAAAATGGGAAGTTGTTTATTTTACAGTGTAATAGCTTCCTTCAAAGCGAATTATTTCGGCTTCTGGTATCAAAGTTTAGGGCGCAATTTCTATATTAGCCAGTCAGGTGGAATCCAGAAACCACTCATCATTAAAAAAAATACATGTCCGTTATTACACCCAAATCCGAAGCATTTCTCAAAGCCTATCTCAATAATGCCTCGCCTACTGGCTTTGAAGCACCGGGACAGCAGCTGTGGTTGGAATATATTAAACCTTATATTGATGAATGGGAGTTGGACAACTATGGGACAGTCTATGGTGTCATCAACCCCGGACAGGACTACAAAGTTGTAATAGAAGGGCATGCTGATGAAATATCCTGGTTCGTCCATCATATTTCTGATGATGGCTTCATTAATGTGATTCGTAACGGGGGCTCCGATCATATGATTGCGCCTTCCAAGCGGGTTAATATCCATACCAAAAAAGGGATTGTCAGGGGCGTATTTGGCTGGCCAGCAATTCATACCCGCCACGGGGAGGATGCCAAGCTGGCACCAAAAATCAGCAACATCTTTATTGATGTTGGTGCCGAAAATAAAGAAGAAGTGCTCAAAATGGGCGTTCATGTGGGCTGTGTCATCACTTACGAAGATGAGATGGAAATCCTTAACGACCGCTACTACGTTGGCAGGGCGCTGGACAACCGCATGGGTGGGTTTTGTATCGCAGAAGTGGCGCGTCTGATAAAAGAAAATAAAATCAAGCTGCCCTACAGCCTCTATATCGTTAATTCGGTGCAGGAAGAGGTCGGCTTACGCGGAGCGGAGATGATTACCCAGGCGATTAAGCCGAACGTGGCCATTGTGACAGATGTGACGCACGATACACATACACCGCTGGTGAGCAGTAAGAAGCACGGAGATGTAAAGTCAGGCAAAGGGCCGACTGTAACCTACGCTCCTGCCGTTCACAATAAACTGCTGAACCTGATTATAGATACAGCAGAAGCCAAAGAAATCCCTGTTCAGCGAGAGGCATCCTCCCGTCGTACAGGTACGGATACGGATGCTTTTGCCTACTCTAATGGGGGGGTGCCAAGTGCTTTAATATCCCTGCCGCTGCGGTATATGCATACAACGGTTGAAATGTCTCACAAGGATGATGTCGATGCCGTTATCCGCCTTATTTACGAGGTCCTTCAACGTATTGAAAAGAATCATAACTTCAAGTACTTTTAAATATTGCGAGCCCTGCTCATTACCCTATTGGACCTACTGCTGTACAGTAACTTCTGGATTGCTCTGGCTGCTGTGGGGATGGCAGCGCAGTCTCAGTTGCTTCTGTCGGGTAAAGGCACGCCTACAGCACTGCTGGGCTTCATATTTTTTGCGACCCTTTTTCTGTATGCGGTGCACCGTATTATTGGCCTTAAGAAATCCAAGCCCTTTACGGATGCCGGGCGGTACGCTGTAATTGCCCGTTTTAGAAGTCACATTGTGTTTTATGCTGCTATGGCCGGGCTGTGCGCCGGACTTTTCTTGCTGCAGATGCCCCTGGCACTCGTCGCCGGGCTCATTGCCCCCTGCCTGCTCGCTCTGCTTTATGTATTACCTGTCTGGAAAGGCTACCGGCTTCGTGATTTGCACTACATCAAAATCTTCCTAATTGCCATTACCTGGAGTTGGATCACGGTCTTCCTGGTGGCTTTGGAATTGGGCATGACCTGGAGTCGTCCTATGTATGTCATGCTTTTGGAGCGTGCCCTATTCGTATTTGCGATCACCATTCCATTTGATATTAGGGATTTGGAAGTTGATGCCTTTAATAAAGTCAAAACGCTACCAGCAGCCCTTGGCGTCCGGCAGAGTCAGCGCCTGGCGGGGTTGAGCCTTCTGCTCATGTTGCTTTTATCTGCACTCAATTACTATTGGGATGTGTATTCACTTAATGACTTTATCGCCCTCGTCGTTTCAGCTTGCCTTTCGGGCTTTCTGGTTTTCCTGTCAGACCAGAGCCGGCATGACTATTTCTTCACCGGGCTGTTGGATGGTATGATGGTACTGCAGTTTTTGCTTATTGCTTTTTTGTAAGGTAAATAAAAAAAATCCTGCCCGAAGGGCCCGGGTTGGGCCATCCGGGCAGGATGTGAAAAGTGTGGTTTTGATGTAGTTGTAGGTTTGGTAGATAGATAAACTCTGATCGTAATTGTATTTTAATTCGCATTTGCCGTTATTGCTCAAAGCGAGCCAGCTTATTAGGGTAGTCGATGGTCATGCGGAAATACTGAAGGGCATTGCCCCCTATAGCCCCTTCCACCTGATCGCCTGCCAAACGGGAGTAGTATTGGATGTAGTTGGCATCCGGTCGGGAACAGAACCATATAGGGCCTGCTTTTTGACCGCCTATGAGAATTTGGGGCACTTCAATCATCCGTACATTGCCCAATTGGGCATCTGCTTTTTCTATAACTTTCCAATCGGGGTGCAATTGATGCCATTGTTCGAAAATGGACTCTACGATAAAAGAGGTGGAAACCAGCTCCGTACCCAGTTCGCCTAAGGCGTTGGCAGCGGACTTGGAAGGCATCATTTTGGCGCCGGAGTCGATCAGGACCGGTATTTGTTCCCCATCGACTTCGATGAAGATGCGGGGCAGGCTGGAAATCCGGTTGCCGCTGGCACTTTCCTTAAAGGTAACGGGCACGATGTTGGGCTCCAAAGGAGACAGCGCCGGCGAATGGCATAGTAACTCCTCCGAGCGGAAGTCAAAAGTCCAGCAATACTGCCCGAACCAGGATTGCCCCAGGGAGCCATGCACGTCTTTACCTAAGTTTGTTTGTTCATCGGGTAAAACCAATGCAGAGTTTCGGTTCAGCGTGGGTAGTGCGCCCAGTTCCAGGACTTCGTTGATTTTTACAAAAGCATTTCCACTGTCATCTACCACCCCCGGCAAAGCATGGTCTTGCATGGCTGATTCGGCTACAAAGGCTCCGCCTGTTGTATTCGCCAGAAAGCTAAGCATTCCTCCGGCTGAAGGGATTTGAGTGTAAATAAGGTGGTTTCGGAATTCTACATCGAGCGCGAACTCAGTATCTTGAGTGGCCCCCAGCGTAGTCATCAAAGTAAGTGCGAGTGTGATGAAGTTGATTTTGGCAAACATTTGTTTTTACTTTAAGCGTTTCAGGAAAACTATGAGCCTATGGCGATTTGCCCAATACTCGGAGGAGCAGACAGGCATTTGCTTTAAAAGGCTCTCAAAATCGGGGGGCGATTTTGTGGTACACTTACTAGGTAGCAAATGGCGTGCCAAAAAATGAAGTAGGAGATAAAAGAGATTAGCCTAAACCATTTCTTTCCTTTTAGACTTACCCTCCTTCAACCATTTTATTGCAGATGTCTGATATACTGACTTTCGGCACGCCCCTTCCGGGTGCGGTCTACATCACCCGCCCTGGAGCTTACGCGGTGTTTTTCAACGACTACCGGGAAGTAGGGCTGGTGCGCACTGATGATCAGCGGTACTTTCTAGTTGGCGGGGGCATTGAGCCCGGAGAGGAAAGGGAAGAGGCGCTTATCCGGGAGATATTGGAAGAAACGGGGCTGCTCGCTACCGTAGAATCGGCAATAGGAATAGCCAGGGAGTTTTACCTGGATGAGCCTGAGGCACGTTATTATGAGAAAGTCGGGCATTTTTACCAGGTTTCTATCACCGGACAAGACCCGGCCCAAAAGATCGAAGATGACCATACCTTATTATGGTTGCCAGTTCAGGAGGCGATGCCATTGCTTTATCATGATATGTACCGGTGGGCTCTTGAGCAAGCTCAACGATAGGCCCAGCGATGATACCTTCGTCGGATTTTGATTCGGGAAAGGCGCAGGAGCCACTGGGATTTGGAGCGCCAAATCGCCCGGATACGATCGAGGTAAGCAACCATTAAAACAAAGAACGCCAAAAAGGCAATGGCACCGATTACAGTCTGTACTGGTGTCAGGGTACGACTCCAGAAGGCAGAAAGCCCAATACCAAACCAGGTACTGTACAGCAGGATGTAGTGGACCTCATAAATTGCAAGGGTTTCACCGCCTATTTTTAGCAACAGCGCAGGAACGTTACGCCAGACTTGAGCCAGCCAGATAAACAAGGCGACTGCTACGAGTACATGGCCCAGACGAATGAGCAGGAAGTTAAAAAAAGCATGATCTTTAAACCGCTCCACCTCAGTCCAGCCATAGAGGCTCATCAGCCATTGGGACGAGTATTGGTTGAGCAACAAGCCAGTGATCAGCAAAAATATTGGGAGATAGCTTTCATAGGCCCAATGTGGGTTATAGTGCAGCACCGTACCGAGTACCCCGCCCAGCAGCGTGTACCCAATCCAGGGGATAGGCGTAAATACGGAGCCGTAGTCCCGGGTAAAATAGTTCTGCAAAGCTATCGGGAGATGACTGTAGTCAATCTCTTTTATATCAAAATAAAAGAAAAAAGTGAGCCCTGCACCTATCGCTAACAGCAGGGCATATGGGAGGCGCGCCCACCGGCTAAGGGCATAGAGGGCAATCAGGCTCAGCAGAGCCAGCCCGATGCAGTGCAGTACATCCACTCTGAATAAGTTGGGAGTGACATAACCGGTCAACATCTGCGGAAAACAAAGCCGAAGGATATAGCCTATAGCAATCAGTTGAAAGCCCCGGCGTACGCCTTTACTGACTCTCTGATTACGGGTCACATTCCGTCCGTCTTTTAGCAACAGGAAGGTGAAGATCAACCCACTGGCAAAAAAGAAAATAGGGGCTGTCATCCCACGCAGGTACTTCCACGTAGCAAACACAGGGTGCTCGGGGTCCCGGAAGACGTCAGCAAGCAGGGCATCTGTGAAGTGGCCCTGCAACATCATTAAAATGGCGTAGGCCCGCAGCAGATCAATAAAAGTCAGGCGGCGTTTGAAGCTCTCGATGACTAAACTGTTAAAAACTGTTAAAAGCAGATAACGTCACAAGGCCCTAAAAACGTTTCCTGGCACCTGTACTTTTTTTAAGGAACTTTAAATTGCTCCGGGTAGCCCTACCTCCACCCACTGCCCGGATGATCTGGATTCAATGTCCTGCTTGTACATAGCAGCACATCGGGTAGCGGGCAGGTAGAACCTTCCCTGGTACGCGGCATTCAGCTGTACCCGGAAGGTTTTAGACGCTTTCCAGCCCAGGTCAAAGAAGGTGTGCATACGGTCATCACGAATATCCTGGTATTCCGGTTGGTCTGCTGAGCCCGAAAATCCAGATAAACGGGTATTCATGATTTCCCAGCCGGAAGGAAATATCTGTTCCAGTGCCAATTCCTCATAATAGCGATAGCTACGGTTGCCAGGGTGCGTGATGGTTACTTCCGCCTGGAAATCGGCGCCCTGTGGCAGGTTTGCCGGGTCGATCTGCTCACCTGCCATGTTCTTGTAAACGACATCCATAGTCAGCTTACTGTTTATTTCGGCCTCCTCTCCCGCCAGGGGTTGCCCCCGCCGGATGACTCTGGAAAACAGGAGCCCGCTACTGGTGTTTTTTACGGTAATGTTTGTGGTGTTATTGGGCAACTGAATTAGCAGTACGGGTTTGTCTGACCCGGCACTCGTTGTTTCGCCCTGCGCCGTATATTGGAAGGCCAGCTGCTGCCCGGCTGTAGTACCTTTTGCCTGAACAAACTTCCCGATAGCCAGCAGGCTGTAGGCGGTTTCCTGTGTACTGAGCCAATTTAAGGCGCTCAGTTCATCTGAAAGGGTACGTACCATTTCAGCAGCAGTATCAAATTCTTCCATCAGGACCAGCGTTTCCAGGATCATCGCCTGGTCGCGAAGGGCAGACCCAAAGGTTGCACTAAGCTCTCTGTAAGGCGTAACGTTGCGGTCTGCGCTCTTGGTGATTTGCTGTGCAATACCCTGCTTGCCAGTCAGGGCATAAGCAGCTGCCAACCGCCATTTTGCTGCAGTATTGAGTTTGCCGTAGGAGCGCAGGCGGTTCATCGCTGCCAGGTCGGGTGCCTGTGCCAAAGCGAGGGTATACAACCGATAAGCCTGGTCTAACCCTTGATTGCCTGCGTGGTAAAGCCCCCGACTGTCTGCATCAGCTGACCATAGGCGGGCTGTCTCCTGTTGGTAAGTGATCCAGCTTTCCAACATAGATGGCGGCACAAAAAAGCCCTTAGCTTTAGCCTCCAGTAGGAAGTGCCCGGCATAAGTCGTTGCCCAGGTCCCGGGTTCACTATTGCCCGGCCAGTAAGCCATTCCTCCGTTCGGGAGCTGGAAGAGTGCCAGGCGGTTGATGGTCGCCTTAATGTTTGTTGCCGTTTGCTTTTTCTGTTGCTCGTCAACCTCCAGTAAGTCGTTGACATAGAGCTGGGGAAATCCGCCGGAAAGGGTTTGTTCCAGACAACCATAAGGATATCGAATAAGGTAGTGAAGCCGGCGCTCCAGGTCGATTGGAGGGAGAGTGGAGACCTCCAGGGTTATTTCATTAGTACCTGGCATTCCCGGTAGTTTGTAGGCAAACGAATGGGACTCGCCGGGGTCTATGGATTTATCAGCTACATCGGTCACGAAAGGATTCGGGTTTCGAACCTGAATCTCGATTTCCTGACTGGCTTTATGGCCTCCGCCCTCCGCTGTAATAGTGAATTTGGCAGTGCCGATGCGTTCTGATACCCGAACCGGGAAGTTGACCAGCTGATCTCCTGCCCTGCTAAACTGAATACGTTGGGTGGGTTCAGGTAATTCAATTAAGGTGCCTTGGGACTGAACGGTGACTTTTACCTCCCGAATGTCTTCTTTCATTGCAAAGACATTCACCGGTAATTGCAGCGATTCCCCGGGTCCCAGCACCCGGGGTAGTGTGCCGAGTACCATCAGCGGTTGGCGGACCGGGACGGACTGCCCGGTGTGCCCATAGGCTTGTTGGTCCGCTGCCACCACCATCACACGAACCGCACCAACGTAATTGGGCATTTGTAGTTCATGGCTGGCTTTTTCGCCCTTTCTGAGGTAGAATGGCCCCAGGTGCATAGCAACGGGTTCGAAGCGGTTAGCCTTTTTGGCGGCCTCTACTTTTGCCGCAGCATCACCACCAATGCTCAGCATGCGGTCCAGCTGTCCGCCGTAAGCACCCAGCACATCGTCGTAGAGGTCCCAGGTGCGTACACCCAGCGCCTCACGGGCATAGAAATGCTGCCAGGGGTCCGGTGTCTGAAAACGGGTAAGGCCGAGTAGCCCTTCGTCGACCACTGCAAGCGTGTAAGCCATAGGTTGGCCTGCTTTTTCGGACACCTTTACGGTGAACGTTTCCTTAGGGCGTAGCTCTTCGGCGACTTCTATAGCTGGCTCCAGATGAGTAGCAGGGTCTTCAACATTCAACGGGATCACACCGTACATACGGATCGGTAAATCGTTTTCGACTTGCCCGTGGGGTTGCAGTAGCGTGATGTGCGCATAGGCGGTCGGTGCCATATCCGGAGTAGCTTCAAACGTAATTTTGTTCTCTCCATTTTCTGCTTCCACCCAGAAAGATTTGAGGACTTCGCTACCGTTTTCAAGGCTGACCAGGATTCGGCCTGCTTTGGCTTCCGGTAGCCGCAGGGTAATATCTTCTCCAACATCGTATCGCGCCTGGTCAGCAGTAAACGGCAACATCGCGGCTTCTTCCCGGTTGCCTTCCTGATCACCGTACCAGGGGCTGCCTGCATAGAAGAAGTCACCGGCACAATGTCCGGTTTCTGTGTCACATACCCGGATCATATACCGGCCCCAGTCGTTCACTTGTACCGACCAGGAGGTGTTACCTTCTTTGCCGGTTGTCAATTCAGTTTTTTCCAGTGCGCCATAGTGGGTGGCAGTGTTGTAGCGGGATATATTTCCATTGCCGCGGTCCCACCACCAACGCCAGTCGACCCGGTATAGTCCAACGTTTAGTTTGCGGTTGGCAACGGGCTTTCCTTCGGTATCCACGACCGTAAGTGGGATTTTGGCTGGCTCATTCATAATGATCCGTTTACTGCCGTACTTATTGGTAGGTATAGCAACACCTGCATAAGCCTCGTAAGGGTCATAGATCAGGTTGAAATTGTCGGTGCTAAAGCCACCGCCACGCTCAAAAACCCGGGTTTGAAAACTAGCGTTTAGTCGTCCGGGCAGTTCTTCCTGACTGCTAAGGCTAAAGGAAGGGTTAGCGACGCCTTCCGCATCGAGGTCGCCTTCGTAAACGGCACGTGGCTCCATACTGAAGGAACGGGCAGGATCGTCAAATTCATAGCCTGACCGGCTGGAGAAAGTAGTGTTGACAGACTGTAACTGGGATTCTATTTTAACCTTAAGGTTGGAAGCTGGTGCGCCGTGCAGCCAGTTGGCTTCGAGGGTAGGGGTAAAGGGGGCATCAGCGCTGCTAATCCGGTCCTTGCCAAAGTCGAAGTTGATCTTGATGCGGTTAGGCTTGACGGTCTCGATCCGAAGGCTTTTACTGAATGTGGCCCCGCCGGCTTTCACCGTTGCCCGCCAAACACCGGTTATGGCATCGCTGGCGGTCGCGAAGTGCAGGGGGTAAATCTTAGGGACCCTATTGGTAGTGGTCCGGGTTTCCCGCAGCTGTCCGCGGGGGTCACGCAATTCAAAAGTAACCGGATAATTGGTGGGAAGCTTCTCAAGGGCATCTTCCAAAACGAAGTTGAGAAATACAGAATCGCCCGGTCGCCAAACGCCCCGGTCGGCATAAAGGAAGCCTTTCAGTCCCTTTTGCGCCAATGCGCCTTCCACATCAAATTTACTGAGAGACAAAGCATCACCGTCCTGCAGGCGGAGGTAGCCGCGCTCCTGACCCTGATTGGCGATGACCACAAAAGGCTCCCGGGGCAGTTCTGCCTGGTAGCGCCCTTCACCATCAGTGGTGCCGGAACCCAACAGCTGCTGCTGATAGTCATAAAACTCAATGGCCACTCCGCTAAGTGGTTTGGCCGTGCGCAGGTCAGTAGCGAAGACCATCGCACTGCGCTCCCCGGTTGATTTCGCCAGCAGGCCAATATTAGAGGCGATGACATTACGCTGTACAAATCGGTTGGAGTTGTAATAAGCAGCTTTGCAGGGGTCTTCCCGGTCTGACCACTCATAGCCATCGTAGTAGCCGGAAAAACCATACCAATTTTCCATGATGCTTTGGATGGCTCCGTCTTCAGTACCACTTTCCTGACGGTCAGTTGCTTCTGCGCAGGTATTCAAAGCATGTTCCGGGCGAAAGCCGATTCGAATTTGGTAGATGGCCTGAGGGTCAGCTTGAATGAGCTCGTCAAGGCGCAGGGCATAGCGGGTCCAGGTATTTGCATTTCCACCCGGATTGAGCGTTTGAAGCGGTACGTCCACTTGTTTGACTGCCCGCCCTACTTGTTGGAGGCTGTATTGCCCGTCCAGTGTATTGTTCTGGAGAAATTGCAGGACGTTATTGTGGTAGATTTTAAAGACCTCAACGATTACTGCATCAAGGTTAATGGCTTCAAAGGGGAAGGCAAGCCCATCGGTATTTGGCAGAATGACCCCGTTACCTACCAGGCGAACCTGTGGCTTAGCATCCTCAATGTCTACCTGCCACAAGCCGGCTTTTTTCATGGGGTTGCCCATGCTGTTTTTTAATCCTTTGCTGACAGATACCTTCCGTGTGCCAATCAGGCCAGATCCCGGGTAGACCCGTAGCCGGTTACCATCGGCCAGGTATCGGAGGTTGCCACTGTAGTTCTCTATAGTCACCAGGCCATTGAAATCCTGGGAAGCATCGAGCGGATCCGAGAAATAAAGCTCCAGGTACATTTCCTGCCCCTGGGTTACTTGTACGTTGGTCAGCTCAAAATCGCCGAGTGCCGGGACAGTAAAAGTAAGGGTTTGGTTACCGGATTGATCAAATCCGTCGTAATCAAGATTGACTTTCACCTCACTCGCTTTTTCTTTTCTGGATACCTTCTCGATATAGAAATAGTGTTTGGTCCCACGCCCTCCATGCTCCCAGCGGATAGGCAATGCCTGGCCCTCCTGAGCGGCAGTAACTGCCTGCTCCACCATATCGCTATCGGCAAAATCAGACGTATGGGCAGTACCTGTTAGTTCCTGATTAGAGAGGTCTTTGATATTGGGTGTGTTTAAACCTTCGACATTAGCTGTCAGGTGTAAGTCATTGGTTCGAAAGTCGAATTCGAAGATTTGTGCTTCCGCAGGGACATTGGCAAATAACTTACCCAGTTGGACGGTGGCCACATAAGCGGTACCCGATTCCAGATGTTTGGCGGGTTGGAACAGTAGTGTTTTTGTATCTTCCCAAATCGCCTTGCCGGTCACGGAAGGCTTGAGCTGGAAAATGCCTTCAGCCTCTTGCCCGACCTGTTCCTCGGTCGCCACTGCACTTGCAAACCGGACTTGAACCGGGCTGGTTTTGGAGACTACGCCCGAGGTGTAGCTGTAAAGATAGGCGTTGGCACTTTCGGGCATAGGCGCTGCGCGTTTTTCTTCAGAGCCGCAGGAGGAAAAGACAGCAGTGATGCCGAATGCAAAGACAAGCAAGCCGAGCAATGGGAATTTGTACATGGTGGCTGGTTTATGGAGTTGAAATAACATTGGTAAGATAACAGCTTTTGCTTTGCACTCCAAAGAAAAAAGGTTTGATCGCTTCAACACCTGTATATAATTGGCGTTATTACAGAAGAATCTCAAATTACTCGCTTTCATGAACGAAATGTTACCGCTTTTCCCTTTGCAATTAGTCGCCTTCCCGGGCGAACCTCTAAATTTGCATGTTTTTGAGCCCCGCTACCGGCAGTTGGCTAAGGAGTGCGAAGAAGAAGGCGCTACATTTGGCATTCCAGCCTATATCAACGGTAAGGTCATGGAAGTTGGCACTGAAATGCGCTTGCTTGCAATAGAGAAGCGCTATCCAAGTGGGGAGCTCGATATCAAAACTGAAGGGGTACGCCCGTTTCGAGTCGAACAATTTTTCCGGCAGGCGCCGGGTAAATTATACGCTGGGGGCCAGGTAGACTGGTTGGAATACACAAATACTCAAGGTGATATCTCCCTGAATGCTGAGTTGATTGAGTTAATTGACGAGTTATTTGCCTTGCTCAAAATCGACAAGCCTGTCCCCGAAGATCCAGCGACCTTAAAAACCTTTGAGGTAGCACATCATGTAGGGTTCTCTATCGAACAGGAATATCAGTTTCTTTGTATCCCGAATGAGCTGTCCCGCCAGGATTACATGCGCACCCACCTCGTGAAAATGATTCCCGTAGTCCGGGAAATGAATAATCTCCAGGAACGTGCCCGTATGAATGGCCACTTCAAGAACCTGAAACCACCAAATTTCTAGCCGATGGATTGGCTGTTCAAAGTCCACCTGTTGCTTTCGCTTTACATGCTGGGGCTTATCTGGTTTGTACAGATCGTCCACTATCCCCTGATGAGAGAAGTGGGAGCCTCTGCCTTTATCTCCTACGAACGGGCACACACCCGATTTACGTCCTGGGTCACTGCTCCGCCTATGCTGGCCGAACTAGGCAGCGGGCTGTTACTGCTTTTTCAGTCGCCTGGTGACTGGTTGTGGTGGTTGAATGGAGCCGGGTTACTGGGGCTTTGGGCATCTACTTTTTTGCTTCAGGTACCCCTGCATAACGCACTAAGCCAAGCTTTTAATGCCAAACAACATGCCCGTCTGGTCCGTACCAACTGGATTCGGACCATCATATGGACACTGCGGGCTTTTTTGTTATTACTGATGGTTTAGCGATGCTCGATCAATAACTGTTGGCTTTCTAGGAGTGCTTTTTCCTTTATCCGGCGTTGAGGAACCGCCGCCCTTAGCCCCACTAAGGGCAAGAATCCTTGCCTTGGCTAAAGAATAAATCACTACCCTAGCCAAACACAACACTTATTAAACGTGCGTCGCTTAATGCCTTGTCAGGTTGGAAAGAGGAGACCCGTTGCGATAGTTTTATTTACTTTGCCTTATGTCACACCATCCAATACAAATCCTCCACAATCTAATCGAACAGCATCAGGACTGGGACGAGTCCATTCTGCTCGGTCGCAATCAATTCCTCACTACCGAAGGGCAGACTGATGACCGGCTTTACTACATTGAGTCAGGCAGTATCCGGGTGTACTGGCAGCACGAAGCGGAAGAGTACAGTATCCGTTTTGGGTATCCCGGGCATTTTATTGCAGCCTTAGACAGCTTTATCCATGGCAACCCGTCCGCTTACTATTTGCAGGCTCTCCGGCAGTCTGAGCTTAAGGCTATTCGCAAGTCAAGCTTTACTGACCTTATGGAAAGGGTACCTGAGGTGGCTGAGTTGTATAGCGTTTTATTGGAGCAATTAGTGCTGCAGCAGATGGAGCGGGAGCAAGATTTATTAATCACCTCCCCGGTAGAACGCTATCAGCGGGTGTTGGAGCGCAGCCCTATGCTTTTTCAAGAGGTTCCGCACAAATACATCGCTGCTTACCTCCGCATGAGCCCGGAAACCCTATCCAGAATTAAAAAATCTTGATTTCAATCAAGAAAAAGAAAAACAGACCTGCGCATCTTTGCATGCAAAAGGACCTATGGAAGCATCTACACTTATTTCTGACCTCACGGCACGTACGCTGGAAAACATTCAGCGGTCTAAGGAATTGCAAAACTGTTCCGGAGATGTACTCAATCAAAAGCCATCGCCTGATAGCTGGAGCGCGCTGGAATGTATAGAACACCTCAACCGCTATGGCGATTTCTACCTGCCTGAAATCCGGCAGCGCATCGCCAATACGCCCCACAAGTCTAAAGGTGTTTTTAAAACAGGTTGGCTGGGTAATTACTTCGCCAAGAGCCTAATGCCCAAGCCAAAGCTCAATAAAATGAAAACCTTCACTGCTATGAATCCCATAGGTAGTGATTTGGACAAATCCGTACTGTCTACCTTCCTGAAACAGCAGCAGGAGTTATTGGAGCTGTTGGAGCAGGCCCGGCTCATCGATCTCACTAAGACCAAAACCGCCATCTCCATCTCTTCCTGGATAAAGGTCCGGCTGGGCGATACCTTCCGGGTGGTTATTTATCACAATCAGCGGCATTTGGATCAGGCAGAGCGGGTAGCGAGGAGTAAAACAACCAAAAGTCTACAGGGTATTTAGTGTTCTACCAGAAGAACACTAAAGCCCAATAAGTTAAGACATATTCCACAATGTAAACATAAAAGCAGGAATCTGAACACAACAAAAGATTTCCCCCTAACTCTATGGCGTTGAGCGTAGTAATATGTAAGAGCGTGATACTTTAATGTTTTGTGAATGCACATTGTGCACATAATCCAACATTTATAGACAAGAATAGCATTGTGGAGATGGAATAGAAGCTCCCTGACCTGCCCGAATATTCGTCATAAACAATGTTGTAATTCCGAAAATGCAGGTTGTCAGCAGAAAATACCTAAATGCCAGACTAGGATATCCCAAAAATATTTAATAAGTTCGTAGCAGCCTTAAACAAATAAACAGCTTAAGTAAGTGAAATTACAAGCCACAAAAACGCTGACTACAAGAAGTAAGTCTCCGCCTCATTTTTCTGCCGGACTGTTTTAGCAATAATTCCGGTGTGAAATGTAGTTTCCCTCCTTGCCGATTATGGACAACCAAAAACTTATGTTCAGTCCAGTGAACCAAACAGTGGTCGATTCTGATCACAAGCTATAAGAGCTAACAAGGTATGGGGATAAATACCTGTACCCTGAAGGCTATGACCTGAGCCTTGATATTCAAAACTTGATACCTTACCTGATTCCTATAGTGTGGCGACACATATGGGGCTAGCAGCCTATGCTGTAGCTCACCTGTTTTGCCTAAACGCTTTTGGGGAATCAAACTGAAATATCCTTTCGGCACCGCGCTATCATCAGCGTGCTTGAGCCTGTAGGATTGCCAGCACATTCGTTTAAACAACATACCGAAGAGTAAAGCTGTATGCAAAGCAGTCTGACGGTTCGGAAAATACTATTGAATTTGCCTTACGGTTCCGGTGTTTCGGCGGGAATGTTCTGGCTTTTTTCATTATCAGGAGTATACAGGGCAAGCTGTCCGGTTTACTGATTAGAGAAAACTACAAATATGTTTACACAATTACTTTCCAAAGTAAGAAGAGTAAGTGCGCACAGCGCTATCATTTTGGGCTTCCTTGCTCCAGCTCTACTCAATGCGCAGCCTTGTCCTCAGCTCAGCTTTTCTGGTAATAACACAATAGAAAACGCTGCAGACGGTGCTTATGCAGTTTTTGCGGTGGACTTGGATGGAGATGGGGACGCCGACGTTCTCTCCGCCTCTTTCAATGACGATAAGATTGCCTGGTATGAAAACCTCGGTGCTGGCAACTTTGGTGCTCAACAGGTCATTTCAACCAATGCAGGCGGCGCACTGTCTGTCCATGCCGCAGATTTGGATGGAGATGGGGACGCCGATGTGCTCTCTGCTGCTGGATTTGACGACAAAATTGCCTGGTATGAAAACCTTGGTGGTGGTAGCTTTAGCACTGAAAAGGTCATCACCACGATCGCAAACGGGGCCCTATCTGTACATACTGCCGATATCGACGGTGATGGTGATTTAGATGTACTTTCTGCATCTGTATTTGACGATAAAATCGCCTGGTATGAAAACCTTGGCGGAGGCAGCTTCTCAGGTGAAATGATTATCTCTTTGACTGCCGATGGTGCATACGATGTTTTTGCTACCGATTTAGACAACGACGGAGACCCTGATGTTTTAGTTGCTTCAGGTTTTGATGACCAGATATCCTGGTATGAAAACATTGGAGGCGGTAGCTTCTCTGCCAAAAAGATCATTACCGTAAATGCCAACCTGGCACGCTCGGTCTATGCAGCTGACCTTAACGGAGACGGCTATGCAGATGTGCTCTCTGCCTCTTTTCAGGACGACAAAGTAGCCTGGTACGAAAATCAGGGAGATGGTACCTTCTCTGGTCAACAGGTCATTTCCTTTGCTGCCAATGGAGCATTATCTGTTTATGCTACAGACCTGGACAATGACGGTGACCTTGATGTCCTTTCTGCTTCTCAGTATGATGACGAGATTGCCTGGTACGAAAATCTGGGCGATGGTAGTTTCTCTACTCAAAATATTATTGAAGGTAATGCTGATGGGGCTATTTCGGTCTTCGCAGCAGACCTGGATAACGATGGCGACATGGATGTCCTCTCTGCAGCCAACTACGATGACGAGATTGCCTGGTACGAAAACATTTGCGTTTATCCTTTTCAGGCAGGAACGATTACTACCGGGGGAGAAACCATTTGCTTTGGTGCTGCACCAACTACTATAATTGGTTCGGAAGTCCTGGCTAGTGGTGGCGATGAAGTTATTTCCTATACCTGGCGCTCTTCCGCCGACAACTTTGTTGCCCCAATTCCCAACGCCACTGCCCCCATTTACATACCCCAGCCCGGTCTAACCCAAACCACCACCTTTCGGCGATACGCCAACGATGGCACTTATAATCCTACACCAACCGCTTCGAACGGGGAATGGACGATCACAGTGCTTGATGAGTTTGATCCCGGTCAGATCGCCTCTTCAAGCCAAACTATATGTTACGGAGGCACCCCCGTGGAGATTGGTAGCGATGCACCTGCTACAGGCGGTGACGGACAAATCACCTACACATGGCGCTCTTCTGCTGATAACTTCTCGAATCCTATTCCTGGTGCGGATGGACTGGTTTATACCCCCCCAACTGGTCTTACTGAATCGACTTCCTACCAACGGTATGCTAATGACGGAACCTGCAATACCAGCCCTGTCCCTGCTACCGGGTCAGGTCCCGTTCTTGTGCTGGCAGACTTTAACTCCGGACAAATCGCTGACGATGGGGAAACCATTTGTCCGGGAGGTACTCCCTCTGAAATTCAGAGTGAAGCCCTCGCTATTGGCGGTGATGGACAAATTACTTACAGCTGGCGCTCTTCTGCCGATAATTACTCAGCGGTCATTACAGGTGCTGACAGCGCTACTTATACTCCGGAAACCGGGTTGATGAACACGACTACCTTCCGCCGCTATGCCGAAGATGGCTTCTGCAATACCGATCCGGCTGTTTCCCTGGGAGAATGGACCGTCACAGTGGCGGATACTTCTCCACCCTTGGCTGTCTGTCAGGATATTACCATACCACTGGATCCACTTGGGCAAGCTGTCATTGTTCCCGGTGATGTAGACGGCGGCTCCTCTGATGACTGCGGTATAGATGCGCTGACGATCTCCGAGTCGGATTTCGATTGCAGTAAAGTCGGTGCCAACCTGGTAACCCTGACGGTTGAGGATATCGGAGGGAATACTGATGCCTGCACCGCCACTGTGATAGTGGAAGATAATGTTCTGCCCACTGCCCTCTGCCAGGAGGTGACGATTTACTTAAACAATGACGGGCTGGGAAGCCTGACGCCCCAGGAAGTGGATGCCGGTTCAAATGATGCCTGTACACTCGAGAACCTGGCACTGGACGTCACAGCATTTGATTGTGCTGATATTGGTGCCAATACGGTAACCCTGACAGCAGAGGATGTCAATGATAATGTAAGTACCTGTGAGGCAACGGTCACTGTAGTGGATACTATACCACCTCAGGCCCTTTGCCAGGATGTGACTGTTCAGTTGGATGCTAATGGAGTGGGAACGCTCTCACCAAATGATGTGGATGCAGGATCAAACGATGCTTGTGGCATTAGTGGATTGTCCATTGATACAAATGGTTTTGATTGCACAGATACCGGCAGCAACCCGGTGGTCTTAACCGTGGAGGATGCCAATGGCAATAGCTCCGTTTGCACCGCTACGGTCACTGTTACGGATACGGTGGCGCCCGAAATGGCATGTCAAGATGCTACGGTATTACTTGACGCGAATGGTTTAGGTAGCCTTGATATTGCGGATATTGATGCGGGCACCTCTGATGCTTGCGGGCTTGATACGCTCTTCCTGAGTCAAACGGATTTTGACTGTGCTGATGTAGGCCTGCTTGTGCTCACATTGGCTGCGGAGGACATTAATGGCAACAGCAATACCTGTACCGCTAGTGTTACAGTTGAAGATAATATTGCTCCAACTGTAACTTGCGGGGATGCAGTATTAATTCTCGATAACGGTGGTCTGGCTACGTTGACCCTTTCTGATGTAAACGGCAGCTTCTCGGATGCCTGCGGAATCAGTAACGATGAGCTGGATAAGACGGATTTCGATTGTGCTGATATTGGTGCCAATACGGTAACTCTGACGGTAACGGATAATAATGGCAACGTAGAAACCTGTATTTCAACCGTTACAGTAGAAGATACCATACCACCTGTGGTCCTCTGCCAGGACGTGACTGTTCAGCTCGATATTGACGGGGTGGGTATCCTTACGGTGGCGGAAGTAGATGCCGGCTCCATCGATGTTTGCCTAGATACATTAACACTGAATGAAACCATCTTTGGTTGCGGTAATGTAGGTTCGAATATCGTAACCCTTACCGCTACGGACCTTGATGGGAACTCAAGCACCTGCACTGCGGAAATCACCGTTGAAGATAATGTGCCACCTGTTGCCGGTTGCCAGGATGCCAACGTTCAATTGGATTCCCTTGGGTTTGCAGTCTTACTGCCAGCCGATGTAGAGTCAGGGTCTACCGATGCCTGTGGCATTGGGCCGTTATTGTTAGATCAGGCCGTCTTTGGCTGTGATGACCTGGGCAGTAATCCGGTGACGCTTACGGTAGAAGATGAGAATGGCAATAGCAGCACTTGCAGCGCAACCGTAACGGTCGCAGATCCTATTGCACCGGTTGCCGAGTGCCAGAATGTAACCGTACAATTAAACGCAGACGGACAGGGCAGCCTCGCTACCGCTACCGTAGACGCCGGCTCAACGGATAACTGTGACGTGGCTTCCCTTAGCTTGAATGCGGACACTTTTGACTGTGATGATATTGGGCCTAACCCTGTGGTACTGACCGTAACGGATCAAAGTGGCAATGCAAGCACTTGTGCTGCCCTTGTTACCGTGGAGGATATGATATCTCCACAGGCACTCTGTCAGGACGTGACTGTTCAGTTGGATGCGAATGGAGATGGCAGCCTGCTACCCGCTGAGGTGAACGGCGGCTCTGCCGATGCCTGTGGCACCCTTAGCTTCTCCCTTGATCAGTCCACCTTTGCCTGTGCTGATGTTGGTGCGAACACCGTTACCCTGACCGTAGAGGACGAATTTGGCAACAGCAGCACTTGTTCAGCAACCGTTACAGTAGAAGACAATGTGGAACCCTTGGCGGTTTGTCAGGCAGCAGTCGTACAACTCGATGCCGGTGGAGCCGGTATACTGTCGGCAGCAGCCATTGACGGTGGTTCAAGTGATGCCTGCGGAGTGAACGCCCTGGCACTGAATATCAGCGAATTCGACTGCAACGACATTGGTGCCAATACGGTAAGCCTTACCGTTATTGATGTCAATGGTAACAGCAGCTCCTGCACGGCTACAGTAACGGTGGAAGATAATGTCGCACCGACTGCACTTTGCCAGAATACAACGGTTCAGCTATCTGTCAGCGGGGTAGGGGAACTCCTTCCCACCCAGATTGATAATGGCTCGTCAGATGCTTGTGGTATAGCCAATCTCAGCCTGAGTCAAAATTCCTTTGGTTGCGGAGATATTGGTGACCAATCCGTCACGTTGACGGTTACAGACAACAACGGGAATGCCAATTCTTGTGTGGCTACCGTTACGGTGGAAGATAATGTAGTACCTGAAGCCATTTGTGAGGATGTCACGGTACAGCTTGATGCTAACGGTGCAGCCAATGTATTAGTTACTCAGGTCGATAACGGCTCCAACGATGCCTGCGGAATTGCCGGTTTGTCTTTAGATGTAGACGTATTTGACTGCACTAATGTCGGAGATAATCTTGTCACCTTAATGGTAATTGACACGCACGGAAACTTAAGTGATTGCAAGGCTGTGGTTACCGTGGAGGACAATACCGCTCCGGAGGCACTCTGTCAGCCTGTTACCATTCAGCTTGATGCTGCGGGCTCAGCGGCGTTGTCTACTGCACAGGTCGATAACGGCTCAAATGATGCCTGCGGACTGGCCAGCCTTGAGCTGGATGTATCAAGTTTTGGATGTGACGATGTTGGGGCGAATGGGGTCGTACTGACCGTGACCGATGTTAACGGCAACACCAATAGCTGTACTGCATCGGTTACAGTGGAAGATAATATTGACCCTGTAGCACTTTGCCAGCCTGTAACCGTTCAGTTGGATGGTAACGGAACAGGCCTGCTCGAGCCAGCTGATGTCGATGCGGGTTCCAGCGATGTTTGTGGCATTGGTACCTTCACCTTAAGTGAAAATACTTTCGATTGCGACGATGTTGGTACCCAAACGGTTACTCTCACCGTAACCGATAGCAACGGGAACACGGCGACTTGTGATGCCGTAATTACAATCGAAGATAATGTAGTACCTGTCGCGCTTTGTCAGGATGCAACTGTCCAGCTTGATGCAAGTGGTACTGTCACCCTTTCGCCCGCCGATATTGATGGGGGCTCTGCCGGCGCTTGCGGCGTTTCCAGCCTTGTCCTCAGCGAGGATACCTTTGGCTGTGCCGAAATAGGGGCAAATGTGGTCACATTAATTGTAATTGATGTTAACGGTAATGCCAGCACTTGTTCTGCTGTTGTTACAGTCGAGGACAATGTGGCTCCCAATGCCATCTGCCAGGACGTAACAGTACAGCTGAATGCAGCTGGCGAAGGAAGCCTCACCGCTGCTCAGGTAGATGGGGGCTCTTCTGATGCCTGTGGTATCAGCAGTTTCTCTGTTGATCAGGAAAGTTTTGATTGCCAGGATGTTGGGCAGAATGCAGTCGCCCTGACTGTTACGGATATCCATGGTAACAGCAGCACCTGCTCTGCTTTAGTTACCGTGGAGGATAATGTCGCACCGGAAGCCCTTTGCCAGAATGTAACCATTCAATTGGATACTGATGGCAATGGAAGCCTTACTGCGGCTCAGGTTGACGCCGGTTCGAATGATGTCTGTTCACTGTCCGGGCTAAGTCTGAATGTTACAGCATTTGACTGTGCCGACGTAGGCGCCAATACGGTGACGCTAACGGCTACGGATGCCAATGGCAACAATAATATGTGCACGGCTACCGTGACCGTAGAAGATAATATACCACCGGTTATGCTGTGTAATGATTTGACCATCCAGCTAAGTGCCGGGGGAACCAACGCCATAACCGCTGACCAAATTGATGGCGGCTCCTCTGATGCCTGTGGAATTAGCAGCCTCGCCATAGATGATACCACATTCGATTGTACCGAAGTAGGTTCCAATACGGTGACGCTAACGGCTACGGATGCCAATGGCAACAGCAATACGTGCACGGCTACCGTGACTGTAGAAGATACCACCCTTCCGGAAGCCCTTTGCCAGGATATTACGGTACAGCTAGGAACTGATGGTACGCTTACGGTAAATCCCGCACAGGTCGATGCCGGATCTAATGATGCCTGCTCAATCAGTAGCCTGGCTCTTAATGTCTCGGATTTTGATTGCACAGATGTGGGAGACAATGTAGTTGCCCTGACCGTTACCGATGAAAACGGCAACGCCAGTTCCTGCACAGCTACAATAACGGTGGAAGATAACACTGCCCCTGAAGCATTGTGTCAAAATATAACAGTTCAGTTGGGTGCCGATGGAACAGGCAGCCTTGCTGCCGCTCAGGTGGATAATGGTTCGAATGATGCCTGTGGCATTGCTCAGTTGAGTCTTGATCTTACCACATTTGACTGTGGTGACGTGGGCAGTAACGTGGTGACCCTTACCGTTACTGATGTGAATGGCAACAGCAGCACCTGTGCTTCATCGGTAACCGTTGAAGATAATATAGCCCCATTGGCACTTTGCCAAAATGCCACCGTACAACTGAATCCATCGGGCACTGCACTGCTTTCTGCCGCTCAGATTAATGCCGGCTCTACAGATGCCTGTGGTATCGCCCTGCAGGGACTGAATATTACGACCTTCGATTGTGATGATGCCGGCCCGAATCAGGTCATCCTTACGCTCACGGATGTCAACGGCAATACAAGTACCTGTACTTCTACTGTCATTGTGGAAGATACTGTGGCCCCAATTGCGTCCTGTGCCAATATAACTGCTCAGCTTGACGCCAACGGGACCGTAACGATAACACCAGATCAGGTGGACAATGGCTCTTCTGATGCCTGCGGCATTGCGGGGCTATCTCTTGATGTAACCACCTTTGGCTGTGCCGATCTGGCTGACAATACCGTTACGCTTACCGTGACAGACGAAGGAAGCAATAGCAGCACCTGTACTTCTATTGTTACGGTGGAAGATAATGTAGCACCACAGGCGCTCTGCCAGGATGTTACAGTACAGTTGTCCGGTACCGGTATTGGTACCCTCTCGGTCGGTCAGGTCGATGCAGGCTCGTCCGATGCCTGTGGAATTGACGAGGTCAACCTGAGTGTGTCAACCTTCGGATGCGGCGATGTTGGAGACAATATCGTAGTGCTGACTGTTACCGATGTGAATGGGAATAGTGGCTTTTGCAGTGCCACGGTGACTGTGGAAGATAATACGCCGCCCGTGGCGCTTTGTCAGAACACCACCGTTGTGTTGGACGCGGGGGGCTTTGGCAGTGTTGCTCCGGTCGATCTGAGCAATGGATTTGTTGACGCCTGTGGGTTAGGGTCGCTGTCCATTGATCAAACGGACTTCGATTGTAGTGATATTGGACCCAATACCGTGACGTTGACACAGACCGACGAGAATGGTAATGAAGGCACCTGTACAGCCATAGTCACGGTGGTAGACAACACCTCCCCACAGGCGCTTTGCCAGGACGTAACGGTGCAGTTAAATGAAGCGGGAGATGGCGTATTACCGCCCGCATTAGTAAATGCTGGCTCCAATGATATTTGTGGAATAGATTGGACCTCTTTGGATATCACGCAGTTTGATTGCGATGATGCAGGTCCAAACATAGTCACCCTGACCGTAGCCGACATTAATGGAAATCTGAGTACCTGTACGGCTACAGCTACAGTAGAAGACAATATTGCACCGGTAGCACTGTGTCAGGATGTTTTTGTGGAGGCCGTATCGGATGATGCCTTTGGTCTCGTTCCTGCTGATTTTGATAATGGTTCTACCGATGCCTGCGGTATTGGTAGTTTCTCGCTCAATATTACCACGCTAAGTTGCGCGGACTTTGGAACGAATCCGGTGACCCTTACCGTAATGGATGTGAATGGCAACACCAGCACTTGTACAGCAATGGCTATTGTGCAGGATTCTAACGGGCCGACGGCTATCTGCCCGGGCGACATTACCGTGGATACAGATCCGGGCGATTGCAGTGCAGTGGTCAATTATGATGAGCCAACTGCTGTATTTGTTTGTGAGGAAGCCATTTCCGGTGATACGCTCGAGTACAGTGGTACGATCCAAACCTTTGTAGTGCCTGAGGGCGTCACTTCGATCAAGATCGAAGCCTTTGGTGCACAGGGTGGAGATGCCAATGTCGGATTTGGTGGACGGGGAGCCTATATGAGCGGTACGTTTTCCGTAACGCCAGGACAGGTACTTGATGTCTTAGTTGGTGAAAAACCAGCGGTCTCCAATGGTGGTGGCGGTGGTACCTTTGTGGTCGACCAAAGCACCGGTACGCCTCTCGTTATTGCCGGCGGCGGTGGCGGCGGTGCCGGATTCTGCTGCGGTACCATTCATGATGGTGCGCCCGGACAGACTGCCTCCTTTGGTTCCGGTGGCATTAATGCTTCCGGAGGAGCTGGAGCCGGCGGCTCTGCCGGAAACGGTGGTGCTGTGGGTGCAGCTACTCAACAAAGTGGTGCCGGCGGTGGCTTCTTCACCGATGGTGCCAACGGCGACTGCTCTTCAACCGGTGGCCGTTCTTACCAAACCGGCGGCTTCGGTGGACAATCCGGTGGGATTATCGAGGCCTACGGTGGCTTTGGTGGCGGCGGTGGTGGCTACAACTGTGGTGTGTCATTCGGCCCTGGCGGCGGCGGCGGTGGCTACTCCGGTGGCGGTGCTTCCGGTGGCGGTGATCAGTACGGTGCCGGTGGTGGCGGCGGTTCCTTCAATAGCGGAACTGCACAGGCTAACGTGACCGAACTGAACAGCGGTCATGGCGAGGTCATCCTCTCATGGGATGCGAGCGCTACCGTTTATATCGATCAGATAGATGGCACGGGCCTGACTTCAGGAAGTACCTTCCCAACAGGTACCACAACCCTTTCCTATCTGGCTACCGATTACAACGGCAATACGGATGTTTGTACGTTTGAGGTAGTAGTGGAGGATAATGAAGCCCCCGCGATTGCCTGTCTCTCCGATACCGTTTATCTGGATGCCTCCGGAAATGGAGCGACAACGGTTGGCGCCCTTAACGGTGGTGTTTCTGACAATTGTCCATCTGGCCCGGAACCGGGTGGTGTAGCTTCGGTAACCGCAGCTCAAACGAGCTTTGACTGCTCCGATGTCGGTATCAATGATATAACCCTCACTGCTGAAGATGTATACGGCAATACCGGAACTTGTACAGCATCGGTAACCGTATTGGATACCATCGCTCCGGTAGTGACTTGTGAGGATTTGACACTTCCGCTAAATGGAGCTGGAATGGCCAGTATCACTTTGGATGATCTGTTATTGGACGCAAGTGATGCATGTGATGATCCACTGGTTAATGAAAGCTTGTCGCTAAGCGTATCTGAATTTGATTGTGCTGATGTGGGTACGAATACCGTCGTGATTACCGGTTCGGACCCCAGTGGTAATACGTCTACTTGTACGGCTGTCGTGACTATTGTTGACGATATTCCTCCGGTGGCGCTTTGCCAGGATATTACTATAGAATTAGATGATGATGGCGCAGGAGAAATTACACCGGAACTCATTGATGGTGGATCTTCAGATATCTGCGCCGGTGGTGGATTGCCGGGTGTAATCCTTAGTATTGTTTCGGACACGATCATCTTTGGTTGTGGAGATGTGGGCGATCAGGTGGTCACCCTGACTGTAGAGGATGCGAGTGGGAATACGAGCACCTGTACCTCAACCGTCACCGTGGTGGATAATATAGGGCCCAATATGATTTGCCAGGATGCGACCGTGCAATTGGACGCTTCCGGCACCGCGACGATTTTACAAGGGGATATCGACAACGGCTCAAGTGATGCCTGTGGTATTGAATCCTGGTCCTGGGATATTGGCAATTTTGATTGTGATGATATAGGTTTAAATACCTTAACCCTCAGTGCTACCGACTACAATGGGAATAGCAGCACTTGTACGTTCACTGTAACGGTGGAGGATGTGCTGTCGCCGGAACTGATTTGCGAGGACCTCACTGTGCAACTCGATGCATCCGGAACGGCAATGCTCACTCCTGCTCAGGTAGGTGGCACCATAAACGAAGCCTGCGGACTGTCGGAGCTGTCGCTTGATAGAGCCACCTTCGATTGTGGGGATATAGGTACCCAAAATGTTACCCTTACCGCAGTGGATGTCAGTGAAAACTCCAGTCAGTGTACGGTAACGGCAACGGTTGCGGATACCATTTCGCCAATTGCAGTTTGCCAGGATGTGGTGCTGCTGTTGGATGCCAACGGTGCTGCCGAGCTTACCACCGCTCAGGTCGATGCCGGCTCAAGTGATGCCTGTGGTATTGCAGATTTAAGCCTGGATAAAGTTGCCTTTGGATGCGGTGATGTTGGCGACCAGATGGTAGCCCTAACCGTTACTGATGATAATGGCAATACCAGTTCCTGCAATTCTGCCATCACTATTATTGACGATGTCGCACCGGTAGCAATCTGTCGGAATGTAACAGTACAGCTTGATGCACTCGGTAATGCGACTATCGATGCTTCCGAAGTGAATGATGGCTCCACTGACGCTTGCGGCATTTCAAGCCTGAGTCTTAATACTAGCGCCTTTGGTTGTGCTGATGTAGGCGATCAATCAGTTACCCTGACTGTTGAAGATGAGAATGGCAATACCGGCTTGTGCACGGCAACGGTTACCATAGAGGATAATGTGGCGCCTGGCCTGAGTTGCGAAGGGCTGACCGTTCAGTTGGATGAAGACGGATTGGCAGGCATTTCGCCTGAAGATATCGCAGGAAGCCCATCTGATGCCTGCGGTATTGTAAGTACGATTTTAAGCGTAAGCGAATTTGGATGCGCTGATATCGGTGAAAACCCGGTTACCTTGACCGTAATGGATGAGAACAGCAATACCAGTGCCTGTACAGTGCCGGTAGTTGTGGAAGATAATATCCCTCCGGTTGCTTCCTGTCTGAACCTTACGCTGCAGCTGGATGAAGGAGGTGCTGTAATTCTAACTCCGGAACAATTAGGTGTTGGATCGAGCGACGCCTGCGGAGTTGATCTGTCATTCGGAGGAGGGCTGCCTTCCGTTATTGAATTTGGATGTGGCGAAGTGGGCCCGCAATCCGTAGCCCTCGTGGTTACTGATGCCAATGGTAACAGCAGCACTTGCACTTCAACGATTACAATAGAGGACAACGTGCCCCCGGTGGCAGTTTGTCAGGATATCACGGTACAACTCGGAGCCCTTGGTACAGCCAGTATTACGGGTGATCAGATCGATAATGGTGTTGAGGACGCCTGTGGTATTGAGAGTTTGTCTCTTGATATGAATGCGTTTGATTGCACGGAAGTAGGCGCCCATGTGGTAACGCTGACGGTCGAGGATGAGAATGGCAACACAAGCAGCTGTACTTCAACAGTGACAGTGGAAGACAACATCGCCCCGGTACTGGAGTGTGAGGACGCCACCGTTCAATTAGATGAAGACGGCCTGGCGGACCTTATGGTAGCCGCGATTGCGGGAAGCCCTGTCGATGGCTGCGGAGTGGTAAGTACTGAATTGGATGTGAGCAGCTTTGACTGCGGTGATGTAGGCACGAACCCCGTGACCCTCACCGTTGAAGACGACAATGGCAATATCAGCAGCTGTACCGTCACGGTTACCGTAGAGGACAACGTTGCGCCGGTTGCTCTGTGCCAGAATATCACCTTGCAACTGGATGCAGGAGGAGCGGTATTACTGACGCCACAGCAGTTGGACGCAGGAGCATCTGATGCCTGTGGTATCGCTCTTGCCTTTGGCGATGATTTGCCGTCAGTCATTGAGTTCGGTTGCGGCGATGTAGGTGTGCAAGCGGTGCCTGTAATTGTCACCGACAATAACGGCAATAGCAGCAACTGCACCTCAAATGTGACAATAGAAGATAATGTTACGCCGGTTGCGATCTGTCAGGATGCGTCCGTAACCTTAGATGAGTTGGGCAACGCCGGGTTGCTGGTAGCAGCTATAGATAATGGCTCCAACGATGCCTGTGGCATTGAGAGCCTGAGCCTGAACCTGCCTGACTTCGATTGCAGTAATATTGGCGGGCAGTTGGTTACCTTAACAGTGGAGGATGAGAATGGCAACATTAGCACTTGCCAGTCTACGGTTACCGTTGAGGACGACACCCCTCCGGTGGCTTCTTGTCAGAATATTACGGTTGAGCTGGGACCCGATGGTACAGCCACTATCGGTGTAGACCAGATCAACAACGGTACCAGTGATGCCTGTGGCCTGGCAGAAATTGGGCTCAATATTGCCACTTTTGATTGTGCCGATATTGGTCCTAATAATGTCTTATTGACTGCTCAGGACTTTAGTGGCAATATGAGTGCCTGCATGGCGGTTGTAACCGTTGTGGACAATATTACACCGGAAGCGCTCTGCGGAGATGTGACCGTACAGCTTGATGCCACCGGAAACGGAAACTTATCAGCCGTACAAGTTGATGCAGGCTCCACCGATGCTTGTGGTATTGCAGGCTTGTCACTGACTGCGACCTCCTTTGATTGTACAGATATTGGCCTCAATAGCGTTGTGCTCACCGTTACGGATGTGAATGGAAATGCGAGCACCTGTACCTCTACCGTTACTGTAGAAGACAATATTGCACCGGAAGCGCTCTGCGGAGATGTGACCGTAGAACTTAATGTCGCTGGAAGCGCAAGCTTGTCAACAGCGCAGGTAGATGCAGGCTCTAATGATGCCTGTGGTATAGCAGGACTGTCATTGAATACCACCTCTTTCAACTGTGCAGATGTAGGCCTTAACACTGTTGTGCTTACGGTCGAAGATGTAAATGGCAACAGCAGCACCTGTACTGCAGAAATCACAGTAGAGGATAATACCACACCAACTGCTCTTTGTGAAGACCTTACGGTACAGTTGGATGGTGCAGGAACTGCCAATATTACATCGGGCCAGGTTTTTGATGGTGAAATTGATCCCTGCGGATTAGCGAACCTCTCCATTGATATTTCCTCTTTTGATTGCACGGATGTAGGAGACAATAGCGTTACGCTCACCGCTACTGATATCAATGGCAACAGCAGCAGCTGCGTCGCTACAGTTACGGTAGAGGACAATATAGCGCCTCAGGCCTTGTGCCAGGATTTGACGATACAGCTCGACGCTGCTGGAAATGGAGCGCTTACTGCCGGAGCCGTAGATAACGGTTCGGCAGACGCTTGTGGAATCGCGGATCTCAGCCTTAGTACTAGTAGCTTTGGTTGCAGCGATGTTGGGGCACAATCTGTTACCCTCACTGTGACCGACAATAATGGCAACAGCAGCAGCTGTGTTTCTGCCGTTACCGTTGAGGACAACGTTGCACCTGAAGCCTTGTGCCGGGATGCTACCGTACAGCTGGATGCAGGCGGTGCAGGAATTGTGACTATTGCTGACGTAGACGCCGGGTCCAGCGACGCCTGTGGTATAGTCAGCCTGAGCTTCAATATTGCCAGCTTTGACTGTGATGATCTTGGAGAACAAACCGTAATTCTTTTCGTCTCCGACAACAATGGTAATACCAGCAATTGTACCGCTACTGTTACCGTTGAGGAAAGTGTTGCGCCACAAGCGCTATGCCAGGATGTAGTTATTCAACTCAACGCTGCCGGAACAGCCAACCTGACTGCCGGGCAGGTCGATGCCGGTTCTGCTGATGCCTGTGGCTTGGCTGATTTAAGCCTGAGCGCAACCAGCTTTGATTGCGGTGATGTTGGCTCACAGGTGGTGGCGCTTACCGTGACGGACAACAGCGGTAATACGAGCAGTTGCACCTCTACAATCACGGTTGAGGATAACGTAGCCCCTCAGGCCTTGTGCCAGGATGTAGCCGTACAGCTTGATGCTGCCGGAAATGGAACGCTAACAGCGGGGCAGGTCGATGCCGGCTCTGCTGATGCCTGTGGCATAGCGAACCTCAGCCTTAATACAACGAGCTTTGACTGTTCAGATACCGGGCTGCAGGCTGTTACGCTTACCGTAACGGACAATAATGGCAATAGCAGCAGCTGTGTCTCCACTGTTACGGTAGAAGATAATATCGTGCCTCAGGCCTTGTGCCAGAATGTAACGGTACAGCTCAGCAGTTCGGGAACCGGCACTCTTATGGCAGGAGCAGTAGATAATGGTTCTGCTGATGCCTGCGGATTGTCCAATCTCAGTCTGAGCGTTACCAGCTTTGATTGCGGAGATGTCGGTCAGCAACCAGTGACACTCACAGCAACCGATAATAGTGGCAACAGCAACAGCTGCGTGGCTACGGTTACCGTTGAAGACAACGTTGCCCCTCAGGCGTTATGCCAGAATATAACGATACAGCTTGATGCATCCGGCGTTGCAGGATTAGTTCCCGCTCAGATCGATGCCGGCTCCAATGACGCCTGCGGAATCGCTAATCTTAGCCTGACTCCAACCGCATTCGGTTGTGCAGCGATCGGGCAGCAACAGGTGATGCTTTTCGTGACCGACAATAATGGCAACAGCAGCTCTTGCATGTCTACGGTGACAGTGGAAGATAATGTTGCGCCATCGGCAGTTTGCCAGGACGTTACGATTCAATTGGACGCTGCCGGAGATGCAAGTCTCACTGCAGCGCAGATAGACAATGGTTCTGCTGATGCCTGTGGTATTGCCAGCCAGACCATTGATGTCGAATCATTTAGCTGTGGTGATGTTGGGGACCAGGTGGTTACTCTTCTGGTGGAAGACGTTAATGGCAATTTCAATAGCTGCGCCGCTACGGTTACAGTAGTGGATAATACTCCACCTGCTGCGGTTTGCCAGGACATCACCGTTGAGTTGAGCCCAAGTGGAACGGCGAGTATCACGCCGAGTGATATTAACAATGGCTCAAGCGATGTATGTGGAGTATCCAGCTTTTCTTTGAGCCTCTCCATCTTTGGTGCGGATGATATTGGGGACAATACAGTTACCCTCACGGTGATTGATGCGAATGGAAATAGCAATTTCTGTACGTCAACAGTAACGGTAGAGGACAATATCCCAAGACCCGGTGGTATAGGTAATACCCTGATGAACGACTTCAGTAGTTCCAATTCTTCAGTTGGTGCTTACCAGGCTATGGTCTTCCCGAACCCGACCTTAGGTGTTTTCTCACTACGGTTTGAAAGGCCTTTGGATGCAAAGGCAAACGCCATCCTAAGAAATGAGCTGGGTCAGGAGATTGGACAGGCTACTATCCCTGCTGGTACTACCGAGCACCGATGGGCAAATGTGTACCTCGCTGCCGGACTGTACTATCTGGAAGTGCAACACGGTGATGGTAGCCGGGAGGTGCTGAAGATTATCCGGAAGCAGTATTAAGCCTCCGGGTCCTCCGAAATTGTTATTTTTTGAAACCTGATGGTAACGATGAGGCTGTCTTCGAAAACGGAGGCAGCCTCAGTCATTGGGGGCATTGAGCCCAGGGACTCTACTCTGAGGTCAGGTTCCCGGAAATGTGTTGCTGGTTCACCAAATAGTGTTCGTATCTTATGCCAAAGGCTTGCACCTTTGCATCAAGCAATACGGAAACAGATGTCAGACTCCTTTCTTAAAATCGAATCCATTTCTCAGTTGCACCAGCTGCTGGGATACGAAAAGCCAAGCCACCCGTTGATTACGGTATTGGACCCGCAAAAACTGGTGGTATCTGATAACATACAAGACATGCGCGTGGTGTCCAACTTTTACGCGGTGTGGTTGAAAACAACAGACTGTGGTATCGCCTACGGTCGCAATCACTATGATTTTGAAGAAGGGGCATTGGTCTTCACTGCACCACAACAGGTTGTTTCAGTCAGCGGTGAGGTTGCGGAGGACGAAGCGGGCTGGATGTTATTTTTTCATCCTGACCTTATCCGGGCGACGGGCCTGGGGGAGAAAATCGGAACCTACACCTTTTTCTCTTACGAAATCCATGAAGCCTTGCACCTGTCGGACGCTGAAAAGGTAACCATTCTGCACTGCATCAATAACATTAAGAACGAGTATGAGCAGCGTATTGATGACCACAGCCAAAGTGTTATTGTTGCCAATATTGAATTGCTTTTGAATTACTGTTCCCGCTACTACGCCCGGCAGTTTAATACCCGGACGACCACCAGCAAGGATACCCTGGCCCGCTTTGAACATGCCCTGCATCACTATTTTAAGTCTAAGCAGCTGCTTGAGCAGGGCCTACCCTCTGTACAGTATCTGGCTGAGCAAGTCCACCTTTCTGCCGACTATCTAAGCGATTTGCTAAAAAAGGAAACCGGGCGCTCCGCTAAAGACCACATCAATGATTTTGTAGTAGAGCAAGCCAAATATCTCCTCCTGAATAGTCAGGATACGATAAGTGGGATTGCCTACGAATTAGGCTTCAACTATCCACACTACTTCAGCCGCTTGTTTAAGGCAAGGACCGGGCAGACGCCGAAGGAGTTCCGCTCTCTGAATTAAATCGTTTTCAACTAGACAAAATAAAACATTATGACAATGATAGATCAAAGCAAACCTGTAATGGTAACTGGAGCTACTGGTTATGTCGCGGGTTGGCTCGTCAGGCAATTGCTCGAAGCAGGGCTGACGGTGCATGCTGCTGTTCGTAACCCGAACCGTTTGGAGAAAATTAGCCACCTGGAAGAAATTGCAAAGTCGTCCGGCGGTACGATTAAGTACTTTAAAGCAGATCTGCTCGAAGCGGGCTCCTACGCTAATGCTATGGAAGGTTGTGAATTGGTCTACCATACGGCTTCCCCATTTACTTCTAATTTCGAAGATCCGCAGCGGGACTTGGTGGACCCGGCTGTGCTGGGCACCCAAAATGTTTTGGAACAGGCCAACGAAACAGCATCTGTCAAGCGTGTTGTCCTGACGAGCAGTTGTGCTTCCATCTACACGGATGCTACTGAGCTGAAGGAAACGCCAAACGGTATTTTTACGGAAGAGGTCTGGAACACTACCGCCTCTTTAGCGTACCAGCCCTATTCTTATTCCAAGACAATGGCAGAGCGCGCGGCCTGGACAATCAATGAAAAGCAGGATCGCTGGGACCTTGTGGTCGTTAACCCCTGCCTGGTAATGGGGCCACCCCTCAATCCCAGGGCCACCACCTCAGAAAGCTTCAACCTGATCAAACAGCTCGGGGATGGCACCTTAAAGTCTGGCGTGCCTAATGTCGGCATTGGTTTGGTTGATGTTCGCGACGTAGCTGATGCTCACTTCCAGGCAGGTTTCCGTCCTGAGGCAGAAGGCCGGCACATTACCTGCGGGCACAATACCAGTTTCCTGGAAATCGCTAAAGCGCTGCAACCCAAATATGGGCAGGACTATCCCGTACCTAAGAAAGCCCTGCCTAAATGGCTGGTTGTCCTCGCTGGCCCGCTGATGGATAAGTCCCTGGACCGAAAGTTTCTGCGCAACAACGTCAATCATCCCTGGCGGGCAGACAACAGCAAAAGCCGGGAAAAACTGGGCGTAACCTACCGACCTATGCAGGAGACCATGGAGGATTCCTTTGCAGCGCTGATTGATGCCGGGGTATTTTAGCGTGTTGGGACTTTAATAACCGGTCTGCAATATTCTGATGAATTGGATTGCCATCTTAACGAGCTCTAAGAGATGTGTAGCTTTCCACAGCCCTTATTTGCTAATAGCGGGCACCCAGGTGGCAACGCTTTCTTATTGAGCAAAAGGATTCCGGCTTGGGAAAAGTGCTGCCAGAATGAAGAAAGCCAATTTGCTCTACTTAGCCTTGCTTTTGAAATGGCCATAAAAACCAGTCAGGATGGCTGCACTGGAAATTAATGTCATGACCGTGCCCGGAACGAAATTGACGAATCCGCCCAAGTCCAGGAATAGGAAGTAGCCGAGATCGGCAAGACCGCCACAAATTGCCGCCAGGAATATCGCGTTCTTGTTTCCTTTCCAGATAAAAAATGCGGAAATGAAGGTAACAAGCCCTATCCAAAGTAAATTAAACCCATGCTGACCGATGACGGCCCCTGCTGCTTTGGGATATTCCATAGTTAGGCTTTCAGGGTTTACGGTATCTGCAATGCCAATGATGGAAGCACTGATGTCATCGGTCAAAACACCTTTCATAGTCATCACACCAGCGAGGATGTGCACCAGGCCCCAAATGATCCAAAGTACTGCGCTTGTTTTGAATAAGAAGTTTAAATTTTTCATGGGTACCTTAGTTGTTGATTTGAGATTTAATTGAGATGTGAATGGTCTTCCCAACAATGAATGCCGGGAACTTCTTGCCAAGGTTGTAGTCCAGGCGGTTGAGCGTAAACTTCCCTGTAAATACTCCATCGGAAAAGGAAAACAAGATGCTTACATCTTTGGTGACTCCAAGGATGCAAAGCTTTCCTATTGCCTGATAGTTGTCACTAACTTTCTTGACTGAGGTTGATTGAAAGGAAATTTTCTGATGCTCGTTTACGTGGAAAAAGTCTTCGCTTTTGAGGTGCTCGTCTCTCTTGGCATTACCTGTATCGATGGTTGACGCACCTACATCAACATTAAAATAGGCTTGCTCTAAAGCATCTTTATCGAAAGATACTTCTCCGGTGAAATCAGCAATAGTACCTTTGACCGTTAGTATGCCCAGCTTTTTTACCTCAAATGATGCCTTCGATTTTTGGGTGTTGATTGTCATTGACTTTGTTACCATACTCATTTGTTTTAGTAATGGCTCAAAAGTAGAATGGTCCTATCACCTGTGCATTAATGTAGATTAAGAAACGCTATTAGAGCAGAATTACTTTTTTGGGATTCGCTTTCTGCGAACGGTTGACAGCGCTTCTGGTGTAATGCCCAAATATGATGCAATCATTTTTTGTGGTACACGCTGAACGATATCAGGATAGGTTTCAATGAAATGCTCGTATCGCTCAATAGCTGATGCGCGCATGAGCAATAATAACCCGTTTTTGAAGCACACTAATACGGTTTAACAATTTTGACACATCGTGTTCATCGTGAAAGTCTTTTTTATTGAATTGGTCTATTTCTTGTATGTGACCCGAAGATGCCAACTCACGTCTCAAATGTAGCACAAGGGAAAGTATACTATGCCAAATCATCCCATCTGCGAGTACGTTTTTGATGAAATTACCGGGGATATGCACCACGATTATGAAATAAATGGGAAAAGTGATACTTTTCACCTCGTTTTTAGTGTCTTTAACTCAACTTTGAAAACTGAACTACCTATTTATGAGATTTTCGATCTTTTTCCGAATAGGGCTTTTATTTGGCATAGTGCTGCTTTCTTCCTGTGGACAGGAAACGGTCTCCAATTATTCAGTGAACGACCAATCTTTTGTCATGGAAGGGCCCCTTTTTCAAGGGCCTAATACCGCACAGGCATCTTTTTCTCCTACCATGGATGCAGAGGGGAAGCTGACTAGGGCTACGCTTAGCTCTGCTGTAATTAAAGCGCCAGAGGGGCAAAATTTTGATGCTTTTTCAGATGTCGTATTGCAATTGGTAACAAGTTCCAGCGATATGATTCAGGTGGGGGTGTTGAACCCCGTTCCCAAAGGTCAGTCAAGCCTTACCCTTCAGGTCTCCAATGAAGCCAATTTATCAGAATTGCTATCTTCCGACGAGTGTGTATGGGTAATTGATGCCAATATTCCCGTCGATATGATGGACACCACCCTTACCTTCTCAGGGGATTTTTCGTTTGATGTAACCCATACTAAATAAAGAGACTTACCGTTGGTATGATGACACATTTTATCATCCAATTACCACTCATAACCAATTAAAATCATGATGAAATCGATATTTCTTACTTTTTCTCTCGCTATACTCACTGTGGGGGTTGCTTTTGGGCAAGACAAAAAAGCAGATCAAAAGGAAGCGGACCGGCTTATCGGCGTATGGGCGCCCAGTAATGGCCGTGCGTTGGTGAGAGTTCAGAACCTTGCCGGTAAATACTACGGCCGCATCGTTAAACTCAAAGAGCCTAATGACCCGGAAACAGGAAAACCAAAGCTAGATAAGAACAATCCGGACGAGTCTTTGCGGAGTACCCCTCTCTTGGGTTTTCGGATGCTCAAAGACTTCGTTTACGCTGGCGACGACGAATGGACTGAAGGAACGATTTACGACCCTCAAAACGGTAGCCTCTACAGCTCCACCATTAAAATGAAAAAGGATGGCACTCTCGATATCCGAGGGTACATTGGCGTCAAGGCGCTGGGGCGTACAGATGTATGGACCCGGGTCAAATAGCCCGTCATAATATACAGGGAATCCCCCGTTTACTGCAATTTTTTATCTGCACTTGATTAGACTTGATGCATCTGCTTAGCGTGGTGGGAAGAAATGAGCCATTTCACTCCTGCAATGCCCCCCGACGTATCTAGTCTATTGAAATATCCAACGCTAAAAAAGACTAACGCTATGTCTTATCGTATCTTGTTGTTGCTGCTCGCATGGATGTCCTCCGGATGGCTCTTTGCTCAGACGCCTGACAGTACTGCGCAAGAAAATGACCTGGATTTCGGCGAATTTGATGATTTTGACTTCGGAGATGTAGATGTAAAAACCTATTGCTCCTCCAAAATTATTGGGATAAGCCCTCAGCAGCTTATTTCCCTGGGTTATGACTTTCAGGGGGGCTATGAGGCCAGCTTTTCTGCAATCGGAAGCTTTGAAGATGGAGCGAATGTGGCCCAGGAGACTTATCAAATAAACTCCACGCAAGGTGTACGGCTGGTGGCCAATATTCCGGTCTATTCGCGCAACAGCCTGGTGGTTCAACTAGGGGCTAATATATGGGATATGCGGTACCAATTTGATGAACCTGATGACCAGATCAATAATGAAGTGGCCCGGTCTATCAGTCAGAATGGCCTGCGCACTGCCGGAATAAATACCACTATTTTCAAGCCATTTGATGAAACCCGCTTCCTGCTTTTTCAGGGAAGTGCTGATCTGAGTGGAGACTATACCCTCGATAATTTTCAATCCCTGGAATTCCTGCGGTACTCTGCCGCGGCCCTGTTTGGGTGGAGAAAAAACGATTACTTCCAATGGGCTGTGGGTTTGTCCCGTACCTACCGGGTAGGAGAGATGAATTACATCCCGGTTGTTTTACTCAACTGGACCGCAAAAAATAGCCCATGGGGGGTAGAATGCCTATTGCCAGCCCGGGCACACGTACGTTACAGCTTAAGTCCGCGTAACATGTTATTTGCGGGCTTTGAGCTGGAAGGCCAGAGTTACCGCATCAACGAGGTTTCTGAAACGCTAAACAATCAAAGCCTGGAAATCCGACGGGGCGAAATGCGCTGGCGGGCGATGTGGCAACGCCAGCTCTCAGGCTTTATATGGCTGCAAGCCCAGGCAGGATACCGCATTAACTGGAGCTATCAAGCAGATACATTACCTGGAGGAAATGAGTTTTTCCGGGGCTTCTTTGGCAATCAGGAGTATGCCATGCTCAACTCCCTCACCAATCCCTTTTATGCCAATATCAGCATTAACCTGGTGAGCCCGTAAAGCTTTGGTGGAAAGGGTTGTCTCTTAAAATTTTGATTTTTAATTAGAGGAGAATTACTTTTTTGGGATTCGCTTTCTGCGAACGGTTGACAGCGCTTCTGGTGTAATGCCCAAATATGATGCAATCATTTTTTGTGGTACACGCTGAACGATATCAGGGTAGGTATCAATGAAATGCTCGTATCGCTCAATAGCTGATGCGCGCATGAGCATAATAACCCGTTTTTGAAGTACACTAATACGGTTTAACAATTTTGACACATCGTGTTCATCGTGAAAGTCTTTTTCTCTTTTGATAATGACGGAGTCCTCTAGCGCATCAATAAATAGATCACAGGGTTCTTTAGGGGAGACATTATCGGCGATGATCCAGTCTTCCGGCGCAAACATATAGATATGTTCTTTGCCCTTATCACTGATGGTATAACTACGCAACAAGCCTGACTCTACTTGATATACTTTACTATTTAAGTCACCTTTTCTTTGAAGGATTTCTCCTTTTTTTACTTCGATTCTTTTCAAGGTTAATGGTATTCAATGGGTTGATTATGAGTCGTTTTGGGTTAAATGAATATACATTTCAACCAGTAAGGTACTCAATAAAAGTAAGCGTACGAGCAACAGCATATTGTCAGCATCCGAGATGTGAGAGGCGCTTACCGCTAGTCTAATGACCGAGGGGGCGGTCTGCTCGGTTGGCGGTAGTTTTTTTATTCCTGCTTTTGAATTGGTGTACAAATTTCAATGATGAAGCCATTCAGATCTCTTAGATAACCAACTTTCTGTCCCCAGGGTTTTGTTACTGTTTCTTCTAAAAGTTCAGCGCCGTTTTTTATTGCACAGGCCATAATTCTCTCAACTTCTGAAGTCGTAAACGCTAATTCAATTCCAAAGGGCTTTTTGCTTAGTTTACTTTCTGTAAAGCCATTTTTAAAGTTGGATTGACCAAGTTCAAGATTCGCAAATGCAATTGTAGTAGTTCCCGAAATAATTTCTCCATAATCATTTTCTGGTGTTAGGAATTTTTGCTCAAATCCAAATGCCCTTTTGTAGAATTCTATTGCTCTTGGTACGTCGTCAACTTAAAGAATTGTGTATGCGTATTAGAGTTTATTAACGTAAATTTTGTATGCCCCTGAATCATCTTTTTCGCCAGCTCTGCATCATGTCCTCACCTTAGTAGCTAAGGCTACTAGGTTCCGGGCGCTTTTTGATCTGACAAAAAATCTTAATCCATGACCTATACAAAACCTACATTCATAAACTCTATTGAATGTCCATTTTTTTATGGTTAGTGTGTGCGTCCGGTTAGGGAGCGTTATCGATTAAGTATTTTTACAAACAGGCTTTAAAATCGCAACATGCTCTAACAATCAGTATTTCCGCCTCTTTCCCATAATTCAATGGTTTTTCTAATGAATTCCTCAAGTTCTGAGTCTTGGACGTCAACTTTCTTTTTTATTCGGACGCAACCTTTCCCTGTGTCGAACTTCTTCAGTAATTCTTGTGCATGGTCAACTTTATTTATAGTTCCAACATAAAGACTCACATAAGCCCGTTGAGCGTTTAGATGAAAAATACTTTTTTCATTGGTGCCAAAAGAAAGCATTTTGTATTCAATGCCTTCAATCAAATCAGGACCATGTTTTTTTATCATTTCGCGAACCTGTTGAAGCTTTTCCTTTCTCCAGTCATTCTCAAGCTTTTCTATGTATTCACTGGGTGTTTTTACTTCATATTGCACGATTCGTATTTTTTTGTTTTCCGGATTCAAATATAACGCCGTAAAAGAGCAATAATTGCTAATCCACTCGTCAATCACAGGACGTGATAGCCCGGCCATAGAAGGCGTTTTAGTTATAGTCCTCCCACCAGGGGCTAACCGGTAGCGGGCTTTCACTCGTCATTCGTTGCCCGATTTCCGGGATTGCGATGGTTAGGTTTGTCTGCTCCGCAGCTTTTACGAACCGCTGCACCGGGTCACGCCAATCGTGCGGGGCCAGTTTAAAACCAGCCCAGTGTACAGGCGTACTTACCTTAGCCCGAACCGCCTGTGCAGCTTGTACCGCTTCTTCAGGGCGGGCGTGGATTTGCGTCCAGAGTTTATAGTACTGCCCGCATTCCATAAATGCCCAATCAAAAGGCCCAAGGCGCTGCCCGATTTCACCGAAGTAGTTATCGTAGCCGCCGTCGCCACTCCAATACACTTTGTAGTCTGGTGCCTGGAAAACCCAACCGCCCCACAGGCATTTAGTCCGATCGGTTAAACCCCGGCCAGAGAAGTGGCGCGATGGGGTAAAGGTGAAGTTAACTTTACCGATGTTGCCCTCGTCCCACCAGTCCATTTCCGTGATGAGTTCGGAGGCAATACCCCAACGCAAAAGATGACGCTTTACCCCAAGGGCAACGAAGTAGTGCCCGACCTTGCCTTTTAGGCGTAGAATGCTGGCGTAGTCCAAATGGTCATAGTGGTCATGCGTTAGAAAAATGGCATCAAGACGGGGCAGATGATCAATGAGCTCCAGGGTGTCGTCACTGAACCGCTTGGTTCGCATAGGCCCAACGGGAGAAGCATCCGGTCCGAACATTGGGTCGATGAGCAGGTTTTGTCCACCCAGCTGCATCAGGCATACCGAATGCCCGTACCAAATGAATTGAAAAGGGGCCGTTGAGTTGGCCCAGGCATCGGCATCAAAAGGTGCTATTGGGATGGGGCGCTGTGGGACGCGCTTCCTGGCGTCTTTTTGGTTCGCACGGATTAAACCGGGCAAAGAGCGAAGATCAATATCCAGTGTGGTTGGGCTTTGATTCTCAAAAACCTTGCCACTCCACTGTGGGGACTGGGCGTATTTCTCAAGCTCAGCCGTAGTGACACGACCCCCAAATTGAGGGTTGAATGTCAAATACGCCCATAGGCTGATTGCCAGGCTGAGTATTGCCGCTATAATGATTGTTAGTACCAATGTTTATTTGATTTAGAGCGTGTTGGGCATTTGAATTTACCCCGAATTGCTTCAAAGAAAGATAAAGAGAAGGAGTTACCTTAGGTTTTCGGTAGATTTCCGGTAATTATGTTAGGATTTCGGGAATATGTGCGGATAAAAGCAGTTAGTTCACCTTAATTTTGGAATACACCTAAACCTCTAAATAGATATGAGAAAAAACCATCGAACCTATCTGATTATTTGCTTTGTCATAGCTGGTCTGACCATTGGCTTTAGCGACCCTAAAGATGCCCCCACTGAGCTTAACTTATCGACTTCTGATACAAGATATGCTGAGCTGACACCTGAAAAAGCCTTCGACCTCATGATGGAGGTACTGACCCACAAACGATGTGTCAATTGCCACCCGGCTGATGACTATCCAAGGCAGGGAGAGGACAGCCATATCCATAACTTTGGTGTACAGCGAGGGCCTGATAACCATGGGGTAGCAGCGCTGAAATGCCAAACCTGCCACCAGGATGAAAACAACAATTATTCTGGTGTGCCCGGAGCACCGGAGTGGAGCCTGGCCCCCAGAAAAATGGCTTGGCAGGGGCTAACACGCGTGGAAATTGCCCGCTCCATGCTAAATCCTGATAACAACGGAGGCAGAACACTGGAAGAGACCGTTCATCACCTCACGGAGCACGAACTGGTCTTATGGGCCTGGGAGCCGGGCGTAGACGCCAACGGTAAACCCCGGGAAAAACCACCAGTACCTAAAGCTGAATACATCAAAGCCGTAAAGGCATGGGCAGAGGGTGGTGCACCCATTCCCGAGCAATAAAAATCCCCAGTATCTTTATAACAGAATCATTATGAAAATTTCATTCAATATAAATGGTCAGCCCCAGTCCCTTGATATAGACGGAAATACGCCCTTGCTTTGGGTCGTGCGCGACATCCTTGACCTGAAAGGGACCAAGTTCGGCTGCGGGAAAGCAGCCTGCGGTGCCTGTACCTTGCATGTGGACGGTGAAGCGGTCCGCGCCTGCTCCTATGCCGTAAAATATGCCAATGACAAGCGCATTACTACTATTGAAGGTCTTTCCAACGGCGACGAATTACACCCCGTACAGCAAGCCTGGATGGAGGAGATCGTCCCCCAGTGCGGCTATTGCCAGCCTGGATTCATGATGGCTACAGCGGCTCTGTTGGAGCAAATTCCTAACCCGACGGACGAAGATATTGACAATAACATCGTGAACGTTTGCCGTTGTGCCACTTACTACCGCATGCGCAAAGCCATCCACCGGGCCGCCTCCATCCAATCGCAAAACACTAAAACCCAAACCTCATGAGCAATGCAAAACCCAAAAAGAAATTCTCCAGAAGGAAATTCATTATTCGGTCAACGGTAGGCGTGGGCGTGGCCATCGGTGCCACCTATTTTACCCGTCCGCTGTGGCGGCGTTCCCTGGCTGGTCTGCTTAATTCCGCAGAAGCGCCCTATGTGGGCAATACCGATGAACCCCGGTTGTGGTTTGAGGTGACAGCAGAGAACCAAGTGATACTTAACTCTCCTAAAGTAGAAATGGGGCAGGGTACCTTCACCGGGCTGGCTCAAATTGCTGCCGACGAACTGGAAGTGGACATCCAGCAAATTAAGGTCATACACGCGCCAACTGCTTCCGGCAATATCGATGGGGTCTCCACCGGCGGCAGCACCTCTATTTCCAGCCTTTGGCAACCCTTACGGGAAATGGCAGCTACTATGCGCGAAATGTTGAAAAACGAGGCGGCAAAGCAGTTGGGCACCGAGGTTGCGGACCTCAGTGTAGAAAATGGAGTGGTAACCGGCAATGGACAATCTCTGACCTACGGCGAGATCGTGAAGGCCACCACAGAATGGGAAGTACCGGATGTGCCGACGCTAAAGAAGGCGTCTGAATATAAATTTGTGGGTCAACCCGTCCCGAGGGTAGACTTGAAGGATAAGGTCAATGGTGCCCCTATGTTTGGTATGGACGCAAGCCTGCCAGGCATGCTGTTCGGTGCCGTTGTCCGCCCCGATCAGATCGGCGCTACCTTTGTAGGAGCAGACACGAGCGAGGCTGAGAATATGCCGGGTGTCGTGAAGGTCGTCCGGGAGCCAGACTTCGTGGGGGTAGTTGCCACCTCCCGAATGGCTGCTGAACAAGCCAAACAGACGATTAAAGCCGAATGGACAACCGACCGCAACTGGCAGTCCTCCGATATTGAAGCCATGATAAAGGTAGGGAAGGGCGATCCGGTGACCATCCAGAAGACCGGGCGGCCCAAACGCATACTCGACAATGAAGAAGATGTTCTTACCGCAGAATTTACCAGCCCGATTGGTGCACATGCTCAATTGGAGCCGAATGGCGCAGTGGTACATGTGGAGGCGGATAAAGCGACCGTAATTATATCGACACAGGTAGTAGATATAACCCGGAAGGAAGTTGCCGACCGGTTGGGTTTAGACCCAAAGGCTATAAATATTATTCCCACCTACCTCGGAGGCGGATTCGGGCGCCGGCTGCATACGCCCAATGCCATACAAGCGGCGGTGCTTTCCAAAGCTGTCGGCAAACCCGTAAAGTGCTTTTTTACCCGAAAGGAAGAGTTTCAGAACGATACCTTCAGGCCGCCCACTCATCATATCCTGCGGGGCAAGCTTGACGAAAAAGGTAAAATCAAAGCCATTGAACACAACCTGTCGAGTGGTGATGTTATGTTCGGTTCTCCGCTCTTCCCTGGTATTGCAGCGCCTATTTTGGGCGCGGATGTAGGTGCCTGGCGTGGCGGTATGATTCAGTACAAGGGCATTCCCAATTTCCGGGCAGTATCCTGGCGGGTGAAGCTGCCCTTTGCGACGAGTTGGTGGCGCAGCCTTGGCCTTCTGGCTAACACCTTCGCTATTGAGAGCTTCATGGATGAATTAGCCCTGAAGGCGGGTAAAGATCCGGTGCAGTTCCGTCTGGAGCATATTCAGGATGATAAAGCGGGCTACCGTCTGAGTGAGGTGATCAAAGCAGCGGCCAAAAAAGCAGGTTGGAAGGATGAAGTGGTTAATGGGCGTGCTATGGGGTTTGCGGCTTCAACCGATGCCAATACGCCTTGCGCACATGTGGCTGAGGTCTCAATAGAGAATGGTGAAATCAAAGTCCATAAAGTGACTTGTGCCATCGACCCCGGTATGGTGGTCAACCCGGATCAGGTACGAGCACAGTGTGAGGGGAATATCATCATGGGCCAAAGCGCCGCTATGTACGAGCGGATGATCGTGAAGGATGGTCAGCTTTTGCCGAGTATCTACGGGCCTTACCGTATGGCCCTGATGCGGGATGCGCCAAAGGAAATTGATGTGGTTATCCTGGAAAATGACGATGCACCCGGTGCGGTCGGCGAACCTCCAATGGGGCCTATAGGAGCAGCGATTGCCAACGCTGCTTTCCGGCTGACCAAAGAACGGCTTCGTTCCTTACCATTGGTCAGCAGCTAAACCATAACCAAGAGTAAAGCGGAAGAAGCCGAATAAGTAGAGGGCTCCTCTGCCCTGGCTGATTCCCGAAAAAATGCCATCTTTGTCCAGACCAGAAAATAGCAAAAATGAGCAATCCCTACCTCGATCCTACCGGCGATGAGTTCCCGCCGGATGAGCAAAGCGCAGAAGTACAACTCCGGCCACAGGCCCTAGATGACTTCAGCGGTCAGCCGAAGATCGTGGAGAACCTCAAAATATTTATTCAGGCGGCACTGGGCAGGGAGGAAGCCCTGGACCACGTGTTGCTACATGGCCCTCCGGGACTGGGAAAAACCACGCTTTCCCACATTATCGCCAACGAGCTGCAGGCTGAACTTAAGCTGACTTCCGGTCCTGTACTGGAAAAACCGGGCGATTTGGCTGGTTTGCTCACCAACCTGGAAGAGGGTGATGTCTTGTTCATTGACGAAATCCATCGGCTCAATACCGTGGTGGAAGAGTACCTGTACTCGGCTATGGAAGACTACCGCATTGATATCATGATCGACAGCGGGCCCAATGCGCGGAGCATACAGATTGAGCTCAACCCCTTTACGCTGATCGGTGCCACGACTCGTATGGGCCTCCTGACGGCACCAATGCGCGCCCGTTTCGGTATCAATTGCCACCTGGATTATTACGACACAAAGACCCTCAACCGCATCATTAAGCGATCGGCAGGGATATTGGGAGTACCCATTACTGTAGATGGTGCCAAAGAAATTGGCCGCCGAAGCCGGGGTACCCCCCGTATCGCTAATGCCCTGCTGCGCCGTATTCGTGACTTTGCCCAGATCAAAGGGGATGGTACTATCGACCGTAAGATTGCTGAGTATGGCCTTTCCGCCCTCAACGTAGACGAAGGTGGCCTGGACGAGATGGACAATAAAATCCTGTCTACTATCATCCACAAATTCAAGGGTGGACCGGTAGGCATAACAACGATTGGTACCGCAGTGGGAGAGGAGGCTGGCACCATTGAGGAAGTACACGAGCCTTTTCTGATTATGGAAGGCTACATTCAACGGACGCCACGGGGGCGGGAAGCCACCGAAAAAGCCTATAAACATCTGGGCGTGGTGCCACCTGGCCGCGCCGGGACTTTGTTTGATGAGTAGGGTGATCATCCAAACGGAGCGGTTGGTGCTCCGGGAGTTTTCACCCGGCGATGCATTCCACTTCTACCAGCTCAATGCTGATCCGGAAGTACTCTGGTACACCGGTGATCGTCCATTCATAAACCTTGCAGAAGCTCGAACTTTCCTGCAAAACTACGATGCTTATAAAAAGCACGGCATGGGGCGCTGGGCGGTTTTGAACAAAGCTGATCATGTTTGGCTAGGCTGGTGCGGGCTTAAGTATCATGAGGATATGGACTGGGTGGACCTGGGTTTCCGCTTTTTTCGTCAGTACTGGGGTAAGGGATATGCCACCGAAGCGGCAGGCGCATCTATAGCTTATGGCTTCGGGGCTTTGAAGTTACCTGAAATCGTGGGACGGGCACAGCCAGGCAACAGGTCTTCCGTGCGGGTTCTGGAAAAGGTGGGGATGCAATTCGCAGGAGTAGAAAAGGAAAGAGGGGGGACTTGGCACCGGTTTGTTATCCAAAGAAACGATTACCTCAAGTCTCACATTGTCACTTGAAATCTAAGGATCATGCCAACAACACCCATATCCAATTTCCAAACCGCCTTCCGGGAAAAAGTACTGCATGGGCAGGGGCTTCTGCTTCGCCGCCTGCGTACAGCCGATGCCACTCAACTGGCTCAGTATGCCAATAATCCGAAAATTGTAGCCAATCTTATGGACCGCTTCCCACATCCTTACACCCTGGAAAGTGCACATTGGTTTATCGGCTACGCCGCTTCAACTGAAGTGGAATCAGTTTTTGCAATCGAATGGGGAGGGGCGTTAATTGGCGTCATCAGCCTCATATTTAAGCCGGATATCTACGCCGCTTCAGCGGAATTAGGCTATTGGCTGGGCGAGCCCTTTTGGGGACAGGGGATTATGCCCGGTGCTCTTTCGCTTATGGTTGGGCATGCGTTTGAAGATTTGCAGCACAGCCGGGTGTATGCGAATGTCTTTCATACCAATCCGGCTTCCCGGCGCGTATTGGAAAAGGCAGGTTTTGAGCTGGAAGGAGTAGCCCGTAAAGCGGTTGTCAAAAACGGGCAGTTGCTGGATGTATCTAGACTTTGGACGTGCGGAGTTTAGGGGAATTTTTTTTCCAGCCCTCTGCCAACCCGCCCTGTTATAAAAAGAGCCGTTCAGGCTCGCTTTTTCTTTGCCTTTTTACGCTTCCAGACGACTTT
>Ga0307933_1000020_pt1 | contig 158420 bp, 118 predicted proteins | sample OrgLakmetageno88_FD_201811 | JGI IMG/M metagenome (GOLD analysis project Ga0307933, IMG submission 201811) | Saline water microbial communities from Organic Lake, Antarctica - #88 | ecosystem: Environmental > Aquatic > Non-marine Saline and Alkaline > Saline | place: Antarctica: Organic Lake...
CTGATGGCAGCTATCGCAACGCCCAGCTTGTGGCGTTCAAGCCCAGCTACACCGATCCGGCGCTGGATAATTTCATCGCGGTCTCGGTGGCCCGCACGATCCTGAACACCACGCTGGAGGATCGCGCGCTGGGCATCACCGACGCGGACGCCGCCCATATCCGGCGCGCCGTCGACGAGACCCTGGCCGGCGAAGTCACTGTTGAGCGGTCCGACGTCATGCGAGGGGTGGGCCGGGCGCTCACCGAAATGGGCCAGACCGGATCAATCAGCGCGGAGCAGGCGGCGCGTCTGCGCATCGCCGCGGCGGCCGCCCTGGTGGACTCCCCGCCGCGGGCCGACACCGTGATCGTGGTGCGCCACACCGGGCAGGCCGAGCTGAACTGGACCGCTTCGCGCGATCGCTGGAGCCATGAGCTCACCGACGCTGCCGGGCAGGGCCTGCTGGAGGCGGCGCGCAAGGCGGGCTTTGATCTCGCCGACGAAGACGCGCTCATGGCGCTGCCGGACAGCGATTTCGTACGTGCGATCTGGGCGAGCTGTCCGCCGCTGCCGGTGGACGCGGAATATCCCAACTTCATCATCTACACGTCGGGCTCCACCGGTAAGCCCAAGGGCGTGGTGCACGTCCATGGCGGCTATTGCGCGGGCCTCGCCGCGACCATGTCGGTCTCCTTCGACGCCCGGCCCGGCGACGTGATGTATGTGGTGGCCGATCCCGGCTGGATCACGGGCCAGTCCTATCTCATCGCCGCGGCGCTGCTGACGCGGGTGACGTCGGTGATCGCGGAAGGGTCTCCGGTCTTCCCCCACGCCGGGCGCTTCGCTTCCATCATCGAGCGCTACAAGGTTGATATCTTCAAGGCGGGCGTGACCTTCCTGAAGTCGATCATGTCGGATCCCGAAAACCTCAGCGATTTGCAGCAATACGATTTGTCATCGCTGCGCGCCGCCACGTTCTGTGCCGAGCCGGTCTCGCCGCCGGTCCAGGCCTTCGCCATGGAGCATCTGACGCCCTGGTACATCAATTCGTACTGGGCGACCGAGCATGGCGGGATCGTCTGGACCCATTTTTACGGCAACAGCGATTTCGAGCTGCGCGCCGATGCGCACACCTATCCACTGCCCTGGATCCTGGGCGATGTCTGGGTGGAGGACGCCGAGGCCGGCCCGTCTGCGGGCGAGGCGGCGGTTCTGAACCGAGAAGGCGCTGGCGGGGCGCCGTGGCGACGGGCCGAGCGGGGAGAAAAGGGCGAGATCGTCATCGCCCTGCCTTATCCCTATCTGGCGCGCACGATCTGGGGCGACACGGACAATTTCGCCGTGGAGACATCCGGGGCGGGCGCGCGCATTCAGCCTGGCTGGGCCGGGGATTCCGAGCGCTACGCCGACGCCTACTGGCGGCGCTGGAACGGCGCCTGGGCCTATACCCAGGGCGATTTCGCCGTGGCGCACGATGACGGTTCGTTCTCGCTGCATGGGCGTTCGGACGACGTGATCAATGTCTCTGGCCACCGCATCGGGACCGAGGAGATCGAAGGCGCGATTCTGCGCGACAAGGCGCTCGACCCCAATTCGCCGGTGGGCAATGTGCTGGTGATCGGCGCCCCCCACCGCGAAAAGGGCGTCACGCCGGTGGCCTTCGTCACCCCGGCACCCGGCGCCAGGCTGACCCTGGACGACAAGCGCCGGCTCACTGATCTCGTGCGCACGGAAAAAGGCGCGGTGGCCGTGCCGTCGGACTTTCTTGAAGTGCCGGAATTTCCCGAAACTCGCAGCGGCAAATACATGCGCCGCATGGTGCGGGCCATCGTGGAGGGCGCCGATGTCGGCGACGTGACGACGCTGCGCAATCCTGAAAGCCTCGACGCCTTGCGCCGGGTGGTGGAGGAGTGGCGCACTCGCCAGAAATTCTCCGAAGATCAGAAGCTGTTCGAGCGCTACCGCTACTTCCTGGTCCAGTACAACACCGCCGCCAAGGGCAAGCGGGTCGCCACCGTCATCGTCAACAATCCGCCGGTGAACGCGCTGAACGAACGCGCAATCGACGAATTGGCGACGATCGTGGAGCACCTGTCGCGCAAGGACGATGTCGCCGCAGTGGTGTTTACCGGGTCGGGCTCCAGCTCGTTTGTGGCCGGCGCGGATATCCGCCAGATGCTCGAAGAGGTGAACTCCGTCTCCGAGGCCATGGCTCTGCCCGCCAACGCCCAGCTCGCCTTTTCCAGGATCGAGCGGATGACCAAGCCCTGCATCGCCGCGATCCAGGGCCTGGCGCTCGGCGGCGGGATGGAGTTCGCGCTCGCCTGCCATTACCGCATCGCTGAGCCGGTCGCCCGGTTCGGCCAGCCGGAAATCAATCTGCGGCTCCTGCCGGGCTATGGCGGCACGCAGCGCCTGCCGCGCCTGCTGGCCGATCGTGACCCGGAGCATGGGCTGACGCGCGCGCTGGAAATGATCCTGGGTGGCCGGGCCATCGACGCCGAGGCGGCGCTGTCGCTGGGCGCGATGGATCAGCTTGCGGAGGGGGCCGACGACGTCCTATCGCTCGCCCATGCGACGGTGCGCGATTTTATTCGCGACGGCGAGGACAGCACGCTGGGCCGCGCCTTCGCCGAACGCCGCGCCGCATCGGCGCGCTGGGAGGGTCCTGGCGCGGCGGATCTGGACGTAGCCCTTCAGGACCCGTTCGTCGGGCGCATTCTAAAACAGCTGGAATGGGCCGGCCGCGACAAGGCCGGGGCGAGGGCGCTCGACGCCATCATCACCGGCTGGCGCTCGGGCATGTCGGTGGGGCTCAAACGCGAGGCGGAAGTCTTCGCCGAAGCGATCATCGATCCTGAAGGCGGCAAGACCGGCATTCGCCTGTTCATGGACAAGCAGACCCCGCCGCTTCCCGTGCGCCGCGACGGAGTCTGGATCGACGATGAGCACGAGCCGCGCAAGAAAGCCCTGATCGAAGCTGGCGAGATGCTGGCGGTGGGTGCGCCGTTTTATCCCGGCGTGACGCCGATCCCCGACCACCAGCTCGCCTTCGGCGTGTCCCGCGATCCGGACACCGGCGCCCCGCGCTTTGGTCCGCCCGCCACCCATGAGCGCGAGCTGATCGTGCCGGTGCGCCGGCCCGATCCCAATGAGGCGCTGGTCTACATGCTGACCTCGGAGGTCAATTTCAACGACAACTGGGCGCTCACCGGGATCCCGGTTTCGCCCTTCGACTCCCACGATGAAGACGTGCAGATCACCGGCTCCGGCGGGCTGGCGCTGATCGCGGCTCTCGGCACCGAGGCCAAGGCCGAGGGCCGTTTGAAAGTGGGCGATCTGGTCAATGTCTATTCGGGCACCAGCAATCTACTGGCTCCGGCGGCGGGCGATGACCCAATGTACGCCGGCTTCGCCATTCAGGGCTATGAGACAAAGACCGGCAGCCACGCGCAGTTTTTGAACGTTCAGGCGCCGCAGCTGCACAAGCCGCCGGCCGATCTGACGCTGGAGCAGGCGGGCGCCTACACGCTCAATCTGGGCACGATCACGCGCTGCCTGTTCACCACGCTGCAGATTGCGCCGGGCAAGACGATCTTCGTCGAGGGCTCGGCCACCGGCACCGGTCTTGATGCGCTGAAAAGCAGCATCCGCACCGGGCTTGCGGCCACGGGGCTGGTCTCCAGCGCCGGGCGCGCCGCATTCATCACCGAGCAGGGCGCGGTGGGCGCGATCAACCGCACCGATCCTGAGATCGCCGACGCCTTCACGCCGGTGCCCGACGATGCGGAAGCGGCGAAGGCCTGGGAGGCCGCCGGCGAGCCGATCCTTGAGCGGTATCGCGAAATGAATGACGGGCGCCTCGCCGATTTCGTGGTCAGCCACGCCGGCGAACGCGCTTTCCCGCGCAGCTTCCAGCTCCTCGCCGAGGGCGGGGCGCTGGCCTTCTACGGCGCCTCGTCGGGCTATCATTTCAGCTTCATGGGCAAGCCCGGCGTGGCCGCGCCGGACGAGATGCTGGCCCGGGCGGGTCTGCGCGGCGGGGAATCGGTTCTGCTCTATTACGGCGCTGGATCCGACGAGCTCGCCGATCAGCGCGGGCTTGAAATGATCGAGGCGGCGCGCCTGTTCAAGGCGCGCATCGCGGTGGTGGCCTATACCGACTCCCAGCGTGAATTCCTGCAATCGCTGGGTCTTGAAGACGCGGTGGAGGGCGTGGTGAGCCTGGAGGCGCTCAAGCGCCGTGACGGCGAATTGTTTGAATGGCCGGTCACCATGCCGCGCCTGCCGGACTCCAAGACTGACACCGAAGCGTTCAAGCGCGGGGTGCGCGACTACCAGCAGAAGACCCTGAAACCCTTCGGGTCGGCGGTGGGCAAGCTCTTGCGCTCGGCGGGCAATCCGCGCGGTGCGCCGGATCTGGTGATCGAGCGCGCGGCGGTGGATACGCTGGGCGTTTCCTCCTCGCTGGTGCGGCCGTTCGGCGGGCGGGTGATCTACGCCGAGGAGATGGCCGGCAAGCGCTACACCTTCTATGCGCCGCAGGTCTGGACGCGCCAGCGGCGCATCCTGATGCCCACCGCTTCGATACTGGGCACGCATTTGTGCAACGCCCACGAGGTGACGGTGATGAACACCATGGTGGCGGCCGGGCTTCTGGACGTGACCGAGCCCACAGTGACCGCCTGGGACGGGCTGCCCGACGCCCACCAGGCAATGTGGGACAACACCCATTCGGGCGCGACCTACGTGGTCAATCACGCTTTGCCGGCCATGGGTCTGCGCACGCGGGACGAACTTCTGGAGCATTGGGCGGCGAGCGCGCCTTAGCGCTTGCCAGACGCCCCGGTTTTTTAATTCAGGGAGACGGCGATCATGACAAAGAAAAGTGACGCCGCCGCATCAAAGGCGGCGAAGACGGGGTCCGGCCGGCTTGCGGACAAGGTTGTCCTGATCACAGGCGCGGCGGGCAATCTCGGCAGCGAGATGGCGCGCCGGTTCGCCCGTGAAGGCGCCGTTCTCGTCATGACCGGACGCACCAGAGAGCGCATTGAGGCGGCCCGCGACGCCGTGATCGCCGAGACCGGCGTGCCGGCTGAAAACGTTGACGTGGTGGTGCTGGATGGCGGCGATCCCGTGTCCGTGCGCGCCGCCATGGACGAGGTGAAGTCCCGGCATGGCCGCATCGACGTGCTGGTGAACAACGCCGGCTCCGCCGGTCCCAAGCAGCCGCTGGACAATGTGCCGCTTAACAAGGCCGAGATGGAGGCCAATGGCGACGCCGAGACCGCCGGCGACGCCATGCGCAATATTCTGGCGGTGACGTGGAATGTGGCGCGCGCCTGCGCCGGGCTGATGCCGCCCGGCGCCTCGATGATCAACATCTCCACGATCTTTTCCCACACTCGCTATTACGGGCGCACCGCCTATGTGGTGCCCAAGGCCGCGCTCAACGCCCTGTCGACCCAGCTCGCTCAGGAGTTCGGCGCCCGCGGCGTAAGGGTGAACACGGTGTTTCCCGGCCCCATCGAGAGCGACCGGATCCGGACCGTCTTCGCCGCCATGGACCAGATCCAGGGTCTGAAGGACAACACCACGGCGGACTATTTCATGGGCCGCATGTCGCTGAACCGCAGCCGCGACGGCGAGCCGCCCAAGAAAGACCTGCCAACCCCGGCCGACATCGCCCAGACCTGCCTGTTCCTGGCCAGCGAAGATTCCGCCGCGCTGAACGGCGAAGAGATCGACGTCGCCCACGGCATGAGCGTGCGCAAGGAATCGCGCTCCACCTACAAGGCCCGGCCGTCCCTGCGCGCGCTCGACGGCGCGGATCTCAGCGTGCTCATCGTCGCCGGCGAAAACTGGGAGGACGCGCTGGAGACCGCGCGCATCCAGATCGGCTGCGGCGCCCGCGTGCTGCTGGGCATGGCCCGCGAGGCCGACGCCGCCCAGGCGAAAGCTCGCACCAAGGCTCAGGGCCTGGTGGACGGCCTCACCATCGTGCGGTTCAACCGCTCGGAGCCCGAAAAGATGAGCGCCGAGCTGGACGCCTTCAGCACCGAGCACGGCCCGGTGACCAGCGCCATCGTTTTACCGTTGAAGCCGGCGCAGTATTTTGCCGGCGCGCTCTTGGATGCCGACGACGCGGCGATCAACGAGCTCATGGATGTGGAGCTGCTCGGCGCGGTGTCGGTGGCGCGGACCCTGTCGCGCTACTGGAAGACGCGCGACGATCTCGATCAGCCGCCGCGCTGCGTGTTCATGACCAACGCCAGCGACGGGTCGGGCGACGTCTACAACAAGGTGCTCGCCGCCGGCATCACCCAGCTGGTGCGCATCTGGCGCGACGAGGCGCGCGTGGACGTCCAGGCGGGCCGCGCGGCGCATGCGGTGTGGGGCAATCAGATCGTCCGGTTCAATAACCGCGAGGCGGAAAACATCCGCTTCGCCGCCGGCCACGCCACGCGCATCGTTTTCAAGGAGCAGAAGATCGCCGAGATCGATCTCTATGTGCCGGAAAATATCGGCGAGGAGACCGGAGCCAGCAGCGCCATGGTGGGCTTTGCTGAAAACATCACCGGCCTGCATCTGGGCAAGGTGGCGCTGATCACCGGCGGGTCCGCCGGCATTGGCGGCCAGGTCGCGCGCCTTCTGGCGCTGGCGGGCGCCAAGGTGATGATGGTGGCGCGGCGCGAAAGCGAGCTTGACGCGGCGCGCGCTCGGATCATCGGCGAGCTGCACGATATCGGGTTTTCAGGCGTGGAGCGCCGGGTGCGGACCATGGCCAATGTGGACGTCAGCGATTTCAAATCGCTCAAGGCCGCGCTGGACGCCACGATCAAGGCGTGGGGCCGGGTGGATTATCTGATCAACAACGCCGGGGTGGCGGGTGCCGAAGACATGGTGGTCGATATGGATATCGACGCCTGGCGCTTCACGCTGGACGCCAATCTGATCTCCAACTTCTTCCTCACCCACCACGCCGCGCCGCTCATGAAGGCTCAGGGCAGCGGCTATGTGCTCAATGTCTCGTCCTACTTTGGCGGCGAGAAGTTGCGCGCCGTCGCTTATCCCAACCGCGCCGATTACGCGGTCTCCAAGGCCGGCCAGCGCGCCATGGTGGAGAGCTTCTCCGAGTTTCTCGGGCCGCACATCCAGTTCAACGCCATTGCGCCGGGGCCGGTGGACGGCGACCGCCTGTCGGGAACCGGCGGCAAGCCGGGTCTGTTCAAGCGCCGCGCGCGCCTGATCCAGGAAAACAAGCGCCTGAACTCGGTCTACGCCGAAGTCATCAAGTCGGTGCGCGAGGGCGCTGATCTGGTCACCGTGCTGAACCGGCTCGCCCACAACACCGCCGGCGTCCTGTCCCATGACATGCAGGCGCCCGAAGGTCTGCGCAGGCTCGCCCTGCAGTTCGCCCGTCAGGGCGACGGGGTGTGCACCTGGGACCAGTATCTTCTGACCCCCGCGCTGGCCGGGCGGCTTCTGTCGCGTCTGAACACCGGCGGTTATCTGCTCGACGCGCCGAAATGGCGCGACATCGCCAAGGCCGGCGATGACTGGCTGCAGATCGCTCCGCCCGAGGACGCGCCCTTCCTTCCGGAAGAGCTGATCGAGAAGAACGCCGTGCAGATCGGCAAGGGCGTCAGCTCGCAGCTGCATCTGGGCGCCATGCCCACCGAGGCCGACGTGGCTCAGGCCACCGTCTTCTATCTCGCCGATCGCGCGGTGAGCGGCCAGACCTTCATGCCGTCCGGCGGCCTCAACGTGGAGCGCTCCACCGTGGAGCGTGAAATGTTCGGCGGGCCGCGCCTTGAGCGCCTTGAGCAGCTGCGCGGCAAGACCGTCTGGTTCGCCGGCGACCATCTGGCCGACTACATCGCTGCCGCGGCCCAGCGCTATATCGACGAGTGCGGCGTCGCCGCCGTGATCGTGCTCGCCAGCACCAAGGCGGGCGGCAAGGCCGTCCAGGACATGATGACCGGCGACGCGGCCAAGGCGGTGCATGTGCTGGTGGCGGGCGATGATGTGGAAGGCGCCATGGACAAGGCGCTCGCTAAATGGGGCCGGCCCACCACTGTCGTCTCGCTGCCCGGCGCGGCTCTGCCCAACACGCTGTTCGAGGACGATAACCCGCTCAGCCCCGAAGCCTTCGCGCAGATGATCGACGAAAATCTCACCCGGCATTTCCGCGTCTCGCGCAAAGCCTCGCTCTATGACAGCTGCCAGCTCATTCTGGTGTCTCCCGACGTGCCGCTCGGCGACACCAAGCCGGCGCACGCCATTGCTAACTTCATCAAGACCACGTTGCACGCCTTCACCGCGACGCTGGCGGTGGAGAACGAGCGCCTGGTGCACAACGTGCCCACCAATCAGATCAACCTGACCCGGCGGGTGCGCTCAGAAGAACCGTGCAATGAAGACGAGCACCAGGAGGAGCTGAGGCGCTTCACCACGGCGGTTCTGCTGCTGGGCGCGCCACTGCCGGATTCCGACGATTCTCGCTATCGCGCCCGGATCTATCGCGGCACGTCCATGACGGTGTAGCCGCGGGCCTTTCGCCCCGCCAGCACTGCCGGGTGGCTCCGCTCAGGCTGCGTCGGAAATTGTCTCGCTTTGCGTCCAGGCGAGGCCCGGGCGATAGCGCGACGCGACCCGGCCCTGCTCCAGCGTGAACAGGTGCAGCCAGCCATTGTCGAACAGGGCGCGCACGCTCGGATGGCGCTCCAGGATCTCGGCGATGGCGCTTTGTGGCGCCTCCACATAGACCGACAGGCGCAGCGCCTCGTGGGCGGGCGCTTCACCGTCATGGACCGCCTGCCAGGGCAGGCCGGGACGTAGCCGCCCGCCATTACCTTCCACCACACCGATCCCGCCAACCACGTTGTGGATCAGCTTGTTGCCGCCGCCGAACACGTCCGGCGCCACGGTGGAGCCGTAGTATTGCAGGCTGATCCAGCTGGCGACCACGACCGGCGCGGTGAGGATCAGCTCCAGCGTCGAGAAGTTCTTGTCGGCGCGCCAGTCATAGCTGTGCAGGAAGGCCCGCCCGCCAAGATCGGCGCCCGCCGTGGCCGCGCGCGGCGCGGCGATGAAGGCGGCGCAGCCCGCCAGACCCCATTCGGGACGCACCTCGGCCCAGTTATAGGCCCGCGCCGCCACGGTCTCCTCGCGTGCGCCGGAAAGGCGCAGCGCCCGTTCGCCGCGGGCCAGACGTCCGGCGCCGGCGAGCCAGCTTTTCGCCTGCGCCAGATCCTCGCCATGACCGGCGGCGTCGTCATCCTGGTAGAGCTTGACCTCGTCGCGCGTGGTGTCGTGCAGACCCGCCACGAACAGCGTGTCGGCGGGCAGCTCCAGCCCATGGGCGGGCAGGCCGGCGCGCGTCTCGGGATCGTTCAGCAACTGAGCCAGAAGGCGGGCGGAGACTTCGCCGCTGTATCCGCCGCAGGCGCCGCAATGATAGGCGCTCTCATGGGGGTTGTTGGTGACCGTCGCGCCATGGCCCACGAGCAGCACAACGCGGGCGAATCCGTCGGTCATGCCCATGGCGTTGAGCACGGCGGCGGCGGTCCCGGCCTTGTCCTCGGCGGACAGGCCGCCCAGCACGTGCGGCGCCGGGCCGGATCCCGACGCGCCATGCTTCAGGCCAAGTGCGTCGGTGACGAGCTTGGCCCCATAAAGAAGACCCGCGGCCTCGATGAAGGCGAAGGACGAGACGGCGGCCTGGCGGAACCGGCCCCAGGCGCGTGCGGCGCGGGCGCGGATTCTTGTCTTGCGCTCATCGGCCTCGCTGGTGTGGCTGGTGGACTCCATGGCCGGGTTCAACAGCACCGGCAGATGCGCCTCCACCACGTCCGAGCCGTGGGCGGTGTGGGCCAGGGGCAGACCGAAAAATCCGGCGAAGCCGATCGTTTCGATATCGGTGCTCTGGGATTCCAGCGCGCGGCGATAGACCTCGGAACGCACGTCGATGCAGAACGCCGCCTGGAGGTTCGGGCGCGGCGCGGCCGCCTCGCCATTGCTTGCAGGGGCGCCGGTGAGCGAGTCGGAGATGGTGCGCTGATGGGCGCGCTCCGCGGCGTCCTGCAGGATCGCGTCGGCGATCTGGTCCGGGCTCGCCGTCACCGGCTCGCCATGGGCCGCGATCGTCTCGCGCCAGCGGTCAGCGATGGCGGGCGTGGCGGCCAGCAGCGCCTCCTCCCAGACGAGGCGGATCGCGAGAAGGCCGCCCAGGGCTTCGTCGGTCCCGCCGGCGAGCTCGGCGCGCCAGAGCCTCCAGCGGGCATGCTGAGCCCAGCCGCTGACCTCCATCAGAAGGCGGTGGAAGACCGTCTCCGCCGCAGCGTCGGTGACGCCCAGCGTCTCCACCGCCCGCACGATGGCGCGGGCGGCGGTGTCCGGCGCGGCGGCCACATGGGCGCAAAACCCGTCAAGGCCGGCGATCTCCGGCGTCAGGTCATGGGTGGCCCAGGCCTGCCAGGCGGCATAGGCCGACTGTCCCGGCGCCGGCGTCCACAGCGCCTGGCCCTCGTCGAAATAGCCCGACGCCCACAGCCCGAAGGTGTTTTCAAAAACGGACGGCCAGTCGACTCCGGTCGTCTTGGCGGCCAGATCGGCGACGCTGGGCAGGGCCTTCGTCGAAGCGCCTTCAGCCTGCGCGGCGGCTTTCAGGGCGGCGAGATCGCGCGGTTTGCGCACGTCGGCCTCGGCGTCCAACGCGCCTTGAAGATCGGCGTCGAGGATCCGGCCGGCCTTGATCTGTGCGGCGTAGAACTTGCGCGGCCGCGTTACGGCGACGCCGCCGACCCGCGACAGCCGCGCGGCGGTGGCGGCCAGGTCCTCGCCGGTCTGACCCAGGAAGGGATTGACCGCCACCGTGGCTTCCAGCGGGAAGGCGGGCGGGATGGCGCGGGCGGCGCTCTCGGCGGCGGCCAGCAGGGCCGGGACGCGGCTTTGAGCGATCGGAGCAGTGGTGTCGAACATGATGATCTCCAGGGCTCTAGCGGGATTTCGCGGTGCGGAACCCGCCGATCAGGCGGTCCAGAAGCGCATTGAGATAAAGGCCGTTGGCCAGGTGAACGCGAAAGCCCGCCGTGGACGGATGGTGAGCCCAAAGCGGGAACAGCGCTTGGGCGAAGGCGACCAGCCCGAACGTCATCACCGCCAGAACGATCAACGCCCATTCCAGCGGTCCCGCTTCCGGCGTGGCCGGGAGGTAGGGTCCCCAGAGCTTCCCGGCGGCGAGCTGGAAGCTGAAGTAAGCGGCGGCGGCGAGCAAAGAGGCGAGGGCGGTGCGCCGGGTAAGCGGCTTGGGCGCGGCGTCGGCCAGGCCCTGGGCGATCAAATAGGCGACCCCGAAAATCAGCATGGCGCCCAGCGCCAGCGCCTGGGCGCTCTTGGGCCCGGCGATCCAGCTGAACAGACTCGCCACCCCGGCGTAAAGCACAAGGGCGAGCGCGAAGGAGCGCAGCACCGCGCCAAGGCTCGGCGCGGCGACCGGGCCGGGACGGCGCAGCGCGGCCACGGCGCGCACCGCCCCGCCGGAGCCTAGGAAGGCGTGCGCCTTGTAGAGCGAGTGCGCCACGATGTGCAGCAGAGCCAGCGCCCAAAGGCCAAGCCCGCATTGCAGTAGCAGGAAGCCCATCTGGGCGATGGTGGACCAGGCCAGAGCGGTCTTCACCGCGCTTTGGGTGAGCATGACGACGGCGCCGAAGAGGGCGGTCAGCCCGCCGATCATCACCAGGGCCGCCATGGCGCCGGGGCTCGACTGGACGATCTCGGCGCTGCGGATCATCAGGAAGCCGCCGGCGTTGATGATGCCGGCATGCAGCAGCGCGGACACCGGCGTGGGCGCTTCCATCACCTCGGTGATCCAGCCGTGCAGCGGGAAGGCCGCGGTCTTCATGGTGGCGGCCAGCACCAGCAGCGCCGCCGCCAGATGCACCGGCCAGCCTGCGCCCTGGGAGGCGCCTTCGGACGCGGCGGTGGTGATCGCAGCCAGATCCGCCGTGCCAAAGGTGAGGTAGAGAAGCACCGAGCCGGCCAGAAGCGACAAATCCCCGCCATGCCAGACCAGGCTGAACTTGGTGGCCGCGCGGCGCGCCTCGGCGCGCTCGGGATAGAACAAGAGCAGCTGGCGAAGGCCCGCGCCGACCGCCACGAAGGCCAGCACCATGGCCAGAAGGCTTCCCGCCTGAACCAGGAACAGCACCGCCGCCAGCGTTGCGAGCATCAGGGCGTGGAACGCGCCCTCGCGCGCCTCGCCGGCCAGATAGGTGCGTGAATAGCGCAGCACGATCCAGCCGATGAAGGCGACCAGCAGCGTCATTGTCGCGCTCAGCGCGTCCAGCCGCACGGTGAGGAGGATCGGACCGGAGAAGATTCCCGTCGAGGCCGGCCCGCCGAACACCAGCTGGATCAGCCCCGCTGCGGCGATGGCCACAGAGATCAGCGCCGCGCCTTCAGCAAGCGGGCCGAGCCCGGCCGGACGCCGGCCCGGGCGCAGCGCGGCGAGCCCGGCGGCCGCCAGCAGCACCAGGGGCGCCCAGAGGGTCAGGGGCAGAATGTCAGACATGGCGAACTCCAAAATCAACAAGATAACCAGCGGCGGGATAGCGCAGCCCCAATGCTTATAAAAATTCATATAATCGGATCAAACGTTCTATTTTATAGAAGTATGAAGACGTGCGGACCGTCGCCATCAAATCGCCAGCTTGCGTGGCCAGAACTTGCAGCTCGTGGATGACCGCTATGGAGCTCAGAGCCGCGCCATGATGATGATCCGTTTTCTTGCGCCCGCCGCGAGCCTGCTGCTGGGGCTTTCGCTCGCCGCCGGCGACGCCCGCGCACAAGGCCCGCTGGAGATCGACGCGGAGTATTCAGCCTCGGTGTGGGCGATCCCGGTCGGCCGGGTGGCGCTCAGCGCCGAGCTGGGACAGGAGTCCTATACAGCGCGCGCCGTGTCCCAGGCGGCCGGTCTGGGGGCCCTGTTCAGCGATGTGCGCATCGAGTCCGCGGTCGAAGGCGCAATCGCGGCGGGCCGCGCCAGACCTCAGACCTACGCTCATGACGAGTTCACCGGCGCCAAGCATCGCCGCATCGATATGAGCTTTGACGGCCGGGTGGCGCGCTCGGTGGCCGCGCCGGACTTCTCCAGCTGGGGCGAGCCGCCCGCCAGTGAGGCCGATCGGTCCGGCGCCATCGACCCAATGACCGCGGTGCTGATGCTGGCCGAGGCGATGACCGGGGATGCGCCCTGTTCGGGGGTGCTGCCGGTTTTCGACGGGCGGCTGCGCTATGATCTCGATCTGCGCGCCCGGGGCCGCGAGACCGTGCGCACCCGCGCCTGGCGCGGCGAAGCGCTGGTTTGCGACGCCTATTATCGCCCGATCTCGGGCTATACTGACGAGCAGCGCCCGGAGCCGGGCGAGCTGCGCCATCCGCTGACTTTCTGGCTGGCGCCGCTGGCGGACGGACGAAACCTGCCGGTGCGCATCCACACGCGGGCCGGTTTCGGCGTCACGATTGAGCTTAAAGCCCTTGAGCTTCGGGGGTCAGGCGCCCGATAGCCGGTCCGAAAAAGGACAGCGCGGCCGCAAGATGGCCGGCTTCGGTCCGCTGAATTTTGAACAAATATGGTAAAGCCGCGTTAACCCTTTTCAACCGGTGATGAGGGGGTCTCATGGCTTCGGCCGTTTTGTCTTTTCTGCGACGTGCGCGGGCGCGTTCAGTGCGCGTCTCTGCGGGGCTGGCCGTGATGACGCTCGTCATTGCGCCGGCCGGCTGTGATCTGCTGCAGACACGTGGCGAAGCCGTGTATGAGGCCTGCCTCAATGATGTGCGGGGCTCGAACACCTCGCCAGCGTGCGAATGTTATGTGGATGAGGTCTACAAGCAGCTCTCCCATGAGGACTGGAACCAGTACCACACCATGGCCGGTCGCGGGCTTTACGCCGACGCGGACCAGCTGCGCGCCACCTTTCCCAATGGACGCACGAGCGTGTTCGAGCGCGCCGCGCGCCGCTGCGGCCTCGATCTGTTCCCCGCCGCGACTATTGGCGGCACGCCGCCCCTGAGCGGGTTCGGCGACGGTCCGGCCGGAACGGGCCGCGCGGAGCCGTCTGGATATGGTCAGCCGGGCTATGGCGCGCCCGGTTACGACCGCGGCGGCTGGGATCGCGGCTATGACCAGCCCGGCTGGGGGCGCGATCGTGCGCGCGGCGGCGACGCCTTTCCCGCCGAACCCTGGGCCTATACCCGCCGCGAGGGCGAGGAGTTTCCCGTCTGTATCCGCAGGCTGACCGGGCGCGAAGGCTGCATGACCCGCGAGCAGGCGGCCCGGCTTTACAATGACGGCGCGCGCTACTGGCTTTTACGCGGCGACGCGGAGCTCGCCACCGTGGATCTTCAGCGCGGGACCGACTGGGTCGATACGCGCAGGACCGAGTCAGACGACCCGTTGTTCAGCGGCCGGGAGCGGTTTTCGGGCACGCAATACTCTGATTACGCGGCGAACTCGGTGCGCCGGGCCATGGAGTACTGGAATCTCTCCATCGACTGGGGCCGGCCCTTCGGCGCGCAATCGGCGCTGATGGCCCAGCGCCGGCTGCAGGCTCATATGGTGCAGTGCGAATCCTCGCTGGACGGTGAAAGCCTGCAGCGCATCTCGCGCCGGGCGCCGGGCGCAGTGGGCGACGTGATCAGCCTGAAGCTGCGCCAGGCCGCGCTGGCTGCGCTGGGGTATTATTCCGGTGACGTGGACGGGCGTTACGGCCCGGTCACCCGCGACGCGGCGCGCGGTTTCCAGCGCGAGCTCGGTTATGACGAAACCGGCTCGCTGAGCCCGCGCCAGACCACCCTTCTGATCTGCCACGCGGCCCAAACTGCGCGCGATCCTCACCTGCAGAACGCGCTGGGGATCATGTATGCGACAGGGCTGGGCGTGGCGCGCAATCCCGATCTGGCGCTGGAATGGTTTGAAACCGCGGCGCGGCGCGACGACGCCGACGCCTATTTCAATCTCGCCCTGGTCTACGGCACCGGCGCGGTGCTCGGCAGCTATCGCCTGTGCGGCATTGTGGAGAATCCCGAGCGCGCCGACGCTTATTTGCGCGATGCTGCGTCCCTGGGCCATCCGGTGGCCCAGCGATGGCGTCGCCATCCCGAGTTTCGCCGTCACTCCAGCGCCGAGGCGCGCTGGCTCGCCATCTCCAATCGGCTCTCCGAAGCTGCAGCGGAAGGCGATGGAGATTTCTATCTCGAATGGCGCAGCGATATCGATGTCGACCGGTTTGGAACCGCCGATCTCGCCTGCCTTGAACCCGAGCGCGGATCCCCGCGCGAATCCTACTAGGCCCGCCTGAAGCGGAGGAAATCATGAAACGCGCCGGTTTATTCGTCACCGCCCTTGTTCTGGCGGGCTGCGCGCAGCCTTACAGCGCTCACAACGACCCGTATTACGATCCGGGCTATTACGCGCCGCCCCCGGCCCGGGCCGCGGAGGGCGCTGAAACCGCACAGGCGGTGTGCTCGATCGATTCCCTGACCACCGCGCGCAACGAGATGCGCACCGAGGTGGAGAACGCCGGGGGCGGCTACGGCTATGGCCGCGATTATGGCGGGCGCGAGCAAACCCGCATCCAGAGCCGCGAGACAGTCACCGAGCGTCCCTGGGGGCCGCAGACTGAAACGGTGGAGTTGCTCAACACCTTCGCCGGCGATCTTGATGCGGCCTACCGCTTCGCCACCTCGTCGTGCCAGTCCTATCAGATGTGCATGCAGAACCAGGGCTATACCGAGGCCGCCTGCATGAACTCGGCCGATCAGTGGCGCGACGCGCGGCGCGACTTCACCAGCCTGTCAGGCCGGCTTGCGGAGATCCGCCTGGAGATCACGCGCACCTGCGACGGCTGCAGCTCGCCTTATGGCGGCTATGACGGCTATGGGCGGTATGACAACCATCCCCGTCCGCGGGTCCGGCCCGCCTATCCGCGCCGCCATTATGACGAGGACTGCGAGGGCGTGCTCGGCGACGTGTTCACCACCAGCGCCTGTGACACTCGCGACCGCCGCTATCGTGACCGCCGCCATCGCTACTGATCGGCGCGCCAGGACGCGGGCTCACAGCAAGACCGCCGCCGCGCCGCGGCGGTCTTTTGCGTTGGATTTCTGGAAGGTTCGTCGTTCAACGAGATGGTGGGCGCGACAAGATTCGAACTTGTGACCCCTACGATGTCAACGTAGTGCTCTAACCAACTGAGCTACGCGCCCCTGCCGGGGTCCATCTTGAAGGCGGCCGCGGCGATGCGCGGCGACGCGCGGTATTAGGGCGGGAGAGCGCCGTCTGTCAATCGGTCCGGCTGTGGGATGTCACGCAGGTCGGCGGGACCGGCGATCGCCCTGAAACGCCCGGCCCGCCCGGCCCCTGGCCCGGCAGACACTCCGGGCGGCGCCGGCGCTGGTTGATGGTGCGCCCGACCGGAGTCCAGAACCCGACATTCAGCACCAGATGACCGCCGCCATGGGCGTTCGCGGCCACCCAGCCGCCTCTGAGCTGGCGCACCGCGCCCAACGGTGGCGCGCGCTGCGCCGGGCGCGATGGAGTGCGCACAGGCGTGGCTGACGCTGGCGTTGGTGAACACCAAGCGGGCCCGCGCCGACTCGCCTACGCCGCCCCCATTGAGCGTATCTCGCGCTCTTCGAAGGCTCTGTGGCGGGGGCGGTGCGAAGCGCACTCCCGCGGCGCAGGTTTTCCTAAGCCGGCGCCTTGTGAAACCGCTCCGCCGGCGCGGCTCGCGCACCGTAAAGATTCTGCGTTACTCCAGCTCAGTGCTTTGAGACATTTGTGCAACATGCCGCTTTCAATGGCGGTTCCTGGCGCCATGAAGCCGCCTCAAACCCTTTACGTGAGCGTCATGATCTAGCCATAGTCCGCGCCAAGTGCGGTTTACGTGCTGCAACCGGCATACCAAAAAAGCCGGTGCAAAACGATCCAACAAAGGGGAACGATCGTGAAAAAGTTTGGTAAAGGGTCGCTGCTGCGGTCCACGGTTCTCGCCGGTTTCGCGGCCACCGCCTTCGCGGCCACGCCAGCGTTGGCTCAGGAAGCCGACGAAGACGAGCAGGAAGAAGAGCAGGCCTCGCAAGGCGGTGACCGTATCGTGGTCACCGGTTCGCGTCTGCGCCGCAACGAATTCACCTCGGCTTCGCCGATCCAGGTGGTGAATGCTGAAGTCGCAACGCTTGAAGGTTTGGTGGACACCGCCGAACTGATCCAGACGACCTCGGTCGCCGCCGGCTCGTTCCAGCTGAACAACCAGTTCGGCGGCTTCGTCGTCGAAGGCGGTACGGGCATCAACTCGATCTCTCTGCGCGGCCTCGGCGCCCAGCGTTCGCTGGTGCTGCTCAATGGCCGCCGCCCCGGCCCGGCCGGTACGCGCGGCCAGGTCGGCTCGTTCGACCTGAACGTGATCCCGACCGTGATCGTGCAGCGTGTTGAAATCCTTAAGGACGGTGCGGGCTCGGTTTACGGCTCTGACGCGGTCGCCGGCGTGGTGAACGTCATCACCCTGACCTCGGTCGACGAACCGATCATCTCTGTCCAGGTCAACGCGCCGTTCGAAGGTGGTGGTGAAACGGCCGAGATTTCGGGCGCTTACGGTTTCAATTTCGATCGCGGCAATATTGTCCTCGCGGCCGAGTATGAGGTGCGTGAAGACCTGTCGGTCGGCGATCGCGATTATCTGTCCTGCTCGCGTGACCTGTTCACGGATCGCCAGGGCAACAATATCGATCGCGAAGACCGGTCGGTCCTCGCCGGCACCGATCTGGCCGGGTGCAACAATCTGTACCACAACACGATCATCGACTTCTTCGGCATTCGCTACGTCCCGTCGCCCGACGGCGTTACGAGCGGTCCGTTCCCGGGCTTCCGTCCGCGGGCGAACGGCAATTACGGCCCGGGCGGCACGGGTCAGGCGTTTTATGAAGACGTGCTGAACTTCGCCGGCTACGGCTCTGCGGACGCCATCAACCGCACGGAGCGTGCGAGCTTCTACGCCCAGTCAAACTTCACGATCTTCAACGGCATCGACTGGAACACCGAGATTCTGGTCAACAATCGTGTGACCGAATCCGAGGGCTGGCGTCAGTTCTTCCCGGTGGTGTTCTCGCCGTCCCCGTCGGGTCTGGCGCAACCGGTCATGCCGTATCCGTCCAACGGCCGGAGCGAAGTCGACTACTACTCGCTGGCCTCTGGTCTGGAAGGCGGATTCTCGCCGAATCTGGGCATGTTCGCCGACTGGTCCTGGTCGCTTGATGCGGTTTACTCGCGGTCCGAGGGCACCTATGGCGGCAACGCCATCATCGCCTCGCGTTCGGGCGATGTCCGTTTCGATACGGACCCCACCGACGATCTCAACTATTTTGATCCCGGATTCCTGAACGGCGACAAGATGGACGAGCTGGTCGCCGCCATCGGCGCCCAGATCGAAGGCGTCACGATCTACGATCAGACGACGGTGACCGGCTTCGTGACCGGTGAATTGTTCGATCTGCCGGCCGGCCCGGTGGGCCTCGTGCTCGGTGGCGAATACCGCACCTTCTCGATCGAGGATACGCCGGACCAGGCGTCGCGTAACGGCGACCTCTGGGGTTCGAGCTCTGCGCTCGTGACCGAAGGCGACGACAGCGTGACCGAGTTCTTCGGCGAGCTTGAAGTGCCGATTCTGGCCGGCCAGCCCTTCTTTGAAGAGCTGACGCTCAGCGCCTCCGGCCGGGTCTTTGAATACGACACCGCCGGCAGCGGCGAAGTCTACAAGCTGGGCCTGAACTGGCAGGTGAACCCGATCCTGCGCTTCCGGGCCACCCAGGGCACCTCGTTCCGCGCGCCTGCGCTGTACGAACTGTTCCTCGGCAATCAGACGGCGTTCGTCGGCCAAAGTGCGATCGACCCGTGCATCGACTGGGGCCAGAGCCTGAACGATAACATCCGCACGAACTGCGCCTCGCTCGGCATTCCGGCCACCTTCACCGGCGGAGCGAGCTCGGCCACCGTCGTCACCGGCGGCGGCGCCGGGGTGCTGGAGCCTGAAACGTCCGATGCGCTGTCCTTTGGCGTCATCCTCACGCCGACCGATCTGAACCTCTCCATCGCCCTCGATTACTTCTCGATCGAGGTGAACGATCAGATCGGCCAGCTGGGCGGAAACGCGATCCTGTTCAGCTGCTATAACGGCGACAACTTCCCGAACGTGTTCTGTAACTTGTTCGACCGTAATCCCGACACCGGCGGTAATGACCGGTTCGCGATCACCGAGGTCCGCGACTCCTATCTGAATATCGACTCCCAGATCACCGAAGGTCTCGACATCTCGCTGCGTTATGACCACGAGTTCGATTTCGGCTCTCTGACCTTCGAGGGCCAGGGCACCTGGACCTTCGAGGACGTGGTGAACATCTTTGATCCGTCCCTTGAGACCGGTTTCGACGTGACCGATTTCAACGGCACGATCGGCGATCCTGACTTTGTCGCCAATGCGCGTCTCGCCTTCGAGCGCGGCGACTGGACGGCTTCGTGGTTCACCGACTTTGTGAGCCGTGTGTCGGAGGCGGCCTTCGTCGCTTCGGAGACCACCTATTTTGGTTTCCCGGACGCCCAGCGTGACATTGACGCCGAGCCGGTCTTCTACCACGACGCCTCGCTGCGTTACCGTCAGCCGACCTGGTCGGTCCTGGTGGGCGTGCAGAACATCTTCGACGAAACTCCGCCCACCGTTTCCACCGGTACGGCGACTCGTCGCGGCAACACCCCGGCGTTCGGCACGCAGTATGATCTGCGCGGCCGCACCGGCTTCCTGCGGGTCACCAAGACCTTCTAGGATACGGGGCTCTTGCTTGAGACCTGAGAGGGGGCGGCGCAGTGCGCCGCCCCCTTTTTCTTCGTAATTCGTGGCGGCGAAATCCATGCCCGCGCCGTGCGATGCGCTTGCCGGACAGGCCTGGCGACTATAGCCTACGCTAGAGAGACGTCGAGAATTCGGCCATTTTCAATCAAGGGGAACGACCTAACCATGATGAAGTTTGCAGCTATCGCCGGGGTGCTCGGAGCCATCGCGACTGCGCCTGCAATGGCCGAAGTGAGCGCCGAGCCGATCCCGATTGATCAGTTCTCCCGCGTTCCGAACATTCAGTCAGTGTCATTGAGCCCGGATGGAAATACCCTGGCCGCGATCATCGCAACGCCCGGGTCGGACAATCAGGAAACCGCTCTGGCGACCTGGAACCTCGCCAACCCGTCGGCGCCGCCGCAGGTTACGCCCAGCGGCGACCGCATGAAATTCATTGCGACGAGCGCCCTTGGCGCCGACGCCGTGTGGGTTGTCGGCCGTCAGGAATGGACGGGCCGGCTGGCCGGATGCGGCGAAGGCCAGGTCACCGGCTCCACCGAAACGTTCGTCACGAAGCAATACATGACGGACGCCGAGCACAGTGATTTTAACGAGGCGTTCGCGGGGCGCAGGGCGTCGCTCGGCATCAGCGAGGCGACCCAGCGTTGCTACGAGATTGCGGGTACCGCTTCGGTTGTGAATCAGCTGCCCCTGGACCCTGACCACGTGCTGATTCAGCAGGTTAACCAGAACACCTTGCAGGCGAACTACTTCAAGTACAACCTGCGCACGGGCGCTCAGGAGTTGATGGCGCGTGAAGGTGGATCCTCCTCGCCCAGCCTTTTCAGCTCCCGGACCGGTGAATTGCTGGTTCGTGTCGAGCTTGCGCCGGTGGACGGTGACTTTGAAGCGCGGGTTCTGATCAAGAACGAACAGACCGGCGCTTTTGACGCGCATCCCGCGCTGACCACGCTGCTGAGCGAGCGTGAGACGATGTCTTTCCAAGGGTTCACCGAGGACAACCAATACGCCTACATCGTCACAGATCGGTTCTCGGACAAGGATTCCGTGCATCTCTATGATTTGCAGGCGGGCGCCTTTGATCCCGAGCCGCTGCTGGCGCACCCCGACTTCGATGTCAGCGGTATCATTCTCGGTAATCAGGAAAGCAATTTCGGCCAGTTGATGGGGTTCAGCTATCTCGCCATGACGCCGCAGGTTTACTGGATCGACGAGACCATGGCGTCCATTCAGGCCGGGCTCGAGCAGGCATACCCGAACCGCGACGTGTCCATCATGGATTATACCGACGAGTATGACGTGGTGCTGTTCAGCACTGAAGGCCCGGCGAATCCGCCCACCTACTACATCCTGCGCAATCAGTCGCAGGTGCAGCAGCTGGGCGCGGCTATGCCCTGGATCGACTCCGCGAATATCGGTGAACAGCGCTGGGTCTACTATACCGCCCGCGACGGCATGGAGATCCCGGCCATTCTGGATCTTCCGGCGGGCTGGGAGCAGGGCGACCCGCCTCTGCCGACCATCATCCATCCCCATGGCGGCCCTTGGGCGCGCGATTATGGCGGCTGGGACGTCTCCGGCTGGGTGCCGTTCTTCACCTCGCGCGGCTACGCCGTGCTCCGCCCGCAATATCGCGGATCCACCGGCGTCGGCCGAGAGCTCTGGCTCGCTGGCGACAATGAGTGGGGGCAGGCGATGCAGGACGACAAGGATGACGGGGCGGCCTGGCTCGTGGAGCAGGGCATCGCTGATCCTGGCCGTCTGGCCATGATGGGCTATTCCTACGGCGGCTTCGCAGCCATGGCTGCGGTCGTGCGTGAAAACAGCCCCTATCAGTGCGCCATCGCCGGCGCCGGGGTCAGCAATCTTGGCCGGATCGCGAATAACTGGAGCGAAAGCTTCATTCAGCGGATCCAGCAGGGTCGCACCCTGGGCGGAATGGACCCCAGCCGTAACACCGACCAGGCGAATATCCCGGTCCTGGTGTTCCACGGCGACCGCGACGTTCGCGTTCCGCTGTTCCACGGCGTGGACTTCTACAATGCGGTTCGCGGCGAAGTTCCAGCCAAGCTGGTGGTGATCGAGGACATGCCTCACTCCCTGCCCTGGTATCCGCGCCACTTCGAGGAAATGCTCTCGGAGATGGAGAGCTACCTCGCCAATGATTGCGGACCCGGCGGTCTCTAACCGGTTCTGGAAAGACGGATTACGCAAAGGCCCGCGCCTCGGCGCGGGCCTTTTTCGTTTTCTCGGGGCGAACCGGCGCCCGCGTTGCGGGTCGCCGCCGTTGGTTCGTCGTCCTGATGAGGTCCTTCGGTGGCTTAAGCCGCCGCCATCACGCGTGCGACTTCATCCACCAGGTCGCGGAGATGGAAGGGCTTGGACAGGACCTTGGCTTGCTTGGGCGCGCCTGAACCGGCGTTCAGGGCCACCGCGGCGAAGCCGGTGATAAACATGATCTTCAGCATCGGATCGACTTCCGCTGCGCGGCGCGCCAGCTCGATCCCGTCGACGCCGGGCATCACGATGTCGGTGAGAAGCAGCTCGAACTGTCCCGGCGTTTCGCCGAGCACGTCGAGACCGTCTTCGCCGTCGGCCACGCGCACCACCTCGTGACCGGCGCGTTCCAGCGCCTTGCCGAGAAAGTCGCGCATGGAATCGTCGTCTTCGGCCAAAAGAATACGGGCCATGGGTCACCCCCTTTTATCTATCCACCAGATGACACGATAACCCATGAGGGTAAAAACGTGCTGAACGCCGAGAAGCGGGCCGCAAATGGTTTTCACCGGGGCGCCGGACCGATAAGCTGACGCTTCAGCGCGTTTTATGGAAGCCCGCTCCCGCCAGCAGTCAGAGGCCATGATCAGCGCCGAGCCCCACACCCCGTCAGCCTCCGGCCCCGTGGCGCTCCATGCGCCCGAGGTAAGGCGGTGCCCGCTGGTCTTCGCGTCGCCCCATTCGGGCCGCGAGTACAGCGATGATCTGATGGCGTGGACGCATCTCGACCGCGGCGTGCTGCGCCGCTCCGAAGACGCCTATGTGGACCGGCTGGTCGCCGACGCGCCGCGATACGGCGCGCCGCTGGTGGAGGCGCGCTTCCCGCGGGTGTTCCTGGACCCCAATCGCGCGCCGGACGATCTCGACGCCGCCATGTTCGACCCTCCCGGCCCGCGCGCTGCGGGTCCGGTTAGCGCGCGTGCGGCCGCCGGGCTGGGCGTGATCCCACGCCTGGCCGCGGACGGGCGCGATCTGTATCAGCGCCGCCTGCCCATGGCGGAAGCGCACCGGCGCCTTGAGGTGTTTTACACCCCGTATCACAATGCCGTGAGGCGCGAGATGGAGGCGGCGCGCGCTTGCTTCGGGGAATCGGTCCTGATCGATTGCCATTCCATGCCTTCGGCCAGTGCGCGCGGCGCCGACATCGTGCTCGGCGATCGTTACGGCGCCTCGTGTTCGCGCGCGGTGATTGCGCGCGCCGAGGCGGCGTTTCGGGCCCAGGGTTTTGCAGTGGTGCGCAACCGGCCCTATGCGGGCGCCTACACGACCGAACATTACGGCCGGCCCGGCGCCGGGATGCAGGCTTTACAGGTTGAGATAAATCGCGGATTGTATTTGAATGAACTTAACGTGGAAGTGAGTGGCGGATTCGCTGCGATGAAGCGCGCCATGGACGCTTGGATCGGCGAAATGACCGAGCAGGCCGGAGATCACCGCTCGGCGGCCGAGTAAGCCGGACAGCCGCTTCGCTTGGCTTGATCATGCGATCAGCGACACAATCTCTGGCGTGTTTTCCTCTACAGCGAATACCGCTATGAAATGCTTCGCAAAAGCATAATATGAATTTGTCCGGACGATTCTCCCGTCCGGCGTTTCGCAGGGTTAGGACCTCACGCATGACGAACGAAATCGATCATCACGTGGGAAAGCGTATCCGCCGCCGCCGCCGACTCCTGGGCCTGACCCAGCAGCAACTGGCTGAGGCGGTGGGCATTCGCTTTCAGCAAATTCAGAAATACGAGAGCGGCGCCAACCGCGTCAGCGCCAGCCGGCTGTTCGAGATCGGCGAAGCGCTCGACGTTCCGGTGCAGTATTTTTACGAGGGTCTGCAGGGCATGGGTGCGTCCGCAGTACCCGACGGCGAGCATATCGCGCCCGATATTCTATCGCAGAAAGAAACGCTCGATCTCATTCGCGCATACTACAAATTGAACGAACGTCCCCGCCGGCGCCTTCTGGAGCTGGCCCGGGCGCTCGATCCCGAGCCGCGTGACGACACGGCGGCGTGAGCCGTCCAGCCGGGCACGACGATGATCTGGCGCTGGCGGTCTCCCTGGCGGAGGCCGCCAGACCGATTGCGCTTGCGCATTTTCGGACCGACATAACGGCGCTCGGCAAGCCCGGGCTGGAATTTGATCCGGTGACCGAGGCTGATCGAGGTGTCGAGGCGGCGCTGCGCGCGCGTCTGGCCGAAGCCCGCCCGCTGGACGGCGTCCTCGGCGAGGAAGACGCGCCCGCGCCGTCACGTTCGGGCCGGACCTGGGTGATCGATCCCATCGACGGCACCCGCGCCTTCATCGCCGGCCTCCCGACCTGGTGCGTGCTGATCGCTCTCGTGGACAGGAGCGGCCCCGTACTTTCGGTGATCGACCAGCCCTTCACCGGCGAACGTTTCATCGGCGTGGCCGGCGAGGCGGCGTGGCTGGACTATTCAGGCGCACGCACCGAGCTGCGCACCCGCGCATGCCGCGAGCTTCGCGACGCGCTGTTCTCCACCACCGATCCGGGGTTGTTCTCCGGCGCCGAGACCAGTGCGGTGATGAGCGTCGCAGGCGCCGCCAAAGTGCGCCGCTACGGGCTGGACGCCTACGCCTACGCGGCGCTGGCGCTGGGCGGGATCGATATCGTGGTCGAAAGCGGGCTGAAAGCCTGGGACGTCGCGGCGCTGATCCCGGTGGTCACCGGCGCCGGCGGCCTCGTCACCGACTGGGCCGGTGGCCCCTGCCATGGCGGGGGGCAGGTGCTCGCGACCGCGACGCCGGAGCTGCACGCCGAAGCGCTCGCCTTGCTTAAACCCGCAGCGGCGCGCCCGGCCTGACGCCGCGCCCGCCGCCGCAGTTGATCACGCCCTTCAGGCCTTACGCGCCGCCGCGGCAAGCTCGCGCAGCTGGGTGGAGCAGATCGCCACTTTCGACAGCGTCCAGCTTCCCGTCGCCGCCACTTCCTCAAGGGCCCGGTCGGCGCGGTCCACCTCATGGCTGTTGGCGCTGGTCCAGCTGTCCACCAGATGCTCGGCCCATTCGCGGCCGGGCTGTTCAACGCCCTCGGCCAGTCCGCCGCCGGCCGCGGCGGCATAGCTCATCATCGCCGTCGAAATCGCCTGCTGACTGGCGTAGAGATCCTCGATCAGCCGGCGCATGGCCAGCCGGTCCCAGTGCACGGCGGAGGAGAGCTGATTGCCGGCGCCGCGCAGGCGATCAAAGCTGAACCGTGAGCCCACCGCGTGATAGAGCCAGGCGCTGGCGGCCAGCGGCCAGCTCTTCTCATAGGCGATGTCGATCACGTCCGAGGACGAGGTTAGCGGGCGCAGACGCGCCACGTCCCGGGCGAGATCCTCGGGCGCGCCGCCGTCCATGAAGAGCCGGGTGCGCGTCTCCAGGCTGTCCTTGTCGTAGGGCGAGGCGATGTCGCTGATCAGCGTTTTCAGCTCGTCCACGCCGGGCTGATAGGCGGCGATCACCTGATCGATACCGGCGTTCTCCAGGCCCAGCCCGCGCCGCGCCAGCCAGTAGGTCTGACGGCGCAATAGCCGGATAACCTCGTCATGGAGGCGCGTCTGCACATCGGCGGACACCTGATTGTCCAGCGCGTTGATGCGGTCGGTGAAATCCTTGAAGCGGAAGATGCACCGGCCCGCCTCGAAGGCGCGCGCAATGGCTTCGGCGTCCGCGCCCGTGCTTTCCACGGCGCGCTGCAGGAAGGTCGGCCCGCCCAGATTGACCATGTCGTTGGCCAGGCGCGTGGCGATGATCTCGCGCTTCAGGCGGTGGCCTTGCATGGCGTCGGCGAATTTCGACAGCTGGTGCGGGAAATAGGTGATCAACGTGTCCTTGAAGTGCGGATCATCCGGCGCGCCCGAGGCGGTGAGGTGGTCGAACAGGGCGATCTTGGCGTAGCTGATCAGGATCGCGATCTCCGGGCGCGTCAGGCCGATCCCCTGTTCCTTCAGTTCACGGATCTTTTCCGGCGGGGGCAGGCCTTCCACCTTGCGGTTCAGGCGCCCCGCCGCCTCCAGGCGCTCCATCATCCGCTCATGGGCGTCGATGTCCTCCTCGGCGTGCTCGCGCGCAATGGTGAGGGCCAGCGTCTGGTCGTAATTATGCTCCAGCACATGCTCGGCGACTTCACCGGTCATGGTCTCCAGAAGGACGTTGCGATCCTCCAGAGACAGGGCGCCCTCGCGCATCATCGGATTGAGGAGAATCTTGATGTTCACCTCATGGTCGGAACTGTCCACGCCGGCCGAATTGTCCACGAAGTCGGCGTTCACCTTACCGCCGCACCGGGCGAACTCGATGCGCGCGGCCTGGGTCAGGCCCAGATTGGCGCCTTCGCCGAGAACCTTGGCGCCCAGCTGGGACGCGTCGATGCGCAGCGAGTCATTGGCCTTGTCGCCCACCTCGTAATTCTGCTCGGTGGAGGCTTTGACATAGGTGCCGATCCCGCCGAACCACATGAGCTCGGCGGGGGTTTTCAGGAGCGCCTGGATCAGCTCGGCTGGCGGGACCGATTTGGCTTTCAGACCGGTCAGCGCCTTGATCTCGTCGGTCAGAGCGATTGACTTGGCCGCGCGCGAAAACACGCCGCCGCCGGGCGAAATCAGCGCGGTGTCGTAATCCTGCCAGCTGGTGCGGCCGGCTTCGAACAGGCGTTCGCGTTCGACAAACGTCGCTTCGAGATCCTCCGGATTCGGATCAATGAAGATATCGCGATGGTCAAAGGCGGCGATCAGCTTGATCTTGCGCGAGAGAAGCATGCCGTTGCCGAACACGTCGCCGGACATGTCGCCGACGCCGATCACCGTGAAGGGTTCAGACTGGATGTCCTTGCCCATCTCGCGGAAATGGCGCTGGACGCTGACCCAGGCGCCGCGCGCGGTGATGCCCATCTTCTTGTGGTCATAGCCCGCCGAGCCACCGGACGCGAAGGCGTCGCCGAGCCAGAAGTCATATTCCGACGTCGCCACGCCGTTGGCCATGTCGGAGAACGTGGCGGTGCCCTTGTCGGCGGCGACCACGAGATAGGGGTCTTCCTCGTCCCAGCACACAACGTCGGCCGGGCGCAGCACCGCGTCGTCCTTCAAATTGTCTGTGATATCCAGAAGCCCGCGCAGGAAGACCTTGTAGGCTTCCTGACCTTCGGTGGCGAAGGCCTCGCGCTGGGAGCGGTCGGGCAGTTTCTTGGGATAGAAGCCGCCCTTGGAGCCCACCGGCACGATGACGGCGTTCTTCACCTGCTGCGCCTTGACCAGACCCAGCACCTCGGTGCGAAAATCCTCGCGCCGGTCGGACCAGCGCAGCCCGCCGCGCGCCACCGGGCCGAAGCGGATATGCACGCCTTCCACACGCGGGCTCCACACGAAGATCTCGCGATAGGGCTTGGGGTCGGGCAGTTCGCGCACCTTGCGCGAGGCGATCTTCAGGCTGATCCAGGGCTTGGGGTTTCCGGCCTCGTCGGTCTGGTAGAAATTCGTGCGCAGCACCGCCTCGATGAGGCGCATGATCCGGCGCAGCACCCGGTCATGGTCCAGGCTCTCCACCTGTTCAAGCTGGCTGCGGATCTCCTTGCCAAGCTCGGCGGACCGCTTCTCGCGGTCCTCATGGGTCAGATCCAGCGACGGATCAAAGCGCACCTGCGCCATCTCCAGAAGCTTGCGGGCGATGGCGGGGTGGGCGGCGAACGCCTCTTCCTGGATCGCCTGGCTGGGATCGAGCCCGGTCTGCATGCGATAGCGCGCGCAGGTGCGCAGGAAGGCCGCCTCGGGCCAGGTCACGCCGATGGCGAGCACCAGCCGGTTGAAGCCGTCGCTTTCGGCCCGGTCGTCCAGGACCGCCAGCGCCGCATTCTCGAACGCGTCGGCCACGGAGGCGATGGAGTCCGCCTCGCCGACCGCGAGCTCGGCCTCGAACTCGTGAACCCAGACGGTCTCGTCTTCGGCCTCGTCCAGCTTGCGGCGCACCCGGTAGCCGGCTTCGGCCAGCACGCGCAGGCCGAGATTTTCCAGCACCGGCATGACGGTGGACAGCGCCACCGGGTCGCCCAGGCGATAAAGCTTCACACGAATCCGGCCGTCCGGATCGGCGGCCATGCGATGGGCTCGCGCGGTCAGCGTCGCGGTTTCGTCCAGGCGCTCCATGCGCTCGATATCGGCCAGCGCCTCTTCGGGGTCGAAGCGTTCGCGATAGCCGGCCGAATAGCCTTCCAGATATCGCGGCGCGGCCCGGCGCAAGTCGGCATCGTCGCTGGCGCGCGCGGCGTTGTGCAGGTCATCCTCCCAGGTGCGCGCCAGCGCCACGATCTGGCGCTCCAGCTCGGCGGCGTCGGGTTCAGGATGGTTGAACGGATTGAGTCCGATGATGAAATGGACCCGCGCCAGCGGGCCGTCGCCGAAATTGGGATAGAAGGCCGACAGCCGCCCGTCGAAGGCCTCGCGGATCAGCTCGCCGGCCTCGGCCCGCACCCGCGAATTATACCGATCGCGCGGCACGAAGAGCAGGCAGGAGACAAAGCGGTCGAACTGGTCGCGGCGCAGGAACAGCTTGGTGCGCGGTCGGTCATAGAGGTGCAGGATCCCAAGGGAGATCGACAGCAGGTCCTGCTCGTCGGTCTGGAACAGCTCGTCGCGGGGATAATTCTCCACGATGTTCTGAAGCTTCTTGGCCGAGTGCGAGCCGGGCTGCTTGGCGGCCTTCTCCAGAACCCGGCGCACCTTGCGGCGCACCAGCGGCACTTCGCGCGCCATCTGGTCATAGGCCTCGGCGGTGAACAGGCCGACAAAGCGCACCTCGCCGACCACCGCGCCGTCCTCGCGATAGCGTTTCACACCGATATAATCCATGTAGACGCGGCGATGGACGCGGCTCTTCATATTGGCTTTCGCCACAATCACGGGGGAGGGCGCGCGCATATAGGCTTCGATCGCCGGGGTCAGCAGGAGGGGCTCTTCGCTCTTGCGCAGCACGTTCACATCGGGATCGCGCAGCACGCCGCGCCCGGTCTCGGCGTAGACGTCAGGCTCCTCGCGCTTCAGCTGGCCGTCATCGTCCACGGCGAAGTGATAGACCCGGCAGCCCAGGAAGGCGAAATGGTTGTCGCGCAGCCATTCAAGAAACTTGATCGCCTCGTCCATCTCCTCGCGCGAACACGGCGTGTTCGCCTTGGAGACATGCTCGATGGCTTCGTCCATCTGGGCGCGCATGTCCGACCAGTCGTCGACAGAATCGCGCACGTCATCGAGGGTCTGGCGAAGGCCGCTCACCAGCGTTTCGCGCATCTCCTCGGTCAGGGCGTCCAGATGCACCTGGATCATGGACTCAGGAATGCAACGCCCGCCGCTTTGGATGCGCGCGCCGTCCTCGTCGCGGCGCACCTGGACGACCGGGTGGAACATGGCCAGCACGTCCAGGCCGTGGCTGGCGATGTCGCCCATAACCGAATCCACCAGGAAGGGCCGGTCGCGCCCGACAATCTCCAGCACGTCGCGGCCCAGATCACGCCCGTCCGCGCCTTCGCCGGAACGCACCCGGACCTGGGTCTTGTCGCTCGGGCGCTGCCCGGCGTAGGCCCAGAATTCGGCGGCCAGCTTGACCGCGTCGGCCAGTTCCAGCGTGGCCATGTCCTCGGCCAGCGCGTCGCCCCAGACCTGGAGGATGAAGCTTTCCGCATCCGCGTCCACATCGCCGGAACCCTGGCCGAAATCCTGCTGGAACCGCTTGCGCGCGGCGGCGTGGAAGGCGTCACGGTCAAAGGCGTACGCGACGCTGACGACGGCGTTCATGCAGGACTCCCGGCAGGTTTAGTGGCGCGGACCGATTGACGATGTCCGCATTTGAAATAGGGTTGCGGCGCAGCCTACTCCGGCGCGCGGCGCTTTCAAGCCGTGCGAAGCGTGCCATCTGCGTTCGCGTGCGGAGCGGGCCCCTTAATTCTTCCCGAAAGGCGTTCTGAGGAACGAAGAGACATATGCCCCACGCCCTGATCACCGGCGCCAATCGCGGCATCGGCCTTGAACATGTCCGCCAGCTTTTGTCGCGCGAGTGGACCATCACCGCAGCGGTGCGCGATCCCGGTTCCGCCAAGGATCTCAAGGCGCTCGATCCCGGCGACGGCCGGTTGAAGATCGAACGCTATGACGCGGCGAGCCTTGAAGACGCAGCGGATCTCGCCAAGCGCGTCGACGGCCCCATCGACATTCTGTTCGCCAACGCCGGGATGATGCCCAAGGACCAGGCGTTCGGCGGCGCGGCCAATGAAGACTTCATGCGCGCGATGCGCATCAACGCCCTGGCGCCGCTGGCCCTGGCCGAAGCCTTCGCCGATCAGGTGGCCGAGAGCCAGATGAAGGTGATCGCGCTGCAGTCCAGCCGCATGGGCTCCATCGCCGATAATGATTCGGGCGGCCGCTACGGCTATCGCGCGTCCAAAGCCGCGCTCAACGCGGTGGGCAAATCGCTCAGCGTCGATCTCAAGGACAAGGGCGTTATCGTGCTCATCCTGCATCCTGGTTGGGTGCGCACCGACATGGGCGGACCGAACGGGCTGTTGACCATCACCGAGTGCGTGGACGGCGAGCTGGATCTGATCGCGCGCGCCAACCCGGCCATGAGCGGGCGCTTCTTCCATGTCAGCGGAGAAGATCTGCCTTGGTAGACGATCGACGCGGCCAGGACGACAAGACGCCCCGCGCCGCAAGGCTGCGGGGCGTTTTTGTATCTGGCGTATGTCTGGCGCGGGAGTAAGGAAGCGACGCCGCCGGGCGGGGACAGGCTTGCCCGGCGGCGTCTATCAGGCCCCATCGGGCAGGCTGGGGGGACGCACTCTGAGGCCTGAGTTTCGATAGCTCCTGAGTTTGATATAGGTCGGCTGAGCGGGTTCAACCAGCCCTAGCTTATGAAGATTGCATCGGGCGATACAGCCAATGATGCAGCGGCCATGCCGATCAGGACCGCAAGCGCGATTCCAAGGGAAATATAACGGGCCATGGGGAGGTCTCTTTTCATTATGGTTTTCAATCCGGAACGCGGCTGTTTCTAATTCCACCGCTGCGTTCACCAAGCTGTCAGATGGGCGCTCGCGGCTTTGATAACAGGGGTGGCGCGTCACACCTTCGTGAAAGGCTCTGTTTCCAATTCCGCACCGATCCCGGCTTCGGCTTTCCCCCGCGCCAGTTCTGTCTAGCTTGTCGGTGAGCGGGTGAAGGAGCAGGCCATGCTGGCGCGTCTTGAGACGGTGGAGAAAAGCTTCGGCGTGGGCGAGGCCGCGGTTCGCGTTCTGGCCGGGGTGGATCTCGACGTGGCCGCCGGCGCGCGCCTTGCGATCACCGGCGAGTCCGGGTCTGGAAAATCGACTCTGCTGCATCTTCTGGGGCTTCTCGACGCGCCTGAGTCAGGCCGCGTCCTGATCGATGGAGAGGATATGGCCCGTGCCGGCGACGCCGAGCGAGCGCGGGTGCGTCGGGCGAGGATCGGGCTGGTGTTCCAGCAATTCAATCTGGTGCCCTCGCTCACTGTGGCGGCCAATCTTGCTTTGCAGGCGCGCCTGGCCGAGCGCTATGACGCGGACTGGACGGCGCGGCTTTCCGACCGTCTCGGCCTCACCGACCTCATGGCGCGCTATCCTGAACAGCTCTCCGGCGGCCAGCAGCAGCGCGTGGCCATCGGCCGCGCGCTCAGCGCCAGGCCGGATCTGCTGCTCGCCGATGAACCCACCGGCAATCTGGACGAGGCCACCAGCGAAGCCGTGAGCGATCTTCTGATCGAGCTGGCCGGAGAGACCGGCGCGGCGCTTGTGGTGGTCACCCACTCTGAACGCCTCGCCTCGCGCATGGAGACGCGCCTGACGCTTTCTCGGGGTGCGCTGGCGTGACCTGGCGGATCCTCCTCACGCTCGCCTCCCACTGGCGCCGCCACGCCGGCCAGTTCGCCACGCTTCTGGTGGGGCTCGCGCTGGCGGTGGGTCTGTGGACCAGCGTGCAGGCGATCAACGCCGAGGCGCGGGCCAGCTATGACGCGGCCAGCGCCGCGCTGGGCGGCGCCGGGGCGCAGCGCTATCAGAGCGAAGACGGCGGGCCGATCCCGCTGGCGACCTACGCCGCCCTGCGCCGGGCGGGATGGGCCGCCTCTCCGGTGGTGGAGGGCGAGCTGGCGGTGGACGGGCGCCTCTATGCGGTGACGGGAATCGATCCGCTCACCGCGCCGGGCCCCGGTGGAGGCTTGGGCGGCGTTTTAGGCGGAGACGGGGCCGGCGACGAGGATGGCGAGGGGGCTCTGGCGCTCGCCTTTCTCACCGCGCCCGGCGTGCTGCTGGCCGCGCCGGAAACCGCCTCGGCCCTGCAGGGCGCCGCCGGCCTGCCGCGCGTGGAGACGAGCGCGCAGGTGGCGCCCGGCATGCTGCTCACCGACATCGCCGCCGCCCAGCGGCTTCTGGGGATGGAGGGCCGGCTCAGCGCCGTCCTCATTGATCCGGCGCGCCAGGGTCTCGCGCCCCTCTCGCGGGTGGCGCCGGGCCTTGTGCAGGCGGGCGGGTCCGGCGACGTGGCGCGCCTGACCAACAGCTTCCATCTCAATCTCACCGCCTTCGGATTTCTCTCCTTCGCGGTGGGCCTCTTCATCGTCTACGCCGCCATCGGGCTGGCCTTCGAGCAGCGCCGGGCGAGCCTGCGCACCCTGCGGGCCCTCGGTGCGCCGTTGCGGTCGGTGATCGCGGCGCTGGTCCTCGAAGCGCTGCTGCTGGCGCTGGTGGCCGGGCTCGCGGGCGTGGCGCTGGGATATGCGGTGGCCAGCGCGCTCCTGCCCGACGTGGCGGCCACCCTGCGCGGGCTCTACGGCGCCGAATTGGGCGGCGCGCTGAGCGTGCGGCCCGGCTGGATCGTCTCGGGTCTCGCCATCGCGGTGATCGGCGCGCTCGCCGCCACCGCCCAGTCGGTGCGCCGGGCCGCTTCCATGGGTCTGCTCGCCAGCGCGCGGCCCCGCGCCTGGGCGCGCGCCTCCACAAGGCGTCTGGGCCTTCAGGCGGGGGCCGGGGTGGCGCTCATCGCAGCGGGTCTGGTCACACCGAACTTCGCCGACGGCATCGTCTCGGGCTTTATCCTGCTGGGCGGGTTGCTTCTGGGCGCGGCGCTTCTGTTGGCGCCGGCGCTGGCGATGATCCTTGGCGGGCTGCAGCGCATGGTCTCGGGGGCGGCGGCGGAATGGTTCCTGGCCGACACCCGCCAGCAACTGCCCAGCCTCGCCCTTGCGCTCATGGCGCTGATGCTGGCGCTGGCGGCCAATCTCGGCGTCGGAACCATGGTGGGCAGTTTCCGCGCCACTTTTACAGGCTGGCTCGATCAGCGCCTGGCCGCCGAGGTTTATGTCACCGCAAGCGACGAGGCCCAGGCCGCGGACCTGCGCGCGTTTCTCGACGCCGAAGCAGACGCGGTGCTGCCGATCTGGGACAGCGAGCGCGACCTGCTGGGCGCGCCGGGCGAGATTTATGGCGTCGCCGACCACGCCACCTATCGCGATAACTGGCCGCTGCTCACGTCGCGCCCCGGCGCCTGGGACGCGCTGGCCGCGGGCGAGGGGGTGATGGTCAATGAGCAGCTCTGGCGGCGCGAGCGCTTGCGGCTGGGCGAGGCCTTCCCTGTGCCCGCCGGCCCGGACCTGCCGATCGTCGCGGTGTATTCCGATTACGGGAACCCGAAGGGTCAGATCATGCTGGGCATCAACCTTTTGACCGAGCTCTACCCGGACGTTTCGCGCCTGCGCTATGCGGTGCGCACCGACCGTCCCGACGCGCTGATGGACGACATCCGCGCCCGGTTCGAGCTGCCGCGCGCCGGGCTGGTGGATCAGCAGAGCATCAAGCAATTTTCCCTGTCGGTGTTCGAGCGCACCTTCGCCGTGACCGGGGCGCTCAATGTTTTGACGCTGGGCGTGGCGGCGTTCGCCATGTTCGCCAGCCTGACCACGCTCGCCACCATGCGCCTGCCGCAGCTCGCCCCGGTGTGGGCGCTGGGGATGACCCGGCGCACGCTGGCGCAGCTGGAGCTTATGCGCGCCGCGGCGCTTGCGGCCCTCACCTTCGCGGCGGCCCTGCCCGCCGGGCTCGCGCTCGCCTGGGCTCTGCTGGCGGTGGTGAATGTGGAGGCGTTCGGCTGGCGCCTGCCGGTGCATGTCTTCCCGCTGGACTGGCTGCGCCTGTTCGCTCTGGCGCTGCTGGCGGGTTTGCTGGCCGCGGCGCTGCCGGCGCGCCGGCTGGCCTCGCGCCCGCCCCACGCCTTTCTCGCCGTCTTCGCCCAGGAGCGCTGATCATGATCCGTATAATGATCGCCTTTGCATGGCTGCTCTGCTCAACCCCCGCCTTCGCTCAAGGCTTCGCCGGGCTTGGGACCCAGGCGGAGGGCTTCGCCGTGCCGGAGCGCGACCCTGAGTTCGAGTTCCCGCAGGACCATCTGGCCCACCCCGAATACCGGATCGAGTGGTGGTATCTCACCGCCAACCTCACCGGTGAGGACGGGCGCGAATACGGCGTGCAATGGACCCTGTTCCGCTCGGCCCTGGCGCCGGAGGACGGCGAGGGCTTTTCCGCACAGCAGCTCTGGATGGGCCATGCCGGACTGACGACGCCCGATCGCCATTTCTACGCCGAACGCCTTGCCCGTGGCGGGGTGGGTCAGGCCGGCGTCGAGGGTGATCCGTTCACGGCCTATATCGACGAATGGGAGATGCGCTCCACAGCAAGCGAGGGCGACGCGCTGGACGCGCTGAGCCTGTTCGCCCGCGGCGACGTCGTCTCCTACCGGCTTGAACTTGAGGCGCAGGGCCCGCTCGTCTTTCACGGGGAGGACGGCTACTCGGTGAAATCGGCGGCGGGGCAGGCGAGTTATTACTACTCACAGCCCTTCTACGCGGTGGATGGCGTGCTTGATCTGCCGGACGGCGAAGTCGCGGTGACCGGAACGGCCTGGCTGGACCGGGAATGGTCGAGCCAGCCTCTGTCCGAAGACCAGCGCGGCTGGGACTGGGTCAGCCTGGGGTTTGATACCGGCGAAAAGCTCATGGGCTTCCAGCTGCGCCAGGAGGACGGCTCGGTCTACACGTCGGCGAGCTGGATTGAGCCCGATGGACGTCTCACCGCCTTGCCCGACGGCGCGCTGCAGATGACTCCGCTGGAGACCGCCGAAGTGGCGGGGCGCGAGATTCCCACGCGCTGGCGGATCGTGCTGGCCGACCGCGATCTGGATGTGGAGATCGACGCGCTGAACGATCAAAGCTGGATGGCGACGCGGTTTTCCTACTGGGAGGGCCCGGTCGCGATCACCGGCAGCCATGCCGGCCGCGGCTATCTGGAGATGACCGGGTATTAGGCGTTCGTCCACGCGCCGACTTTCGCCCGAGTCGATCTTGCGCCGCTTAGCTCAGGCGCCGTTTCATGAAGCGCAGATAGCTCACCGGGAACAGGCGCTCGAACAGGGCGGCCAGGCGCGCATCATCGCCCACGAGGATACGCCGCTGACGCCGCTCCACGCCGTCCAGGATGATCTGCGCGGCCCGGGGCGGGGGCATCACCAGGGCCGCCTTGGCGGCGGCGCGCTGGCTCTCGATCTCTTCGGGCGTGGCGTCTTCGGGAACTTTGGCGCTCTCGGCGATCTTCGTATTCACGCCGCCGGGATGCACTACGCTGACACTCACGTTCGAGCCTTCAAGTTCGTGGGCCAGCGCCATGGAGAAGCCGCGCACGGCGAATTTCGAAGCCGAATAGGCCGTCTGGCCCGGCGGGGCGATAATCCCGAAGATCGAGGAGACATTGACCAGCTGACTGGCCGGTTCGGCCTTTAGCAGCGGCAAAAACGCGCGGCTCATGCGCACCACGCCGTGAAAATTCACCTCGAGCACCCGGTCGAAATCAGCTTCGGCGACGCGGGTAAACTCACCGCCAATCGCGATCCCGGCATTGTTGAACACCAGCGCGGCGCCGCCATGATCGCGCTTTACATTCGACGCGAAAGCGGCCGGCGCGTCCGGATCGGCCACGTCCAGAGTCTGGGCGGTGACCTTGATCGTATTTGATTTCAAGCGGTCGGCGACGGCCTCGACCCCGTCCTCGTTGATGTCGGCCAGCGCCAGATTTGCGCCGCGCGCGACCAGCGCCTCGGCCAGGGCCTCGCCGATGCCGCTCGCCGCGCCGGTGATCACCGCGGTCATGCCGTTGAAATTCAAACGCTCGGATATGGCCGCCTCCCGGGATGATTGATCGAGCGCAGGATTGCGTGAAACGGCTCGAGGCGCAATGAACAGTGTTCACTTATTGAGTTGTACGACTTGCGTGCGGCTGTGAAAGACCGCACTCTGGGTAGACTGTAAAGGCGATACGCCTCAAGGGAGGAGACCGTCATGGTCACGCTGGAAAAAGTTCGTCGCGATGCGCCGTGGAGCTGGATCAGGGGCGCCGTCGGCGACATGCGCGCCGCGCCTTTGGTCTCCATCGGCTATGGCGCTGTGTTCACCGGGATCGGGATTGCGATCACGCTGGGCCTGTGGTCGCTGGGCCTTGTGGGATACGCCCCTGTTCTGGTAGGCGGATTTGCGCTGGTGGCGCCAATTTTCGCAGTGGGCATCTATCGCGTCAGCCAGAAACGCGACGCCGGCGAGACGCCGAAATTGCTGGACTTCTGGCGCATTTCCGGCGGCCGGCTTTCCCAGATCGGCCTGTTGTCGGTGCTGCTCTTCGTGTTCTTCCTGGCCTGGGCGCGCCTGGCGCAATTTCTGTTCGCGATGATCGTGGCCGGCGACGCCGATTTCCACCTGGGGTCCATGGCCGGTTTCATGTTCACCGACCCGGCCGGGGTGACGCTTCTGGCGGTGGGAACCGCAATCGGCGCGGTGCTGGCCTTCGCCGCCTTCACTGTGGCGGCGCTGTCCTTTCCCATGATCATCGATCAGGACGTGGACGCGGTGACCGCCCTGGTCGCCAGCGTCAAGGCGGTGGTCAAGCAGCCCCTGGTGATGGTCACCTGGGCATGGCTGATCGCGTTTTTCATTGCGGTGGGCGCGGCCTTCTTCCTGGTGGGGCTGGCGATCACCTTTCCCCTCATCGCCCACGCCAGCTGGCGCGCCTACAAGGATTTCGCCCCCAAGCCGAAGCCCTCGGCGGCGACGCTGGAGGCGAGCCGGGCGCAGTCCTAGCCGAACGCCCAGAATGCGGCGCCCGTCCCGGCGGCCGCCAGCGCCAGAGCGAAGCTCAACAGCGCCGGCAGCCAGACGGGTGGAAGCGAGAGGGTATGCCCCTCCAGCTTCCGGCGCGCTCTGAGGAAATCCACGAAGCCGCCGACGAACAGCAGTATCGCGCAGGCGCAGAACACGGTGGCGATCATCTTGCCGGGCCAGTTCGGCGATATCTGGCGCAGCAGCGCTTGCACACCCAGCGCCACCGCCACCGCGCCGAGCCCCGTGCGCAGGAAGGCCCCATAAGTGCGCTGGGCGGCCAGAAGGGTGCGGTCCTCGGCGTAGTCGGTGCGGTCTTCGGCGAGTTCGACGCGAGTATCGTCAGGCATGGTACGGGTCCGGCGGCTGCGCCCACGGGCAACGCGCCGACCGCCGCAAAGCTCCCGGCCAAGCGACTGGCGGAGCTCCTGGCCCGCCTCAATCCTCATGCAGATCAGAGACTTGAAAGAAGCCGGGGCAGATTGTTCGCCGCCGCTACGCTGGCCTCGCCAAGATCCTTGATCACCGCCTGGCGCGCGTCATTGGCCGGGTCGGTCTCGCGGACGATCCTTGTGTAGCCGTCCAGGCGCGAGTTCGCGACCCAGGCCCGGACATCCTTGTGCTTTGAGCAGGCGTAGCGGTTGGCCATGTCGGCGGGCAGGCCGCGGACATAGTCTGAAATTTCGTCGGTAAGCGGCAAGGGAGTCGTGAAGCCGTTCATCTCCGCATCGGACTCGAAACTCGCCTCCAGAAAGGCCGCGAGCGCCGCGCTGAACGGCAGCATGGGAAAGCGCGTCATCTGCAAGGTGATGAGATCGCCGGCGAAAACCGGTTTCAGCGCGCGCACCGGCAGGGCCGTGGCGGTGCAGTCCACATGCAGCGTGTCCGGCGTAGCCGGAAGCTCGCCCTCATGGAGCCTTAGCCGGTCTGGATGAATCTCCGTGACGCGCCCCATGCGCACCGTGTCGGTGATGGAGCGCAGCAGGGCGAGCTCGCCCTCGCTCACCGTGGCGGCGTGAAACAGGGTGGGGTCGATGCTTGAATCCAGCCTCAGCCAGGCGCCGCACGCCTCCATGCGCCGGGCGAGATCGGCGGAGTCGCTGGCTTCGGCCATGGCCCGGCGCTGGGCGGCGGAATTCGAGAAGGTGCTTTCAAAAAAGCGGTCGCCGGGCTGGGTGTAGCGCCGGTTGATGAACCAGGGATCGCGCGGCACGACCCAGCGTATGCGGTCGCTCGACACGCCGTTCTCCAAAAGCCAGACACAGGCATCCACCCCGGTCTTGCCCGCGCCCAGCACCGTGAAGCGTTGAAACCTCGCGGCCAGGCGCGGCAGGGCGTTGGGCGGGACCAGATGGGCGTCCGGGGCGACGGCGAATTTGGGGGTGTGGGTGGCCGGGACCGGATTGGTGTACCAGCTGGCGTCCACCACCTTTCGCCGCACCGTCACCTGGCCGGTCTCGCCGGACAGGACATGGCGCAGGGCGCCGTCGGGCCGAGCCTCGGTGAGCGGCAGGAAGGACACCCGGCCCGACGCCAGCAGGCGGTCGCGCATCAGGGCGTGAAAATAGGCGAGGATCTCCGGGCCTTCAGCCAGCTCCATGAAGCCGGCGTTCGGGCCGGCGGTCTCGATCCGGTCGCGGCCCAGAGGCGTGGATTCCACCCCGTAGAAGATCGAGGGCTGGTGCAGCTTCACAAAGGAATAGGCGTCGTTCCAGTGGCCGCCGGGCGCCGCGCGCGTGTCCGCGATCACCATGGTGCGCTCAGTGCGCGTCAGCATCTCGTCAGCGAAGGCCAGGCCCACCGCCCCCGCCCCGATGATCAGATAATCGGCCTCAAGATTCATCGGCTCATGCTCCTTGCGCGGAGCGTGCCATGGCTCGGGGAAGGTGGCTAGACGCCCGCCGTCCAGTCATGACAAGGCGGGCGATGGGCGCGCTGTGACGGAGGGGCGAGGATCGCACACAAGCATGGGCGCTCGGCCCTGGGGCCTTACGCTCATGTCATGCTTGAAACATCTTGGAAATAATGGAGCGGGCGATGAGATTCGAACTCACGACCCTCACCTTGGCAAGGTGATGCTCTACCCCTGAGCTACGCCCGCTCATATCCTGCGTGACAGGGCTCAGCCTTCGCTGAGGGCCGGGTATATCGCGCACTCTACGGCGTTTGGCAAGCCCGCGATCTGCACGGGACTGCAGTGGCGCGCCGGCGCCTTGCCGGGCGCGGCCGCGATGGGTAACGCTTGGCCTATGACACCCCGCCTCGCACCGCCAGACCCGCCTGCTTCACCGGCCTCCCGGGCCGATTTACTGGCGTTTCTCGACGCTCTGGGAATCGCCCATCGCACGGTGGATCATCCGCCCGTCTTCACCGTGGCCGAGGGCGACGCGATCAAGGCGGACATGCCCGGCGGGCACACCAAGAACCTGTTTTTAAAAGACAAGAAGGGCGCGCTCATCCTGATCAGCGCGCTGCAGTCCACCACGATTGATCTCAAATCCCTGCACCACCGCCTTGATTGCGCGCGGCTGAGCTTTGGAAAACCGGAGCTAATGCACGAGGCGCTGGGCGTCACGCCGGGCTCGGTGACGGCGTTTGCGATCGTGAACGACCCCGCGCGCCTCGTCCGCTTCATCCTCGACGCGGCGCTGATGAACCATGAACTCGTGAATTTTCATCCGCTGAAAAATGACGCCACCACGGCGGTGTCCAGCAGCGATCTGTTAAGCTTTGTGCGCGCGCTCGGGCGGGAGCCGGAAATTTTCGACTTCAGTGCTTGAGGCGTGAAGGCTTGCAAGCAAGACTGCGAGCGTCCACCTATCCCGGCGACACGAGACGGAGACCTGTCATGGAAATTCTCGGCGCCAACGGCGAGCCGCAATCCTCGACCCAGAAGAGCCCGCAGGGCCAGGACGCCGCCCCGGCGGGCGACCTGATCAAGGACGCCACCGACCAGTCCTTCATGGCCGACGTGGTCGAGCCGTCGCGCGAAGTGCCGGTGCTGGTGGATTTCTGGGCGCCCTGGTGCGGCCCGTGCCGCCAGCTTGGCCCGGCGATCGAGCGCGCGGTGACCGCGGCCAAGGGCGCGGTGAAGCTGGTGAAGATCAATATCGATGAAAACCCCGGCATTGCGGGCCAGCTGCGCATCCAGTCGATCCCCGCGGTCATCGCGTTCAAGGACGGCCAGCCGGTGGACGGCTTCATGGGCGCGCTGCCTGAAAGCCAGATCAAGGAATTCATCGCGCGCATGTCCGGTGAAGTCGCCGGCGAGGATATCGAGGCGCTAGTGCTGCGCGCCGACCAGGCCATGGAGCAGGGCGATTCCGGCGGCGCGGCGCAGGACTACGCCCAGGCGCTGCAGATGAACCCTGAAGAGCCCGCCGCGCTCGCCGGCATGGCCCGCATCCATCTGATGCAGGGCGACGCCGAGCAGGCCCGGCAATTCCTCGACGCGGTGCCCGAGCCGAAAAAGACCCACCCGGCGGTCGCCGCGGTGAAGGCCAGCATGGATCTGGCCGGGGAAGTTCAGGACGCGCGTGATCTCGATGACGCTGAAGCCGCCGCCGGGAAAGCGCCCGGCGACGCCGAGGCCCAGTATCAGCTTGGCAAGGCGCGCCTGGCCACCGGCGACGCTGGCGGCGCCGCCGAGGCGCTGCTGAACTCCATCGCGGCCGATCGTGACTGGAACGAGGCGGCCGCCCGGCAATTGCTGCTGCGCGTGTTCGATGCGGCCGGCCCGGCCGATCCCATGGTGAAGAACGGACGCCGCCGCCTGTCCTCTCTGCTGTTCTCCTAAGGGACGCTTGTTGGCGGCGCGCCGCGGACTAGCTTGACGATTGAAGCCTCAGGAGAGACCCCAGCCGATGACTGAAGGAGTGGAACCGCCCGGCGAATTGGCGCTGTTTCCCATCGGCGGCTGCATACTGCCGCCGGGCGAGCACCTGCCGCTGAACGTGTTCGAGCCGCGCTATCTCAACATGATCGACGACGCCATGGCCGGCGAACGCTATCTGGGCATGATCCAGCCCTCCGGCGGCGGCGCGCCTGAGCGGCCCTCGCTGGAACGCGTCGGCACGGCGGGGCGCATCGTTTCCCATTCGGAGACTGAGGACGGGCGCTATCTCATCGTGCTGGCCGGCGTAATGCGCTTCACCATGGTGGAGGAGCTCAATCGGCTGACCCCGTATCGTATGGCGCGGGCCGATTATCGCGGCTTCGAGACCGATATGGATCCCCAGCCCTTGTCCGATGGCGAGGCGCAGGCGAATTTCCTGGCGCGCCTGCGCAAATTCTTCGCGCTGACGGGCCTTGAGGCGGACTGGGATTCCCTGGAACGCGCGCCCTTGAACGCCGTGGTCGACAAGGTCGCCATGGCCGCGCCCTTTGACGCGGACGTGAAACAGGCGCTGCTCACCGCGCCCACCCCGGCTGACCGCGCCGAGCGTTTGTCGGCCTATATGGATGCGGCGCTGGATTCAGCCGATCCCTCCGGCCGGCTTTAAGGGTTTCAGGCCCGGAGACACTGGACGGGACCGGCCCGCCGGGCGTAAGGAAAGCGTATGAGCGATACCTCTGAAAACTCCGCCCCCGGCGACGCGTCTGGCGCAACCGACTCCGCGACCGACCTTGATCCCAAGCTCCTGGAGATTCTGGTCTGTCCGGTGACGCGCGGGCCGCTGGTCTATGACCGCAAGGCGCGCGAGCTGGTCTCCAAACAGGCCGGGCTGGCCTTTCCGATCCGCGAAGGCGTGCCGATCATGTTGCCCGAAGAAGCCCGCCAGCTGGACGACTGAGCCATGGCCGAGCGCCCCTGGCCGACGAGGCTCGCCTTCAGGCGCGCTGAGAAGGCTCTCCACATCGCGTTCGAGAGCGGGGAGGCTTACGCCATCCCCTTTCAGCTGCTGCGCGTGGAAAGCCCGTCCGCCGAAGTACAGGGCCATGCGCCGCACCAGAAGCAGATCGTCACCGGCAAGGCCGACGTGCAGGTGGAAGAGGCCGAGCCGGTGGGCCGCTATGCGGTCCGCCTGAAATTCTCCGACGGCCATTCCTCCGGGATCTTCTCCTGGGATTATCTGCATGAGCTGGGCGTCAACGCCGACACGCTCATGGCCGAGCACCGCAGGGCCGCCGGCGCTTAACCCTTCGCCGCCTCGAGAATCTGAGAAAATAGCGCCCGCGCGCGTGCGGCGCCGTCCGCATCATATTCCATGCGCGGATCCCAGGGCTGCTCGGCGGCGTCGAAGGCGTGGGTCAGCTCCGGCTCGAAGACGATGTCGATCTCGCTCCCTTCAGCCACGCGCCGCTCGGCCAGGCGCCGGCAATCTCTGGGGCTGGCGATGCGGTCCTTGCCCACCAGCAGCAAGGTGAGGGGGAAGGGATCGCCGATTGGGCTGGTGTCCGCCTCGATGATCGCGCCGCAATAGGGATAGATCAAAAGCGCCGCCGCCACGCCCGCGAACGGCCGTCCCTGCGGCGCCTCGCCAGCCTCCGCTTTCGCATCCACCGCAGCCTCGGTCTCGGCCTCAGCCATGGCGTCCAGCACCGTCCAGCCGCCATGGCTCCAGCCGGTGAGCACCGTGCGGTCACCGTCAAGGCGCGGATCGGCGCGCACGATTTCCAGCGCTTCAAACACGTCAGCGGCCCGGTCCTGACCGCGCAGGCGAATCCCGGTGCACACGAGGCTGCGCGCGGCCAGCCGCCCGATCCCGCGTGCGGCGTGGCTGTCGACGATCACCGCGGCCCAGCCCTGGTCCAGCGCGGCCTCAGCGTAGTCGGACTGAACCGGCTGCACGCCGCCGCAGCCGGAAAACAGAAGCGCCGCCGGGAGCGGCCCGGCGGCGTCTTCAGGAAGGCGTATCTCCACGTGGTCGGCGAGCCGGTCCTGGGCCGCCGCGGCGCCCGGGAGGCAGAGCGCGGCCAGGCACAGGGCGAGCGCGCGCATCAGTGGCGGAAATGGCGCATGTCGGTGAACACCATGGCGACCCCGGCCTCGTTGGCGGCGTCGATCACCTCGGCGTCGCGCACCGAGCCACCCGGCTGGATGACGCAGCGCGCACCAGCCTCGATGGCTTCCTTGAGACCGTCGGCGAAGGGGAAGAAGGCGTCGGACGCCAGCGCCGAGCCGTGGGTGCGCGGCGCGTCCCAGCCGTTCTCCTTCGCGGTGTCCACGGCCTTGCGCGCGGCCAGGCGCACGGCCTCCACGCGGCTCGTCTGCCCCATACCGACGCCGGCGGTGGTTCCGCCCTTGGCGAACACGATGGCGTTGGATTTCACATGCTTGACGATGCGCCAGGCGAACAGGAGGTCGGCCATCTCGTCTTCGTCGGGCTTGCGCTCGGTGACGATCTTCAGATCGGCCTCGCGCACATGGCCGGCGTCGCGCTCCTGCACCAGAAGGCCGCCGGCGACCGATTTGACAGTCCAGCCGGGGGCGCTGGGATCGGCCATTGCGCCGGTGAGCAGGACGCGGACGTTTTTCTTGGATGAAAGGATGTCCAGCGCCGCCTGATCGGCTTCCGGGGCGATCACCACCTCGGTGAAGATTTTGGTGATCGCATCGGCGGTTTGCGCGTCGAGCTTGCGGTTGAAGGCGGCGATGCCGCCAAATGCGCTGACAGGATCGGCGTTGAACGCCCGCTCATAGGCGGTGGCCAGATCCTCGGCCCGTGCAGCGCCGCAGGGATTGGCGTGCTTGATGATGGCGCAGGCGGCTGCCTCCTCGGCGTCGAACTCGCTGACGAGCTCGAACGCGGCGTCGGCGTCGGCGAGATTGTTGAAACTCAGCGCCTTGCCCTGCACCTGGCGGGCGGAGGCGACGCCGGGGCGGCGCTCGGTGGTCTGGTAGAGCGCGGCGTCCTGGTGCGGGTTCTCGCCATAGCGCAGCTCCTGCAGGCGTGGACCGCCCACCGAGAACCAGGAGCGCGCGGGGCGCTCCACTTCAGGGTCCAGGCGCGCGGCGATGGCGGCGTCATAGGCGGCGGTGCGCGAGAACGCCTTGGCGGCGAGATGGCGGCGGATCTCCAGCGTGGTGGCGCCGTCATTGGCCTCCATGCTCTCCAGCACCTTGTCCAGATCGCGCATGTCGGTGCACACGGCCACGAATTTATGGTTCTTGGCGGCGGCGCGGATCATCGCCGGCCCGCCCACGTCGATCTTCTCGATGCAGGCGTCGATCCCGGCGCCGGAGCGCGAGGTCTCCTCGAACGGGTAGAGATTGACCATCAACACATCGATCTCGGGGATCCCGTGCTCGGCCATGCTCTCCAGATCGTCGTCTCGGTCGCGCCTTGCCAGGAGGCCGCCATGGACGCGCGGATGCAGGGTCTTCACCCGCCCGTCCATCATCTCGGGAAAGCCGGTGATCTCGGCGACGTCGCGGGCGTCCAGACCCGCATCGCGCAGGGCCTGCAGCGTGCCGCCGGTGGAGATCAGCTCCACCCCGGCGTCGCTGAGCTTTTTGGCGCGCTCAGCCAAGCCCTGCTTGTCGGAAACGGAGATCAGCGCGCGCCTGACCGGCGCGAGGGAGGTGTCAGTCATTTGATCAAAGGCCTGCACTGTGAAAGCGGAGAACAACACCGGCGCCCTTAGCACGCGCCTGAGCTGTCTCAAAGCGTGGTCAGCCTACTAGGCGCCGCCCACCTGGCCAAGCCGCTGGAACGCCCAGCGCACCCGGTTGGGCGGACGGTCGCCGCCGCCATAAGGCTCGGCTTCGCCCACGATCACAAGCTGGGTGGAGCGTTTGGGCGGTGCGCCGGCGGCCAGATAGACGCTGCGTTCCAGGCGCACCGGCCCACCGTCTGTGCGAAAGCGCCAGCCGTCGCCATTGGGCAGCACCAGTAGCGCCGACAGCGAATCGCGCGACAGCGAGGCGCGCACGTCCGGGTGTAGGTGGAAGCGGATTGCAAAGCGCAGGCGCGCTTCGGGATTATCCGGCGCGCCGTCCTCCACCGGGCGAAACAGCCCGTCCTCGCCGCGCAGATCGCCGCCGTCCACCGCCAGGAAGATCCGCCGGCGCAGGGACATGCCGAACGCCTTGCGATAGCCGTCATGGGTGGCTTCAAGCCAGACGCCGAGATCTTCCTCATTACGGCGCATGCGCACCGGATCAGGACCCTGGGCCACGGACGGCCCCAGAAGATCGCGCCGCCAGCCCCGGGGCAGGAGGCGCGCCGAGCTGGTCTCCTCCAGCGTCAGCACCGAATGGGCGGCGGTGGCGCGCACCGCCTCGCGCCAGGGCGTGGGCTGGTCGGGCGACCAGCCGCAATTGATCACCACGCGCCCGCCCGGCGCCGCGAATTCAAAGGCCAGCGCGCTGGCGTGACTTTCCCCGGCATGGGGGCCGGGCGGCGGGCCGGCCGAATCCAGCACGATCACCGCGCCGCCCGCTTCGGCCCGGTGAAACCCGGTATGGGGGGCGACGTTGAAGCCAGGCTTGTCCCTGCGCCCAATGCCCAGATGGGTCAGGGCGGCGTCGATGGCGCGTCCGTCGCCTTCCCCGCCGCCGTGAAAGCCTACAAGCGCGCCGCCGGGCATGCGGCAGAACCGCACGAAGGCGGCCAGCCGGTCCATGGCGCGGCGCACTTCGCCGGGCAGCTCAAGCCCCGCCTCGGCGGCGGCGGCGTCCAGCTCGGCCAGGGCGATGAGAATGTCCGCGGCGGTTTCCGGCGAGCGGCTGATATGGCCCCCGTCGGCCAGGATTTGCGCCTCCAGCGCCTCGGTCAGCGCGGCGCCCGCCTTCACCGAGAGCGGCTTGGGAAGGTCGAGGCACAGGGCGGCCAGCGCCAGGCTGATGGCGGCGTCCAGGCGCGCCCGGTCGGGATCGACCACGCCCATGGCGCGGCACAGGCGGCGCGCCTGACGCACGGTGGAGCGCAGGCGCGGACCTGCCTCCTCGGCGTCGTCGAACAGGGCTTCCGGCGCCAGCAGCCAGGCCGACAGCCGGCCTTCCAGCACTCGCGGCTCCCAGCTGAACCAGTTCCAGCCGCCAAAGCGTTCGATCCACTCATCCACCAGCATCTGGGCCGCGGCGACCGCCTCGGGATCGCCAACGCTCAAAAGATCGCGTAGCCAGCCGAAGCGGTGCAGCGCCTCTGCGAAGCGCCGCGACGGCGCGGGTTGATCCCAGACGCTCTCGCCCGGCTGGATCTCCAGGGTTTCGCCAACCAGGTGGAAGCGTCCCGACAGGATCGCCACGCCGCGCGCCTTGTCGCCGCGGCGCAGGGGCCGGGGGCGCGCGGCCAGGGCGTCGGGTGTGCGTCCGGACAGCGCGGCGGCGCGGTATACCGACAGGGCGTTGGCGACGTCGGAGCTTTCACGGCGCAGGCGGCGGCCGGCGGCGGCCGCGAGGTCGGACATGGTCACATGGCGCCCCGCCGCCATCGCGCTAATGCCCGCGCAAGGCTTTGATATTGGAAGCGTAGGCGTCAGGCCCGCCCTTGAAGACCGCAGAACCGGCCACAAGGGCGTGAGCGCCGGCGTCACGGCAGGCCTGTGCGGTCTCGGGGTTCACCCCGCCGTCCACCTCGATCATGGTCTCAAGCCCCCGCGCGTCGATCATCTGGCGCAACGCCTCGATCTTGCGCAGCTGGCCGTTAAGAAAGCTCTGACCGCCAAAGCCCGGATTGACGCTCATGATCAGCACCAGATCCAGCTCGTCGAGCACGTGATCGATCACAGCAAGCGGCGTCGCAGGATTAAGCGCCGCGCCGGCCTTGGCGCCATTCGACTTGATGGTCTGGACCGTGCGGTGAAAATGCGGGCCGGCCTCGGGGTGGGCGGTGATGATGTCGGCGCCGGCCTCGGCGAACTGGGCGATATAGGCGTCCACCGGCGAGATCATCAGATGCACGTCGAAGGGCTTGGCCGACCACGGCTTGATGGCTTTGAGAACCGCCGGTCCGATGGAAAGGTTCGGCACGAAATGCCCGTCCATCACGTCGATATGGATCCAGTCGGCGCCGGCCGCGTCGACAGCTTTCACTTCGTCTCCCAGCCGGGCGAAATCGGCGGACAGGATCGAGGGCGAAATGATCGTGGAACCAGCCATGCCTTGTGGTTACCAGCGCCCCCGAGGCCGGGCAAGCGATCCATGCTGCATCGGTAACGTCCGATGAACCTAGATTGGGCCAGAATGGCGGTCCATCCGCCGACAGGCCGCGTCATCCGCCATGCTCGACCGCTTTTCACCCTGGAAAAAAGACACCGCCATCGCGGATGCGCCGGCGCGGCCGGACCCGGCCGAGCTCGCGCGCCGCCGTCTTGAGGTTTGGGTTGAGTTCAAGCGGCTTCACCTGGGTTTTTGCCAGGCGTTGAACGCGGTCACTTATCGTCACTCCAACGTGCTCGCCCTGATCAAGCACGCCATGCTCGCAGAATACGAAGCTCGAAAGCTGCGCGGGACCAGCGAGTCTGGCGGGTCCGACCTGGCCGTCGGCGAGGCGATGCGCCAGACGATCACACGCTGTCAGGGCGCTTATGGCCGGGTCAACGCGTCGACCTTCGAGGAAAAGGCGCTGTCGGGTCTGGCCGAGGGGGCCGATCCTCATCTTATCGCGCTGATGCTCAACCTGACCACCGCGCCGTTCAAGATCGCCGACTCGGCGGTCGTCGAGGCGATGATCGGCCAGGGGCTCGAGGAACCGGAACGCGTGACCCGGTTCACATCGGAAATCCTCAGCCTGCATGGGCGCCTGCGCGAGCATTTCACCGATTTGGCGAAGCGGGCCGGCCTGGCGTAACGCACGGGTCGCCGACAGGCCTTGAAGTCGGTCTGGACGCGATGGGCCCCCAAAAGAAAACGCCCGCCCGGATCGCTCCGGGCGGGCTGGTCTTGCAGGCGGCGAGGCGCTTACGCCCCGCCGGGTTTCGGCGACAGGCCGCCGGGAGCCTCGTCCTTATCGTCGATGACCGGGACCGCGCCAGACGGCGGGGCCTTGTCGTCGGACCGGGGCGGGACGGAGGTGTCGCGCACCGGCTTCTTGCCTTTGAGAAGGTCGGTGATCTCGGCGCCGGTCAGGGTTTCATATTCCAGAAGCCCCTGAGACAGCGTCTCCCACTCGTCGCGCTTCTCCACCAGGATCTCCTGGGCGCGGGCGTAGGCCTTTTCGATGATGCCGCGAACTTCTTCCTCGATCATCTCCTTGGTATGGGCGGAGACCGAGAAGCCGGGCGTCTGGCCTGAATAGCCTTCATGGGCTTCGGCGTAGTCGATATTGCCGACCTTGTCCGACATGCCCCAGCGCAGCACCATGGCTCGCGCCAGGGCGCTGGCCTGCTGGATGTCGCCGGCAGGACCGTTGGAGACGTGCTCGGCGCCGTACTTCATCACCTCGGCGGCCTTGCCGGCCATGGTCATGGTGAGCTTTTGCTCACACTCGTCCTTGTGCCAGTTCAGGCGGTCCATCTCGGGCAGGGACACCACCATGCCCAGCGCGCCGCCGCGCGGGATGATCGTGGCCTTGTAGACAGGATCGCACAGGGGAAGGTTCAGGCCGACGACGGCGTGACCGGCCTCGTGATAGGCGGTCTTTTCCTTCTGGTCCTCGGTGAGCACCATGGAGCGGCGCTCCGGGCCCATCATCACCTTGTCCTTGGCGTCCTCGAACTCGGCCATGGCCACGACGCGCTTGTTGCGCTGGGCGGCCATGAGGGCGGCCTCGTTCACAAGGTTGGCCAGATCCGCGCCGGAGAAGCCCGGCGTACCGCGCGCAATGACATGGGGCTCCACATCGTCGGCCACGGGCACGTCGCGCATGTGCACTTTCAGGATCTTCTCCCGGCCGGTGACGTCGGGATTGCCCACGGTCACCTGGCGGTCGAAACGGCCCGGGCGCAGCAGCGCCTTGTCCAGCACGTCCGCCCGGTTGGTGGCCGCGATGACGATGATGCCTTCATTGGCTTCGAAGCCGTCCATCTCCACCAAGAGCTGGTTGAGCGTCTGCTCACGCTCATCATTGCCGCCGCCCATGCCAGAACCGCGCGAGCGGCCCACCGCATCGATCTCGTCGATGAAGATAATGCATGGGGCGTTTTTCTTGGCCTGTTCGAACATGTCGCGAACGCGGCTGGCGCCGACGCCCACGAACATCTCCACGAAGTCGGAGCCGGAAATGGTGAAGAAGGGCACGCCCGCCTCGCCGGCCACGGCCCGCGCGATCAGGGTCTTACCGGTGCCCGGAGGGCCCACCAGCAGCGCGCCCTTTGGGATCTTGCCGCCCAGGCGCTGGAATTTGGAGGGGTCTTTGAGAAACTCCACCACTTCCTGAAGCTCTTCCTTGGCCTCGTCCACGCCGGCGACGTCGTCAAACATCACCTTGCCCTGTTTTTCGGTGAGCAGCTTGGCCTTGGATTTGCCGAAGCCCATGGCGCCTTTGCCGCCGCCCTGCATCTGGCGCATGAAGAAGATCCACACCCCGATCAGAAGCAGCATCGGAAACCAGCTGATGAGGATCGAGAACAGGCTCATCCCGCCGCTGTCATTGGGGCGCGCGGTGATCTCCACATTGTTCTGGCGCAGCGCCTCGGTGACGTTGGCGTCGGCGGGAACGGTGGTCTGGAAGGCGTTGCCCGCACCGGTTTCGCCGGTGATCGTGGAACCCTGGATGGTGACTTGTCTCACCTCTCCCGCCTCCACCTGATCCATGAAGCTCGAATAATTGATTTCATTGGTGGCCGGCGGCTGGGACGGGCCCTGGAGCATGTTGAACAGCGCCAGGAGCAGCACCAGCAAAATCGCCCAGACCAGGATGTTGCGCATATTCATAAGGTCGCATCCTTGCTTCGCGCCGGAGTTTCGCGCCGGCCGCGCGCGGCCCTTCGGGGCCGGGATCGTCAAACGTTCACGATCTAATATTGGATCGCGCCTGCGGTTTCGCCAGTGCGGCGCAGGCGCGCGCCTCGGCGAAGACACCATCAAACCACGCCGAGGCCTTCAGCGCTACAAGTCCGGCGGCGATTCTCGCCTCGCACAGCAGGCGCGTTTCGCCGCCGGTCAGGTGTGAACCGTGTCCAAGCACCACGCCGCTCGCCGCGTCATGGGGCAGGGTCGCGCGAAACGGGCCGGGCACGGCGCGAAGGTCGACTCCGGGAGGGCGGCTATGGTCCAGCATCTCGACGCGCGCCGGTCCGGTGATTTCAAACCGCCCGTCGAACACGCCGGCCTCACCCGCTTCGATCTTCAGAACCGGCGTTGCGCCGCCATCCGCGCGGCCCGCCGCGCCGGGATCGCGGCCCAGCACGCCGGCCGGGGTGAGCAGGGCGCCGGCGCCGGTCCAGGCCTGTCCGCGGCGCAGGGCGTCGAGCCCGGCGCGTAAAAGGGCCGGCGTGGGCGCGGCTTGCCGGCCGGACACGGCCAGGATGAGCGTCTGAAAGGCGCGCGCCGCTCCTGCTGTTTCTGAAGTCTCGCCGTCGGGCGCAAAGGCGTTCGGATCAAGGATCGCGCCGCCCCAGGAGGTGAGCCGGGCGCCGCGTTTGATGAGCGCGAGGGCGGCGGCGTCCTCCACGGCTCGGGCGCGCCGGGCGGCGTCGCTGCGCTCCAGCAGTGATTGCGCAGCGCTTGTCGAGATCGGCGCCTGGCGCAGGCGTACCCGCTCATAGGCGGGATCGGCGTTGGAGGGGTCTTCGATCCAATCCGCACCGCTTTTCTGCAGGAAGCCGCGCAGCGTGTCGCGGGTAAGATCCAGAAAGGGGCGAGCGATTCCAAGACCGCGCCCCTCGGGCCAGACCGGAGACGGGTCCAGCGGGCCGGGGCCGGCAAGGCTCACCTGCGGACCGGCGCGCGAGGCGCGCATGCGCAGGGTTTCGATCCGGTCGTCCAGGGTATGGGCCAGGCACAGCGTGGAGACGCCGTCGCGCCGGCAAGCCTGCGCCAGAAGCTTGTGGCGGGCGGTCCTCGCGCGGCCCTGACCGGGCCGGGGCGCGTCCCATTGCAGCACGCGAACCTGAGCGCCGAGCTTCTCTGCGAACGCGGCGGTGCTCCGGGCTTCCTCTGCGCTTTCAGGGCGCAAGGCATGGTCGACGATATAGGCGTAAAGCGTCAGGTCCGGCGCGGCGGCGCGAAGCGCCAGCAAGAGCGCAGTGGAATCCCCGCCGCCCGACAGGGCGAGTCCCAGACGGGGCGCCGGATTGGGCGCGGGGCGCCCTGTCATCAGTTGCAGCCGATGCGCGCGCTTTCCCGGCTGGCCTTGCGGCGGGCCTCGGCGCCGGCGTTGGGAAACTCGCTCCCGAACGTGCCCAGCACCTGGCAGGCGCGGCCGGTTTCACCCAGCCCGGCCAGCGACGCGCCCAGGCGCACCAGCGCGTCGGGCGCCTGCTCGCCGCGCCGGTCGGCGCGCAGCGACGCGATGTAGGCATCGGCTGCAGCGTCGAGATCGCCATTCACGAAATGGGTTTCGCCCAGCCAGTACCAGGCCTCGTCGGCGCGGGCATGGCCGGGATGGTCGATGGTGAAGGCTTCAAACGCTTCGCGCGCGCCGGCGAAATCGCCTTCCAGAAGGCGGGTGCGGCCGCGCTGATAGAGCGCGTCGGGGTCCTGCACCTGGTTGGAGCCGTCCAGCGAGGCCTCGCCGCCGCCCAGCTGGGACGGTCCGCCGGCGGGGCCGGCGCTGGATGATCCGGTGGTCGCAGATCCGGCGCTGCCCGACGCGGGGCGCTGCGCCCGCGCGCCGGGCGGGGCCTGAAGCGGCTGAACGCTGTCGGCGCGGGCCTGGCCGAAGGGATCGCCGGCGTCGATTTCATTCGGTTCCAGAAGCGCGGGGCCGTCGCCGGAGCGCGGATCGGCGCTGGCGGAGACGCCGCCTTCGAGGAGGGCGTTCATGGTGCGTTGAAGCTGGTCCAGGCTGGCGCGCATCTGGCGGTTTTCAAACGCCAGGCGCTCGATCTCGCCGGTGAGCACGCGCTGCTCGCGTTCCAGGGCGTCGACGCGCTGCATCAGGGTTTCCGCCACCGGATCGCCCTGCAAGGCGCGGCTCTCGATCCCGGCGAGGCGCGCCTCGGTTGCGTCCAGCCGGGCGGCCAGTTCACGGCGCGATTGCGCCTCGGCCGGGGCGGCGAGCGCCGCGATCAGCAATAGAACCGGAGCGGCGAGCGCGAACAGGCGAAGCATGGCGTATCCCCCAGGGTGTCGTGCGGGTGAGCATTGAGGCCCATGATCCCGCTTCGATTGGCGAAATCAAGGCGGATGGAGGCTGGACTCTGGCCCGGTTTCACACGCGGCGCACCACGCCGAAGGCGATCAGCCGCTCGATCGCGTCGGTCGCCTTGGCCTCGCCCAGGCCTTCAAAATCGGCCGCGCTTACAGGCTCGCCGGCGAGAAGCCTGTCCAGCGCCGCCTCGGCCGGCTCATCGAAGGTGAGGACGCCTCCGGGGCTCACCAGGGCGATGTGATGGCCGTCCTCGGCCAGATGACAGGGAAGGCCCGCCCTCAGCTGGACGGTCAGCGCGCCGGCGCCGGGTCCGGCCAGGATCGCGCCGGCGGTGTCCGGGAGGCGGGTCTCCACAAAGCGGTCGGTGAACAGGGCGGTGACCGCGTCCAGATCGGCGGTGTCGCGCACATGGTCCAGCGCGGTGTTGAAAGTCTCGCGGAATGTGTCCGCCGAGACCGCGCCGGCGTGGAAGCCCGGCGGCAGGGCGCGGCGCAAATCCGGATGTTTAAGCGCCGCCTCGCTCACCGCCTCCAGAAGCCAGTCGGCCCAGGTTTTCGCCAGTACGCCGGTGGTGACGTGCAGGCTCGGCCCGTCGGCGGCTTCGTTGACCGCGTCGTGCATGATCCCGCGCGGCACGTAGAGGGCGTCGCCGGGCGCCAGCACCAGTTCCTCGCGCAGGGCGCCGGCCTGGTACCCGCCGGGGGTGAAGCGTTCGCCGCGAAACACCACCCCGGCCGGGGCGTCATAGAGCCGCCAGCGCTTGGTCCCCTCCACCTGCATCACGAAGACGTCGTGATTGTCGAAATGGGTCTGGAAACCCTGGGCGTTCGGCGGGGTGAGATAGATGTTTGTCTGCACCGGATGGGAAAGCTCGGCCTCCAGGCTGCGGCACAGATCGGCCAGGGGCCGCTCGCGCCGGTTCAGCTGGGGCAGGATCAGCGTCGCGCCCTTCTGATACTGGCGCGCCACGAGCCCCGGATCGGCGTAGCCGGACTCGGTGAGGTAATGGCGCGGCTCCATCTTCGGCTCGGCGCGCGCCATGGAGAGCTGGTCGCCGGTGAAGACCTGCTCGCTCAGCAGCGCGTCGATGCGTGCGGTGGAGACAAGTGCGCAAAACCGCGCCGGATCGCCGCGCACATGCAGCGGCCTGCGCTCATAGATGTCGGCGAAGAAGGCAGCAGGATCATGGGGGGCGAGAAGCGCCGCCAGGCGCGCGTCCGGAGCCGCGCTCATCTAGCGGCAGCGGCGCCCGCCGCCCGACGGATCGGCGTAGGTTCCAGAATCAGAATCGGTGCATCCGCGCGACCCGCGCCCTTGTCCTGACGGATCGGCGTAGGCTCCGCTGTCGGAATCGGTGATCCCGCGCCCTCCGCGCCCGCGTCCCGTCGGGTCGGCGTAAGAGCCGCTGTCGGCGTCTGTGATCCCGGTTGAGCCGCGCCCCTGTCCTGACGGGTCGGCATAGGCGCCGCTATCGGAATCAGTGATCCCGCGCGACCCGCGCCCCTGCCCGGACGGATCGGCGTAGGCCCCGCTGTCGGCGTCTGTGATCCCGGAATTGTAACCGCCGCAATTGCGGCCCTGACCGCCGGGATCGGCATAGGCCCCGCTATCGCTGTCAGAGCAGCCGCCGCTATAACTCCCGCAGCTGCGCCCGCCGCCCACCTGATCGGCGTAGGCGCCGGCGTCGGAGTCGGTGCATGCAGGTCCCGCACCCATGCCGCGCCGGCCATAGCCGCCCGCATCGGCGTAGGCGCCGGCGTCTGAATCGGTGAGGCCGGTGTAAGCGCCGCCGCCCGTGGTGGCGCAGCCGGTGAGCGCGCCGGACCCGATGACTGCGCCGGTCCCGGCGACACTGGTCAGGAAAGACCGCCGCGACAGCGCGCGCTTCTTGTTCGCCATGACCGGTCCTCCTCATCGGGCGTCCAGGGTCACGCCCCAGGGGCAAGTCCCTGAAATAGTCAGGAATGAAGCCTATGGAGGAAATTTCCCGCCGGCCAGCGCAAACCCGGCGCCGGACTCAAAAAGGCCCCGCCGGGCGAATCCGGCGAGGCCTTTAGGTGGATCGTCTGCGAACGCCTCGCGTCTGGCGGCGTTAATCGCCGCCCGGATCTGGGATGTCGGCGGGGCCCGGAGCGCGGATGGCCAGTGCGGCGATGTCCACCGCCCGGTCGCTGGGCGGCGCGATGGCGAGAATGTGCGTGCCCGCGGTTTCGCTGGGCGCATCATAGGTGAACACTGTCTTTTGCCACTCATTGGTGAGGTTCATGGTGCGCCAGCCCGAATTTGCGCCGCTGGGCTCCATCCAGGCCGCGCGCAGGCCGGGGCGCTCGCCGGCCCCGTCCCAGTCCTCGCCCATGCGGGCGATGAGGGTGATGATCACCGGCTGGCCCAGAAACTGCGTCACCCGGTCGGGGGTCAGCTCAAAGGCGAGGCCCTGACGCGGCTGGCGCAGCACCGCGTCGGGATCCACCGATCCGCTCACTGTGATATAGCCGAGATCGCCTTGCCGGCGGTCCACGGTGAGCCCGCTGGAGCTGATGTCCGCAGCGGCGCGGTAGAGCGTGGGCAGGATGATCGCGTCGGCGTCGGTGAGGTTGAAGCGCCGCGCAACCGCCTCGACAGCGGGCCCGCGCACGGTCTCGCCGCCCGTGGAGACCAGGTCGCCGCCGCGCGCGCTCTGCGCTGCGGTGGCTTGGGGCTGCTCAGCCTGCGGCTCCTGCGTCTCTGCTTCAGGTGTCTCGCCGCCACAAGCGGCCAGCGTCAGAGCCGGGCAGAGTGCGGCGGCGTAGAGCGCGGTGCGGAGCGCCATGACAGGTCTCCCTTCCGGATTGGCTTCTTGCGACGCCAACTGGCCCGATCTGTCGCCGGGTCAAGCGTGCTGCGCCAGGAGCGGCGGGGCGGGGCGGCACAGGAGGCGAGACGGGGAGAACGAAACGGGTATGCTGACGCCTATGGTTGGCGCGATTCGCATTCTTGGGATCGATCCGGGGCTCAACGCCACCGGATGGGGCGTGATCGTCCAGGACGGTGCGCGCCTGCGCCACGTAGCGCACGGCGTCATCAAGGCGCCGGCGAAAGCGGCCATGGCTGTGCGCCTGTGCTTCATCTTCGAGGCGGTGGAGCAGCTACTGGTCGACCACCGGCCTCATGAAGCGGCGGTGGAGGACCAGTTCGTCAGCGCCAATCCCGGCACGGCCCTGAAGCTGGGTCAGGCGCGCGCGGCGGCCATGCTCGCCCCGGCGCGCGCCGGACTGCCCGTGGGTGAATACGCGCCGCGCCTTGTGAAAAAGGCGGTGGTGGGAACCGGCGCGGCGGAAAAAGCCCAGGTTGCGGCCATGATCTCCATCCTTCTGCCCGGCGCGAAGGCTGAAGCCGACGCCGCCGACGCGCTCGCCGTCGCCATCTGCCACGCCAACCATCGTTCAGTGCGAAAGGCCGCCTCATGATCGGCAAGCTTAAGGGGATCGTCGACAGCGTCGGCGAGGAAGAGGCCGTGATCGATGTGAACGGGGTGGGCTATCTGGTCCTCGCCGGCGCAAAGACGCTGTCGCGGCTGGAGGCCGACAACCCGGTCGTCCTTCATATCGAGACCTATGTGCGCGAAGACCAGCTGAAGCTGTTCGGCTTCCTGTCTGAATCAGACCGCGCCTGGTTTGTACGCCTGCAATCGGTTCAGGGCGTCGGCGCGAAACACGCGCTCTCGATGCTGGACGTGGTCAGCGCCGCCGAGATCGAAAGCGCCGCGGCGCTGGGCGACAGCTCCACCTTCGAGCGCGCCAAGGGGGTGGGCAAGAAACTCGCCCAGAGGATTTCCGCCGAGCTGAAAGACAAGGCGCCGCCGCTAGGGCGCTCGCTGGGCGCCGGAGCCGGCGGTCTGAACGCGGCGCTGGGAAGCGCTCCGGCGGCTGGCGAAGTTATGAGCGGCGCGCGCGAAGCGGCGGTCAGCGCCCTGATCAATCTGGGCTATGGCGAAAGCGATGCCCGCCGGGCCGTGGCCCAGGTCAGCCGCGATCTCGGCGGTGAGGCTGGCGAAGGCGCCCTCATCAAGGGCGCGCTGAAGGAGCTGGCGCGGTGAGGGGGGCTGCGCGTGCGCCGTGCGTCCTTCAAGGCTTTTCGCTTGCGCGAAAAGGCTCCTCAGGATGAGGAATGTTCCCGCATTCAACGACCCTCATCCTGAGGTGCGAGCCCTTCGGGCGAGCCTCGACGGATCGAGCGGCGCGAACGCCAGGGGAGGACATCGCGCGCCCGCCATGTCAGAAGCACGCCCATGACCGAAGACGACCGCATCATAACCTCCGACGAGACAGTTGGGGACGGGCGCGATAAGGCGCTGCGTCCGCTCTCGTTTGATGATTTCGTCGGGCAGAAGACTGCGATCGCCAATCTGGAAGTGTTCGTGAAGGCCGCCGGACGCCGGGGCGAGGCGCTGGACCACGTCCTGCTCTCCGGCCCGCCGGGCCTGGGCAAGACGACGCTGGCCCAGATCGTGGCCAAGGAGCTGGGCGTGAATTTTCGCGCCACGTCCGGGCCGGTGATCGCCAAGGCCGGCGATCTCGCGGCGATCCTGACCAATCTTGAAGAGCGCGACGTTTTGTTCATCGACGAGATCCACCGCCTGCTGCCGGTGGTGGAGGAGATTCTTTATCCAGCCATGGAGGATTTCTGCCTGGATCTGGTGATTGGCGAAGGGCCCAGCGCGCGCACCGTGCGCATTGATCTGCCGCCCTTCACGCTGATCGGGGCCACGACGCGCGCCGGGCTTCTGGCGACGCCCTTGCGCGACCGGTTCGGCGTGCCGGTACGGCTGGAATTCTACTCCACCGAAGAGCTCGCCAGCATCGTGGCGCGTGGCGCCCGAAAGCTCGGCACCGCCATGAGCGAGGACGGCGCGCTGGAGATCGCCAAGCGGGCGCGGGGTACGCCGCGCGTGGCTGGGCGGCTGCTGCGCCGGGTGCGTGATTTCACCGAAGCCGACGGGATTGCGGTGATCGACCGGGCCGCCGCCGACGCCGCATTGAAGCGCCTGGAAGTGGACGAAATCGGTCTGGACAGCCTGGACCGGCGCTATCTGAAAATCCTCATCGAGGCCTTCAATGGCGGGCCGGCCGGGCTCGACACGCTGGCCGCCGCCTGCGCCGAGGCGCGCGATGCGCTGGAAGACGTGGTCGAACCGTTTCTGATCCAGCAGGGCTTCATCCAGCGCACGCCCAGAGGCCGCGTCGCCGCGCCGCGCGCCTGGACCCATATGGGCTGGCGGCCGCCGCGCAGCGCTGGCGAGAGCGATCTGTTCGAGGACCCGGAGACCTAGCGCCGGGCTTGCTCGTCCAGCATCGCTTCGAGGGCTTCGATCAACGCCTCTTCGTCTTGTTGCGTGTCATCGCGCCGCTGGCCCAGCAAGCGGGGCTCGGTCAGTGCGCCATTGCTGTTGATCGTGCGCCCCAGCGTCAGGACGACACGGTCCGCGTCGGCGGACAGGATCTGGAAAATCCCGCCGCGCGCCACAAGAACGCCCGGCGCAGGGGCGCTCAGATCAAACCGCGGGATGCGCGGTTCGTCCTGTTCGTGCAGCGTGAACGCGGCGATCGGCTGATCATCCTCGCCAGCGACCAGTCCGTCATAGATGAGCGTGTACTCGGTCAGCACGGAGGTATCAGTGAGAACCGGACGGATCTCGGTCTGCGCCGGTGCGCAGCGCCGCGTATCGAACAGGGTGTACACGCAAAGCTGGTCACCCTCGGCGGGGCGGTAAAGCGAAGCGGGAGGATCGTCAAAGCGCGCCCCACTGACGGTTGGTTCGCCAAGGCAGGCGTCTCCGGGCTCGAAATGATATCCCTCATGGTCGGCCGCGCTGATCGTGTAGGCGCCCGGCTCCACGGTGTACGACCCGATGGAGGTCAGGGTCTCCACCACGAGCTCCCATTCATAAATTCCCGAGCGCTCGGTATAGAGCGTGTCCCCCGGCGCGCCGGAGATCATGTCGCCGACACTGGCGCTGGTCAGGGCGGCGGGTGCGGCGCCCACGCGCTGGGTGGGGGAGACACACCCGGCGGCCACCGGCAGCACCAGGGCGATCAGCAGAAATCTCATGGTCATGACGGCGTTCGGCCTTGTCGCAAGTGTGAAGGCGGACCGTACGCCACGGCGCCGGCCTTGAAAATAGCCGGCCGGCCATTCCGTCGCCGCGATCATCCGCAGATCAGAGGCGGTAAAAGACGGCCGTCTCGAAGACCGGTCCTGGTGCGCCGCACCCGATACAGCCCGCCATCTCGGCCCGCCTTGTCAGCGCCTCTTGTCAGTCTGGCGCGTCCGGGTGAAACTCGCCTGAAAGGGGAGTATTTCGCCATGATGTATCCAGCAATCTGCGCCGTGATCGCGTCGGGCGTCATGCTGGCGGCTTGCGGGGCGCCCGGCGATGCGGTGACGCCCACGCCGCCCGAGGCGCGCACCTCGCCCTACGCGCCGGATGGCGAGGCGTGCAATGACGACATGGCCCGCGGCGAGGTCGGCGAGCGCATCGACGCCGGCGACCCGGACGCCATGCGCTGCTTTCTAAGCCTGCGCGACGTGGAGCCGGATTCGTTTAACCTGCGCTATCTGATTTACCGGATCGAAGGCGTCGAGCCCGAGGGGTTGGACGAAATCGTGCGAACGCAGGATCGTCTGCGGCTCGGTGCGAGGCTTTCGGGTATTCACGCAATGCACCCCTCGCTGGAGCCCTTTGATTTTGTGGGTGGGTGCCGCGCTTACGATCCGGTCGCACGCGAGTTGCTGTCGCGCACTCCGCCACAAACCGAGGTGCGGGGCTGTGGGCGCTGGGGATTGTAAGGGGCGCCAAGCAGATTTCCCTATGCGCCTTGCGTCGACGCGCGCGTCGGCTAAGTCTGGGCCATGACTTCTGACCCGGACAGCCCCCGCGAGACCCCCAGCATCGGCGTGTGGACCGCCGGCGTGCATCGCCTGGCGGTGCGCGTCTATTACGAGGACACTGATTTCACCGGGGTGGTGTATTACGCCAATTATCTCAAATTCCTCGAGCGCGGCCGCACCGATGCGCTGCGCAGCGCCGGGGTGCGCCATGATGATCTCCTGCAGTTGGAGACGCCGCTGGGCTTTGTGGTGCGCAAGATCACCGCAGAGTATCTCAAGCCTGCCCGCATTGACGACGCGCTGACCATCGAGACGCGCTTCACGGCGGCGAAAGCCGCGCGCCTCAGCGTTGAGCAAAGCGTGTTGCGCGACGCGGATTTGCTGCTCACCGCCAGCGTCGACGCGGCCTGCATTGATCTTTCCGGACGGCCCAGACGCCTGCCGAAACCGGCCGCGGAGGCGATCGCCAGGGCGTCCGCCTGGGGCTGACGCGGAAGCGCAGCGCACCGGCTGCTGCGGAATGGACGCCGCGCCCCCAAAAAACCGCCGCATTCATAGTGATTCAATGATTTCCCGATGACGTCTCCGGGTCGGAGCTTGGCGCGGGGCTTGCGTCCCGTTACACCTCCCGCCGGGGAAATTTTGAATTTGCGCCACAACGGCGCGTCCAGAAGGGTTGAGACTGATCGTCATGGAAAGCGTCGCTGTGGATCTGGCCAGTCCCGGTCAGGAATTGACCATCGTCTATCTGTTCATGCGCGCCGATATCGTCGTGAAGCTGGTGATGGCGATCCTTGTATTCATGTCGGTCTGGTCCTGGGCCGTCGCCATTGAAAAGGCGATGCAGCTCAACACCCAGCACGCCAAAGCCAAGAAATTCGAGCGCGAATTCTGGTCGGGCACGTCCCTGGACGAACTGGCCAGCCGCCATGGGCGCGACTCCAAGCATCCGTTCGGACGCGTGCTCGCCGCCGCCATGCGCGACTGGGAGAGCTTTGCGGTCGCCAAATCCGGCGGCGCGGAGGCCAATCGCGAGCTGTCCAAGATGGAGAGCGGGCTTGGCGTTCTGGCCATAATCGGCTCAGCGGCGCCCTTCATCGGCCTGTTCGGAACGGTGTGGGGGATCATGAACTCCTTCCGCGCCATCGCCGCCACCGACAACACCTCGCTGGCCGTCGTCGCCCCCGGCATCGCCGAGGCGTTGTTCGCCACGGCGCTGGGCCTTCTGGCGGCGATCCCGGCGGTGATCTTCTTCAACGCCCTGTCCTCCAGCCTCTCCAAATACGCCTCGAAGCTCGAAGGCTTCGTGGATGATCTGTCCGCCATGGCGGGCCGGGAGCGCTAGATGGCCGGCGGAATAGACACTGGATCGCGCACGTCCAACGGCCGCCGGCGGTTCAAGCCGTCCGCGGAGATCAACGTCACGCCCTTCGTGGACGTGATGCTGGTGCTCCTGATCGTGTTCATGGTCTCCGCGCCGCTTCTGACCGTCGGGGTCGAGGTGGACCTGCCGGACACCGAGGCGCGCGCCATGACCACCAGCGAGGAACCGCTGGCGATCACGATCCAGGCGGACGGGACGCTGTATCTCATGGAGACCCCGATCCGGTATGAGGAGCTGGGTCCGCGCCTGCGCGCGATCTCCGGCGCCGGGTCGCAGGCGCGGATCTATATTCGCGCTGATGACGGCGTGCCCTATGGCGAGGTGATGCGGGTGATGGCCCGGGTCTCTTCGGAAGGCTACGCCAATATCGGCCTCGTCACCGACCCGGTAAGCGACTAGGAGGAGGCCGGCTGGATGCGCCAGGTCCTCGGCCTGCTCCTTTCGGCGGGACTGCATGTGGGGCTCGTAGCCTCCGCGCTGATCTATTTTCCCGCCGCGTCGCGGTTTGCAGAAGACATCAATGTCGTGCCGGTGGAGCTGGTGGTGCTCGCCGACAACACCAATGTGCGCGCCGCCCGGCGCGAGCCGGAGCTCGAACCGGTGGAGGACGAGCCGCCGGCGGACACCGCACCGGAGCCTGAAGCTGCGCCCGAGCCCGAACCTGCCCAGCCAGAAGCTGAGCCGGAAGCGATTCCGCCCGAGCCCGAGCCGGTCCTTCCCGAGCCCGAGCCCGAACCCGAACCGGTCCCGCCGGAGCCTGAACCTGAACCCGAGCCCGAGCCCGAACCTGAAGTGCAGCCGCGCCGGCCCGCCCCAGAGCCGGAGCGCCAGGGCCTCGATCTGGATGGTCTGTCGGATTTGGTGGACCGCTCGCGCGAGCAAAGGCCCCAGGGCGAGCAGGCTGACGAGGCGCGCCAGCGCTCGGGAGCGGGCACCGCCATGACCGCGACCCTGCAGGCCATGGCCGCCGGCCAGATCCAGCGCTGCACCCGCTCCAACGCCGATGCGCCGGTGAACATGGACCTGGCCGTCATCGTTGAAGTGCGCCTGGAGCGCAACGGCCAGCTGTCCGAACCGCCGCGGCTGAAGAACGCCGCGCGCATCGTCAACTCGCCCAACCCGTTCATGCGGGTGGCCGGCGAGCGGGCGCTGCGGGCGGTGATCGACTGCGCGCCCTACGATCTGCCGGCTGCAAACTACGCTGAATGGCGCCTTCTTGAGGTCAATGTTGATACGCAACGTGGCCGCTGACTTGCATCTTCCCCCGTCCGCCGTCCCTGAAGCTGGAGACCCGACGATGACCGCCCTTTTCGCCCGCCGTTTCGCGCCGGTGCTCGCAGCGCTCCTGGCCGCCGCCGCGCTCTGCGCCCCGGCTTTCGCCCAGACTCCGCTGCGCGTGGACGTGACCGAGGGGCATCTCGACCCCATGCCGATCGCGATCACCGATTTCTTTGGAACCGACGGGCGGGCCGAGGCGGCCGGCGCGGACATTTCGCGAGTGGTCACCAATAATCTGCGCAATTCAGGCCTGTTCGCCCCGGTCGCTCCGGACGCCTTCATCGAGGAGATCGCGGATATCGATCTGCGCCCGCGCTTCGGCGACTGGCGGGTGATCGACGCCTCGGCCCTGCTGGTGGGCGAGGTGACTATGGAGAGCGAGGAGCGCATGACCGTGGCGTTCCGGCTGTGGGACACCGCCACCGAGCAGCAGATGCTGGGCCTGCAATTCGTCACCAGCCCCGACAATTGGCGGCGCATCGCCCACAAGGTCTCGGACGCGGTGTATGAGCGCCTCACCGGCGAAGAAGGCTATTTCGACACCCGCATCATCTATGTCTCCGAAGGAATCGGGCCCAATAACGAGCCGATCCGGCGTCTGGCGGTGATGGATCAGGACGGGGCGAACCCCTCCTTCCTGACCAGCCGGGATTATATGGCGCTGCTGCCCAACTACGCGCCGAACGCCCAGCAGATCACCTATGTGAGCTTCCGCGACGGGCAGGCGACCAGCTATCTCTACGATCTGGAGACCGGGCGTCAGGAAGCGCTGTTTGATTCCGGACCGGGACTGGCCGAAGGTGGCCAGTCACTGTCGGCGCGCTTCCATCCCAACGGCCGTGAGCTGGTGGTCAGCGCCGAACGGCGCGGCGGCCACGATCTGTTCAAGTTCGATCTGCGCATGCGCACGCTGCGCCAGCTCACCAGCCATCCGGCTGATGATGTGGAGCCGTCCTACTCGCCCGACGGCGAGCGGGTCGTGTTCTCCTCCTCGCGCTCGGGCCAGTCCCAGCTTTATGTGATGAACGCCGACGGCTCCAACCCGGTGCGCATCAGCTTCGGGGAAGGCCGCTACACTGCGCCGGTCTGGTCGCCGCGCGGCGATCTGGTGGTGTTCACCAAGCAGCATCAGGGCCGCTTCATGCTCGGCGTCGTCGATGCGGACGGGTCCGGCGAGGAGCGCATTCTCTACGAGGGCTATTACGTCGACACCCCGGCCTGGTCGCCCAACGGCCGGGTGCTGCTGTTCACGCGCGGCGATCCGAACCCGAACGGCACCGAGTATTCGATCTGGAGTGTGGACCTGGCGGGATTCAATCTGCGCCGCCTGCCCACCCAGGGCGCTGCGTCTGATCCGGCCTGGTCTCCCTTGATTGATTAATGAAAAGGAGTATAGGGTCGCAGTTGATTGCGCTGAAGAGGGGCTGCGCCGTCGCCGATTAAGGGCTGCTTAAGAGACCAATGCGTCAATTGACGCGAACAGCCGCCGGGGCGGGAAATCCCGACGGCGTGTAAGAGGGACGATTTGTTATGAAGCGTTATGCTTTCGCCGCAATGGCCAGCCTGGGCCTGCTTGTCAGCGCCTGCGCGAGCCAGCCTGACCCCATCGTTCAACCCGATCCCGAGCCCGTTCAGGACCGCGTCGTACAAGATACGACTCCGGTTGATCCGGGTCCGACGCCGGGTTCGGTGGAAGATTTCGAAGTCACCGCCGGCGACCGCGTGTTCTACGGCTATGACCAGTACACCCTGACCACCGAAGCGCGTGAGACCTTGCGCCGTCAGGCGGCCTGGCTCGCCAGCTATCCGTCGGTCCGCGTGCTGCTCGCCGGCAACGCCGACGAACGCGGCACCCGCGAATACAACCTTGCGCTCGGTGCGCGCCGCGCCAACGCCGCACGCGACTTCCTGGTCAGCCAGGGCGTCGATCCGGCCCGCATCCAGACCGTCTCCTACGGCAAGGAGCGTCCGGTGTGCCGCGAGTCCAACGAGCGCTGCTGGGCGCTGAACCGGAACGCCACCTCGGTGATCCAGTCCGGCTCCATGTCGTAAGGTACCGGGTCTCCGGACTCCGGCCTCATTGCTGAACGATCAACGCCCGCAGGCTCCGCCTGCGGGCGTTTTTCTGTTTGCGCCCGTACGGGCCGGCGATCTCGTCCAGAGTCTCGCTCACGCTGGTCTCGTCGGAGATGTCCATGGTCCGGCAGGGCCAGTCATAGCCCGAGCAGTCAAGATCAAGGCCGACGACCTGATAGTCGCGGCTGAGCGCCTTTGAGACCTCCGAGCCGATGGAGCCGGCCGCGCCGGTCATCAGAAAGACGGGTTTGCCGGGATTTGTCCCGGCGCCGGCGGTGGGATCAAGTGTCGCCATGGCGGATGAGAAGCCCACTTTGGTGTTCCTCTTCCAATGCGCCTGCGCCCGCCGCGTTCCAGAGACCCGCCCAGACAGCAGATCAGACACCGGCCCAGACACCGGCGCTGACACCCGCCCAGACAAAAACGCCGCGCCGGTCGCCCGGCGCGGCGCTTCCTCGGTGATGGGCTGCGCGCCTACTCGACGGCGTGCAGATTGATCGCTTTGGGACCCTTGCCGCGGCGATCGGGTTCGGTGTCGAACCCGATGCGCTGGCCGTCTCGAAGATCGGCCATGCCGGAGTCTTTTACAGCCGTGATATGAACGAAGACGTCATCGCCGCCCTCGTCCGGGGTGATGAAACCGAAGCCTTTATCGGCGTTGAAAAACTTCACGGTGCCCGTGGTCATCGAAGGGGTACCTTTCCCGTACCGGCGCGGCGTCCCGCGCATAGGAAATTAACGCGCGGCGTCCCGCGGACGGCATGCGGACTGTCGGTCGGGGAAGGAAAGGAGGTCAGGCGTGTCGGCACGCGGAAGGCTCGCTATTTTCTTCACCGGGCCTTGTTCAGGCCGCTTGTGCACCGCACACTATGCCCGAAATTCAGGTCTCTCACAAGCAACGCCGCAAGAAGGGCCCGGTCACTGTGACACGCAGACGTTCACGCCTACTCGCCGCAAAGGAGCGCCGCCAGCGCGCCGATGACGGTCCGGACCCGGCCGCCATGATGCGCCTGGCCGGGCTCGGGGCGATGCTGCTGATCTTCGTGGCGGTTGGCGCAGGCTTTCAGGGCGAGCGCGTGACCTCCCTCATCGCAGGGATCGCCGCGCGCCTGGGGCCGCTGGCCGAGCCGGCCTTTCTGGGCCTCAGCGTGCTGGAAATGGCGGGCGGGCTCGCCATCCTCGCCGTGCTGAGCGCCGGGCTGTGGCGCGCCTTCAGACGTTGAGCCGCCAGGTGGTCCAGGACAACGCCAGCGCGAACCCCAGCCAGCCCTGAAGCGGCAGGAGCAGCACCGCCGCGGCGGCGTTGGCGCGAAGGGCCAGCCAGATCACCGGCAAGCCGAACAGGAAGGCGATCATCGTGACGGTGAAGCCGTTGGCGACATTCTGAAGCCCGAAATAGAACCAGGTCCAGCTCACGCAGATCGCCCACCAGACGATCACCCCGGCGCGGGCGGCGCGCCGCCGGCCAGCCTCGTCGGAGCGGTCGACCAGGAGGGTCGAGACCGCCATCAGAGCGAACAGCGCGATCCACACCCCGCCGATCACCACGCCGGGCGGGGACCAGGGCGGATTGTCCAGCGTGCGCGACCAGGCCGCGCCTCCTGACGAGAAGATCCAGGCGTTCAGACCCGCCGCCGCGCCGACAAAGACGAGGAGATAAATCAACAGCCGGCCGGCCTGGGGCCGGGGTTTGCGGAAGATGTGCGCCACGCTCGCTCCTTGCCGTTTCGCCCCCGCGAACGAAGGCATGCTAGCACGGGTGCGGCCGGTCAAAAGGGGCTATTCGGTGGCGGGCATTGTGAGCTGATGCTGGTCCGCGCCGGTCACAGCTTTGCGAGCGGGGTTCCTTCCGGCGCCGGGCGGGCGCACACTGAAGGCTTGAAAACTCCTGGAGGCTCCATGATCCGCTCATTCTTCGCCGCGCTCGCTCTGGCGGCGCCGCTCACCCTCGCCGCCACCGCGCCGGGTCTGGCGCAGGAGCGCGGCTCCGACGCCGCACGGGCGGCTTCCGAAGCCGCCGCCGAGTTTGGTCCGGCCGTGGGCGAGCGTGCGCCGGTGACGGTCTTCACCACCGCCTCGGGCGAGACGGCCAGCCTCGCCGACCTCTCTGCGCGCAACGGCGTGGTGATCTATTTCAATCGCTCCCTGGACTGGTGCCCGATCTGCCTGCGTCAGGCGCTGGATGTGAACGCGGCGGCTGATCAGTTCGCGCAGGCCGGCTGGGGCGTGGCGGTGCTGACCTATGATGACGCGGCGACGCTCGCCCAGGTCGCCGACCGGCGCGAGATCGCGGTCACGCTGCTGCCGGACCCCGACATCGCGGTGATAGACGCCTTCGGCCTGCGCGATTCGATCTACGCCGACCCGAACCACATGGCTCATGGCGTGCCCTATCCCATCGCGTTTGCGATCCGCCCCGACGGGGTCATCGCGGGCAAGTTCTGGCACGAGGCCGGCCTTGGCCAGCAGCGCGGCTACGCCACGCGGGTCACCGTCGAGGACGTGCTGGGCGCGCTGGAGTAGGCGCGCAAGAGGGGGGAGGATCAGGCCGTGAGCTATCCGCCCAAATGGCGCGTCGTCACCGATACGGGCGCAGCCGCGGCGCTGATGCGGGCGCATCCCTTCGCGCATTTCGTCACCTCCCACGCAGGGATTTTCAGCACGCGTATCCCAGTGATCGCAGACCTTGAGGCCGACGAAACGGTGCGGCTGCGCGGCCATCTCAACGCTCAGAACCCGCAGGCAGACAGCCTGGACGGCCACACGGCGCTGGTCACGTTCGACGGGCCGGCAAGCTATGTCTCGCCCAACTGGCGTGTCGATCTTTCAAGGGCGGGGACCTATGATTACGAGGAGGTCCAGGTGCGCGGCGAGATAAAAATCGTCGAGGACATCGGCGCGTTCCGCAAGCTGATCGACGATCTCGCCGCCCTGATCGAGCCGCAGCACGCCGAGATCGGCGACTATCCGCTCTGGCGCACTTCGATGTCTCCGCCCGGCTATATCGAACGGCTTCACCCGGCCATCGTCGCGTTCGAGGTGCGGGTGGCCTCGGTGCACATGACCTCCAAGCTGCATCAGAGTTTTCCCGAGGCCGACCGGCGCAGCGTGGCCGACCATCTGGCGCGGTCCGCCCGCGAGGAGTCCCGCGCCATCGCGGAGAAAATCCGCCGGACGCTCGACTAGAACCAGCCGGCGTCGCGCAGGGCTGGATAGTAAGTGCGGCTGACGGGCGCCGTGAGGCCACCGGTGAGCCGGGCCTCGCCGGTGCCGCGGCTGAACTGCAGGCTCTCGATGGCCGCCGCGCTCGCCCACCAGGATCTATGCAGCCTGTGGCCTGGAACGCGCGCTTCAGCGAGCGCCGCCGCGTCGCTGAGGCGCATGAGAATAAGGTCGGAGCCGGCGCAGGTGTGAACCCTCACGTAGTGATCCTCGGCCTGCAGGGCGATCAATCCGGCATCGCGCAGCTTCGCCGGAAGGCGCAGGGCGAGCTTCGCCGGTGGCGGGGCGGGCTCGCCGCTTCCCGGTCCGGAGCTGGCGCCAGTACGCTTTGATACCGGCGGGTCGAGCGCCGGCTGAAGCAAGGCGCGGCGGGCGAGCCGCATCAGCGCAATCGCGGCGCCGGTCACGACGAGCACGCCGGATAGAATTGCAAAATAGAGCGACGCGTCGGGGTGGTAGCCCAGGAAGATCGCGCCGCTGGCCACGACCACGCCCGTCTGGACCGGCGTCGCCGCAAGGGCGGTCAGCCCCGCGCTCGAGAGGCCGGTTGCGGCGCCGCCGAGCCGTATCACCACCCGTTCAACGCCATGCACCACAAGCGCGCCTATGAGCATGACCGCGAGCCAGTACGCCGTGCGGGGCCCGGGCGGGGCGAGATTGGTGTCGAAAGGGCCGATTGCGGCGAAGAACAATCCCGCCCCGGCCATGACGGCGAGGTCGACGGCGAGCGTGCTGCGAGCCGGCATGCTCCGCCGAAGGCGGCCAGAGAGATTCGAGTTTGACCCCATGAACGAAGTTGAGGCGCTTGGACGGGATGCGTCAATCGGCAACGCTGGCGCGACGCGAGCAACGCGCGGTGTGACGGTCGCGAATTGCGGCGACACCCTGCGAAGACACGGCTGGCGCCCTCGTGACGCCGCGCCGCAACTGACGCCTCCCGGCACAAGAGCGAGGCTTCATGCATGTCATCGATCACCCCCATCAGCCCACGGCTGTCGATCCTTCCCCGGTTGGGCCTCGCCCTTGTCGTGGTCCTGGCCTTCCCCATCGCGCTGTTCGCCTTGCGGTATCTTCTGGCGAATCCGCCGGCTGCGCCGTTGGTGGTTCTGTCCAACCGTTTCGCCACGCCGTTCCTGCCCATCCACGCGGCGGCCGGCGCCGTGGCGCTTGCGATCGGGTGGGTGCAGTTCCTGCCGCGGTTCAGAGCGGCGCACACCCGGCTCCACCGCCTGATCGGGTCGGGATATGTGCTTGCGTGCGCCGCCAGCGGGTCTGCCGGATTGATCCTGGCCTGGGGCACGAACTCCGGCTGGGGCGCTGCGGCGGGGTTCGGCGGTCTTGGAATCGGCTTGCTGACTACGACGGCGATGGGCCTGGCGTGTGCGCTCGCCGGTCGTTTCGACTCACACCGGCGCTGGATGATCCGCAGCTATGCGCTGACGTTCTCGGCGGTCACGTTGCGGCTCCAGCTTCTGGTGACGTCCCAGCTCGGAGTGGATTTCCACGTGTCCTATCCGCTGCTCTCGTTCTCTTGCTGGATTCCCAACCTGATCCTCGCCGAGCTTCTGATCACCGGCGCGGCGAGGTTTGCTCAGAACCAGCCGGCGTCGCGCAGGGCCGGATAGTAGGTGCGGCTGACGGGCGCCTCGGCGCCGTCGGCCAGGATCAGCACGCCGCGCCCGTCGCCCTTCTTTGCATCAGTGACCGCTTCGCGCGCCACCCACCAGGAGCGGTGGGTGCGCGCGCCGTCGAGCCCCTCCATGGCGGTGATCGCATCGGTGAGGCGCATGAGGATCAAGGCTTCGCCCATGCCGGTGCGCACGCGCAGATAATGGTCTTCGCTGGTCAACGCCAGGATCGGCGCGGTGCGCAGACGGTGGGGCAGCTTGTCGGTAAGGGCGCGGGCCGCGCGCGGCGTCGCCGCTGCGGCGGCGCTGGTGCGCGCTTCAGTGAATCTGGCGACCGTATAGGCCACGCCGCTCACGAAGACGGAGATCACCAGCACCGGCACATAGGTCGCCGCGACGCGGTGGAAGGTCAGCCGGGGCCCCAGCACGCCGTCCAGGTGCAGGATCGCCACGCTCACCGGAATCGCCACGAACGCCGCCGTGATCGAATAGACCGCCCATTCGGGCAGCTTGGGAAACAGGCGCGGCAGGACCTCGCCGGCGCCGAAACCGAACACGGCGCCCAGCGCGATCAGTCCCACCCAGTAAAACCAGACCCGTGGCCAGCCCAGGGTGTGGCTGGCGAAGGGTCCAAGGATCGCCATGAAGGTGCCGACGCCCAGAATGATCAGCACCGGCCGCACCACCGCCGCCGGTTTCAATCTCCGGGCCAGCTCCCTGATCGGCGTGCGCGCCATGGACTTCTCCCCCGCCCCTGCTGTTCGCGAAGCGCGAACGGAGGACCATCCTCCGTTCACGTGGCGCTTCTGTCAGCCCGCGAACTTGCGCTTTCTCACCTGCGCCGGGCCGCGCATCAAGGTCTCCGTTCCCGGCCCGTGCGCCGGGCCCATCCAAAGGAGACGACGATGCACACTCTTATCCAGTCCGCCCTGACCGCCGGGATCGCCGCCGCCGGCCTGATCGCGTTCACCCCGGCCCCAGCGATCCACGCCGCCGGCCTGGTCGCTGAAGCCGCGCAATCGGCAGATGGAGCCGACATGCGGGTGAGGATCACGGGTCTTGAAAACTCGGACGGTCAGGTCCTCATCAGCGTCTTTGCGAGCGAGGCCGCCTATGACGCCGGCGACGCGACCGCCCAGGCTTCGGTGGCCGCCAACCGCAATGGTGTCGCAGCGACTTTCGATGCGCTGCCGGCGGGGACCTACGCGGTGATCGCCTTCCACGACGCCAACGCTAATAACGATCTGGACAGCAATTTTCTGGGCATGCCCACCGAGCGCTACGGCTTTTCCAACGCCGCCGCGCCCCGCTTCCGCCAGGCGCGCTTTGACGAAGCCGCTTTCACCCATCCCGGCGACGAGACCGTCAACGTGACTCTGATCGGAGCCGGCCGATGAATCTGGAGGCCTTCTTCATTTCGCCCTGGCATATCCAGCTTCATGCGGTGTGCGCCATTGCGGCGGTGGCTGTGGGGGTGGTGCAATTCACCGCCCCCAAGGGCACGATCCCGCACCGCACGGTGGGCTATCTCTGGGTGGTGCTGATGGGAACGGTGGCGATCACCGCGATCTTCATCAAGACCAGCGGATCGTTCAGCTGGATCCATATATTCGTGCCGATCACCCTGTTCGGCACGGTGGAGCTGGCCATCCGCGCGCGCAGGGGGATGACGGCGCGGCACCGCAATCTGGCGCTCGTCCTGTTTCTGGCGGCGCTGCTCCTGCCGGGCGCCTTCACCTTCTTGCCGGGCCGGCTGATGCACACGGTGGTGTTCGGATAGGCGGCCCGTGCACGCCTTAATACCCCTGCGTCATTGACCTGTCGCGTTGACCGCGTACACCGTGGCGCCTGACAGCGCGTCCCGCGCCCTCTTTCATTGGAGACACGCCCATGATCCGTAGCGTTCTGCTTGCGTCGGCCGCTGCTCTGGCGCTCACCGCGTGCTCGGAACCGGCCCCGCGTGAGGCCGCCGAGCTGGACACCCCCGCCCCCTCCCGGGAAACGATGACCGACGCCGGGCTGTATCAGGCCCCGCAGACGCCCTGGGAGGCGCTGGAGCCGTTCTACGCCCAGCTTGACTATGCAGCGCCGGTGGCGCCGGCCGGACCGCCGCTCCCCGCCGCCGACGCCGCGCTGACCTCCATTGCGTTCGGGTCGTGCAACACCGCGGACCGGGAGCTTCCGATCCTCCAGACTATCGCGTCGCAAGATCATGACCTGTTCATGTATGTTGGCGATAACGTGTATGGCGATGCGCGCGCCTATGACGCGACGCTGCCTGAGCTACGCGGCGCCTATCAGGCGCTGGCCGCAAGTCCGGAATTCCAGGCGCTGCGCGCGGCCTTTCCCATGCTCGCCACCTGGGACGACCATGATTACGGCATGAACGACATGGGCGTCGATTTCCCGTTCAAGGCCTTCGCCGAGACTCTGTTCCTGGATTTCTGGCGCGCGCCGGCCGACGATGCGCGCCGTGAGCGGCCGGGCGTCTATGATGCGAAAACCTTCGGGCCTGAAGGACGCCGCACCCAGATCATCATGCTCGACACGCGCTATTTCCGCACCGGGCTCGCCCCCACCGACGAGCGCGGCGCGCCGGGCCGGGAACGCTACCTGCCCAGCACCGATCCTGATCAGAACATGCTGGGCGAGGCGCAATGGGCCTGGCTTGAAGAGCAGCTGAGCCAGCCGGCGGATTTGCGCCTTCTGGTCAGCTCGATTCAGGTTCACGCCGACGGCCATGGCTGGGAGGCCTGGCGCACCATGCCGCGCGAGCGCACCCGGCTCTATGATCTGATCGGCGAAACCGGGGCAAACGGCGTGGTTCTGGTCTCCGGCGACCGCCACTCCTCGGGCCTCTACGTGCGCGAGGACGTCGCGCCGTACCCGCTTTACGAGATCACCTCCTCGGCGCTCAATATGAGCTTCGCTGACGAGAACAACGAGCCCGGCCCCCACCGCATCGGGGAAATGTATGCGCCGGTGAATTTCGGCGTCATCGGCGTCGACTGGGAGGGCGGCGAGCTGGCTCTGCAGATCAAGGATGAAGCCGGCGCGGTGGTCCGCGAGCAGCGCGTTACGCTGGACTCCATCGGCGCGCGCTAGCGCCTGATCCGGCGAGTTCGTCGCGGCTCGCCCGTCGCCAAAGAAAAACGCCGAGCCCGCTTCTGCGCAGGCTCGGCGTTTTCGTGTGCGTCAGGTCGCGAGCGGGACCTTACTCGTCCGAGCCGATCAGCTCCTCCAGCGGCAATTCGGGGGCGGGCGGCTCGCCGCCTTCGCCTTGCAGGTAATGGGTCATCCAGCGGTGCAGGCGGTGGGCGTAGTCGAACTGCGCCGCTCCATTGCGATTGCCGTGGCCTTCGCCGGGATAGGTCACCAGGCGCACCGGCGCGTCGCTGGTCATTTTCAGCATGCGGTAGAGGATGAAGGACTGGCTGGGATCCACCCGCGTATCCTCTTCGCCATGGAAGATCAGCGTCGGGGTGGTGGAGCCGGCGGCGTTATAGGTCGGTGATTTTTCCAGATAGGTGGTCCAGGCCTCCCACGGCGCGTCCATGAAGTGGACGTCCACCATTTCGATGGGAATCTCGGTGGTGCCGTAAAAGCTGATCAGGTCGGTGAGGGCCACTGACGGCGCGGACGCGGCGAAATGCTCGCTGGCGATCGTGGCGCCCCAGGCCGAGGCGAAGCCGCCATAGCTGCCCCCGGTGATGCCGACGCGGTCGGCGTCCACCAGACCGGCCTCGGACAGGGCGCCGATGCCGTCGACAATGTCCCAGAACTCGTCGCCGGGCGCGTCCAGATGATCAAGCTTGGCGAAGCGCTCGCCGCGCCCGGTGGAGCCGCGATAATTGGGATAGAACACCGCGAACCCGTCGCCGGCCGCGATATGGCCCAGACGCGAATAGCCGTTGAGCCAGCCGTCATCATCATGGGCTTCCGGTCCGCCATGGACCGTCATGATCAGCGGCCAGCCGCCCTGGGGCGCGCGCCCTTGCGGGGTGATCAGAACGCCTTCGATCCGCTCGCCGTCTCGGGCCTCGTACTCAAAGGCGCGCTGCTCGCCAAAGGCGATGTCTGAAAGCTGCGGATTGTGATCGGTCCAGCGGGTCAGCGAGGCCGGATTGGCACCCACGAAGACTTCATTGGGGTGGGTGGGCGCGTCGGCGATGGCGGCGATGCGGCCCGAGGCGCGGTGCAGGTCCATGGAGCCGACGACGAAATCGTCATAGGCCGTGCGCCCCGTTTCCTCTCCGCTATCGGCGTCATAGGTGAGGATGGCGCTTTCCACCCCGACTGAGGCCAGCGCCACCAATGTGTCGTTATCGGCCCAGGCGATGTCGCCAATGTGCTGCTCGGCGTCGCGGGCGATCGCTTCAAATTCGCCCGAGCGGATCTCGCCCACATGGAGCGTGCCGGCGACAGGATCGGCGCGGTCGGCGCCGGCCAGGAAGGCGAAGCGGCGTCCATCAGGAGAGAACGCGCCGCCGCCTATCTTGCCCGCTGTTTCAAAGCGGGCGAGTTGATCGCCGCTGCGTGTATCGTGGATCGTCCAGTCGCGCTCCATCAGGGAGTCGTCCACCAGTGTCGTCGGCGCCATCACCACCGCCAGGCGGCTTCCGTCCTCGCTCAGAACCAGGCTGGACGGGTGGCCGTCCGCGTCGAGCGGTTCGGCGTCGGCGTCCGGGGCCGAAAGCTCGGCGCGATAGACCCGGGCGAAGCGCTGCTGCTCTTCATAGACATTGGCGCGAAAGCCCAGGGCGTTGAAGCGCGCAGCGGCCTCGCCTTCGGCCGGCGAGGCGATGAAATAGACCGTGTCGCCGTCCGGCGCGATCACATAGCTCTGGATGGAGGTGTCATGGGTGAGCACGCGCCGGGCTTCGCCGCCATCCAGAGCGATGGAATAGAGGCTGGTGGCTTCGTCGCCGCCGCGGCGCGCCAGGAAGGTCAGGGCCTGACCGTCCGACGTCCAGGCGACGCCGCCCACCCGGCCTTCGCCGGTGACATAGGCGCGCGCCTCATTCGGTCCGCTGGCCACGTACAGCTCAACGTCGCCGGAGCCGTCCTCTTCGCCCGCCGCCACATTGCGCGGATCAAACAGGGTGAAGGCCACATGGCGTCCGTCCGGTGAAAGCTCGGCGCCGCCGGCGCTGCGCACGTCGAACAAATCGGCGATTTCCATGGGCTGCTGCGCCAGGCCGGGCGCCGCGAAGGCGCTGGTCAATGCGGCGGCCGCAAGGCCCTGCAAGAGTGTATGTCTCATGGATGTCTCCTCCCTTTATGTCTGGGGCCGCGATCGTCGCGCGTGACCCCCGGCCGGAAGTCGGCCCGTGATATCAAAATCAAGCGACGCGGAAGCTAGCGCGCCGGAGCGGGGCCGTCGAGAGGCGCACTTGTGAGGGCTCGCGGCGCTAGTTGCGCGGCGGCGCCTTGGAGAATTCGGCGTATTTATTGGTCCGCTCGCGGGTCTCTTCGGCGCCTTCGATCAGCAGCACCGCTTCGCCGCGCGGGGCCTCGGCCAGGCGCTCTTTCAGCGCCGAGAGGGGCTCGCGGTAAACCCGTTCAAAGGTCTTGGTGAGCTCCATGGCCAGCGCCGCCCGGCGGTCGCCCAGCACGTCCAGCGCGTCAGCGACGGTGTCAGCCAGGCGCTGGGGGCTTTCAAACAGGATCAGCGTCGCGGGCAGGGCCGCATAGGGTTTCAGGAAGGCCTTGCGCTTGCCTGATTTGCGCGGGGGAAAGCCCAGGAACACGAAGCGGTCGGTGGGCAGACCCGATATCGTCAGCGCCATGATCACGGCGCTGGGACCAGGAACCGCGCTCACAGGCAGCCCCGCATCCAGCGCCGCGCGCACCACACGGTAGCCGGGATCGGAGACGCCCGGCGCGCCGGCGTCGGAGACCAGCGCTACGCTGGCGCCCTCTTCGATAAGTTTGACTATTCCGGCCGCGCTCTGGGCTTCGTTGTGGTCGTGGCAGGCGATCAGGCGCTTGTCGGTGACGCCGTGGGCGGCGAGCAGCTTGCGGGTCTCGCGCGTGTCTTCGCAGGCGATGGCGTCGGCGGCCTTGAGGACGTCGAGCGCGCGCTGGGAGAGATCGGCCGGATCGCCAATCGGGGTGGCCACCAGCATCAGGCGCGGGCGCGCCTCGCGCGCTTCGGCCTCGCTCAGTTCCGCGCTGGTCATTGCACCAGCGAGGGCGCCAGGGAGGTGATGTCCACGCTCACCTCAAGGCCCAGCGCGTCCTGGGGGCGGCCGCCATAATATCCGGTGAGCGGGGCGACCTGGCTGGGCACCCGGCCGACGCCGGTCCGGATCAGCCGGCCCGAGGCGACGTCGCCATTGGTGGGATCAAACTCGATCCAGCCGGCGCCGGGCAGGAAGACCTGCACCCAGGCGTGGGTGGCGCCGGCGCCCTGAACGTCCGACGGCGCATCAGAGGTGCGCGCGTCCAGCGCCGGATCATAGAGATAGCCGGTGACAAAGCGCGCCGCGAACCCCAGCCGGCGTGTCAGTTCGCACATGAGCTCGGCATAGTCGCGGCACGACCCGCCAGCCAGCTGCAGCGTCTGCGCCGGCGGTTGAACGCCGGGCTCTTCACGGCGCTTGTAGGTGAGGTCCTGCTTGATGCAACGGGTCATGTTGGTGAGCAGCGCCCAGGTGTCACCGCCGGCCTCCTTGCGGAAGCGCTTCGCCAGCGCCGCGACCTCGCCGTCGGGATCGTCATGGCGCGGCGACAGGCAGGCGGCCAGATCGATGCGCTCATGGTCCTCGTACTGGATCGGGAAGCGCCGCGCGTGGTCGGCCAGCGGAAATTCGGCGTCGCGGAAGCTGGTGCGCACGATGTCGAACGTGCAGCCCACCTCCAGCGTGTCGCTGGCCTCGGTGAAGTCGAACAGGGTGACCGAGTTGGAGAACACGTCGTGGATCCAGTGCACGAAAGACTCCGGCTTGGTGTCCACCGTCATGGTCAGAAGGCGAAGCTCCGGCGTCTCATGGGGCCGGAACATGGCCCGGTGACGCCCGAAATGTACGGGCTGGGCGTACCGATAGCGCGTCACGTGCCGGACGCGGAACAGGTCTGTTTTGACCTGGGGCTGTTCGCCCATGAATAATCCCCCGCTCCAGGAGCCTTGAGCTCCTGTGTGCCCTGATTCTCTGCGTTCCGAACGTCGCGCGTCAGGGCTCAGTCATCTGCGATGAAATATCGGGTTGCGAGCGCGCTTGCAAAAGCGTTCAGCTGCACTTGAAGCTTATCAAGATAGGCGTGCAGGCTCTTGCCGGGCTTCACCGGCCCATCGGGCTGAAGCAGCGCCAGTAATTCGCGGCATTCCGTCTTCAGCGCCTCATCCGGGGCGGCCCCGTAATCGTCTTCCATTTCGCGCAGCCGGTCCGCGGCGGCCAGCGCCGACAGCTTCACCGAGCGCGGGCAGTCGGCATCAAACAGCAGGAAGGCAGCCGCCTCGGTGGGGCCGGCCGACAGCGAATGGCGCCGGCGGAAGGCGTGATAGCTCGACGCCGAGCGCAGCAGAGAGTTCCACCACACGATGTCAGGCGGCACGAACCCGGCGTCATCATCGGCGCCGGCGCTCTTGAGCTGGTAGTATTTCACGTCCAGCAGGCGCGTCGTCTGGTCTGCGCGCTCCAGCTCCGAGCCCAGGCGATGAAACAGCCAAGCCTCGTCGCGATACCAGGTGCCGTCGACCAGACCCTGATGGGTCATGCAGCTCAGGCGCACCCGCTCGCACAGCTGATTGAGCTTGGGCAGGGTAACCTGGCGCGCCTTCAGGTCCGCGACCTCGGCGTAGAGCATGTTGATGTGCTTCCACGACTCGATCGGGCTGATATGGCGCAGCGCGCGTGCGTTCTCGCGCGCTCCGGCGAGCGCGGAGATAATCGAGTTGGGATTGGTCTTGTCGGTGAAATACCAGCGCACGACATTGATGCCGGTCAGCTTCGGCTTCGCCTTTTTGAAGGCGGGACCGTCCTGGAACGTGTCCAGCACGCTGCGCCAGGCGGCTTCGTCATCGTCGCCGGCTGCAAAGCCCTCCGTCACCGAGAGGAGACGGGCGAGATTCTCTGCGCGCTCGATATACCGGCCAAGCCACATGGCGTGCTCGGCGTAGCGAGAGAGCAGTTTATGAGAGGACCCAGGTATCTTTCGACCCTCCGCCTTGGCTGGAATTGACGATGATGGAGCCCTTCTTCATGGCGACGCGCGTCAGCCCGCCGGGCAGGATCCAGGTGTCCTTGCCGGTCACCGCGAAGGGGCGCAGATCCACGTGGCGCGGCGCCACGCCCTCGCTGGTGAGGGTGGGGCTGGCCGATAGCGTGATCATGGGCTGGGCGATATAGTTGTTCGGGTCGCGCCGGATCGCCCGGCCAACCTCGTCGCGCTCGGCCTTGGTGGATTTGGGCCCCACCACGATTCCGTAGCCGCCGCTTTCACCCACTGGTTTCACAACCAGGTCGGCCAAATTGTCGAGGACGTATTTGCGGTCCTCCTTGCGCCGGCACAGATAGGTTTTCACATTCTTCAGGATGGGCTCTTCGCCCAGATAGTAGCGCACGATCTCCGGCATGTAGGCGTAGACCGCCTTGTCGTCGGCGACGCCGGTGCCCGGCGCGTTGGCGATCGTGACCTTGCCCGACTTCATGGCGCGCATCAGGCCGGGCGTGCCCAGCATGGACTCCTTGCGGAAGACCTCCGGGTCCAGGAACGCGTCGTCGATGCGCCGGTAGATGACATGGACCGGTTCAGGCCCCGACACCGTGGTCATGAAGACCTCGTCGTTCTCGTCCACATAGAGATCGCGGCCCTCCACGAGAGGCACGCCCATCTCTCGCGCCAGAAAGACGTGCTCGAAATAGGCCGAATTGAACATGCCCGGCGTCAGCAGCACGATCTTGGGATCATCCACGCCCTTGGGCGCGCACTCGGTGAGCTTTTCGCGCAGGCGCAGCCCGTAGTCTGAGACCGGGCGCACCTTCGCGTTCTCCATCAGATCGGGGAAGGAGCGCTGCATCAGATGGCGGTTTTCGATGACATAGGAAACCCCGGACGGGGCGCGGCAATTGTCCTCCAGCACCAGAAACGACCCGTCCACATCGCGGATCATGTCGGTGCCGCAGATATGGACATAGTTGCGATGGGGCACGTCCACGCCCTTCATCTCGTCCAGATAGTACTGATTGCCGGTGACCAGATCCTCGGGCACGACGCCGTCCTTCAGGATTTTCTGGTCGTGATAGATGTCATGGAGGAAGGCGTTGAGCGCGGCGATGCGCTGCTTCACGCCCTTTTCCAGATCGGCCCAGTCTTCGGCTGTGATCGGGCGGGGAATGACGTCGAACGGAAGCACCCGGTCCACCGTATCGTCACCGAAATAGACGGTGAAGGTGATCCCCAGATTATAGAGCTCCTCCTCGGCGCGCTTTTTGCGGCGCGTGAGATTAGAGCGGGTCTGCTTGTTCAGGCGCTTGAAGAAAAGCCGCTGAATCTCGGGGTCATCCCGGCGCCCCAGGACCTCGCAAAAGGCGGGAGAGGCGTCATATGTGTCGAACAGGCCGGACGCAGCCATGGCGCTCCTTCACGTTTGTTTCGTGGGGAGTCTAACACACGGATGGGGGTGAGGTTCAAACCTACCTTGCGGTAATGTTCATTATTACCGGTTTATGCGCCTTCAGAAGCGATGCGCACGCGCACCCGGACACGGGTTTCGCGCCCCTCTCCGTCCACGGCGGAAAGCGCATAAAATCCAGGCCCTCCGGGCGTGAAGACCGGCTGGCCCGCGGCGTTCACGCTTGCAGGCGCCCCATCCACATACCAGGCGATGGGTGATCTCGCGCGCGCGGACAGAACGAAGGCCCGCCCCGGCGCCTCGGCCCACAGCTCGGCGTCTTCAGGCGGAAAAAGGATGTCCGGCGGCTGGTCGGCGCGCGCAAATTGCGACAGCGATTGCGGCGTGCGCCGCTCGGCGATGACCGGGCGCGCGGCGGCTTCGGGCACATGGCGGGCCAGCGTGTCGGCGAGGTCGAAGAGGGCGGGTAGCGCCGCCTCACGCCCGGTGGAGCCGGGACGCGGCGCGCCGTCGGGGCGCCCGGTCCACACGATGATGACGTGCCCGCCGGTGATCCCCGCCGCCCAGGCGTCGCGGAAGCCGTAGCTGGTGCCGGTTTTGTAGGCGATGCTCGGCGCGCTCACCGAGAGATGCGCCGGCATTCGCCCCGGGGGGGCGGGCGAGCCGTAGAGCACGTCGACGATCTCGCGCGCGCTTTCCGCGCTCACAAGGCTGGCGCCAGGCGACGCGCGGTTCAGTTCGGCGGCCTGCGGCGTCCAGGCGAGCGGCTTGGCGCGGCCGTCATCACCCAGCGCCGCGTAGAGCACGCCCAGGTCCTGCGCGCTCATGCCCAGCCCGCCCAGCGCCACGGCGAGGCCGGCCGCGCCGTCCAGGCTTTGCGGGATCGACGGATGGGCGCCGGCGAAGGCCAGCGCCGAGGCGAAACGGTTTGCGCCCACCCGGTCAAGCACGCGCACCGCCGGCACGTTCAGCGAGTGCTGCAGCGCCTCGGCGACAGTGACCTCGCCCCGGAACGCCCGGTCAAAATTCTCCGGGCGGTAGGAGGCGAAGCGGGCGGGCAGATCCTCGATCAGGGTGTCGGCGGCGGCCGCGCCGTCATCAAACGCCAGCGCATAGACCAGCGGTTTCAGCGTCGAGCCCGGCGAGCGCGGCGCCGCAGTAAGGTCAATCCAGCCACCAGCCAGATCGCGCCCCGCCGATCCCACGGCGGCGCGCACGGCCCGGCTTTCAATCTCGATGATCAGGGCGCTGGCCTGAACTCCGTCGCCGCCCGCCTCGGCGAGGCGCCGCACCCGGCGTTCGACCTCGCGCTGCAGCTCTGCGTCCAGGGTGGAGCGCATGGCCCCTTCGCCCGGATGCAGCCGCGCCAGCGTCTCGCTGGCGTGCCACGCTTCGGCCGGGAAGGCGTTGCGGCTGGCGGGCAGGGCTTCATCAGCAGCGTCGGCGGCCCGCGCCGCGCTGATCCAGCCGCCTTGCGCCAGGCGATCAAGGATCGCGGCGCGGGCCAGGCGCGCGCTTTCAGGGCGCAGATCGGGGCGGCGCACTTCGGGGCTCTGCGGCAGGGCGATGAGCAGCGCGATCTGGTCGGGGGTGAGCTGATCGGGCTCGCGCCCGAACCAGGCCCAGCTCGCCGCCCGCACGCCCTGTAGATTGCCCCCATAGGGGGTGAGCGTCAGATACAGCTCCAGGATCTCGTCCTTGGAGAGCCGGGCCTCCAGCTGCAGGGCCCGCACCGCCTCGACGATCTTGGAGCCGAGGGTCCGCGGGCGCGGCTCCAGCAGCCGGGCGGTCTGCATGGTGATGGTGGAGGCGCCCGACACGATGCGCCCGCGGGTCATCGCCTGACCGGTGGCGCGCAGGACCGCCAGTGGATCGACGCCGGGATGGGCATAGAAGCGCTGGTCCTCGATTGTGAGGAGCGCCTCGACGAAATCGGGATCCAGCCGCTCCAGATCGGTCGCCAACCGCCAGCGCCCGTTCTCCACCGGAAAGGCGCGCAAGGGCCGGCCGTCGCGGTCCTCGGCCACGAAGGACACCACCCGCCCCCGCTCGATCGGTGGCGGGAAAAGCGCGTTCGCCAGAACGATGAGCCCTGCGCACGCCAGCACCGCCGCGACGAGCGCGGCGAGTGGAGAGCTCAAAGGGCGGGGCAGGGTCATGGGGCCGAGGTCATGGGTTCGGGGTCATCAGGTTTGGGTCATCCAGCGTGTTGTCGTCACCCTCTCCCACACGGGAGAGGGTGTACGGGTTAGCCGGCGCCCTTAGCGCTGCACCGTGATGCGCCCGCTTCCGGTGCGGGCGAAGACTTGCGGCTTGTACATGTCCTCGGCCACCGCGCCCGGCAGGGCGAACTCGCCCGGCGTCACCGCGCGCACCAGATAGGCCAGGCGCACCGGCGCGCCATTGGGTGTGCGGCGCGCTTCAAAGGCGGCGACGAAGCGGTCGTCGCGCGCTTCGGCGATGTCGGGCCGGTCCAGCTCGCCCAGGAAGGCGTAGGGGCCGTTGGGGCCCGCGTCCTCGGGGTTCAGCACAGCCTCGATCTCGAAACCGGCGGGCAGAAGATCGGCGATCACATAGCTCGCCAGCGCCACGCGCTGGGGCCTCACCGTGAGCGCGATCACCAGCCGGTCGCCTTGGGCGACGGTGGAATTGATCGGACGCCCGACGGTGTCGGTGATCCGCTTTTCAAGGCGCAGATCCTCGGCCGCCGTCGGCGGCGGGCCGTCCGGCGCGCCGCGCGTCAGCACCGACAGGAAGAGCGGCGTGTCGCCGGCGTTTTCAAACGTCCCGGCGTCTGTGATCGAGGAGTCGTCAAACGTCACCACGCGGCGCCCGGGTTCTCCGTCATAGCTCACAGCCAGCGTGTCGCCGTCGCCGGCGAGCGCGTTGGCGGCCAGGATCATCCAGGCTTTCTCCTGGGTGGTCAGTCGGGCCGGTTCCGGCACGTCGCGGACAAGGCGGGGGCTCAGCGTCTCGACGATCTCGAAGCGGCCGGCCTCGGCGGCCAGCGCCATGACCCCGGCCAGATCGCGCCGGGGCGTCTGGTACCAGTCGCCGTTGTTTTCATAGCCCAGCGCCTCGACCGCCGCCTCGAAGGCGGAGATGGAACGCGCCTCGTCGCCAAGGCTCGCCAGCGCGGCGCCGATATGGGCGCGGGCCAGCGGGCTCTCGATCTGGTTAAGGCGCTCGTCATGCATGTAGCGCAGGCGCGAGCGGTCGGCCTGGCCGGTCCTGGCCAGCACATAGAGCGCATAGGCCGCGCTGCGGTCCTGCAGGCGCTCCTGCGTATCCGAGGTCCAGCGCGGATCGCCGACCTCGCCGTCATAGCCCGAACGCCACAGCTCGCCCTGGCTCACCGGCTGCAGGGCGGCCAGCGCCCGCTCCAGGGCGGCCTGCGGCGCTGGATAGCCCGCCGCCGCAGCGCGCGCCACGAAGTCCGTGGTGTAGGCGCCCAGCCAGGGCGAAGCGTCGCCGTCGCCCATGCGCCACAGGCCGAAGGCGCCGTCCTGGCCCTGACGGCCGAGGATCGTCTCCAGCGCGCCGCGCACCTCGGCCTCCGCGCCGTCCGGCCCGTCTCCGCCCGCAAGCGATGCGAGATGGCCGGCGTAGAGCAGAGGCGTCACCCGGCTCACCAGCTGTTCAGAGCAGGCGTAGGGATAGGCGTAGAGCGATTGATAGAGCGCCGCCGCGTCGATGGGCGAGGCGGAGACCGAGATCTGCGCCATGGCCGAGCCGGGCGTATAGCCGGCCAGGAGGTCGGCCGAGGGCTGATAGGTCCGGCCCGGCTGCAGGATCACGCCCTGCATCCGGGTTTCGGGCATGAAGGGCGAGCGCACCTGGATGGGATAGCTGCTCGAGGCGATGAAGCCGTCCGGCCCGGCCACGTCGAGGGTGAGCTCGCCAATGCCTTCCGCACTCGACTCAAGCGCCACCGCGGCGTCGCGGCGTTCGCCTGGAGACAGGGTGGTTTCCACCGCGTCCGAGGCCACGCTGAGCGGACCCTGGGCGGTGACGGAAACGCTGTAAACGCCGTCAGGCCCGTCCACATTATCAAGGCTCGCCGTGGCGAACGCTTCGTCGCCGGGCGCCAGGAAGCGCGGCAGGATCAGCTCGGCGGCGACCGGGTCGCGCACCGTCATGGGCTGGGACGCCGAGCCGAGTCCGGCTTCGCTCCAGGCCACCGCCATGAGGCGCAGCTCGCCGTTGAAGTCGGGAAGCGCGAGATTGATCGTTCCGCGTCCCTGGCTGTTCAGTGTCACCGGGCCGGTGAACAGGGCGACGGTCTGTGTCGGCACGACGGAGAGGCCCGCTCCGCCGATCTGGTCACCGCCCGAGCGCAATGCTCCCGCTGCGCCAAGATTCGGATCGAGCACGCGGCCGTAATCGTCCAGCAGATCAACGCCCAGGCGTTCCTTGCCGAAGATGAAATCCACCGGATCGGGGCTCTGGTGGCGGGTGAGCAGCAGCACGCCTTCATCCACCGCGGCGAGCGTCATGAAGACCTGGTCGCCGGCGCCTTGCGCCGTCACCGGGATCTGTATCGTCTGGTTCGGCTCGGTGAGCTCGGGCGCATCCAGCGCGACCTCAATGGTGCGGTCGTCGATATTCACCGGAACATAGGCGACGCCCACGGCGCGGCGCGGCAGCGGCTGATCCACCGGATCGCGCGGGGTGTGCACCGTGACCATCACATAGGCGCCCTGGCCCCACTCGCGCGTCACCGGCAGGCGCACCTGAGCGCCCTCCTCGGGGATGGCGATCTGGCGCAGGATGAGCACCCGGTCGGTGGCGACCACCAAGTCGGCGAGCCCGGCATAGGGGGCCTGGATCGTCACCACGGCTTCCTCGCCGACCGCCACGGGCGCGTCGGGACCGGCCACGCGCACCTGATCGGGCGAGGATTCGCCGTCTTCGGTCTGGCCGCCCCAGCCAACCCAGAAGCCGCGGCTCGTGAGGTCGCGGCCTTCGCCGTCGGCGACGATCAGATCATAATCGCCCCAGTCCAGCGGCGGGGTCACGATGCGCGCTGGCGCCTCGCCGTCCATGGAGATCACGCCTTCGGTGATCGGCACGACGGTCTCGGTGCGCCGCCAGCGCCATTCACCGCCGGAGGTGCGGTACCAGTCATAATCGGTGTCGTTGCGCACCAGACGCCAGGCGAGGCGGCCGGCCATAGGCTCGCCCGCGGCGTTCAGGGCGATGGCGGAGAACTCCGCCGGCGCATTGCGCTCGGCCCGGCCGGAAAAGTCGGGGCTCAGCCCGGCATAGGCGCCCCGCGGCCGGTAGGGCAGGATCACATCGTCGGCCACCGCCCGGCCGCCCGGCTCCTGTACGCGCACCACGGCGCGCACTCGAAGCGGATAGCTCGACTGGGCGCCGCGCCGGCCGACGGCCAGGGGGATCTGCGCCTCGCCGTTTCCGTCCGCTGTGGTGCCCGGCAGGTCGATCAGCTCTTCGCCGAATTGCTCGTCATGGAGCCCGAAGCTGTACTCGCCATAGCCTTCAAACGGGCTCGGATCGCGCTGGATGCGGGCCGTGCCCTCCATGGTCAGCCCGGCGCCGGGCGCGCCATACAGGAAACGGGCGCGCGCCTCGATCAGGCGCGTATCGCCGGCGGTCATCGCGGTCTGGGTGTCGGCGTCCAGCGTCAGGGCGACGCGCTGGGGCACGAAGTCCTCCACCTGGAAGCTCTCCCCGCCGACATAGCCGACGCCGTCAAGCTCGGCGGCGATGCGCCAGCCGCCGCGCGCGGCTCCGGCGGGCAGGTTGAAGCTGTGGGTGATCCCGCCGGCCTGGGGCGCGGAGTCAAAGCGGTGGCGCGCAAACTCCAGACCATTGGGCTGATGGACGATCAGCGCGCCGGCCCGGTTCGTCAGCGCGTTTCCGGCGGGGCCGCGCAGAAGCGCGCTCGCCTCGACGGTTTCGCCGGGGCGATAAATGCCGCGGTCAAGATAGACATAGGCGTCCGCCGCGCCGGCGGGCGCGCGGCCCTCGATGGGCGCATCAGTGAGGTCCACCGGCGCGCGCTGCAGGTCCAGCAGCGCGAAATCGCCTGACGGTCCATAGGCGGTTAGAAGCCGCGGCGCATTTCCGGTCTCGCCCGCCAGAAGCGCTTCGGGAAAGCGCACGCGTCCGTCGGCGCCGGTGGTGCGTGTGGCCAGGATCTCGTTGGAGCGCGCGACCAGCTGAACCTCGACGCCGGCCATGGGGCGGGCGGTCTGCAGCGAGCGGATGATGGTCTCGATCCCGGTCTCGCCGCGATAGGCGGTGAAGGCCAGATCGGTGACGACGAGCCAGCGCGCGGCGCGCGCGCCGGGCTCGCGGTCCTCGCGGTCCAGCGCCGCCGCGTCGAACAGCTCGACATAATACGCCCCGGGCTGCAGCCGGCCCAGCGCCTCGGCGATGGGCAGCACAGTGGTCACCGCCGCGTTGGAGGGGCCGCTGGTGTCCATGCGACCGCGATAGACTTCAACACCCATCTCGGCGGGTTCTTCGCGGTCGGACGTCCAGTTCCATTCCCCAGGTGACGTCGTGAAGCCGTCGGTGAGCTCCTTCAACGCCAGCGCGCGGTCGGTGACGCGCTGGATGCGCACCTCCACCGCGTCCACATTCACGGTCTCGAGGCCCAGCCCGTCGCTTTCGATGCGCGGCAGGATGATCCCGGAGCCGGAAAAGCCCACATAGGCAGGCCGGTCATCAAAGCTGAGCGTGGTGGAGGCGTCTGACTCGAGCGTCTCGCCGTCGGCGCCCGGCAGGCCGGCGCGCAGGGTCAGCTCGCGCGTCTGGCCGTAATTCAGCCCGCCGATGCACAGCTGCGACCCGTCGACATTGAGCGCCACCGGCTCGTTCACGTCCACATAGGCCGAGTAGTCGGTTTCAGGATCAAGCGCGGCGGAGAAGGTCAGGCAGAGCTGCGGGGTGGCGCTTTCGGTGTTCACCGCATAGCGCAGATACTCCAGACTGTCCGGCGCCGGGGCTTCAGCGCGGGGGGCGTCTTCGGCGCGGCTTTGTAAAAGCGCGCCGCTGGAGGTCGGCGCCTCGGGAGCGGGGCTCTCGCCGCACGCCGCGAGAAGAAGAGCGCACGCGCCCGCCGCCAAACCAAGTAGCCGTGTCATAGCCTGTCTCCAATGTCCCCGAGGCGCGACTATGACAGGGAATCGGGCAAATGAAAGGTGGCGCGGACCTTTGCGCGGTGCGCGCCCTTCTCCCCGAAGGCGCGTCGCGGTACACAGAGTGTCCATGGCCGAGCTCTACATCCTCACCCCGCCGCGCATCGATGCGGATTTCGTCAAGACCTTCGACGCCACGTTGAAGGCGGGCGCGGTTTCAGCCGTGCAGATCCGCCTGAAGGATCATTCGCCAGAAGAGGTGCTCCGCCTCGCTCCGCCCTTGATCGAGGCGGCCCGCAGCGCCGGCGCGACGGTGATCTTCAACGATGATCCGCATCTGGCCGCGAAATTCGGCTGCGACGGCGTTCACATGGGCCAGGAGGATGGAAGCCTCTCGCAGGCGCGCGCTGATCTAGGCAAGGACGCCCTGATCGGGGTGAGCTGCCATGACAGTCGGCATCTGGCCATGATCGCGGGCGAGCGCGGCGCGGACTATGTGGCCTTTGGAGCCGTGTACAGCTCCGCCACGAAAACGCCAAAGACCTCTGCCCCTCTGGAGCTGTTCACCTGGTGGCGGGAGCTGTTCGAGCTTCCCAGCGTCGCGATCGGCGGGATCGGTGTGGACAACGCGCGTCCGGTGATCGAGGCCGGCGCGGATTATCTGGCGGTGTGCGGCGGGATCTGGTCGCACGAGCAGGGACCTGAATACGCATGCGAAGCCTTCTCCTCGCTTTTGGGCTGACCGCCCTGGCGCTCGGCGCCGCCTCGATGCAGGCGCACGCCGACGAGCCGCCCGCCCAATCTCCGGCCCTGCCGCCGTCTCTGGATGACGCGATCAGCCGCGATTCCACCGGCGATCCGGTGGAGGGACGCTCCACCACCGACGCCACCATGGCCCGCGCCCTGCGCGCCGCCGTGCTTGAAGACTGGGACAGCGCGCTGGATTACGCCCAGACCGCCGCCGCCGGCGGCGAGCCTTCGGGCGCGCTCATGGCCGGTCATATCCTGCTCCACGGGCTGTCTGAGCGCGGCCAGGACGATGAAGCCGCGGTGCGCTGGCTGCGTCGGGCGGGCGAAGCGGACGACGCCGACGCGCTGGTGATCCTGTCGCGCCTGGCCTCCAGCAGCCGCGGCGGGCTCAACGCGTTTCAGGCTGAGGACTTCCTGGCGCGCGCCGCCGAGACCGGCGACGCCCGCGCCGCTCAGGAGTTCGGCCTTTATCTGATGGATCGCAGCGATCCGAGCGCCTCGGTTGCGGTGATCGACTGGCTGCGCCTGGCCGCCGAGAGCGGGCGGGTGTCCGCCTATTCCGACTACGCTTTTGCTCTGGGCGAATGGGTGCACGGCCCCCATGACCTGTCGGCCATGCGCACCTGGTATGAGCGCGCCGGTGAGAACGGCGAAGCCCATGGCGCGCTGATGGCCGCCGCGATGCACCTCAATGGCGAAGGAGAGGGCGCCGATCCCGTGCGCGGGGTCTCGCTCATGCGCATGGCCGCAGAGCTGGGCCAGCCCGGCGCCATGGGTCAGCTCGCGCTGTTGTATTTCCAGGGCGGGCCGGGCCTCGCCGCAGATCCGACCCGCGCCGCCGACTGGGCCCGCCGCGGCGCCGAGGCCGGCGACGGGGAAAGCCAGTTTCTCTACGCCTATGCGCTGGCCACTGGGGACGGAACCGCGCGCGATCTTGAACGCGCCTATGTCTGGGTTCTTCGCGCCGGTTTTGACCGCCCCGGATCGCTTATCGACGATCCGGACCGCGACCGGCTCGAGGCGGCGCTGGAAACCGCTCTGCCGCCGTCGCGCCGCGACGCGCTGGAAGTCGAAGCGATCACCGGCGCCGGGCTCGGCGGCTAGGCTTTAAAGCTTCGCTCGCCCTGATTCATCGTAAGGCGGGCGCCCATAGCGCTCACCCCAGCTTGGGCACGTTCACCAGTTTCACCCGACCGCTTTTCTTGTCGCGCACCACGATGACGCGCTCCAGCGGCACGCCGGCGACCGGCTTGCCCTGGCTGTCCAGAAGCGCCAGCGCGGCGGTGCGCACGGTCTCATCGTCGGCGTCCGGTGACAGCTCCACCGCGCCGCGGCGCTTGCCGCCTTCCTGAATGACGACCTCCACCGTGTCGATGGCGGCTTCAAGCTCGGCCGCGTCGGCGGTGGGCCAGTCGGCGGTGAAGACGCTGGGCGCGCCGCCCGCCTTCTCCCACAGCTCTTCAGCCATGAAGGGCGCGAACGGGGCGAGGACGCGAATGAAGGTGTCCAGCGTCTCCTTCGAGATCGGCTGACCTTCCACGGCGTTGAGGAATTTCATCAGCTCGGCGATGCCGGTGTTCAGGCGCAGATTATCCAGATCCTCGGTAATCGCGAGCACCAGCGTGGTGCGCGCCAGAGAGACCGCCTTGGGGTCTTCGGCTGCAACCGCGTCCAGCGCGCCGGTGGCGAAGCGCCAGACCCGGCGCAGGAATTTCAGCGCCGAGCCGGTCCGCTCGGTGTCCCATTCGCGCATCGCCTCCACCGGGCCCATGAACATCATGTGCACACGAAAGGCGTCCGCGCCGAAGCGGGCGACCACGTCGTCGGGCGTCACCACGTTGTGGAGCGATTTCGACATCTTCGCCCCGATCTTCTCGACGCGCTCGCCCGTGGGCTCGTGGATGAAGACGCCCTCGCCAGTCTCCACCACCTCGTCCACGGGCAGGGTTATACCGCGCGCGTTGCGGAAGGCGTGGCTTGTGAGAAGGCCCTGGTTCACCAGCTTCTGGAACGGCTCGATCGTGGAGACGAACCCCAGATCGAACAGCACCTTGTGCCAGAAGCGGGCGTAGAGAAGGTGCAGCGTCGCGTGCTCGGCGCCGCCCACGTAGAGGTCCACCGAGCCCCAGGCTTTCTCGATCTGGGGATCGACCAGAGCGTCGGCGTTTTTCGGATCCTTGAAGCGCAGATAATACCAGCAGCTGCCCGCCCATTGCGGCATGGTGCTGGTCTCGCGCCGGCCTTTCAGGCCGGTCTTGGGATCGGTGACCTCCAGCCAGTCTTCGGCGCGCGCCAGCGGAGATTCCGCGTGGCCGGTGGGCTTGTAGCTGTCGATATGGGGCAGGGTCAGCGGCAGCTGGTCTTCGGGCAGGGTGGTGCGCGTGCCGTCTTCCCAGTGAACGATGGGAATCGGCTCGCCCCAGTAGCGCTGGCGGGCGAAAATCCAGTCGCGCAGATTATAGCTCGTCACCCGGTGTCCGAGGCCGCTTGCCTCCAGATGATCGGCCACAGCTTCGCGCGCATCACGCCAGCGCACGCCGGCCTGATAGAGCCCGCTCTCGCCCGGCGGCGCCAGCATCACCCCGTCCTCGGTCCAGCACTTGGCGCCGGCGAGCACTGCGTCGCGATCGGGATGATCCGTGCCCGGATCAATGACGGGAACGATGTCGAGCGCATACTTGGTGGCGAAGGCGAAATCGCGCACATCGTGGGCGGGCACGCCCATCACCGCGCCGGTGCCGTAATCGGGCAGGACATAGTCGGCGACGAAGATCTTCACCCGCTTGCCGGTGACGGGGTTCACCGCCTCGGCGCCGGTGAAGACGCCGGTCTTCTCCGCGTCCACGGTGCGATCCAAATCAGATTTGCGCGCGGCGGCGTCGATATACGCCTTCACCTCGCTGCGGCGGTCCCCGGTCGCCAGATCCGCCGCCAGCGGGTGTTCGGGCGCCAGCGCCAGGAAGGTCACCCCGCCCAGCGTGTCGACGCGGGTGGTGAAGGTCTCGATATGGTGATCGGTTACCGCCACCGGGAAGGCCAGGGTGACGCCCTGGGATTTGCCAATCCAGTTGCGCTGGCTTTCCTTGATGCCTTCGGGCCAGTCGAGCCCGTCGAGATCGGCGATCAGGCGCTCGGCATAGGCGGTGATGCGCATCTTCACCTGGCGCAGCGGCACGCGCACGACCTCATAGCCCTGCTCGGACTTGCCGTCGAAAACCTCTTCATTGGCCAGGATCGTGCCCAGCTCCGGGCACCAGTTCACCGGCGCGGTCTCATAATACACGAGGCGGCGATCGTCCTGGTATTCCTGGATCGCCAGCTTGCCGGCCGCCTGCACATCAGCCGGAATCTGCAGCTCGTCGATGGGCCGCGCGCGGCCCGCCCCATCGTCGTACCAGGCGTTATAGAGCCGGGTGAAAATGAATTGCGTCCACTTGTAATAGTCCGGCTTGGAGGTCGCGATTTCGCGGTCCCAGTCATAGCCGAGACCCAGAAGCCGCATCTGGCGCTTATAGGTCGCGATGTTCTTTTCGGTGGACTGGGCGGGATGGACGCCGGTGCGCTCGGCGTAGCGTTCAGCCGGAAGGCCGAAACTGTCCCAGCCCATGGGATGGAGCACGGCGTAGCCGGCCATCTTCTTGTAGCGCGCCACGATATCGGTGGCGAGATAGCCCACCGGATGGCCCACATGGAGCCCCGCGCCGGACGGGTAGGGGAACATGTCGAGCACGTAGAAAGTCTTGTCGCCCGGGCGCGGATGGGGTGTCGCGTTGACGCCGTGCCGGTCCCAGTAATCGCGCCATTTTGTTTCCAGCGCGGTGAAATCGTAGCTCTGCTCGGTCATGTCCGGTCCCGGTCTCGCCGCTGTGCGGCCTTGTGCTGTCGGGGTGAGGCGGGGCTAGCCCACCTTCTTCACGCTGATCGTCACGGTTTCGCCGCCGATCTCGCTCTCGCTGGTGGAGCCGCCGCCGGCGGAGTCCGACAGCGTCAGGGCGAGGGTTTCGCTTCTGATGAAATCACCGTGGGCGGTGAGGGCGGCCTTCACCGCTTCGCCGCCTGCGATTCCCAGGTCTATGCGGTCGGAGACTTCCAGCCCGGCGTCCTTGCGCGCGCTTTGCACCGCGCGGATGAGGTCACGGGCGAGGCCTTCGCGCTCCTGATCTTCATCAACGCTGATATCGAGCACGATGGCGCCAGTGCCGGCGAAGGGCTCGGCGGCGCTGCCCTCTTCGGCCACCATGGCGAGCTGGAACTCGTCCGAGGCGAGCGTCTCGCCAGCCACCGTGGCGGTCCCGTCGGCGTTCAGCGTGAAGGCGCCGGAGCGCGCCGCGCCCATGACGTCCTTCATCACCTTGCCCAGGCGCTTGCCGATGCGCGGATCGGGCTTCAGCTGCACGCTGCCATAGGCGTCCAGATCGGTGGAGAAGGCGACTGCTCGCACATTCACCTCGTCGGCCAGAAGCTCGGCATAGGGTTTCAGCGCATCGCTTTCGGCGTGAACCACGGTGAGCGTTTTCAGCGGCAGGCGCACGCGCAGGCGGGCCCGCTCGCGCACCGCCAGCGCCGCCGAGGCCGCCTCGCGCACCAGGTCCATGGCGCGCACAAGATCATGGTCGGCGGGAAACTCGTTCGCGTCCGGCCACAGCGACAGATGCACCGACCGCTCGCCGGTGAGCGCCTTGTAGAGCTTCTCGGTGACGATGGGCAGGAGCGGGGCGAGCACCCGGCACGTCTTCACCAGCGCCGTATACAGAGTATCGAACGCGGCGTTCTTGCCGGCTTCGTCTTGCGAGCCCCAGAAGCGCGACCGCGACCGGCGAATATACCAGTTCGTCAGGGCCTCGAAATAGGACACGGTCTCGCGGCAGGCGCGCGGGATGTCATAGGCGTCCAGCGCCGCACCCACATCGCGGGCGAGTTCGCCAGTCTTGGTGAGGATATAGCGGTCCAGCGGATCGTCGGCCTTCGTGATGATCCGCGGCGCCCGCTCTTCAAGATTGGCGTAGAGCGAGAAGAAGGAATACGCGTTCATCAGCGGCGCGATGGCCTCGCGCTGGATGCTCGCGATCTCGCGGCCTTCCTTGGGCACCAATAGATCGCCGCCGTTCAGCACCGGGCTGGAGATCAGGAACCAGCGCATCACGTCCGAGCCGTACTCATTGAAGAAGTTGAGCGGGTCTGGATAGTTGCGCAGGCGCTTGGAGAGCTTCTGGCGGTTCTCGTCCAGCACCACGCCGTGGCAGATCGCGTTCTTGAACGGCGGCTGATCAAACAGCATCGTGGACAGGACTGTCAGCGTATAGAACCAGCCCCGGGTCTGGGCCACGTATTCAACAATGAAATCGGCCGGGAAGTTTGCTTCGAACCAGTCCTTGTTCTCGAACGGATAGTGGACCTGGGCGTACGGCATGGAGCCGGAATCAAACCAGACGTCGAACACGTCCTCCACCCGGCGCATGGTCGATTCGCCGGTGGGGTCGTCGGGGTTCGGGCGGGTCAGCGCGTCGATATAGGGCCGATGCAGATCGGTGACCTTCACGCCGAACGCGGCTTCAAGCTCCTCGATGGAGCCGTAGACGTCCGTGCGCGGATAGTCTGGGTCATCGCTGACCCAGATCGGGATCGGCGTGCCCCAGAAGCGCGAGCGGGAGATGTTCCAGTCCTGCGCGCCGGCCAGCCAGTTGCCGAAAATGCCGTCTTTCACATGGGCCGGCGACCAGTTGATCTGCTGGTTCAACTCCACCATGCGCTCGCGGAAATCGGAGACGCGCAAATACCAGCTGTCCACCGCCTTGTAGATCAGCGGCTCGTCGGTACGCCAGCAATGGGGGTAGTTGTGGTCATACGTGTCGTGGCGGAACAGCTTGCCTTCCGCCTTCATCCGGTCGGTGATCGGCTTGTTCGCCTCGAACACCAGCATCCCCTCATAGTCGGAGACGTCGCTGGTGTAGCGCCCGGCCTGGTCCACCGGCACCACCACGGCGATGCCCGCCTTGCGGCAGGCCTTCAGATCGTCCTCGCCGAAGCCCGGCGCCATGTGCACCAGCCCGGTGCCGTCCTCGTCGGTGACGAAGTCCTCGATCAGGATCTGGTGGGCGTTCTCGCGGCCGACGAAATAATCAAACGGCGGGTGGTATGTCAGGCGTTCCAGATCGGCGCCCAGCACCTCACCGGTGCGCTCATAGCCGTCCAGCTGCTTCTTGTATTTCTCCAGCGCGTTCGCCGAGAGGATCAGGCGCTCGCCGTCCTTCTCGAGGATCGCATAGGTGATCTCGGCGCCCGCCGCACAGGCGAGGTTCGACGGGAGCGTCCAGGGCGTCGTTGTCCAGATCAGGAATTTCGCGCCTGACAGATCGCCCTGACCGTCTTTCAGGGTGAACTTCACCGTGACGGCGGGGTCGGTCCTGTTGCGGTAGGAATTGTCCAGCCGGGTTTCGAAGTTCGACAGCGGGCTTTCCACCGCCCAGGAATAGGGCACGACGCGGTAGTCCTTGTAGACCACGCCCTTGTCCCAGAGCTGCTTGAACGCCCACAGGCAGCTTTCCATGAAGGTGATGTCGAGGGTCTTGTAGTCCTTCTCGAAATCCACCCAGCGCGCCTGACGGGTGACGTATTCCTCCCACTCGGCGGCGTATTTCATAACTTCGCCGCGCGCCGCTTCGTTGAACTTGTCGATGCCCATGTCCATCACGGCCTTGCGCCCGGATATGCCGAGCGTCTTCTCCGCGGCGAGCTCTGCGGGCAGGCCGTGCGTGTCCCAGCCAAAACGGCGCTCCACGCGCTTGCCCTTCATGGTCTGGAAGCGCGGGATCACGTCCTTGGCGAAGCCGGTGAGCAGATGGCCATAATGGGGCAGGCCGTTGGCGAAGGGCGGGCCGTCATAGAAGACGAACTGATCGTCCTCCGGGCGCTCGTCGATGGAGGCCTGGAAGGTGCCGTCGGCTTTCCAGAAGTCGAGAATCTCCCGGTCCACCTTCGGCAGCTCGGCGGGAGCGGGCGCTTTATCAAAGCGCTTCTGCGGGGTGGAAGGAGCCTCGGCCATCATCGTCCTCGTCAAACATCAAAACGCTTCGCCGGCGGACCGGTGCGGCGCGTTGGTGCGCGGCGAAGCGGGGAAGGCGGGCGCGCCTGAATAAGGCGCAGGCGCATGGACTAGCGGCGGTACTCCCTGCCCGCGCGAAGGTCAAGGCGGGGTGGTATTCATGAGCGCCGCGCAGCCGCGCCGGCGCTCAATATCCGCCTGCCGTATCGCCCGCTGCGACGCCTGTCCTGACGCTTGGGATGCCGGCCGCGCCGATCCAGTTTAGGCTGCGCGCCTGACGACTGACGCCTCCGCCTTGCGCAAGCCACGAACGGACCGCCATGACCATCCAGAAAATCCTTGTCGCCAACCGGGGCGAAATCGCCATCCGGGTGATGCGCGCCGCCAATGAAATGGGCAAGCGCACGGTCGCGGTCTACGCCGAAGAGGACAAGCTCTCGCTCCACCGCTTCAAGTCCGACGAGGCCTACAAGATCGGCGAGGGGCTGGGCCCTGTGGCGGCCTATCTCTCCATCGAGGAGATCATCCGCGTCGCCAAGCTCTCCGGCGCCGATGCGATCCATCCCGGCTACGGCTTGCTGTCTGAAAACCCGGACTTTGTGGACGCGTGCACGGCGGCGGGCCTTATCTTCATCGGTCCACGCGCGCAGACCATGCGGGCGCTGGGTGACAAGGCGAGCGCACGGCGCGTGGCGGTCGAGGCGGGCGTACCGGTCATACCCGCCACCGAGGTGCTGGGCGAGGACATGAAGGCGATCGCCAAGGAGGCCGAGGCGGTCGGTTATCCGCTGATGCTCAAGGCCAGCTGGGGCGGCGGCGGCCGGGGCATGCGCGCGATCACGGGCCCGGACGAGCTGGAGGAGAAAGTCCTGGCGGGGCGGCGCGAGGCCGAAGCCGCGTTCGGCAACGACGAGGGGTATCTGGAAAAGATGATCCAGCGCGCCCGCCACGTGGAGGTCCAGATCCTCGGCGACAAGCAGGGCGAAACCTACCACCTGTTCGAGCGCGACTGCTCGGTCCAGCGCCGCAATCAGAAGATCGTGGAGCGCGCCCCGGCGCCCTATCTCACCGAGGCCCAGCGCGCGGAGATTTGCGAGCTCGGCAAGAAGATCTGCCAGCACGTCAATTACGAGTGCGCGGGAACCGTCGAGTTCCTGATGGATATGGAGACGCAGAATTTCTACTTCATCGAAGTGAATCCGCGCATCCAGGTCGAGCACACCGTGACCGAGGAGGTCACCGGCATCGACATTGTCCGCGCCCAGATTCTGATCGCGGAAGGAAAGAGCCTGGCCGAGGCCACCGGCATGGCGAGCCAGGCCGACATCAAGCTGGGCGGTCACGCCATTCAGTGCCGGGTCACCACCGAGGATCCGGCCAATAATTTCGTCCCGGACTATGGCCGCATCGCCGCCTATCGCGCCGCCACCGGCATGGGTATCCGCCTCGATGGCGGCACGGCCTATTCCGGTGCGGTGATCACGCGCTTCTACGATTCGCTGCTGGAAAAGGTCACCGCCTGGGCGCCGACTCCCGAGGCCGCCATCGCGCGCATGGACCGGGCCCTGCGCGAGTTCCGCATTCGCGGGGTGAGCACGAATATCGACTTCGTGATCAATCTCTTACGCCACCCGACCTTCCTGTCGAACGAGTACACCACGACCTTCGTGGACCAGACCCCGGACCTCCTGGATTTCCGGCCGCGGCGCGACCGGGCGACCCGGATCCTGCGCTATGTCGCCGACATCACGGTGAACGGTCATCCTGAGACCGAGGGCCGGCCCGTGCCGCGCACTGAGATCGCCGATCCGCGCCCGCCCGCCACGCCGGCGGACCCGCCGCCCAGCGGCACGCGCCAGCTGCTGGAGGAGCGCGGGCCGGAGGGTGTCGCGAAGTGGATGAAGGAGCAGAAGCGGCTTCTGATCACCGACACCACCATGCGCGACGGGCACCAGTCGCTGCTGGCCACCCGCATGCGCTCTCTCGACATGGTCAAGATCGCGCCCGCCTATGCGGCCAAGCTGCCCGAACTGTTCTCGGTGGAATGCTGGGGCGGCGCCACGTTCGACGTCGCCTATCGCTTCCTGCAGGAATGCCCCTGGACCCGCCTGCGCGAGATCCGCGGGAAGATGCCCAACATCCTTACCCAGATGCTGCTGCGCGGCGCCAACGGGGTGGGCTACACGACCTATCCCGACAATGTGGTCCGCGCCTTCGTGCATCAGGCCGCGGAGAGCGGCGTGGATGTTTTCCGGGTGTTCGACAGCCTGAACTGGGTGGAGAACATGCGCGTCTCCATGGATGCAGTTCTGGAGACCGGAAAGATCTGCGAAGGCACGATCTGCTACACCGGTAATATCCTCGATCCCGACCGCGCCAAGTATGATCTGAAATACTATGTGGCCATGGCCAAGGAGCTGGAGGCCGCCGGCGCCCATGTGCTGGGCCTGAAGGACATGGCCGGGCTCTTGAAGCCGGCCGCGGCCAGCGTGCTGATCCCGGCGCTGAAAGACGCGGTGGACCTGCCGATCCACTTCCACACCCACGACACCGCCGGCATCGCCTGCGGCACGATCCTGGCGGCCTCGGCGGCGGGCGTGGACGCGGTGGACTGCGCGCTGGACGCCCTGTCGGGCAACACCTCCCAGGCGACGCTGGGCACCATCGTGGAGGCGCTCAGCTTTACAGACCGTAGCACCGGGATCGACATCAGGTCAGTGCGCGAGATCTCCGACTACTGGGAGGCGGTGCGCGCCCACTATGCTGCGTTCGAAAGCGGGCTGCAGGCGCCGGCCTCGGAAGTCTATCTGCATGAAATGCCGGGCGGTCAGTTCACCAATCTGAAATCCCAGGCCCGCTCGCTGGGCCTCGAGGATCGCTGGCACGAGGTCGCCTATCGCTACGCCGATGTGAACCAGATGTTCGGCGATATCGTGAAGGTGACGCCGTCCTCCAAGGTGGTCGGCGACATGGCGCTGATGATGGTGTCCCAGGGGCTTACGCGCGCTGATGTCGAAAATCCTGAAAAGGAGGTCGTGTTCCCGGACTCGGTGGTGGACATGATGCGCGGCAATCTTGGCCAGCCGCCGGGCGGCTTTCCCGACGCCATCGTCAAGCGCGTCCTGAAGGACGAAAAACCCAATCTGGAGCGCCCGGGAAAGCATGCCGCGCCCATCGACATCGAGGCGACGCGCACTGAGCTGGCCGAAACCCTGGGCCGCGAGATCAGCGGCGAGGATCTTATGGGCTATCTCATGTATCCCAAGGTCTTCACCGCCTACGCCCAGCGCTTTGACGAGTACGGGCCGGTGCGCACCCTGCCCACCCACGCCTTCTTCTACGGCATGGAGCCGGGCGAAGAGATCGAGGTGGAGATCGAGCCCGGCGTGACGCTGGTGGTGCGCCTGCAGGCGGTGGGCGAGACAAATGAGGAGGGCGAGGCGCGCGTCTTCTTTGAGCTCAACGGCCAGCCGCGCACGGTGCGCGTGCCCGATCGCCGCGCCGCGGTGCGCAAGGTGAAGCGTCCCAAGGCCGAACTCGGCGCGGCCCACCATCTGGGCGCGCCCATGCCCGGTACGGTGGGCTCTGTGGCGGCGAAGGCCGGCGCGAAGGTCAAACGCGGCGATCTTCTGCTCACCATCGAGGCGATGAAGATGGAGACCGGCCTCAACGCCGAGCGCGACGCGGTCATCAAGGAGGTCCATGTGACCCCCGGCGACCAGATCGACGCTAAGGACCTGCTCATCGAGTTTGAAAGCTAGGCGCGCCCTCTCGCCCGCAACGGCCTGACGACTGAACCGCGCGCTGGACTTTATTGCGCGTGCTCACAGACGGTCGCGATTGACGGACCCTTTTTTCGCGGCGTAGCGTTGTTTCACCGTAGACCCACGGGCCGCGCATCAGGCGCGGCGGGCTGAGCGCAGTCTCGCCCGATGCGCCTGGAGCGCCGCCCTTATTTGAAGGGAGCCTCCATGCAAATTCAGTTCGTCTCCAAGGGCATCGATGTTTCCGCATCCCTGCGTGAGCGCATTGATCAGCGCATCACCGACGCGTCGTCGAAATATTTCAATCGCCCGGCGGAGGCTTTCGTCACCGCCTCCAAGGAAGGGCACGGCTTCAAGGTCGACATTTCCATCCACCTGCCCTCCGGCGCCTTCTTTCAGGCCGGCGGCCAGGGCGGCGACGCCTATGGCGCGGTGGACGACGCCTCCACTCACCTTGAAAAGCGCCTGCGCCGCTACAAGCGCAAGCTGAAGGACCACCACGCGGACCACAAGCCGGCCCTGCCCGCCGAAATGGGCTCGATCATCACCCTGCGCTCTGAGAAGCGCGATGATCTGGACGCCGAGGAGGACGAGCACGACGACGATGGCGGCGCGGTGGGCGGCGACGAGCCGGTGATCATCGCCGAGCAGGTGGCCGAGCTGCGCACCCTGACCGTCTCCATGGCGGTGTTCGAGATGGGCTTGGCCGATGCGCCCTTCCTGATGTTCAAGAACGCCCGCTCGGGTGAAATGAACGTGGTGTATCGCCGCCCTGACGGGCATGTGGGCTGGATTGATCCCTCGCGAGCCGCTAAAGGGAGCGCCGGTGCGGCTGCGGAATAGGTGCGGTCGGACCGTTTGGTGCCTGAAGTGAAAGACGGCGCGCCGCGTGTCGGCGCGCCGGATCCGTCCTAAGCAGCCCGAGCGATTCATGTCGTTGATCGATCTCATTCCGCCCGGCGGCGTTGCAGCTGATGTTGCAGCCACCAGCCGCAAGCAGGCGCTCCACGCCCTGTCCGAACTGGCCCAGCGCACGCTCACCGTGCCGGCGCGCCCTGTGCTGGACGCTGTGACCGAGCGTGAGCGCCTGGGATCGACCGGGGTGGGTGACGGCGTCGCCATCCCCCATGCGCGCACCGATCTTGTGGACCGGGTGTGCGGCGTTTTCGCCCGGCTCAAGCATCCGGTGGATTTTGATTCGGTGGACGGGCGCCCGGCCGATTTGTTGTTCCTGCTGCTCGCGCCGGAAGAGGCGGGCGCCGAGCACCTCAAGGCGCTGGCCCAGGTCTCACGCCTGTTCCGCCGTCAGGAAATCCGCCGCGCCCTGCGCGCGGCTCCGGACTCCGATGCGATCTCGGCGATCCTGGCCAGCGGCGTGCGCAGCAACGCGGCCTGAGGCTCAGCCCTCGCCCGCCGCGTCCAGGCTACTCAGGATCGCGCGCAGCTGTCCGACATATCCCTCCCCTGATGCATAGGCGCTCAGCTCGCCCGCCAGAGTTTCGGCGTCCAAATCCTCACCGGCCGCGCGCAGGGCGGCCCGGCGCGCGCGAAAATCTGCAAAATCGGGGTGCGTGTTCAGCAAGCGCGCATAAGCGTCCATCGCCACGCGCAAGGTCTCATGACCGGATCCGCCGAACAGGGCGTTGCGCCCGATGACGGCGTCGCTGCCGCCATAGCCGGTGGCCAGCGCGGCTTGAGCCGCCGCCAGGCGTGGCGGAATGATGTCGGCGCGGCTCAGAAGATCATCCAGATCGGCGTAGCGGCCCCCGTATAGCCGGGCCAGCGCTTCGCGGAGCGCTTGTTCTGACAGCGAGAGCGTGCGGCCCTGAGCCTCGGCCTGCATGAAGCGCCGAATTGCTGCGCGATCTTCCAGGATATTGCTGTTCTGATTGTGGGCGAGTGCCACCACCGCCTCTACGAACAGGGCGCGCCGGTCACTTGCCGGCAGGGTGGCGAAGTCTGGTGGCAGGGTCGCCAGCGCCAGACCGTCCTCCCGGTCGGCGCGCGCCAGCGCCTGGCGCAGCTCGGCGACGCTTTGGGGACTCAGCTCGGCATCCTGGCGGTCCAGAAGCCCGGCGCCGATGTAAATCCCTGCGGTGAGCGCCGCGAACCCGCCCGCCGCGATCGCGGCGCTGGCCAGAAGCTGACGGCGGGACTTTTCCTGGCGGGGTGGCGCAACGCCGAACAGGCGGGTGATCGGACCGGCCGTCCAGCCCTGTCCCACCAGCGAGACCAGCACCACCGCAAAGGCAACGGAGAAGAACGTGTTGGCGTTCTCCACCCCTGCGATGACGGGAAACATGCCCAGGAAGATCGGGACCGCCCCGCGCAGGCCCATCCAGGCGATGAAGCCGCGCTCCTTCATGGTGAATCGTTCCGGCAGCAGGCAGGCGAACACCGCCAGCGGGCGCGCCACGAAGATCAGCACCAGCGCCAGGATCAGCGAGGGAACCGCCAGCGCCAGCGCCTGGCTGGGCACCACCAGAAGCCCGAGCATCAAGAACAGGCCGATCTGGGAAAGCCAGGCCAGCCCGTCGGAAAACCGTACGGTGGCCTCGCGCTCGGGATTGCGACTCACCGCGCGCACCGCCACGCCGGCCAGATAGGCGGCCAGGAAGCCGGACGCCTCCACCGCTTGGGCGAGGGCGAACAGGAAGACCGCCCCGGCCACCGCAAAGATTGGATAGAGGCTTTCAGGCAGCGCGACCCGGTTCTTCACCGCCGCCAGCGCGCGCCCGCCAAACCAGCCGATCACCCCGCCGGCGGCCAGCGCCCACAGGATCGAGCCGGTCAGCTGGAGCGGATCAAGCCCGCCGCCGGCCACCAGAATCTGCACAAAGGCGGTCACCAGGATCACCGCGACCGGATCGTTGAAGCCGGATTCCGCCTCAAGGGTCGTCACGACGCGCGCTCGGGCCTTCAACTCGCGCCCGCCCAGAAGCGCCAGCACCGCCGCGGCGTCGGTGGAGGAGACGATGGCGCCCATGAGCCCCGCCTCCACCCAGCTCAATCCGAACAGATAGCGCGCCGCCACCGCCGTGATCGCGGTTGTGGCCACTACGCCCACCGTGGCCAGCATCAGCGCCGGGCGCAGGACCGGCTTCAGGGCGCGCAGGCGCGTGCCCAGCCCGCCGTCGAAGAGGATCAGCGCCAGAGCCAGCGAGCCGAACAGATAGGCGGCGTCCAGAGCGTGAAAATCCAGCCCGCCGGGTCCCTCAACGCCGGCCAGCATGCCCAGGCTCAGAAAGACCAGCAGCAGCGGCGCCCCGGCCCGGCTGGTGGTCGCCGCGCCGGCGATCGCCATGAGCACCAGACCTGAAGCGGCCAGAAGGATGAGTGCGGGATTCTCCATGGAGGCCAACTTAACGCGCACGGCGCGCCTGGCGATGCCCGATCGCGCACCTGCGGTGACACCGCCGGCCCTGATTGCTAGGGTTCGCTTTGCTGATGGGTCAAACGCCTTTGCATCCGGGGAGATACGCCATGCGCGCTGGGTTGGGTCTGCTGTTTCTGGTCTGGGCTGCTTTCGCCGCCCCTGCGCTCGCCCAGAGCGATGAGGCGAGCTTCGCCGAGACCATCGCCGCCGCCGAACACCGTGAGGGTGTGTTCGACCTTTATGTGGACACGGACGAAGGCGCGGTGTTCGCCGCCTTTACGCCGGATGAGGCGGGCCATTACGGCCGCTACATCCACTCCGCGCGCCTGACCGCGGGGCTGGGCTCCAACCCGGTGGGTCTGGATCGCGGCTTCGGGATCGGGGGACGAATCCTGCGGGTCGAACGCGCCGGCCCGCGCGTGATGTTCATCCTGGAAAACCCCGGCTTTCAGGCGCTGGGCGCCGGCGCCGAGGAAGACCTCGCCACCCGACAGTCCTTTGCTGAATCGGTGATCTGGGCCGGCGATATCGCCTCGGTGGCGCAGGACGGCCGGCTTCTGGTGGATTTGTCGGGGTTTCTCATCTCCGATCCGATGAATCTCGCCGGCCGGCTGCGCGAGGCCGGCGAGGGCGATTTCTCCATCGATGAAGGCCGCAGCGCGCCGATCCTGGATCAGGCGCTGGCCTTCCCGCGCAATGTGGAGATCGATGCCCGCGTCACTCTCGCGGGATCGCGGCCCGGCTCCGAGGTTCGCTCGGTGACGCCGGAGCCGCGCGCGGTGACGCTTATCCAGCACCATTCCTTCGTCGCCCTGCCGGAAGACGGTTATCGCCCGCGCCGCTCCGATATTCGCAGCGGCGGGTTTGAGCAGACCTTTCAGAACACCGCCGCCCCGCTCACCGAGCCGGTGCGCACGGGATGGGCCGTGCGTCATCGCCTGCAGCGCGTCGACCCGCAAGCGCAGAGCGGCCCGGTGCGAGAGCCGATCATCTTCTACGTGGACCGCGGCGCGCCCGAACCGGTGCGCCAGGCCCTGATCGAAGGCGCGTCCTGGTGGGTGGACGCCTTTGCGGCGGCCGGCTTCGAAGGCGCCTACCGCGTCGAGCTTCTGCCCGAAGGCGTTCATCCGCTGGACGTGCGCTACAACACCATTCAATGGGTCCATCGCGAGACTCGCGGCTGGTCCTACGGGTCTTCAGTGGTCGACCCGCGTAGCGGCGAGATCCTGAAAGGCGCGGTGATCCTGGGCAGTCAGCGCGTGCGTCAGGACCGGATGATCTTTGAAGGCCTGATCGGGGCGGACGGCGCCGGCGAGGGCGGGCCTGATGATCCGGTCCAGATCGCGCTGGCGCGTGTGCGCCAGCTTTCCGCCCACGAGGTCGGCCATACGCTGGGGCTCGCCCATAACTTCATCGCCAGCACGCAGGGGCGCGCCTCGGTGATGGATTATCCCGCCCCGCTCGTCACCCTGAGCCCGGACGGTGAGATTGACCTGTCGCAGGCCTATGACACCGGCATCGGCGAATGGGATATCGCCGCGATCCGCTGGCTCTACGCCGAGTTCGCCGATTCCGACGACGAGGCCTCGGGCCTTGAGGCGATCCTTGAGGACACGCGCGATCAGGGCCTTCTCTACATCTCCGACGCCCAGGCCAGAGGCGAGGGCGCCGCCTATCCCGAGGCGAGCCTGTGGGATAACGGCGAAGATCCAGTGGAACACCTGGCCGAGGTGATGGCCGTTCGGGCCGCGGCGCTGGACCGTTTCGGCCCGGACAATCTCGCCGCCGGCCGCCCCCTGAGCGAGCTACGGGCCATTTTCGTGCCGATCTATCTGTATCATCGCTATCAGGTGGAGGCCGCCGCAAAGGCGATCGGCGGGCGTCGCTTCGCTTACGAGCTCAATGGCGCGGACGCCGAAGGGATAAGCGTGATCCCCGCCGCCGAGCAGCGCGCCGCCCTTGAGGCGATCGCCGCCACACTTGACCCGGCCGCCCTGGACATCGCCGACGAGACTTCGGCCCTGCTCGCGCCGGATCCCTTCACCGCCTATGACGGGGCGGTGCGCCGCGAGCTGTTCGCCTCCAGCGCGGACCCGGCGTTCTCTCGCGTGGACGCCGCGCGCGCTGCAGCCGGGCTCACCTTCGCCGCCGCCCTGGCGCCGGAAAAGCTCGCCCGCGCCGCCGATCAGCACGCTGCGGATCGTGCTCAGCTCTCCCCGACCCAGGTGTTCGACCGGTTCGAGCAGGCCGCCTTCGAGCCGGCGCGCGGCGAAGCGGTCCGGCTGGCGCCGATCCGCGCCGGGGTTCAGACAGAATACGCAGCCCAGCTTCTGCATCTGGTGGAGCATGGCGCGCCGCGCGTAGCGGCCCCGGCGCGGGCGCGGCTGGAGTCTCTGGCCCAGCCCTCGGTGGGCGTGCGCTTCGGCTTGGCCGCCAACGCCGAGCATCACGCCTGGCTCGCCCAGACGGTAAGGGCGGCTCTGGCGCGCCTTGATCGCGGTGAAAGCGTCAGCCCGCCGCGCGCCGAGATCCCGCCGGGCAGCCCGATCGGGACGGGTGGCCTAACTGGCGGGTTCGCCCAATGCGGCGGCTTTCATTGATGCGCAGCCACGGAAAGCGAGCGTTGAACCCGCGCCCGGTCCGGGCTAAGAAGCGCGTCCGGCGCACCCGTAGCTCAGCTGGATAGAGCGCTGCCCTCCGAAGGCAGAGGTCATAGGTTCGAATCCTATCGGGTGCACCACTTTTGTGAAACGTCACAGAACATTGGACAAAATTCGAGAAACTTGGATCGTATTGCGATAGGATTTGCTTTGTCGCGCTATGCAACGCCAAGGCTCAGCGCCCGCGCACGCGCCCTCTGCAACCCTCATCTACCAGAGCTTAAATCAACGCCGGTCTCTCGCTTTGACTGGATGAAAGCAGGGGCACGTCAGCGGGCCTGTTAATCTGGTGGGCGCTGTAAGAAACGCCAGGCCTGCATGTCGTCTCGCCGAAAACAGCTCTCGCCAAGATGGCTCGCGGAAGCTGACTTGAATACGGTACTGATTTTCGGGCTCTGCACCGCTATCAAACCGGATAGAGGTCCCGTGCGCTCGGCTCGGTCGAACTTCTGGCCGAGCGGGCTTCGTGAGCCCTGACGCTTTTCGCGCCTCCGAAGGTGTACGGTAGCCGATCGCGCCATGCGGACGCTCGGTGTGGCAGACACCGCGCCATCGCTCGCATTTTGCCCGGGCGTCGGCAAGATTCAGGAACCAGTGCGCGTTGAAGCGTTCGCCCCGGATGGACTGGGGATGTCCGTGGTGGGCGCAGACTTGCTCAAGCACGCTTACGACGTCAGCGGTGGTAAACCTCTCACGCGGCCCGATCGCAGGCACATAGCGCGTGTACGCGTCGATCATGGTCAGGGTCCGCAGGCGGCGGACGGCGTAAAGCTGGTCGTGAACGAAGCCCATCGCCCAGACCTCGTTGGCCGTCACCGGGTCAGACCGTCCGTTGCGCAGCTTCGCCTTCACTTTCCGCTTCGGGGTCTCGTGCCTAAGCCGTCGCCCCATCGCGTCGACATCGGCGCAAAGCGCGATAGGCTCCCTTAAATATCAAAGGGAGCGCCGCCATGATGAAGTCCCAGCCGCCGGCCCGGCCGTTCGACACGCCTGAACGCAAGGCCTTCCGCGAGACCGTGGAGCGCTTTGTCGAGACCGAGATCGCGCCCTTCGCCGACGCCTGGGACGAGGACGGCGATTTTCCCTGGGCGCTCCACGAAAAAGCCGGCGCGCTCGGCCTGTTCGGCTTTGGCGTATCCCAGGACCATGGCGGCAACGGCTTTGATGACGCGCTCATGCGCTTCGACGCCGGGGTGGCGCTCGCCTATGCCGGGGTGGGCGGAGTGAACGCCTCGCTGGGCTCGCGCGGGATCATGACCGGCCCCATCAATCAGCTGGCGAGCGAAAACCAGAAGCAGGCCGTGCTGGCGCCGATCATCTCCGGCAAGGCGGGCGGCGCGCTGGCCATGACCGAGCCGTCGGGCGGTTCGGATCTGGCCCGCCTGAAAACGCGCGCGCGGCGCGACGGCGATGACTGGATCATTGACGGCGAGAAGACCTTCATCACCGGCGGCATGAAAGCGGCCTGGTATGTGGTGGGCGCGCGCACCGGCGGGGAGGGGTTCGGCGGGATCAGCCTGTTCCTCGTGCCCGCCGACGCGCCGGGCTTCACCCGCACGCCGATCCAGCGAAAAATGGGCTGGTGGTGTTCAGACACCGCGACGCTCCATTTCGACGCCTGCCGCGTGCCGGCAAGCGCGCAGCTGGGAGAAGAAGGCGCGTGCCTCCTCGCGATCATGGATAATTTCAACCATGAGCGCCTGAGCCTCTCGGCCGGGTGCCTGGGGATGGCGCGGCGGTGCCTGGATGACGCCGTCGACTACGCCCGGCAGCGCGAAACCTTCGGCAAGCCGCTGATCAGGCACCAGGCGATCCGCCACAAGATCGCGGACATGAGCGCGAAGATCGACGCGCTGGACGCCTATCTGCAGATGATCGCCTGGCGCATCAATGAGGCCCGCGAGGCCGGCGGACCCATGCCGGCCGCCGAGCTCGCCAAGGCCAAGGTGCTCGCCTCCACCACCGCCGAGTTCTGCGCCAGCCAGGCGATGCAGGTGCTTGGCGGGGCGGGGTATTTGCGCGGCTGCGCGGTGGAGCGCATCTATCGCGAGGTCAAGGTGATGGCCATTGGCGGCGGGTCGGAGGAGATCATGCGCGACCTCGCCGCCAAGCAGATGGGCCTCTGAGGATTTTGAGCGCGCCTGCAAGCGCCTGCTTTAGCGCACCTCCACCGGAGCGCCGTCGGCGGTCACCCGGGTTTCGATGATCTGCGCGGCCTCGGCGAAGGCGGCCTCTGTCGTTTTCGCCTCAAAGAACACCGCCTGACCCTGGCTCAGGACCGGGCCGTACATCAGCGTACCTTCTGCGTCGTCCTCGGTGGTGAAGCTGTCGGCGAGCATGATCGCGTCCCACGCTTCGCGCACGTCCGCCCAGTAATCCTGCGTGGCGGTCCAGTACGCCTGCGCCGCGCCGTCGCCGGCGAGATCGGTGCGCACATAGGTGTTGACGCCGCGCTCGCGCACCAGCTCGCGCGGATCGCCGTCGCGCAGCACGAGCTTTGAATTGTCCTGCTCGTGGGTCCAGCCCCAGGCGGTGATGGTGTGCCGGTTCACCGCGCCGATGACGTCATAATCGTCGCGTGTGGTGGCGTCCCGGCGCGGCAGCGGGCGATAGCTGGGCGCCGGCTCCCACGTGGCGGCGTTCACCGCATGCTCCCAGCGCGCCAGCCCGGCGTAGCGCGGGGAATCGTCCACCTGATAGACTGTCTGTGACCAGGCGCCGTCAGCCTCGCCCGGGTCCAGATCCAGCATCTCCCAGCGATTGAAGCCGCGATAGGCCATCAGCCGCTCCGGCTCATAGGCCCAGTCCTGGCGCCAGTGCTTGATCACGGTGGGCTGATCTTCAGGGCCCACCAGAAGCAGGTGCTGGAGCGCGACGAAGTCGCCGGTGTCCTGGATCACATAGACCACTTCGCGCGCCGGCGTGATTTTGGGCTCGTGCAGCTCATAGCCCGGCGCGATGGGCAGCACTTCGGTGAAGTCGAAGGTCACGGCGTACTCGCCCGCCATGGCCAGAATCGCTTGGCGGTCGGCTTCAAGGCGCGCCGCCTCGGTCTCGGCGCTCGCTCCAGCGTTGGCGGCGGCGGCGGTTAGCCCGGCGCCCGGCTGGGACGTCGCGGCGCAGGCGGTGAGGGCGATGCCGGCCGCGCCGGTGATGAGAAGGGTTTTCAGCGTCGTGGTCATGTCCATACCCGGCGCGCCGCGCCGGCTCCCTGTGGCGATCCTGGAATTCGGTCAGACGGCGGAGATCCCGGGGCGGGAGCCCGCCGCCTGACAATCCATTTCTTATTGCGAATGATTCCTACTTGCAAATCTAAAAGCGGGTGATTTATACCAGCCACTATTGAGAACCATTTGCAAATCGGAGCTAAGCCCATGCCCTCACGCGTAAAAACCACTTCAAAACTGAGGACTCTGGTCGCCCTGGGCGCCAGCGGCGCGGCGCTGATCGTCAGTGCAGGGGCGGCGGTCGCCGCAGAGGCCGAGACAGAGTCAGCACCCCGAAGCGGGATTGGCGACGTGATTCTGGTCACCGCCACGCGCACGGCCCTCTCCAGCTTCGACTATCCGGGGCTCGCCAGCGTTATCGATTTCTCCACCCTTGAAGACGCGCGCCCGTCCGATCTCGCCGACCTTCTGGAGGACGTTCCGGGCCTTGAAGTCGCCGGCGGGCCGCGGCGGACCGGCCAGACGATAAGCCTGCGCGGTTTCGGGCGTGAAAGCGTGACCTTGCTCGTCGACGGGGCGCGGCAGAATTTCGCCTCCGCCCATGACGGCGTGCTGTTACTGGACCCGTCGCTGCTGGGCCGGGTGGAGACGGTGCGCGGCTCGGCTGCTGCGCTCTACGGCTCGGGGGCGGCGGGTGGCGTGATTGCGTTCGAAACGCTGGAGGCCGGCGATCTTCTGCAGGAAGGTGAACGGTTCGGCGCGCGCGCGTCGCTCGGGTATCGCTCGGTCAACGAGGAAAGCCGCGGATCGGCGGCCGTGTTCGGCGAAGCGGGCGCGTTTGAGGGGATCGCCGCCCTGTCGCTGCGCCAGTCCGGCGAAATTGCCCTGGGCTCCGGCGATGATCTTCCCGCGCAGGACGACATCGTGTCGGGCCTGCTCGCGGCTGAGTGGGATGTCAGCGACGCGCTGGAGCTGGAGCTGGGGTGGCTCTCCTTCCGCAATGAGGCGCTGGAGCCCAATAACGGCCAGGGGGCGGCTCTGGTGGACGGGCTCAATCCGCTGGTGCGAAAGGATGTCGCCGCGGACTCCTACCGCGCCACGCTGGCGTTCAATCCGGCCAGTGATCTCGTGGCTCTGGAGGTCACCGCCTATCACACTGTCGGCGAGGTGGATGAGGTCGATCCGCTGATCGATCGCTTTATCGAGCGCGATCTGACCACGGTGGGGATCCGCGCGGAGAACCGGGCCGAGTTCGCTCTTGCCGGGCTGGATCTGGCGCTGGTGACGGGGCTGGAGACGTATGAGGACGAACAGGTCGGCTTCGACAGCGCCACGCCCGACACAACGCGTGGCGGCGTGCCCAGCGGAACCACGCGCTTCACCGGCGCCTGGGCGCAGCTGGAGACGACGCTGGATCTTGGCGCCGCCGGGGCGCTGATCGTGCTGCCGGGCGTGCGCTTTGACCGCTTCGAGAGCGAGACGGCCGGTGAAGCCGCCAATGCGGACGAGGCGGTGTCATCGCGCATCGCCGCAAGCTGGGCGCCCCGTGAAGCCGTGCGCCTGTTCGCCAGCTGGGGCGAAGCGTTCCGCGCGCCTTCGCTGAACGAGCTCTATCTCTCCGACACCCATTTCTCCCTGCCTCACCCGGTGCTGGGCGCGCCGGTCTTCATCACCAATGAGTTCATCGCCAATCCGGACCTGAACCCCGAACAGACCGAGACCCTGGAGATCGGCGCCGGCTTTAATCGCCAGGGCGTGTTCACCCCCAATGACCGGTTCGAGATCAAGGGCGCCTGGTTCCAGACGCAGGCCGAAGACCTGATCAATCTGGCGGTGAACTTCACCTTCGCTCTGACCTGCTTTGCGCCGCCCGCCTTTGCGCCGTGCTCGGCGGGCACGAGCTATTCGGAAAATCTCGACAGCGCCGAGCTGGACGGTTTCGAGATCGCGGCGGCCTATGAAAGCGGCCCGTGGGCGGTTTCTGGCGCGCTCTATGAAATCGACGGCGAGAACACAGTCACCGGTCAAAAGCTGGGCGCGCTGGCGCCGCTCATGGGCCATGTGAGCGCGCGCTACGCTCTGGACGCCGCCCGCCTGACGCTGGGCGCCCGGCTGGCCTTCGCCGGCGAATTCGACAAGACCAGCGACCCGGAGGCCACCCGCGCCGGCTATGCGGTGCTGGACCTCACCGCAGGTTGGCGGGCCTTCCAGAGCGAGCGCGTCCGGGTCGATGTCGGCCTCGAGAACGTGTTCGACGAAGACTATGAGAGCGTCTTCGCCGGTGTCTCGGAGGCCGGCCGCTCGGTTCGGATCGATCTGACCTGGACGGGCGGCTGGTAGAGGGCGGCGGATCGCAACGGGGCTGGTCTCAGCGCCAGTCCCGCATCACCAATTGCTTCAAGCCACCTCGAGGTCTGGCACGGCGCACTGCGCGCGGAGCCGCGATGGGGCGAACGGGCGCGGCGGCGCGGTGAACCCGGCCAGCGCGCCTCAGGGGCTTGTTGGAATGAGGATCAGCTCGGTCTGGCGGCCGTCGAGATAGCGCACGGTCTCGCCGTCGAAGACGGCGTTCTTTTCCGAGCGGAAATCGACTCTCTGGCCGTTCCATTCGGGAACCGCGCCATAAGACGTCAGCTCGATCGCCCAGGCGGTGTTCGGCCGGACCGGGCCGGCGCCGCGCGGATCGGCGTCCTGATTGTCCCAGAAGCCGATCGCCGGTCCGGCGCCGTGGCCGTGCAGCCCGATGGGGTGGGTGTAGATGGATGGGTCGAGCCCTTCGGCGATCGCCCGCTCGCGCGCCCGGGCCAGCACCGTGTTGCCGCTGGCGCCGGTCTCGAATTCCTCCAGCAGACTATCCTGCACGCGGTTCGTCGCGGCGAGGCCGTGGATCAGGCCCGCCGGGGCTTCGGTTTCGCCGGGTTTGAGCACATAGGCCAGCTGCTGGGTGTCAGTGCTCAGCCGCAGATAGGTGAGCCCGAAATCGGTCCACAGAAGATCGCCGGGCTGGATCACCACCTCGCCGCTGAGCATCCCGTCTGCGCCGGCGCGCTGAATGCCCACGGACGGGTGGAACCAGGGCGCCAGGCCCAGCCGTGACAGCTCGTCGCGATACCACCAGACCACATCGTCCGCATTGGTCTCGCCCGGCGTGATCACTTCGGTGGAGAAGGCGCGCGCCATGATGGCATGGGCGATGCGCACCACGTCCGGATAAAGCGCCAGCTCCGGCTCGGTGCGGGTCTCCAGCCATCTGATGGCGAGGCCTTCCCCGGACACCAGCCGCTCGCGATGATGCTCTGGCAGGGCGGCGGTCATGGCGCGATGCTGGCTCAGCGTCATGCCGTCGGCATAGGCGGTGAGATCGGAGGTATTGAAGGCGATGCGGGCGGGATCGCGCGCGGCGATGATATCGGCCACCGCGCGCCATTGATCGGGCTCAACATCGGGGTCCCAGGCCGGTTCAAACAGCCCGCCCATGGCGTAGCGGCTCACCGTCAGGCGCTCCACCGGCTGACCCTCCCCGGGATCGAAGAAGATCAAAATGGTGCGCCGGCGCGCCGCCATGCTGCGCGCATCCAGCATGGTTGCGACCACAGGCTCCTCGAAATACTCGCGCGCCATGAGGATCCACATATCGACGCCCTCGGCGGCCATGATCTCAGGGATCAGCGTCTCCAGGCGATGCTGAAGTATCCGGTCGATCACCGCCGCTCGCTCGCGCAGGGGCAGGATCTCCGGCGCGCCGGACCCGGCGTCGGCCTGCTGCGAGGCGGCGGCCTGGGCGGCGGCATGGGCGGCTGGCGCCGGGAGCGCGCCCAGCAGAAGCAGCGCTGCGACCGCGCCGGTCCAGCGCCCGAAATCGATTTGCATGGCTTAAAGCCTCCCCTGCCGGTCAGGCCTTTTAGAGTATAGGGGCGCTCAAACAGGGCAAGCCTGGCCGCGCCGAGCCCGCCCGCCCAGACTCATCGCTCCTGACTGCTTTAGACGGCTAGAGAGGGCAGCCAGAAGAGCATGGCGGCGCCGACCACGCCTATCCCGGTCACGCCGACCGCGCCGAAGACAAGGCCTGCCACGCCATATCGTAAACCGGCGTTGCCCATTTCGCGGGTGCGCAAATAGAGCTCCAGCACGACCAGAGGCAAGACGTAAGAGCCAAGCGCGAGCGCGTAATCAACCGGTCCGTTCAGCATTGGGCCGACGCCGGGCATGGCGCCGTCTGTGACGAGGAACCAAAAGCCGTAACCGACGCGGAAGAACCACACCCCGCTGGCCACCATGAACAGGCGCAACGCCCAGCGATGGTGGATGGCGAACTGACGGTTGAGCGCATGGCGCACCACAAGGACAGCGAAGATGATGATCAGCACGGCATTGATCGAGATCGTGATCTCGTTGAACAGGCCCGCCATGCCCCGCGCCCAGGTCATATAAAGTCCACCCAGGCTGATCAGAACAGCCGTCACCGTGAACACGCGTCCATTCCAGCGGTGGAAGCGCGCAAAGTTCTTGCGAATTGACGGAATGAATTGAAGCGGGCCACCGACACAAATGATGAAGGCGAGCAGCATGTGGGCGATGACGTTCAGATTGCCTGCAAAATCGCCGTCCACGATGCCCACGATGAGGCGGCGCGTCCACGCGTCCCAATCGCCTTCCAGCGCGTTGCCGCCATAAAATGCGAAGATATATGCGGCGAAGGCGAATTGCCCCAGCGCGGCGATCGTAAACCAGGTTATCGCCGAGGCCTTTAAGACGCCGTGCCCGGGGCGGGCGGCGGCGCGAAACTCTGCCGTGTTTGAAACCATGATCGTCTCTCCAACCAAGCTGGTTCGCGCCTTTTTGCGCGTTGCATCCAGGTTGGAGGGGCTGCTGTGTGCGGTCCCGCCGCTTCCAAAATCGGTCAGAATTGACGTCAAATCGGCGCAAGCCCGGCCAAAAATCAATCGCCGATTTCCAAATCGAGAGGTTTCGGGCCATCATTTCGGGCAAAGCGTCTTCGAACTGCGCAATGCCATCGCACTTTGCGTGCTAGACTCACTGCCCGTGGCGTTTCCTGCCTTGTTTGACCTCGAGATTGACCATGCCCGTCTTTGCGACCTTCCAGTTTTTTTGCGCCGTCCTCATGCTTGGCGTCGCCGCTCTGTCCGTCTGGCGCGGCCGCCGGGATAGTCTGGGTTTGGCCTGGGCGGCGTTCTGCATCTCTGCGGCGGCGTCCTTGTCTTTAAGGGCGCTTGGTGGCGATGTGGGCCCTGCGGTCGTTCTTCTGCTCGCACCGGCCTCGGCGACGTGCGGCGTGGCCTGGCTGCTCGCCCGTGCGCTCTTTCGCGAAGAACGCGCCTTCACGGCGGTCCATCTGGGCGTCGTGTTGGTCATCGCCATGGTCAATCTCAGCCCCTCCGGCGCGTTCGGGGCAATGCTCGGCAATCTTCAGAACCTTCTGGCCTCAACCGTCATCGTGCTGACCCTTTGGGAAGCCGTCCGTGGCTGGGCCGCCGCGCCGGCGCGCGGGGAAAAGCTCATGCGAGGCGCGTATGTTGGCGTCATCGGGCTGGCGGTGCTGGTTGCGGTAGTCTGGCTGGGCGGTCCCGATGTGGCGCCGGGCCTGAATGACGCGGTTGAGACGACGGCCTTACTCGCCGTCAGCCTCACCGCAGGTCTGTGTGTGCTTTATCGCCGGCGTCATCCGCTTGCCCCGGCCTACGGGTCTGCAGCAGAAGCGCCGTCTCAGCGGGCGCGCCCGGTTGATCCGGAAACGCGCCAGCTTGCGGCACGCCTGGACGCGATGGTGCAAGCCGAGGCGCTTTATCTGAACGGCGATCTGAAAGTGGCCGACCTTGCACGCAAGCTGCAGGTACCGGACTACAAGATTACCCGCGCGATCACCGGGGCGTTGGGGGCGGCGAACTTTAATCAGTACATCAACCGCTTCCGTATCAAGTTCGCCCAGGATCTGATCACTGAAGATCCCGCCCGCTCAATCCTGATCGTCGCATTCGATAGCGGTTTCGCCTCGCTTGGCCCGTTCAATCGGGCCTTCAAGATGATGACAGGGCAGACCCCGCGCGCCTGGCGCGCGACTCTGGGCATGGCGTAACGGCGCCTTAAACCTACGCCCGGCCCACCCCTCACAAATCGTCGCGTTCGGGCAGGAAGATCTCGCGTTTTCCGGCGTGGTCGGAGGGGCCGATCATGCCTTCATCCTCCATGCGCTCAATGAGGCTGGCGGCGCGGTTATAGCCGATCTGGAGGCGGCGCTGGATATAGCTGGTGGAGGCCTTGCGGTCGCGGGCCACCACGGCCACGGCCTGGTCGAACAGATCATCGCCGGAGCCTTCGCCGCCGCCGAAGATGTCGCCGGCGCCGCTCTCGTCATCGGTGTCTTCGGTGACCGCGTCGAGATATTCGGGTGTCCCCTGTTCTTTCAGGAAGGCCGCCACGTCCTCCACTTCGGTGTCGGACACGAACGGACCATGGAGGCGCCGGATGCGTCCGCCGCCGGCCATGTAGAGAAGGTCGCCCATGCCCAGAAGCTGCTCGGCGCCCTGCTCGCCCAGAATGGTGCGGCTGTCGATCTTGGAGGTCACCTGATAGCTGATACGCGTGGGAAAGTTCGCCTTGATCGTGCCGGTTATCACATCCACCGAGGGGCGCTGGGTGGCCATGATAAGGTGGATGCCGGCGGCGCGCGCCATCTGGGCCAGGCGCTGGATCGCGCCTTCAATGTCCTTGCCGGCGACCATCATCAGGTCGGCCATTTCGTCGATGACCACCACGATATAGGGCATGTGGCCCGGCTCGATGATTTCGGTTTCGTAGACCGGTTCGCCGCTTTCCTTGTCAAAGCCGGTCTGGACGGTGCGGTTCAGCACGTCGCCGGCCTCGCGCGCGGCGCGGGCTTTTTCGTTGAAGCCCTTCATGTTGCGCACGCCGACCTTGGACATTTTCAGATAGCGCGACTCCATCTCGCGCACGGTCCATTTCAGCGCCGCGACGGCCTTGCGCGGGTCGGTGACCACCGGGCTTAGAAGGTGGGGAATGCCGTCATAGACCGACAGCTCCAGCATTTTGGGGTCGATCATGATCATGCGGCACTCTTCGGGCGGCAGCCGGTAGAGCAGCGACAGGATCATGGCGTTCACGCCCACCGACTTGCCCGAGCCGGTGGTGCCGGCGATGAGCAGGTGAGGCATTTTGGCCAGGTCGGCGGTGAAGGGCTCGCCGCCGATGGTCTCGCCCAGCGCCATGGGTAGCTCGGCCTTGGCGGCTTCAAAATTCTTCGAGGCGAGAAGCGCGCGCAGGAACACCGTCTCACGGTCCTGATTGGGCAGTTCGATGCCGATGGCGTTGCGGCCCGGCACCACGGCGACCCGGCAGGCCACCGCCGCCATGGAGCGCGCGATATCATCGGCGAGATTGATCACCCGGCTGGTCTTCACCCCCGGCGCGGGCTCCAGCTCATACAGCGTCACCACCGGGCCGGGGCGCACATGCACCACCTCGCCCTTGACCCCGAAATCGGCCAGCACGCCGGCCAGCAGCTCGGCGTTCTGGGCCATGGCGTCGGGATCCACCACATCGGCGCGCGGCGGGGCGGGCGACAACAGATCCAGGCGCGGCAGGTCGAAGCCGTCGGAGTCGGCGAAGGGCAGGGCCCCTTGAGCCTCGCGCGCCTCGCGGTCTGAGGGTTTGGCGTTGCGCTTCTTGGCGACCTTGGGCTGCGCGCGCCGGTCGGCGGCGGCGGCGGGCGGGGCGGGGGTCTTGCGCTCCATGGGGCCAGGATCGTCCCGGTCGACTCTGGCGCTGCGATCTTCACGGACGGCGCGCCGGGCCCGCTTGAGGAAGCCCGGCGCGGTGGCGGCGCTGCCGTCGGGCTCCAGCTCCTGCACGGGTTCGTGGTCATCCTTGCGCCAGGGGCGCGGGGCGTTGCGGGTGATCTGGTCGATCCAGACGCGCACGGTGGCCCAGGCGAGCTGGGCGGCCTCCTGAGCGGCGGAGATGTCTGTGAGGCGCAAGCCGAAGCAGAAGAACACCCCGAACACCGCCAGCATCAGGCCCAGTGAGGCGGCCAGAAACACCGGGCCGGGCAGGATCGCGCCGATCAGCCCGGCGAACAGCGCCAGCATGCGGTCGCCCAGAAGCCCGCCGAGCCCGGCCGCGAACGGCCAACCTACGGGCATGGGCAGGGCGCTCACCGCCATGGCGAAGCCGGTGACGCCCAGCGCGCCGGCGGTGAGGCGGAACAGGCCCAGCCAGACGCCGCGCCGGCGCGGGCCGCGCACCACCAAAATGAGGCCCCAGGCGATCAGCGCCAGGGCCGCCGCGGCGCCCGACCAGCCCAGCGTTTGCAGGATGAGATCGGCCGCAACGGCGCCCGGTCCGCCCAGCAGGTTCGCCGCCGGTCCGGCCGTGGCGGCGTTGAGGCTCGGATCCATGGGATCATGGCTGAACACGGCGATGAGCGCGAAGACGCCCGCCACGCTCAAAGCCAGCCCGGCGGCGCGCGTGCGCGCGCGCGCGACCACTCCGGGCGGGGCGGTGATGATCTCGTCGGATGAAGACAGGGATGCGGCGCTTGCGGACATGGACGGGAGAATGGCGCCCAGAGTCTTCAAATGGGGTAAACGCCGGTTAACCGGTTCAGCGTCAGCGGCCGCTCTTCTGGTCCGTCGTCGGGCCAGCCGCCCGGGCCGGCTCCGGGCCACCGTCAAAGCGCGGCTTGCCCGCCACCACAGCGCGGTCCTCCGCCTTGGCCGGGTAGATCAGCGAGAGCGTGGAGCCCAGCGTGTAATAGGAGCGCAGAAAACGGAAACCCATATAGAGCGGCAAGACCCACAGAAGATCCAGCCGGCGCCAGATCAGCAGCACGGTGATCGCCAGGATGAACGGCATGCCCAGCACCACCGCCACCACCGTGGCGAAGCCCGGGTGCGAATAGACGCCGCCATAAAGGGTGAACACCAGAATTCCGTAGATCAGCAGCGGCGCCATCATCGCCCGCCGTGCGCCGTTCAGCAGCGTGAAGGGCAGCACCAGACAGCCGATGATCGAGCCGTTCTTGAACAGGACCGAGCGGTTATGGGCGGTCACATGATAAAGCGAGCGGAACCAGCGGGTGCGCTGTTCACGCAGGAACGCCACGGTGTCCGGCGTCTCGGTGTAGAATTTCGCCTTCGGGTCGGAGACGTTGCGATAACCCAGCGAGGCCATGGCCAGCGTGATGTCGGTGTCCTCGCCGTTCATGCCCTCGACAAACCCGCCGGCTTCGTCGAGGCCCGCCTTGCGGTAGATCACGAACATGCCGGGCAGGCCGAAAATCCCGCCGAACGCGCCGAAGCTCACCTGCACGAAGCCGTGGCGCAGCAGCACTTCGATGGCGCGCACTTTCGACAACAGGCCCTCGTCTTCGTGGGGCATGGGCAGGCCGCCCACCGCGCCGACCTTGGCGTTGGCGAAATGGCGCATGGCCACATGGATGGCGTCGGGCCCGATCGTGGTGTCGGCGTCGATGCGCACGACAAATTCTTCCTCGATCAGGTCGAGACCGCGATTGAGGGCGCGCGCCTTGCCCGGGACGTTCGATATGTCCACCGTATAGCCAGTGATATGGCGTGCGGTGCTCAGCGTCGCTTCAGCCAGCCTTGCGGTTTCGTCGGTGGAGTTGTTTTCCATCACGATGACGCGCACCGGACCGTCATAGCGCTTGGCCGCCGCGTCCACCGCCATCAGGGTTTCGCGGATCTGGTGGGCCTCGTTGTGGGCCGGGATCAGCACAGCCACCGGCGGGGCGAAGGCCCGGCGCCGCGAGACCATGTTGCGCAGCCAGCCGATCACGGCGAGCTGGCCGGTCATCACCTGCTGGGCCAGGAACACGCCTGGTCCCATGCCGCCCAGAAGCGCGATGGAGCGGAAATAATCCGACTGGCCCTCGTAGACGGTGGCCACCACGATGGCGATCACCGCCGCGATGAGGCTCGCCGCGAACACCAGCGCGTATTCATAAAACTTGCCGGTGCGCCGGTTCGGCGTGCCGGAATCCACCGGCAGGCGGGCGTTGCGGATCAGCGTGTGGGGAAAGATCGCCAGCCCCGCCATGCCGACCAGGAATTGCTGGAAATGGATCGGCCAGGTCGCCGCGGCGAAGCGCCAGCTCGCCCAGCTGGCCATGTCCACGATGGCGCAGGCGATGGCGAATTTGAGGATGAACAGTAGCGCCAGCTTCATCTTGCCGCCCGGCGTGGCGTAGGCGAACGCCGCATAGGTCAGGAAAAAGCCCAGAAGGAAGGTCCGCACCGGCAGCACCGCGTTCAGCCGGTCGGCGGAGAATCCGACAAAGTCGCGTGGAATCTCCAGTCCGATGGCGAAGCGTGACACCTCCGGGATCGCCAGGAGCGCCGCGCTGATCAGCGCGAACACCACCAGCGCCGCATCCTGAACGATGCGCGGCCGGGCGATGGAGACGCCCTTCGGCGCGGAATCCACCGAGCGGAAGAAATCCTGGCGCCGGCCCATCGTGTCGAACTCGGCGCGCCCGATCCGGCCATCGCGACCGTCACCGGCCGGAGCTTCGTTGATGGGCGGCGGAGCCGCGGGGGGAGGGGTCTCGGGGCCGCGCAGCAGCGCCTTGAAGATGTCAGCGCCGGACTCTCGTGGCGGGTTCGACCCGGGCTTTGACCCCGGGCGCGGCGGCGGAGGCGGGTCCTGCACCGGTGGCCCGCCGTGTTTGGACCCGCCGTTTTTGGAATCGTCGCCCATGGCCTAGTCTGAACCGCCTTGCCTGAAAATCGCCCTGATTGGGCCGCGCCGCCGCCGCAGACTGCCCGGTATGTCTGCGTTAAAGAATGGTTTACTTTTAATTGCGGCGTCAATTGGGTCCAGACCTGATTTCCCGCGCCACCGTACGCTCAAGGGGGGACGCCATGGTGTTTTCGTATCGGATCGCGTTTTTGCCGGCCGCCGGCCTGGCGGCCTGCTCGCTCAGTGTCTTCTTCGGCGCCGCCCAGGCGCAGGAGCCGCGCTTTGAACTGCGGTCGGAAAACATGATCGCCCGAAGCGATCCGTTTTCGCCCGATGACGAGCTGCTGAGCCCGCTGGGGGCCGCCTTCGATCTGGAGACCGGGCTTGATTCCAACACCTGGGCGAGCTGGGTGCGGCCGCTGGAGGGGCGCAAGGTGGTGCGCGTTCAGGGCCAAGTGCGCGCGCGCACCTATTTTGACCGCGACGAGCTGAACTCGCTGCTGCTCACTCCTCGGGTGCAATACTGGGACACCTTTGCGGAAAACCGGGTGCAGATCCGCCTGCTGGGCCAGGTCAGCGTGCTCAGCCGCGACGGCGGCCAGCAATGGACCCGCCCCGAGGCTGAGGCCCAGCTGCGCTATCGCCCCGCCGGCGACCGGTCTCTGGAGACCGTGGCGCGGGTGCGGGTCACGCAATATGATTTTGATCGGGCCGGCCTTGACGGACTGGACAGCGACCGGGTTCGCGTCGGGCTGGAGCAATTCTTCCGTTTTGAAGGTGAGCGCGCCGAACTGCGCCTGTCGGCCTTTCATGAAAGCGCCGACGCCAAGGACGACGCGTTCAGCTTCGACGAGGTGCGCGCCAGCGCAGAGCTGACTTTCCGTCCCGACGAAAAGACGGCGCTGTCGCTGCTCGCTGATTATCGCGACCGCGATTATGACGCGGACTTCTCGGCGGCGTTTCCCGAGCCGCGCGCCGATCAGCGCTTCATCGCCGAAGCGCGCGTGGAGCGTCAGATGTCGACGCGCCTCACCGCCTTTGTTTCGAGCGGCTATCTGGAGAACGCGTCGAACATCTCGATCCGCGATTATGACGGCGCGACTTTCCAGCTGGGCTTCAGGCTGACGCTCTAGCTGAACCCATTATGAACGGGGCGGTCATGAATTCACCACATGCCCGCCTGTTCTTGGTCTGAAAGCGTCACGGAAGAGACTTATTGAGCTGGCACATCCAGTAAGGTGAATGAACCGTAAAGGTTAGGCAGGGGCGCTACGGCCCCAGGGGCGAAGGGGCTCGACCCATGAAGGCGAATAGAGAATATACCCGCCGTTTCCCGTGGTTTTCCGCCTCGCTTGGAATCGTTGCGCTCGCCAGCGTGGCGACGCTCTTTGTTTCCGGCCAGTTGAACGCCGGTCAGGGTGAATTCGGCCTGTTCGTCACCCGCACCCTGTCCAACATCACCTCCGCCCAGGCTGATTTCGAGGGCGCGAACCGCCACCAGATCAGCTTTGGCGACGCGGGCGACGAAGACGGCCTGATCGTGTCGGGTTTCCCCTCCTACGCTTCGGCCGATCTGGCCATGGTGCGCGATCAGCAGCCCGACGCGGTGCGTCTGGTCTTGTCGGGCGAGCAGGATGTCAGCGAGCGCGCGGTCACTGCGCTGCGCGTCACTGTGAACGGCGAACGGGTCATGGAGCGCGTGCTCAGCCCCGGCCGCCGCCAGTTCAACTGGGTGTTCGACCTGACCGAAGAGCTGCGCAACGCCCCCGGCGCCCGCGTGGCGTTCCAGCTGATGGGCGATCTGCCCGAAGGCATCTGCCATAATGACCGCTCCATGGGCGCGGTGATCGCGTTTGACGCGTCCTCCGGTCTGGAGATCGAGCTGCCCGGTCCGCTGTCCTCGGTGCGCGACGTTCTGGCCATGACCCCGCGCAATATCGTGCTGGCCGTGGATGGCAGCCAGGAGTGGTTTGAGCTGGCCGCCCGCATGGGCGCCGATTTCGTGCGCGAAGGCTATCAGGTGGAGATGGTGTCGCTGTCCGACGCTGCGGCCCTGGCGGAGCCGGGCTTGAAAGGTCTGTTCCTGGCGGCCTCTCCCGACGCGCTGGACCGCGCCGGCTTCAGCGTTCTGCGTGAGCGCTCCGAGGCGGGCGCCAGCCTGTGGCGGCGCGCCGGCGCGACGATGATCGCCGTCACCGATCCCGGCCGCTTTGAAACCGCCCACTTCCTCACCAGCGAGCTGGCCTATATCGCCAGCGGTGATGCGGTTGACCCGGTGGTCTTCGACCAGCGTGGCAACCAGGGCGCCTTCGTATCGCTGGAGCGTTTTGGCGTGGACACTTCGATCCAGCAGATCGTCGACAGCCGCGAATGGCGTTTCGACTATGGGCTGTCCGAGGTGCCAGGCGGTCTCCTGCCCGAGGCTCTGGCGCTGGACCTGCGCCTGCCGGAAGGCCCGGGGGGCTACACCAATATCGTCCATGTTGAGCTGAACGGTGATTTCATCGATTCCCGCCAGCTGCGCCCGGGAACCGACAATCGGTTCGCGGTCGCCCTGCCGCCCGAACGCCAGGGGCTGAACAATGAAGTCTCCGTCGTGATCCAGCGCCACCGCGAAGACGGCGGCTGCGAGATCAGCCAGCAGCGCTACCCCGTGCAGCTGAGCGCCGATAGCGGCCTGATGTTCGCGCGCGGCGCCGGCGCCGGCGGGTTCACCGCCCTGCCGCCCGCCTTCGCCGACGGGCTGGAAGTGCGCCTGCCCGATGATCTGGAAGGGCGCGAGCGCCTGATCGCGGCGCGGGTGACGGCTGAAAGCCTGGCCTATTTCGTGCCGGGCGGCGCGCCTATGGATTTCGTGTTCCAGTCAGCCGATGACGGCATCACCGGCCCCGTGGCGGGGCCGTTTCTGGCGATCAACACCAGCCCGGTTAACGCCGGCGCGCCCTTGCGGGTCTACGCCGACCGTCTTGTCATGGACGAGGGTGCGGGCTCCGGGGCCGATGTGCGCTCGCTGTCGAACCTGACGCTGATCCAGGTGGCGCGCGCCGATATCGGCCGCGAAGCCGGCGAGCCGATCTATGCGCCGGGTCTCATCGTGCACGCCATTGATGACGCGCCCCGCATCGCAGGCGCGCGTCTGGGCCGTGAATTCGTCGCCATCGTGCACTCGGACGGCGTCGCCGTTTCGCCGGCGCGCGCGTCTGTGGCCGGAGTCTCCGCCGTCCTGCGGTGAGCTTTGAAAAGCAGTTAACGTTTCTTCAAGGCGGAGCGGGCGACACCTTATCCTTGTTTCAAGGGAAGGGTCCCGGCGGTACGCGCCGGGTCGGAACACGATGGATCATGTCTCGATCGGCGCCGCTGCGGCGCTCAGTGGGGAAGAAGCTTTCATTCTCCAGCTGCGACCGCCTGCGCCGCCCGGCGCGGATGAGGCGGCGCTGGCCGAGAACGTGGACCGGTTCACTGCACTTTATCTCATCGGCGCGGGCCCCGAGCGGGCGCGATTTGCAAGGCTCGCCCCTTTAACCTGGGCGATTGCGGCGAGCCGCTTCGACGCCGAGCAGGTGGAGGCGGTGCGCGCGGACTTAAGCGAGACCCTGTTCGGCGCGGATCATCCAGAGCGCGCCCAGCTCGCCCGGCAACCCGGCGAGCCCCAGGCGGACAATCTGGCCGGCCAGCCCAGCGCCGCCGCCAGCGCCGCATTCGATGACGACAGCGACACGTTCGACATCGATTCTGCCGTGCTCGATCTTGATGATAGCGACGTGTTCGAGGTGGATTCCTGGCGCCCGTCCCAACCGCGCATCGCGCCGGATCGGGACCCCGTTACGGATGTCCCCGCAGAACAAGACTTTTCCGGCGATCTTTCTGCCGACCTTTCCGCGGATATCTCCGAAGACCAGTCCGGAGATCCCGGCGAGAGCTCTACCGAAGACCGTCCCGATGACGCCGGCTCCAACGCCTCAGGGGATGATGACGCGCTGGGCCTCGACGAGGATGGCGCGCCCGGCCTGCAGGCGCGGGTGGAGGAGGATGTTATTGGCGCCCTGGCCGAGCTTGAGCGCGCCTTCGCCGATGACTGCGCGGGCCAGGACGATGGTCCGGAGCCGCGCGTTGAGAGTAAGCCGGCGCCTGACAGCGTGAGCCTTGCGGACGAGGCGGCCTGGGACGCAGACGCCCACGACGTGTTCGAAAGCGACTCCAGTCCGGGGCCCGCCGAAATTCCGTTTGATGCGCGCCGCTTTGAAGCCGATCTGGACGCGTTCGAGGCCGCCGCCCGTGGGGCCGCCGGCTTCAATCTGGTCGACGACCCCTTTGGCGAGGCCGACGGTCTCTGGGAGCCCGCCGCCTCCACCGCGGCCGACACTGACAGGTTTGAGAGCCTCACCGAGGCGCCGGCGCCGCGCAGCGGCGATCTGGCCTCCGAGCTTGCGGCGTTTCGCCAGGAAATGCGCGCCATCGCCGGGGCCATCCCCGGCGCCGGATCAGGCGACGCGCTGGATCATTTTCGCGGCGAGCTGGACGCCATCGCCGGCTCCATGGGCCAGCGTATCGACGGCGCAGCCCAGCGCATCGAGGCGGCCGCCGACCGCATCGTGTCGGCTTCGGGCCCCGAAACCGCCGACCGGTTCGGCGGCGCGGCCGAACGCGCCGAGCGCAGCGCCGCCCTCATTGAGGCGAGCGTTCAGGATGCGGTCAGGGCGCTCAAGGCCGTGCTGGACGCGGCCGCGGACCCCGAACGTGAGGCTGTGTCCGGCGTGTGATCGCCGGCCGAAGCGTTCCAGCCGATTAGCGCTATTCATGACGAAATTGTAATGTTACGCTTTCGCCAGTCAGTCTGGGGAGGCGACCATGGTTCGTATGATTTCAGGGGTTTGCGCGCTCGGCCTTTTGGTCGGGACGTATTTTGTCTGCCCGCGAACGCTCCAGGAGCAGATCAATGCGGTGATCAGCCCGTCGCCGGACACCATCGCCCAGGTGCGCGCCGGTCTGGATTCCATCACCGACCAGCTGCACGGCCCCGGCGAGCTGACCCCCGACACCCGCCTCTAGGTCTCACCCCCGCTTCGGCGGCCAGGGAATGAACGGCGACACCCGCCTCACATAGGCGGCGTAGCCGGGCCTTGATTGATGAAGCCCGCGCTCCAGCATCGGCGCGCCGGACCATTTCACCAGCGTGAACGTGACAAATGCCGGCCCGGCGATCGCGAACAGGCCGGGCGTGGTTTCCGCCGCGATGAGCCAGATTCCCCACCAGGTCAGCGCCTCGCCGAAATAATTGGGATGGCGCGACCAGGCCCACAGACCCCTGTCCATCACCTGGCCTTCGGTTCGCGCATCGGCCTTGAAGCGCTGCAGCTGCAGATCGGCCAGGGTTTCAAAGCCGATGCCGATCAGCGCCAGCGCGGCGCCGAGCCCCGCCAGCGCGGTGAAGCCGGGCTCAGGCGAAACCTGGCCCAGCTGCGCCGGCAGGCTCATCACCCACAGGAGCACCGCCTGGGGTGCGAAGACGAAGAGGGCGGTGGTGCGCCCAAACGACCAGCCGCGCTGTTCGCGCGCGCCGGCGAGCAGGCCTTCATAGCGGCGGTCCGCACCCTCGCGCCGCCAGCGCAGGAAGAGGTGCGTCCCAAGGCGCAGGCCCCAGACCAGCACCAGACCGGCGATCAACGCCTTGCGCGGCTCCCAGCCGCCGGCGAGCACGAAGCTCGACACCGCCAGGAGCGCCGCGCCGAACGCCCAGAACGCATCGACAAAGCTGGGATCACGATTGATCTGGGCCAACGCCCATAGCCCGGCGAACACCGCGCAGATGATCGCCAGATTGACGCCGAGCAAAGCGATACCGTCCATGAAGCCTCCGCTGGTTTTCAGCGTGACTTAGCGCACGTCGCCCGCCTTGTCCCGTCCTAGGGCTTCAGCCAGCGCCAGCCCGCGATGGCGGCCAGCATGGCGGCGAGAAAGATGAACACCTCTCCGCGAAGGAGCGCCGCTGCGGTGATCGCCGGACCGGGGCAGAAGCCGGCGAGCCCCCAGCCCAGCCCGAACATCGCCGCGCCGCCCAATAGTTTGGCGTCGATGGCGGTGAGGGACGGGATCTGGAATTTCGCATCGAAGAGCGGGTGGGGTAGGCGAAGCACGAGCTTGTAGCCGATCCCCGTGACGATGAGCGCGGCGCCCATGACGAGCGCGAGGCTGGGATCCCATGCCCCGGTGATGTCGAGGAAATTCTGGACCTTCGCCGGATTGATCATGCCGGAGACGATCAGGCCGAGCCCGAAGACGAGGCCGGCGAGCAGGCTGGAGAGAAGACGGGTCATGGCTCAGACCTTCCTAAAACACGTGCCGGACGAGGAAGACGGCGACCGCGCCGCTCGCCATGAAGGTGAGCGTCGCCGCGACGCCGCGCGGAGACAGGCGGGAGATGCCGCATACGCCGTGGCCCGACGTGCAACCGGACCCCATCTGGGTGCCGACGCCCACTAGCAGCCCGGCGGCGATGAGCAGCGGGGTGGAGGCCGGGATCGTCACCTCAATGGCGGGGCCGAACGCCATGTAGAGCACCGGCGCCAGCACCAGCCCGGCGATGAAGGCGGCGCGCCAGGCGCGCTCGGCGCCGGTTTGACGCGGCGCGATCAGCCCGCCGACAACGCCGGAAATGCCCGCGATGCGGCCATTGCCGGCCATGAGGATCACCGCGGCGAGCCCGATCAGGGCGCCGCCGATCGTGGCGGAAACGGGTGTGAACTCAGTTGTGTAGTCCATCATGTCCTCTTTGTCGCAGCCAGGGCGGCGTTTTGATCCAAGACAAAATACCATATTTTTAGTATGGATATTTTGCGGCTACGCCCGATCAAGGTTCGCAGCGGAGTTTCTCACTTGTCATTTATCGAAAATGATATATGTAGAGGTGAAGCGCAAGAGGCGCTCGCACAAATGCCGCCAAGAGGCGCCCATGAAAATGGATATGAATATCGACGAGCTGCGCGACCGGGCCGACGAAGTGTCCGGCACGCTAAAGCTGCTCGCCCACCCCAACAGGCTTCTTGTGGCCTGCGAGCTGATGGAGGGTGAACGCTCGGTCTCCCAGATCGAGGCGCGCACCGGGGTGCGTCAGCCCAATCTGTCGCGCGACCTCGCCCGCCTGCGCGCCGAGGGCCTGGTGACTGCGCGCCGGGAGGCCAAGCAGGTCTTCTACGCGTTAAAAGGCGAGCGCATGCATAAACTCATGACCGCGCTGTGCGCGGCCTTCGGACCGGACGCCGACGCGCCGGCCGCAGATTAGGAAACGGAGGGTCCCATGACCGCCACCGCCGCCACGCCCGACGTGAAGACCTTCTTTGACGAGGAGACCTTCACATTCTCTCACGTGGTCTCCGATCCGGAGACCAAGCGCGCCGCAATCGTGGATTCGGTGCTCAATTATGATCCCAAATCCGGGCGCACCGCCAAGACCAGCGCCGACGAGATCATCGCGTACGTGCATGAGCACGGCCTGACCGTGGACTGGATCCTCGAGACCCATGTGCACGCCGACCATCTGTCGGCCGCGCCCTATCTGAAGGAAAAGCTCGGCGGCAAGCTGGCCATCGGCTCCAACATCAAGACCGTGCAGGACGTGTTCGGCAAGGTGTTCAACGCCGGGACCGAGTTTGCGCGCGACGGCTCTCAGTTCGACCATCTGTTCGAGGACGGCGAGCAGTTCGCCGTGGGCTCGATCCAAGCCAAGGCCATGCACACGCCCGGCCACACCCCGGCCTGCATGACGTATGTGATCGGTGGCGCCGGCTTTGTCGGCGACACGATCTTCATGCCCGATTACGGCACCGCGCGCTGCGACTTTCCCGGCGGCGACGCCCGCGAGCTTTATCGCTCAATCCAGAAGATCTTCGCCCTGCCCGACGAGACGAAGCTTTACCTGTGCCATGACTACAAGGCGCCGGGCCGCGACGCGTTCGCCTTCCTCACCACGGTGGGCGAGGAGAAGGCGAAGAACATCCATGTCCATGACGGGGTGAGCGAGGACGAGTTCGTCGCCATGCGCGCCGCCCGCGACGCGACGCTCGCCATGCCGGTTCTGATCCTGCCCAGCGTGCAGGTGAACATGCGCGCCGGCGAGCTTCCGCCCGCCGAGGACAACGGGGTGCGCTACATGAAGCTGCCCATCGACGCTCTTTAAGCCTGACGACATCCGCCCCGGCGGCTCAGCCGCCAGGGGCGCTCACGCCCTCGGAGGACACGTCATGGACCTGAAACAAATCTCGCCGTTTTTCACCGCCGCCACCCAGCTCACCCCCGCCGATGTGGAGACCGCCGCCAGCGCGGGGTTCAAGGCGATCATCAATAATCGCCCCGACGGCGAGGACGAGGACCAGCCGGCCTCCGCCGAGATCGAGGCCGCCGCCGCCGCGTCCGGGCTGGATTACCACCATATCCCGGTGACGGGAGGCCAGATCGCCGACGCCGACATCGAGCGTTTTACCGGGGCGATGGGCGAAACGACCGGCCCGGTCCTGGGCTTCTGCCGAACCGGCACGCGCTCGGCGATGGTCTGGGCGCTGAGCGAGGCTCGCCATACCGACGCCGAGGCGCTGATCAGCGCGGCCGGGGCGGCGGGCTATGATCTCTCCGGCCTGAAACCGCGCCTCGAGGCGCGGCGGCAAAGCCAGGTGAAGGCGGGCGGAGAGCCCGCCCCTGACGGCGCGCCGCGCGCCTATGACGTGGTGGTGGTCGGCGGCGGCGCCGGCGGCCTCTCGGCTGCGGCGAGCCTCCTGAAGCGCCGGCCCGGCCTTTCCGTCGCGATCGTGGAGCCGCGTGACGAGCATTACTATCAGCCCGGCTGGACGCTGGTGGGCGGGGGCGTGTTCAAGAGCGCCGACACCGCGCGCCCCATGGCCGACCTCATCCCCGAGGGCGCCGACTGGATCCGCGGCGAGGTGAGCCGGTTCGCGCCGGAAAGCCACGAAGTGATCCTGGAAGACGGACAACGGCTGACCTACAAGGCGCTGATCGCGGCGCCGGGGATCAAGCTGGACTGGGACCAGGTCGACGGGCTCCGCGAGACGCTGGGCAAGAACGGCGTCACCTCCAATTATCTCTATGAGCTCGCGCCCTATACCTTCGAGCTGGTGAAGGCGACCCGAAAGGGCCGGGCGCTCTTCACCCAGCCGCCCATGCCGATCAAGTGCGCCGGCGCGCCGCAAAAGGCGATGTATCTCTCCTGCGACGCCTGGACCCGAGCCGGCGTGCTCAAGGACGTCGAGGTGGAGTTCCACAACGCCGGGCCCGGCCTGTTCGGCGTCGCCGCCTACGTGCCCGCGCTGATGGAGTATGTAGAGCGCTATTCGATCGGTCTGAGGTTCGGCTCGAAGCTGGTGGCCGTGGACGGCGACAGCAGGGTCGCCGTGTTCGAGACGGCGGGTGAGGCCGGGCCGACGCGGGTCGAGCGCAACTTCGACATGCTCCATGTCTGCCCGCCCCAGACTGCGCCGGACTTCGTCAGAGAAAGCCCGCTGGCCGGCGATGACGGCTGGATCGCGGTGTCTCAGGAAACCCTGCAGCACGTCAAATACCCCGATGTCTTCGCCCTGGGCGATGCGTGCTCGGCGCCGAACGCCAAGACCGCCGCGGCGGTGCGCGCCCAGGCGCCGGTGGTGGCCGAGAACGTGGCCTCCTTCCTCAAGGGCGAGGCGCCGCGCGCGGTCTATACCGGCTACGGCTCCTGCCCGCTCACCGTGGAGCGCGGCAAGGTCGTGCTCGCCGAGTTCGGCTATGGCGGCAAGCTGATGCCGACCTTCCCCAAATGGCTGGTGGACGGAACCCGGGCCACGCGCCTCGCCTGGTTCCTGAAAGAAAAGTTGCTGCCGACGGTCTATTTCGACGCCATGCTTCGCGGCCGCGAATGGCTGGTGAAGACCGAACGCCGGCCCAAAGGCAAAGACGCATAATCCATGAAAACGCCCGCAATTCTGTCCAGATATCTGCCCGTGCTCGACTGGGGCCGCCGCTATGACGGCGTGAAGTTCGGCGAGGACATGATGGCGGCGGTGATCGTCACCATCATGCTGATCCCCCAGTCGCTGGCCTATGCGCTTTTGGCCGGCCTGCCGCCGGAAGCCGGGCTCTACGCCTCGATCCTGCCGCTGGTGGCCTATGCGATCTTCGGCACCAGCCGGGCGCTGGCGGTGGGCCCGGTGGCGGTGGTCTCGCTGATGACCGCGGCTGCGGTGGGTCAGATCGCCGAGACCGGAACTCTGGGCTACGCCGCCGCGGCGATAAGCCTGGCCTTCCTGTCGGGCCTGTTCCTTCTGGTGATGGGCGTGTTCCGCCTGGGCTTTCTGGCGAATTTCCTCTCCCACCCGGTGATCTCCGGCTTCATCACGGCGTCGGGGATCATCATCGCGGCCAGCCAGCTGCGCCACATTCTGGGCGTGGAGGCTCACGGTCACACGCTGGTGGATCTGGGCTTAAGTCTCGGCGCCAATATCACCGACCCGCACTGGCCCACCGTCATCATCGGGGTGAGCGCGGCGGGCTTTCTGTTCTGGGTGCGCTCAGGCCTGAAGCCGCTGCTGCTGCGCGTTGGTCTGCCCGCGCGCGCCGCCGACATTCTCACCAAGGCCGGTCCGGTGTTCGCGGTCGCCGCCTCCATTATCGCGGTGACGCTGCTTGATCTGGGGTCGGCGGGCGTGGCGCTGGTGGGCGCGGTGCCCAAGGGCCTGCCGCCGTTCACCGTGCCGAGCGTCGATCTGGAGCTCCTGGCGCTGCTGGCCGGGCCGGCGGCGCTGATCTCCATCATCGGCTTTGTGGAGTCGGTGTCGGTCGCCCAGACCCTGGCGGCGAAAAAACGCGAGCGCATCGATCCTGACCAGGAACTGGTGGGTCTTGGCGCGGCGAACCTCTCGGCGGCGTTTTCCGGCGGCTATCCGGTGACCGGCGGCTTTGCGCGCTCGGTGGTGAATTTCGACGCCGGCGCGGCGACGCCGGCCGCCGGCGCCTTCACAGCCGGCGGCATCGCGCTGGCGACGCTGTTCCTCACCCCGCTTCTGGCCAATCTGCCCGTGGCGGTGCTGGCCGCGACGATCATCGTGGCGGTCCTCAGCCTTGTGGATCTGCACGCGCTGGTCCGGGCCTGGAATTACTCGCGGGCCGATTTCGCCGCCATGGCCGCCACCATCGCCCTGACCCTCACGATGGGCGTCGAGGCGGGCGTGTCGGCGGGCGTGGTGCTGTCGCTGGCGCTGTTTCTCTATCGCACAAGCCGGCCGCACACCGCGGTGGTGGGCCAGCTCGCCGGCAGCGAGCACTTCCGCAATGTGAAGCGCCACAGCGTCGTCACTTCGCCGCGCATTCTCACCCTGCGCGTCGATGAGGGGCTCTATTTCGCCAATGCGCGCTATCTGGAAGACCAGGTCTACGCGCTGGTGGCCGACCATCCCGACATCGAGCATTTCATCCTGATGTGCCCGGCGGTGAACCAGGTTGATCTCTCGGCCCTTGAGAGCCTGGAGGCGATCAATGCGCGCCTGGCCGATTCCGGGGTGACCTTCCACCTGTCGGAGGTGAAGGGACCGGTGATGGACGCGCTCAAACGCTCGCATTTTCTTGAGGCGCTCACCGGCGAGGTCTTCCTCAGCCAGTACGCCGCGGTCGCGCGGCTCGATCCGGATTCGCTCCACGCCTCGGCCAAGGATGCTGCGGCGCAATAGCGCCAGTTCACGCAAACCCTGCCTGCGTCATCTAAAATTCACAGAAACCCGGCGCCGCCGCTGGCGCCAAAGCCACACCGGCGCGAAGGCCTTGCCCGACAGGGTGATCGCGGCGCCGCGTGCGGCCTCGGCGCCAGCGTGAGCCGGCTTTATTCCCCCGCCGCACCCGGCGTCATGGCTTCGTCATCGAAATGCGATCCGGGCGTAACAAACATCCTGTCTTGTGCGCGTCGATCGTTCGCGCCCCGCGACAAATGACGGGTGCGGCGTGTCCGAGTGTAGCGCCATTTTAAACCTCTCGGGGGGTAAACCATGACGACCATGTCTAAACTCAAGCTGCTGCTGGCCGGGGCCTCGTGCGCCGTGATCGCGGCGTGCTCCAATGCGTCCATCTCTTCGCCGGGCGAAGAGAACCAGGTTCCCCCGCCCCCTCCGGGCGGTGGCGGCGGCGGCTCCCAGTCGATCTCCCTGCTGCCCACCGGCGGCTGCCCCTCGGGCGCCGCGGCCACCACCAACACCTATAACGTCAACAGCAACAGCGTCGACGTGACGGCCTGCCGCCTGACCGGCACCGTTCTTTCCGACGTGTCGCTGACCTCTGACGGCGTCTACTTCCTGGACGGCCCGGTCTTCGTGGGCCAGGACGGCGGCGCGGCCGCCGGCTCGTCCGGCCCGACGCTCACCATTCCGGCCGGCGCGACGATCGTGGGCGCCACCGGCGCCGACTACATCGTGGTTTCGCGCGGCGCCTCGATTGATGCGCGCGGCACCCAGACCAACCCGATCGTGTTCACCTCGGCGGCCGACGAGCTGGCCAGCCGCATCGGCACGCCGCGTGCGGGCAACACCAATGATCGCGGTGAGTGGGGCGGCCTGATCATCAACGGCCGGGCGCCGATCAACGCCTGCATCGACGGCGCCGCCGCGGGCGGCACCGTTGACTGCCAGAAATCGGGCGAGGGGTCTTCGGGCCTGTTCGGCGGCGCCAGCGCGGCCGACAATTCCGGCTTCCTTCAGTATATCCAGGTCAAGTTCGCCGGCTTCCGCGTGAACGCCGACGACGAGCTGAACGGCATCGCCTTCCAGGCGGTGGGTTCGGGCACCACGCTGGACCACATCCAGGTCCACAACAACGAAGATGACGGCATCGAATTCTTCGGCGGTACGGCCAATGCGAAATACCTCGTGCTGACCGGCAACGCGGACGACTCACTGGACTACACCGACGGCTGGACGGGCAACGCCCAGTTCGTGGCCGTGCGCCACGCCGACGACGACGGCGACCAGGGCTTCGAGTTCGACAGCAATGGCGACGCCAACGACGCCCTGCCGCGCTCGAACCCCACCATCTTCAACTTCACCCTGCTGGGCTCGCGCCAGTCCGCCTCCTCCGACACCGGCATGCTGCTGCGTGAGGGCACTGCGGGCTATCTGGCCAACGGCATCGTGGTGGACTTCAACGAGAACTGCCTCGACGTGGACCAGGCGGCGACCTTCGCCCAGGCCAATAGCGGCGGGCTGCAGCTCTCCTCGATGTTCTTTGATTGCGTCGCCGACTTCTCGACCGACGATGACGGCTTTGATGAAGCGGCCTTCTTCGCCAGCCAGCCCAACACCGTCGCCGGCTCCAGCTCCATGTCCGGCTTCTTCGCCGGCGCCAACGAGCAGGCCGTTCCGGTCACCACGCCGCCGGCCACCGGCTTCTTCGACACCACCGATTACATCGGCGCCTTCTCCTACGACAGCAATCAGGCCTCCAACTGGGCCGTGGGCTGGACCTTCGGTCTGTTCCCGGCGCCGGAATGCCCGGCGGGCACCTCGGCCACCGGCGAAGTGATCGGCCAGAAGCGCGTCTGCCGCGTCACCGGAACCTACACCACCGATCTGCGCCTCTCGGGCGGCTCCTCGCTGGTTTACGAGCTGGTGGGTCCGGTCTTCATCGGTGAAGACGTCGGCGCCGAAGCCACCGGCGGCGACGCCGCGGTCCTCACCATCGACGCCGGCGTCACCGTCATCGGCTCCTCGGGCGCCGACTACATCGTGGTCTCGCGCGGGTCGGAAATCCGCTCCAACGGCACCGCCAACGCGCCGGTCGTGATGACCTCGCGCGCTGACTTCGCCGGCGCCAACCAGTCGCCCAACGATGACCGCGGTCAGTGGGGCGGCCTGGTGATCAACGGCCGCGCGCCGATCAACGCGTGCACCTCGGGCACTGCGGTGGGCGGCACGGCCGATTGCGAAAAATCCGGTGAGGGCTCGTCGGGCCTGTTCGGCGGCGCCGTCGCCGACGACAGCTCGGGCTCGCTGGCCTATACCCGCGTGCAGTACGCCGGTTTCCGCGTGAACGCCGACGACGAGCTGAACGGCATCGCCTTCCAGGGCACCGGTTCGGGCACCTCGGTGAACTATGTCCAGGTCCACAATAACGAGGACGACGGCATCGAGTTCTTCGGCGGAGCGACCAACGCCAAACATCTCGTGCTGACCGGCATCGCGGACGACTCGCTGGACTACACCGACGGCTGGACGGGCAATGTCCAGTTCGTCATCGTCCAGCACGCCGCCGATGACGGCGACCAGGGCTTCGAGTTCGACAATAATGGCGACAACAACTCCGCCCTGCCGCGTTCGAACCCGACCATCGCCAACTTCACGCTGATCGGCGCGCGCGGCTCGTCCTCCTCGGACACCGGCATGCTGCTGCGCGAAGGCACGGCGGGCACGCTGGTCAACGGCATCGTGGTGGACTTCAACGGCGATTGCCTCGACGTGGACCAGACCGAGACCCACACCCAGGCTTCCACCGGTGCGCTCACCCTGGCCTCGACCTTCTTCGATTGCCCGGTGAGCTTCTCCACCGATAGCGACGGCTTTGCTGAAGACGACTTCTTCAACGGCGTCGCGCCCTACACCCAGAACACCGACAACGCCGTCGGCACGACATCGCTCTCGGGCTTCTCTTTCGTGACCGACTACTCCGCGCTCGGCTCCGGCTTCACCGCGAACAACGCCACCGGCGTGGTTCCGGCGCCCGCCGGTCCGGAAGCGGGCGTGACGGTGTTCGACGTGACCACCTTGGGCGCCTTCTTCACCGACGTCGCCTATATCGGCGCGGTCGAAGATGCGAACGACGACTGGTACCGGGGCTGGACCCTCGCCCAGCAGTAAGGGCCGACGGGGCCCGGTTCGCCGGGCCCCAGCGCTCTCGTCAGCGATGCAACGAAATTGGGGATCCTTATGAACGGCAATCGCATCGCGCTAACGGCGGCCCTGCTGGCGACCACTGGACTGGTCCCGCTGGGCTCCGCCCTCGCGCAAGAAACCACCACCGACGATGTCATCACCGTCCGGTATCAGTACGTTCCCGACGACAAGCGGGTGACCTCCGAGGTCTCCAGCTTCCTGTCCATGGACGACATCGCTCTGACTGGGGACTCCGACATCGCCTCGGCGCTGGGCCGGGTCACCGGCCTCTCGGTTCAGGACGGCCGTTTCGTCATCGTGCGCGGTCTGAATGAGCGTTACTCCAACACGCTGATCAACGGCTCGCCGCTGGCCAGCCCCGAGCCGCTTCGCCGGGCTGTGCCGCTGGATCTGTTTCCGACCAGCCTGATCAGCAACATCCTGGTTCAAAAGACTTTCTCCCCGCGCTTCCCGGGCGAGTTCGGCGGCGGCCTCATCGAAATCGAGACCACCACCCTTCCCAATGAAGGCTTCATCGAGCTTGGGCTGAGCCTGGCCGCCGACACCGCGACCAGCTTCAGCGACGGGCTGCGATATGATGGCGGGTCCTATGACTGGACCGGCTTCGGCGACAGCACCCGTGACTGGCCGTCGCAGTTCGACGACGTGTTCGCCAGCCAGAATATCGGCCCGGCCGAGCAGGATCCGGTCACTCTGGCCGAAATTGGCCGCGGGCTGGAGAACTCCAAGCTCTGGGTGATCCAGGAAGGCGAGCTTCCCGGCGATGTCGGGTTCGACCTGTCCATGGGCGACCGCTACGACTTTGACGGTTTCTCGGTGGGTCTGCTGGCCTCGGCCGGCTACGACAATGGCTGGGAGACCCGTGAGGGCGTGCGTGGCAAGGCCCGCGTGGCTGGCGGCCAGCTGTCGCCCCGCACCCAGTTCGACCGCTACCAGAGCACCAACACGATCGAGACCAGCGCCATGCTGGGCGCCGGCGTCGAGATTGGAGATCACGAAGTGCGCGCGCTGGCCTTCGTGCTGCGGTCCACCGAAAAGGAAGCCCAGATCCTGTCCGGCCGCGACGACGACAGGGACGCGGATCTGCGCATCGACTCCACCGCCTGGTTCGAGCGTCAGGTCTACACCTACCAGCTGTCCGGCGATCACGCCTTTGATCTGGGCATGGACAACCCGCTGGAACTGGAATGGCGCGCCTCCACCTCGGACGCGTCGCGGGTCGCCCCCAACGGGCGCGAAGCGATCTACGAGGACGAGGACACCGGTCCGGGCGTCGATTACCGCCTTCTCAACTCCATCGACGGCAACTCGATCACCTTCAGCCGCGTGGACGACGTCACCGATGATCTGGGCTTTGATCTGACACTGCCGGTGGCCCTGTTCGGCCTCGACTGGGAATGGTCGGCCGGCTACGCTACGATGAGCAAGGAGCGCACCGCGTTCACTCGCGAATTCGGCTTTGAGGGCTCCATCCCGGCCGATCTGGCCGGCAGCCGCATCGACTACATCTACGCCGATCAGAACATCCTCGACACGCGCTTCCGCCTGCGTGAAGTCGGCGGCATTCTGACGCCGGAGGCCTATCGCGGCGATCTCAATGTCGACGGGTTCTATGTCGGGACCGACGTGGCTCCGACCGGCTTCCTGCGCGCTGCGCTGGGGGTGCGGTTCGAGGACGGCGAGCAGACGGTCGACACGTTCGGCTTCCCTGCCAATCCGGGTCCCAACCCGGTGGAGACGCAGATTTCCGAAGACTATGTCCTGCCCGCGGCGACGCTGACCTGGACCTTCGCCGATAATCTTCAGCTTCGCCTCGGCTACTCGCAAACGCTCACCCGCCCGCAATTTCGCGAGCTGGGTTTCGCCGAGTTCTTCAACACCGAGACCGACGAGCGTTTCCGCGGCAACCCGTATCTGGTGAACACCGAGATCACGAACTATGACGCGCGCCTGGAATACTATTTCGGCCGCGACCAGTTCATCACCGCGGGCGTGTTCCACAAGGAGCTCGACTCCCCGATCGTCGAATACATTCTCCCCGAAGGCGAAACGCTCGCCACCTCGTTCATCAACGCGCCGGAAGCCACGCTCACCGGTTTCGAGATCGAGTACGAGCAAACGTTCGCGCTCGCCGACATGTATGACGGCGAGTTCTGGTCCGACGCCGAGGTCTTCATCAAGGCGAACTACACCTTCACCAGCAGCGAAATGTCCGCTGACGGCCAGGTGATCGTGGCGACGCCGCAGGCCGGCCAGCCGCAAGCCACCGTCGAGGACGCGTCCGGTTATATCCGCGACGGCCAGACCCTTCAGGGTCAGTCGGAGCACCTGGCCAATCTCCAGATCGGCTGGCAGGACGATAATCAGCGCACCGCACTGCTCCTGAACTACACCGGTGAACGCACAAGGGCGCTGGCGAACGTCGCGCGCGGTCTTCCCGAAGTGGTCGAGGAGCCGCCCCTGACGCTGGACCTGGTCCACAGCCGCTCGTTCGAGATGCAGGACGGCGGCATGTTCGACGTCCGCTTCGCGGCCCGCAACCTTCTGGGTGAGGACTATGTCGCCACCCAGTCGGCTGGCGGAACCTCGTTCACGGTGGACGCCTACGAGATCGGCACGACCTTCTCGCTGAGCCTGACCCGCAGCTTCTAGGCTGCGGTCCAAGCATCGCCGGAGACCAAGGGGCGAGCCTTCCCGACGGGAGGCTCGCCCTGCCCCGTCTCGGTGCTTTCCTTTGTATTCGCAACGTGGTTGAACCAAGCTCATGACCTCCGCACAGGCGACCTCCAGCCCGGCCGGGCGCGATGCAGGCCTGCACCGCGCCGCCCGTCTCGGCGCGCGTGGGGCGGAGGTCTTGCTGGTGTTGGTGATCGCCTGGCTGGCGGCGCAGGCGCTCTGGTTCACGCTTTATGGCGCGGAGACGCGCCGGCTCGAGATCGACACGCGCCCGGCGCGCGGCGGCGGCGGCGATTTGGCGCGCGACCTGTCGTCCCTGCAAGCCTTCGACGTCTTCGCCTCGCGCGCCGGCGCGCCGGCGGACCCGGCCGGAGACGCCCCGGAAACCCGGCTCAATCTGGTGCTGCGCGGCGTGCGCACCGGGGCGAGCCCGCAGGACGGCTCGGCCGTCATCGAAAGCCCCGGCCAGGCCCAGCGCGCTCTGCCTGTCGGCGCCGAAATCGCCGACGGGGTCCGGCTGGTGGAGATCTATTCCGACCGGGTGATCATCAATCGGCGCGGCGCGCGCGAGACGCTTTACCTGCGCGAGGAAGCGCGCCGCAACGCCCGCGCCGCCGGGCCGCGCCAGAGTGCGCCGCCGCAAGTTTCCGGCCCCGTCGTACAGGGCGCCAGCGCCCTCACAGGCGAGCCGGATCCGGCGCTCGCCGCCGGGCTTGAGACCGAGGACTGGGTGGATGGTCTGCGCCTGGAGCCGGTGCTCGAGGGCGGCGCCCTGACCGGCCTGCGCGTGCGCGACAACACGCGCCTTGAAGTGCTGCGCGCCGCCGGACTTCTTCCCGGTGATGTCATACGATCCGTAAACGGAACGCGGCTGGACGGCGCCGAGGCGGCCAGAGCCGTGGCTGCCGCATTTGAAACCGCCGGGCAAGCCCGGCTCGAGATCGAGCGCCGCGGCGCGCCGGTCGTGCTGACCATACCGCTGAATCCGGGGGGCTGAGGCGATGACATTCAAGGGGCGAAACATGATGGTGACCCTGCGCGGCGCGATGGCCGCCCTGATGACAAGTCTGGCCCTCACCGTGGGCCTGTTTGCAGCCCCCGCGTCGGCGCAGGAACGCTCGACGCTGAATTTCCGCGACGCCGAGATCAGCGCGGTGATCGACGACGTGTCGCTGCTCACCGGCTACACCTTCATCGTGGACCCCGACGTGCGCGGCCGGGTGACCATCGCCTCCCAGGCCGCCCTGACGCCGGACGAGGTCTTTCAGGTCTTCCTCTCCACCCTGCGGGTGAATGGCTACACCGCCGTGCGCACCGCGCCGGGCGTGTTCCAGATCGTGCCCGAGGCCGAAGGCGCGCGCGCCGGCGCCCAGGTCAGCCCGGACCGGGAGAACGAGCTCTTCCTCACCACGGTGGTGCGCCTCACCACCGCCAGCGCCCGCGACGCGATCCGGGCGGTGGGCCCGCTATTGTCGGCGTCCGGCGCCGCCAATGCTGTGGAGGGCTCCAACCTCATCGTGGCGGTGGACTACGCCTCCAATATCGAGGCCATCGAGCAAACGCTGCGGGCCATGGACCGGGACACCTCCACGGTGGAGATGCTGGTTCTGGAGAACATTCCGGCCGAAGACATGGTGGGCATCGTCGAGCGTCTGCGCGCCCGCACCGCCCAGGGCGAGGATGATCGCGCCTTCGCCGTCTCGGTGGCCGCCGTGCCGGCCTCCAACGCGCTTCTGCTGCGCGGCGAGCCGGGCGCGGTCGGCGAGATGATCGCCCTGGCGCGCCGGGTGGATGCGGTGAGCCGGTCCAACCAGTCCTTCCGCGTGATCAATCTCAATCACGCCGAAGGCGCCCAGCTGATCCCGATTCTGGAGCAATTCGCCGAGACCATGAGCCAGTCGGCGGGCGAGAATGCGCGCCGCACCACCATCGCCCACCACGCGCCCACCAACGCAGTGATCATGAACGCCGATCCGGACGTGCTGCGCGAGCTGGAGCAGGTGATCCGCCGCCTCGACGTGCGCCGGCCCCAGGTTCAGGTGGAGGCCATCGTGGTGGAGATTTCCGACCAGGCCGCGCGCGAGCTGGGGGTGCAGTTCCTCCTGGCTGGAAACGGCGAGGACGCCACGCCCTTCGCCTACACCCGCTACGGCAATCAGCGCTCGCCCGATCTGCTGGCGCTCACCGGCGCGCTGGCCACCGACAGCTTTACCGGCGAGGACGCCGCCACCGGAAACCAGCTCTCCCTGCGCAATCTTGCGGTCAGCTCGCTTCTGGGTGCGCGCGGCGGCGCCTTCGGTCTGGGCGGTCAGATTGGCGAGGACGGCTCGCTGTTCGGGCTCATCGTGAATGCGCTGGAATCCGACACCGAGAGCAATGTCCTCTCCAAGCCCCAGCTCATGGTGCTGGACAATGAGGAGGCGACCCTTCTCGTCGGTCAGCAGATCCCGATCACCACCGGCGAGGCGCTGGGCTCCAACAACGCCAATCCGTTCCGTCAGATCGAACGCCAGGATGTGGGCGTCCAGCTCACCGTGCGCCCGCAGATCAATGTGGGCGACGCGATCCGCCTGCAGATCAGCCAGGAGGTCAGCTCCGTGGCTGGTCCGGTGAGCGCCGACTTCCAGGAGCTGATCACCAATCAGCGCCTGATCGAAACCACGGTCATGGCCGATAACGGCGAGATCATCGTGCTGGGCGGCCTTATCGAGCGCGACGATCAGCTGCTTGACGATTCGGTGCCCGGCCTGTCGCGCATTCCGGTGGCGGGGCGGCTGTTCCGCAACGAGTCCCGCTCCCAGGTCCGGCGTAATCTCATGGTCTTCATCCGCCCCACCATCGTGCGCAACGCCGCCGACATGCGCCGGGTGACGCGCGAGAGCTATGACTTCGCCGTGGGCGAGCAGATCCGCGCCACCGACGGCGCGTCCAGCCTTGAAGAGATCGTCGATCTGATGCTCGGCGGTGAGGACCCGTTCGATCGTCCGCTGCCCGAAACGCCGGCGAGCCCCGAGGAGTAGCGCTTGAAGCCGCTCGCTTACGCTTTCGCCCGTGAAAACGGGATCGCGCTGCAGCCCGGCGAGACGCCGGTCTTTTTGCTGCGCCAGGGCGCCGATCCGGCCGATCTGATCGAGGCGCGCCGGGCCGCCGGCGCCGCTTTTCCGGTGCGCCAGGTGGACGCGAAGGCCTTCGACACCGCCCTTTCGGACATCTACGCCTTCGACGGTCTTGCCGCCTCCATGAACCAGCAGAGCGCGGAGGAAGGCGAGGCGAGTCTCTCGGAGATCATCTCCGAGATCCCCAAGACCGAAGACTTGCTCGACAGCGCCAGCGATGCGCCGATCATCCGCCTCATCAACGGGCTCATCGCCGAGGCCGTGCGCATGGGCGCCTCGGACGTCCATGTGGAGCCGTTTGAAGAAAAGGTCGCCGTGCGCTTCCGCGTCGACGGCGTGTTGCGCGAGACGGTGTCGCTCTCCGCCCGCCTGGCGCCGCCTTTGATCAGCAGGATCAAAGTGATGGCGCGCCTGGACATCGCCGAAAAGCGCGTGCCCCAGGACGGCCGCCTCACCCTGACGCTGGCGGGCAAGGGCGTGGATGTGCGGGTCTCCACGCTGCCCTCTCGCTATGGCGAGCGGGTGGTGCTTCGCCTCCTCGACAAGGACAGCGCGCGCTTCTCGCTGGAGCAGCTGGGCATGGCCGACCAGCAGCTTGCGGACTTTCAGAAAGCCCTCTCCCAGCCAAATGGCGTGGTGCTGGTCACCGGCCCCACCGGGGCGGGCAAGACCACCACGCTCTATGCCGGGCTCAATCTTCTCAACGACCAGACCCGCAACATCCTCACCGTGGAGGACCCGGTGGAATACGCGGTCGACGGCGTCGGCCAGACCCAGGTGAACGCCAAGGTCGGCATGACCTTCGCGGCGGGTTTGCGCGCGATCCTGCGCCAGGACCCGGACGTGGTGATGGTGGGCGAGATCCGCGACAAGGAGACCGCCGAGATCGCCGTGCAGGCCTCGCTCACCGGCCATCTCGTGCTGTCCACCGTGCACACCAATTCGGCTGTCGCCGCCATCACCCGCCTGCGCGACATGGGCGTGGAGAGCTATCTTCTGGCCTCCACCCTGTCGGCCATCGTCGCCCAGCGCCTGGTGCGCCGGCTCTGCGCCTCCTGCAAGGAGCCCTATGACGCCGACCCCGCCGAACGGCGCATCCTCGAGGCGAGCGACGACGAGGCTGTGACGCTTTATCGGCCCAAGGGCTGCCCGGCCTGCGGCGGCGCGGGCTTCGCCGGCCGGCTCGGCGTCTATGAAGTGGCGCCGGTGGACGACAGGATCCGGGCGCTGATCCACGACGATGCGCGCGAAATCAGCCTCTCCGCCGAGGCGTTCCGCGGCCGCGACACGCTGTGGCGGTCCGGGGTGAAGCTGGCGCGCGCCGGCGAGACCAATCTTGCGGAAGTCATGCGGGTCTGCCGCGAGGACGGCGAGCGCGATGGCGGCGTTTGAATACGAAGCCCTGGACGCGGCGGGCCGCAAGACGCGCGGGCTCCTCTCCGCGGATTCCGAACAGGCCGCCCGGCGCGAGCTGAGACGGCGCCGCCTCGCGCCCCTGGCCGTGTCGCGCGCCAATTCCGGCGGCGTGGGAGTTGGCGGCGTCGGCGCGGGCGGGCTTCTCAGATCCCTCAACCAGCCCCGGCCGCTGTCCCGGCGCGAGCTGATGGGGACCACCCGCCAGCTCGCCACCCTGATCGGCGCCAACATGCCGGTGGAGGAGGCGGTCGGCCTGGTGGGCGGTCAGGCGGCGAGCCCGGCCATGCGCCGGGTCCTCATGGAGGTGCGCGCCAAGGTCGTCGAGGGTGAGCGCCTGTCCGAAGCCATGGCCGCCCACCCGCGTTCCTTTCCCGGCGTCTACCGCGCCATGGTGGCGGCCGGCGAAAGCGCGGGCGGGCTGGGCCTGGTGATGGATCGGCTGGCCGATTATCTGGAACAGGCCGACGCCCTGCAGCGCAAGGTCGGCGCGGCGCTGGTCTATCCCGCCGTGCTGGGCGTGGTGGCGCTTCTGGTGGTGATCGCGCTTCTGGTGGCCATCGTGCCGCGCATCTCAGAACAGTTTGATTCCATGGGTCTGCAGCTGCCGCTGATCACGCGCATCATGATCGGCCTGTCTGAGTTTCTGCAGGCGAGCTGGCCGTTCCTGCTGGGCGGCGCGGTGATGCTCGCACTGGGCGTGACGCTGGCCTTGCGCCGCGAGCCGGTGCGCCGGGCGGCCCACCGCCTGCGCCTCGCTGCGCCGGTGATCTCGGGCGTTCATCGCAAGGTCGAGGCCGCGCGGTTTGCGCGCACCATGGGCATTCTCGTGGCCTCCGGCGCGGTCCTGCCCGACGCCCTGCGCTCGGCGCGCCGGGCCAGCGGCGATCTTGTGGTTCAGGACATGCTCAAGGGCGTGATCGATCAGGTGGAGACCGGCAAGGGCCTCGCCGACGCCCTGCGCGGAGCGCGCTTCTTTCCGCCCATCATGGTCTACATGGTCGCCGCCGGGGAACGCTCGGGCCGTCTGGCGGAGATGTTCGAGCGCGCCGCCGAGCACCTTGAAGGCGATGTGGACGGGCTGGTGACCGCAGGCCTGTCGCTGCTGGAGCCCGGCATCATCCTGACCATGGCCGCCATCGTGGTCACCATCGTCCTGTCCATTCTTCTGCCCATCCTGCAACTCAATACGGCCGTGCTGCTCTAGGGCGTGCGGCGAACACTTGGAGAGTCCCCATGATGATCCGGCGATACGACGAACAGGCGCTCACCGACCCCGAGGCCGGCCTGACGCTGATCGAGATCATGGTGGTCGTGGTGATCATCGGGATCCTGGCCACCATCATCGTCATCAATGTTCTGCCCAGCCAGAACCGGGCGATGATCGAGAAGGCCCGCGCCGACGTCAGCCAGCTTGAAAGTGCGCTGGAGATGTACCGGCTCACCTTCAACGCCTACCCCACCACCGAGCAGGGGCTGGAGGTGCTGGTCACCGCGCCCGATGATGCGCGCCTGGCCGCGCGCTACCCCGACGGCGGTTTCATCAACCGGCTGCCGCGAGACCCCTGGGACAATGAGTATCAGTACGTGATCCCCGGCGAGTACGGCCGCTTCGACATCTGGTCGTTTGGCGCGGACGGACGCGTCGGCGGCGAGGGAGAAGACGCGGATATCGGCAACTGGGATCCGGAACGCGAGCGCTAGGATCACGCCCATGCGCTCGCGCTCTGTCTCCACCCCTGAGGCCGGCGTCTCGCTTCTTGAGATGCTGGCGGCGCTCGCCATCGTGGCGGTGATGGCCACGATGGTCGTGGTGATGGCCGACTTTGGCGACAGCGCCGAGGAAGAGGCGGGCGCGAGGCTTGTGCGCGCCCTGGACGAAGCCCGGCGCGAGGCGCTTGTGTCCGGCGAGATCATCGGCTTCTCCGCCGACCCCGACGGGCGCGGCTATCGCTTCTTTCGCTTTGGCGAGGCTGCCTGGCTGGAGCGCCGCGACCATCCCGCGCTGGAGCCGGTGCGGTTTTCAGATCCGGACCTGTCGCTGTTTCTGGACGTTGGCGGCGTGACTATCCGGGGTGGTGACGACGGCGGCGACGCGCGATCGAGCGCGCCGCAGGTCTGGTTTGATCCCGCCGGATTTGACGATCCCTTCGCCTATCGCCTGACCGCCGCGCGCGGCGCCGCCGAGATCATACGCGGCGATGATGGCGCGCTTCAGTTTGTTCACACGCCGGGCGCGCTGGACGAGGCGCAGCAATGAGGCGCGAGGCCGGATTCTCCCTGATCGAAATGCTCGCGGCGCTGGCCGTGCTCGCAATCGCCGGGGTGGCGCTGATGAACGCGCTCACGACCGGATTGCGCGCCGCCACGATGGCTGAAGACGCGACGCTGGCCGGTCTGGCGGCGGAAAACCTGCTCAGCACCGAGATCGCCCAGAGCCGCGGCGCCCCCCTGCGCGACCGATCCGGCGCCTATGAAATCGCCGGCCGCGCCTATGACTGGCGCCTTGAAGTCGCCCGCACTTCGGAGCCGGGCCTCACCCAGATCACCCTGGTGGTGGAAAACGGCGAGGGGCGCGAAGCCGCCCGCCTGGTCACCTTCCTGCGCGGGGCCCCGTGATGGCGCGCGAGGACGGGTTCACGCTTCTTGAAGTGCTCGCGGCCGTGGCGGTGTTCGCGCTGGTGAGCGCGATCTCGGTGGGGTTTCTCACCACCGCCCTGCGCGGCAAGGAGCAGACCGAGGCGGCGCTGGCGCGCCTGGAGACAGCCCAGCGGGTGAGCGCGGTCCTCACCGCCGATCTTGGCCAGGTGGTCATGCGCCCGGTGCGGGGCGAGGACGGTCTTGAGGACCCGCGCGTCTTCGCCGCCGATGCGCGCGGGACCGAGCTGGTGCGCTCGGGCGTGGACGGGATGCGCGAAGTGCTGGTCTTCACCCGCACCGGCTGGGCCAATCCCGGCGCCCTGCAGCCGCGCTCCACCCTGCAGCGCGTGGCCTGGCTCTATGACGGCGAAAGCCTGTGGCGCGAGGCGCGGGCCTATCCCGACGCGGCGCGCGGCGGCGAGCCGCGCCGCCGGCTCATGGCGCAAGGCGTCAGCGATCTTGAGGTGGAGGTGTTTCAAGGCGCCGGCTGGAGCGCGCAGGTGCGCCTCAGCGCCAGCGCCGATGGCGCTCCGCCGCCGCCCGCCGCGGTGCGCCTGCGTTATCAGCTCGCCGGGGTCGGCGCGCTGGAGCATGTGGCGCTCACCCCCGGCGCGGGAGCGATGCCATGAGGCGTGACGGCGATAGGCAGCATGAACGCGGCACGGCCCTGATCGCGGCGCTGCTTCTGGTGGCGCTCATGGCCGCGGTGGCGGTCCAGCTCACCGATGTGACGCGGTTTGCGGTGTTTCGCACCGCCCAGATCGACAGCCGCGCGCAGGCGCGCTGGCAGGCCCGGGGCGCGCGCGAGTTCGCCGAAGACGTGCTCGCAAGATCGATCGTGCAGGAGCGCGAGGTGACCCGTCCAACCGCGCTGTGGCGTCAGGGTCCGCACGTGTTCGAGATCGAGCGCGGGCGCATTTCCGGGACCATTCGCGACGGCAATAACTGTTTCAACATCAACGCCCTCTCTGAAGGCGGCGGCGATGAGGAGGGGGCTCAGGCCGGTCGCAGCCGCCAGGAGCGCGCCGAGGCGATGTTTACAAGCCTAACCGATCAGATCGGCCTGCCCGGCGGCGCGGCGCAGAGGTTGAAGAGCCAGATCATCGACTGGATCGACAAGGACAGCCGGCCCGAACCCGGCGGCGCGGAGGACGATGTCTACGCCAATTTCAGTCCGCCCTACCGCGCCGCGAACCGGCGCTTTTATGAGCTGGAGGAGCTGCTGGCGCTGCCTGAAGTGACCGCGGAGCTTTACCACGCGCTCTCGCCCTGGCTGTGCGTGCGGCCCGGTGACAAACAGCCCGTGCTCAATGTGAACACGCTGGAGCCGGACCAGGCGCCGCTGCTTTCAGCGGCGTTCGGCGGGCGTCTCTCCGCCCCCGACGCCGAGGCGGTGCTTTTCCGCAGGCCCCCGCAAGGCTATGACGCGGTCGAGCAGTTCTGGGCCGACCCGCTGGTGGCGCGCCTGGATCTGGAGGCGCCCGGGCGCGAGGCGGTGGGTGTTCGCACAAACTGGTTTGAAATGGAGCTGGATGTGAGACTCGACGACACGCGCTTCACCTTGAGCCAGCTGGCCGAACTGGACGGGGCGGGGCGCATTCGCCGCCATGGCGAACGCTTTGGAGCCTTTTAGGATGAGCGTGCTCGTCATCACTCTGCCCGCCGACGCGGACATGGCCGAGGCTGGCTGGGCGCTCATCTCAGAGGGCGCGATTCTCGACGAGGGCCGGATCGCGTCGGGCCAGGCGCCTGATCTCAAGGGCGCGCAACCCGACCGCGCCGTGGCGCTTCTGCCGGCCGAGGCGGTGTTCCTGCGCCGGGTCGCGGCGCCGGGCGGATCGGACCGGGATGCGCGCCGCGCCGCGCCCTTCCTGATCGAGGATCATCTCGCCGGCGGTCTTGAGGACACGGTGGTGGAGACCGGCCCGCGCGGCCCCGACGGTCTGCGCATGGTGGCCGCGGTCTCCACACCGCTGCGCGAGAGCTGGCGCCGCCTGGCCGCCGGCGCTGGCGTGAAGCCGGTCTACGCATTGCCCGACGCGCTGGCCGTCGAGGCCCATGGCGCGGATCTGTTCGTCTTTGAGTCAGGCGGCCGGATCCTGTTCAAGACACGCGCTGCGGCGCCGGAAGAGGCCGGTGAAGGCGAGGCCGCCCCGCGCGATTCAGACGCCGCCCTGAACGAGCCTCTGTGCGGCGCGGTCGAGGCGAACCTTGCCGCCTATGTCCTGCCGGCTCTGGCCGCGCGGCTGGCGCCCAAAAGACTTCTGGTGAGTGAAGGCCTTGATCCAGCGCTCGCTGCGCCCGAGGGCGCTCCGGTGGCGCTGAAACGCGTGCCCGCGCCTGATCTGCGCCTGGCTGCGGCCGGGCTCGATCCGGTTTACCTGCAGACGCTGGCGCCGGTGCTGGGCGCCGGGCTCGCCTCGGGGCTCAACTGGGGCGAGCTTCTGGCGCCGTGGCGCGCGGCGGCGGTTCTGGGCCTCTGCGCCTGCCTTGGCGCGGCGGTGCTCGCGAGCGGTCAGGCGATGTATTACGAGCACCGCACCGAGCTTTACCGCGACGCTGAGATCGCCGCTTTCCAGGAAGCCTTCCCTGAGGTGGGCCGGGTGCGCCGGGTCCAGACCCAGCTGCGCGACCAGCTCGACCGTGTGGGCGCGGCGGGCGGCGGCGCGGATTTCCTGGATCTCGCCGCGGCGCTGGCGCAGCTGACCGACGGCGAGGACGCGGTGGCGGTCACCGCCATGCGCTATGACGCGGCGCGCGGCGCTCTGCAGGTGAGCGCGCGCTATTCCGGCTTTGACGATTTTGAACGCCTGCGCGCCCGCGCCGAAGCCCTCGACGTGGTGCTGGAGGACGGCGGCGCACGCCAGGCTGAAACCGGCGTGGTGGGCGACTTCTCAGTGAGGCTCCAATGACGCTGAGCGAGATCCTGGCGCCGGCGCGCGCCGCCTGGGCCGAGCGCGAGGCGCGCGAGCAGGTCCTGCTGGCCGGCCTTGGCGCGCTCCTGGCCGTGCTGGTGCTGTGGTATGGGGTCCTTTCTCCGGCGCTGTCCTGGCGAGGTGAGGCGCAGCGTGTCCATGACGCTGCTGTGGCCGATTACGAGACGCTTCTGAACGGCGTGGCGCGCTATCGCGCCTTGTCCGCCGACATGCAGACCGCCGGCGGCGGCGCGCCGCTGCGAACGCTGGTGGGCTCGTCGGCGACGGCGCGCGAGCTGCCGATCTCGCGGGTGCAGCCGCTGGATGATGGCGGGCTCGGGGTCTGGTTTGACACCGCGCCGGCCGACCGGCTTATGGCCTGGCTCGCCGATCTGTCGCGCGAGGACGGCGTGGTGGTCGAGCGCGTCAGCCTGGACCGGGAGGGCGATAATATCGTGCGCGCCCAGATCGTTGTGCGGCGCGCCGGAGCCGCCCCATGAAGCGCTGGATCGTCTATTTGCTTCTGGGGCTTGTCGCCTTTGCCGGCTTCGCCGTGGCGCTGGCGCCGGCGCGCCTTGTTTTCGACGCCGCGGCGCGGCCCGCCGGGATCGAGGCGGGGCTGGTCAGCGGCACGGTGTGGAACGCCTCGGCGCGCCGGGTGCGCGCAGGCGGCGTGGCGCTCAATGAGGTGGAGGCGCGGCTTCGGCCTGCGCCGCTTCTCACCGGCCGGGCCGTGTTCGATGTCACGATCGCCGACCCCGCCCTGCGCGGCGCCGGCCTTGTGACGCTGAGCGCGGGCGGGGTGCGGTTTGAGGACACCGCCGGCGTGATCGCCCTGGACGCCATTCCTGCGCTGGCCGCCGCGGATTTGCCGCCGGGTGAAAGCGCGCGTGTGGAGATTGAGCGTCTGGTGCTGGGCCCGCAGGGAGAGTGCCTGGAGGCGCAGGGGCGCATGACCAGCGCCGCTCTGGTGTCCGCCGGCGAGCGCTACGGCGCCGACCTTCCCGCGGTGACGGCGGATCTCGCCTGTGCGGGCGAGGCCGTTGCGCTGAATGTTTCGGGTCGTAGCGACATGCTGGCGCTCACCGGGCAGGTGCGCTTTGTTGAAGGCGGGCCGAGCTGGCGCATCGAGGCGGAGACTGAAGATCGCGACGTGATCGCCGCGCTCTCGCTCATGGGGTTCGATCAGGACGGACGCCGCTTCATCGCCGAGGGTGGATCAGGAGAGACTGCGCCATGAAACCGAAACTCATCGCCGCCGCCCTGGTTCTGACGCTGTCTTCCGCCTGCGCAGCCGGCCCGGGTGCAATGCCGGGGCGGAGTGATGCTCAGACAGGTGCTCAGTCTGGCGCGTCGACGGGCGCGCCCATGGGTGCGCCTGACATGCGTGAGGCTCTGGCGGCGCAGACCCTGGCGCCGGGCGAGTGCGGCCTGTTTCTGTTTGAGGTGCGCGAGGCGAACAATTTCGTGCTGTTTGAAAGCGAGACCCGGCGCCTGGTGCGCCTGATCGAAGACGAGCAAATGGTGGAGCTGGGCGTCGCGCCCCAGTCGGCCGGCCAATCCGCTGGGATGATTCCCGGCGATCGCTTCCGGCGCGTCTATCTCGATGCGGCGCGGAACATCACCTACACGCTCACCGGCCGCGTCGGCGAGGAGACCGGTTCCGGCCAGCGTCTGGAAGCGGCGGTGCTGCGCACCCGGCGCCTGGACGGGACTGAGATCGTGCGGCCGCTGGGCGGCGTGCGCCGCTGCATGGCGCGTGGGGGATGATCCGGGCAGGGCGGGCGTTCAGAAGCCCGCCAGGCTCGTCCATCCGGCGGTTTCGAGCAGATAGATGAGACCGATGGCGAAGGCCAGGAACGGGCCGAAGGCGATCATCAGATCCACCTGAAACCGGCGCCCGGCGACCACGCGCATCACCAGCACGTAAAGCAGCGCCGAGGCGCTCGCTACCAGCAGGATAAGCGGCAGGGCCAGCGCGCCGCACCAGGCCCCGCCGGCGGCGAACAGCTTGGCGTCGCCGCGCCCCAGCCCCGCCCGGCCGCGCACCTTGAGATAGCCCATCTCGATGGCCACCAGCGTGAGATAGCCCAGCGCCGCGCCCAGCAGATGCAGCCAGACCGGCTGGTCCAGCACCCAGGCGGCTGCCAGTCCGGCGGCGATCAGCGGAAGCGTGAGCTTGTCGGGCAGGCGCAACGTGCGCGCATCAATGATCGCCAGCGCGGTGAGCGCAGCGAGCAGGGCCAGCGTGAAGGCGAGGGCGAGCACGTCCATGGCCAGGGTTATGAACGCCCCGCTCCGCCGCGCCAAGGCTTAAGGCGCAAGCAAGCGGTGAATGGGCGTGCGCACACATGGCGTGGCCGGCCCGCTTGACTCTTTCGCGTGCTGGAACAAAAATAGAACATAGAGATTAACCAAGACCGTCAGGCCCGCTGCAAGGTGGTTTGGCGGCGCGTCCTGACCATGCCGCTGAACGGGAGAGCGTCCCATGACCCGCGCCGCACGCGAGCGCGAGACCGAGAACCTGCGCGCCGATTCTGGAGCCCTGTCCCGAGCCGGGTCCGGACGCGCCGGGCGACTGGCCGCGCTGAAGGCGAAGATCGCCGCCCTGGAGGCGGACGGGAACGGTTTCGTACAGTCGGGACGCGCCCGGCTTGAGCCGGGCCGGCCGGTTCCGGCCCCCGCCGCCAACGACGCCGATCCGCTGGCGGGTTTCCGCGCTCAGGCCGGGCTCCATGATCTCAGGCCGCACACCTATCTCGACGCGCCGGCGGCCTACGCCTTTGCGGTGCGCTGGCTCGCGGGCCTGCCCGGCGATCGCCTGCTGGTCTGGGTGCGCGCGCCGGGCGAGAGCCGGCTTGATTTCGGCGCGCCGTCGCCTGACGGGCTGCGCCAGGCCGGGATCAATCCGGCCCGGCTCATGCGCGTGGATGCGCGGCCCGGCGCGGACGCTTTGTGGGCCATGGAGGAGGCGTTGAAGGCCGGCGCGCTGGTGTTCGGCGAGGCCGGCGCCGCCAAGGGCTATGACCTCACCGCCTCGCGCCGTCTTCACGCGGCGGCGAAGGCGAAGGGCGGCCAGATCCTGGTGGCGCGCGCCCATGACGCGGACGCGGCCAGCGCCGCGCTCACTCGCTGGCGCATCGCCGCCTCGCCCGGCGCGCCCGCGCCCTGGCGCGGGGCGGGCGGACTGCAGGGGCTGGGAAGCCAGAAACTCATCGCTGTTCTGGAGCGCCGCCGCGGCGGCGCGCCCGACCGGTTCGAACTGGAATGGGAAGACGATGCGCTACGCCGCCTTGAGCCTGCCGCGCTGGCCCACCGAGCGCCTCAAGCCGCAACCGGCTGACAGCGAGGCGCATCCCTTCGTGCTCACGCTGGCCGGGGCGGGCGGGGAGCGGCTTTATGCGCTAACGCCCAACGCCGAGCGCGCCGGATTGAGCCCGGGCATGAATGTCGCCGATGCGCGCGCCCTGGCGCCGCTCATGGCCGCGCGCGCCGCCGATTCCGAGGGCGACCGGGCGGCGCTTATTCGCTTTGCGCGCTGGTGCGGGCGGGTCTCGCCCTGGACTGCGCCGGACACGCTGACGCCGGGCCTCGACGGGGTGCTGCTGGACATCACCGGCTGCGCGCAGGTGTTTGGCGGCGAGGACCGCCTGCTCGATCGGCTGGTGAGCGAGACGCGCGCGCTGGGCCTCACGGCCAGCGCCGCCGCCGCGCCCACGATCGGGCTCGCCTGGGCGCTGGCGCGAACGAGCGCGGTTCAGGCCCGGCGCGGCTGGGTCAGCGTGGACGCGGCGCGCCCGGCGCTGGACGCGGTCCCGGTGGAGGCGCTGCGGATCGGCGATACCGCCGCAAAGCTGCGCCGCTTCGGGTTGAAGACCGCCGGCGATCTTCTGGGCCTGCCGCGCGCGTCTCTGGCCAAACGCTTCGGCATGGCGCTGGTGCGCCGCCTCGATCAGGCCTCCGGCGCCGAACGTGAAACCCTCACCCCTTTAAAGCCGCAAGCCGATCTTCGCGCGCGGGTGCGGTTTGCGGAAGCCTTGCAAACGCAAGACGCCATCAAGGAGGCCGCTGGCCGCGCCATCGAAAATCTGTGCGAGGCGCTGAAAGCCGAGGGGCTGGGCGCCACCCGCCTGCGCCTGACGCTCTACCGGGTGGACGGCGCGGCGCGCGATCTGGTGATCGGGGCGGCGGCGCCCAGCCGGGACGCGGCCCATCTCTCCCGCCTCATGGGCGAGCGGCTGGAGCGGTCCGGCATTGATATCGGCTTCGGGATCGATCTGGTGGAGGCCGGCGCGGCCCTCGCCCGGCGCCTTGATCACGCCCAGACCGATCTCACCGGCGAGGCGGACACCAGCTCGGACGCGGCGCTGCTGGCCGACCGGCTGGATGCGCGCCTGGGCGAGGGCGCGGCCCGCCGCGCCCGGCCGGGAAACAGCCATATCCCGGAACGTGCGGCGTGCTGGACCGGGGCGGGGGCGCCGCCGGGCGCCTGGCCGGCCCGGCTGGAGCGCCGTCCCCTGCTGATCTTCGAGCGCGCCGAACCGGCCGAGGCGGTGGCCGAAATTCCCGATGGTCCGCCGCGCCGCTTCACCTGGCGCCGGGTGCGCCACACGGTCATGCGCGCCGAAGGCCCCGAACGCATCGCGCCGGAATGGTGGCGCGCCCCGCCGGGCTCGGGCCCGGGCAAGGTGCGCGATTATTTCCGCGTCGAGACCGGCGAGGGCCGCCGCTTCTGGCTCTACCGCGAGGGCCTGTACGGACGCGAAACCGACCGCCCGGCCTGGTTCGTTCACGGGGCCGGGTGATGCAGGCCGGAGCGCTTAATCGTGCCGGTCTTTCGAGGCTCGCCCTTTCGGGCTCGCACCTCAGGATGAGGATGAATCTGGATGCTGATTTTCCTCATCGCGAGGAGTCCTTTGCAAAGCAAAAGCCTCGAAGGACGCACACGCTTGAGGCTCGCCCATGACCCCTTTCGCCGAGCTGTGCGCCGCGACGAATTTCTCCTTCCTGCGCGGGGCGAGCCATCCCCATGAGATGGTGGAGGCGGCGGCGCGCCTGGGACTCACCGCCCTGGCGGTGGCCGATCGCAACACGCTGGCCGGCGTGGTGCGCGCCCATCTGGCGGGCCGCGAGCACGGGGTGAAGATCCTTGTGGGATGCCGGCTGGTGACGCGCGAAGGCGTCGAGCTGGTCTGCCTGCCGAAAAACCGCACCGCCTACGCCCGCCTGTCGCGGTTTCTCACCGACGCGCAGTTCGCCGGCGAGCCGGGCGATCCCGATGTCAGTCTTGGCGCGGCCGGTGAGCAGCTGGGCGAGGATCAGGTGCAGATTCTCATCCCGCCCCCCGATGAGGACGCGCACTGGACCCGCTGCGCCGGAGCCTTCGTGCGGGCGAGCGCCAGCCTGGTGCATCTGGCGCTGGTGCGCCGTTTTGACGGGCGCGACGGCGCGCGGCTTCTGCGCCAGAGCCGGCTGGCGCTGGATCTTGGGGTGGAGACCGTGGCCACCACCGACGCGCTTTATCATGCGCCCGAACGCCGGCTTCTGCAGGACGTGGTCACGTGCATTCGCGAGCATGTGAGGATTGAGGCGGCCGGACGTCTTCTGGAGGCGAACGCCGAGCGCCACCTCAAACCCGGCGCCGAGATGGCGCGCCTGTTTCCCGGCTATGAAGAAGCGGTGGCGCGCACCGCGGCGCTGGCCGGGCAAATCGACTTTCAGCTCACCGAGCTGGTTTATGACTATCCCGACGAGGTGATCGGCGAGGGCGAAACGCCCATGCAGACCCTGCGCCGGCTTACGTTTGAGGGCGAGGCGCGCCGCTGGCCCCGAGGCACGCCGGACAAGACCCGCAAGGCGATCGATTACGAGCTGGGGCTGATCGAGCAGCTCGATTACGCCAGCTATTTTCTCACCGTGTACGATCTCATCCGGTTTGCTCGCAGCCAGGCCATTCTGTGCCAGGGTCGCGGCTCGGCGGCCAATTCCGCGGTGTGTTTCGCCATCGGCGTGACCGAGGTGGACCCGTCCAAGATCGATCTTCTGTTTGAACGCTTCGTCTCGGCTGAACGCGGCGAGCCGCCCGATATCGACGTGGATTTCGAGCATGAGCGCCGCGAGGAGGTGATCCAGTACGTCTATCAGAAGTACGGGCGCCGGCGCGCCGGCATGACGGCGGTGGTCACTTGCTATCGCCCCCGCGGCGCGATCCGCGAGGCGGGCAAGGCGTTCGGCCTGTCCGGCGACGTCATCGCCGCGCTGTCCAAAGCGGTGTGGGGCTGGCGCGAGGGGATCACCGACGCGGTGATCCGCGATGAGCTGGGCCTTGATCCGGATAGTCCGGCGCTGCGCCGGGCGCTGGGCGCGGCGCGCGCGCTGCAGGGCTTTCCCCGCCATCTCTCCCAGCATCCCGGCGGCTTCGTCATCACGCTGGGGCGCCTGGACGAGATCGTGCCGGTGCGCCGCGCCGCCATGCCCGAGCGCACGGCCATCGAATGGGACAAGGAGGATATCGACGCGCTGGGCCTGATGAAGGTGGACGTGCTGGGGCTGGGCATGCTCACCGCCACCCAGAAGAGCTTTGAAATCATCAAGGAGGCCTATGGCCGCGATCTCACCATCTCAGAGGTCCCGGCCGAGGACAGACGCGTCTACGACATGATCTGCAAGGCCGACACGCTGGGCGTCTTCCAGATCGAGAGCCGGGCGCAGATGACCATGCTGCCGCGCCTGAAACCGCGCAAATTCTACGATCTGGTGATCGAGGTGGCGATCGTGCGCCCGGGCCCGATCCAGGGCGACATGGTGCATCCCTATCTGCGCCGGCGAGAGGGCAAGGAGCAGGTGGAGTATCCGTCCAAGGCGCTTGAAGAGGTGTTGGGCAAGACCCTGGGCGTGCCGCTGTTTCAGGAGCAGGCGATGAAGATCGCCATCGTCGCGGCGGGCTTCACCCCCAGCGAGGCGGACAAATTGCGCCGCTCCATGGCCGCCTTCCGGCGCGCCGGGACGATTCAGGAAATGGGCGAAAAGCTGATGGCGGGCATGATCGCCAACGGCTACGAGCCTGATTTCGCCCAGCGCTGCTTCAAGCAGCTGGAAGGCTTTGGCGAATACGGCTTTCCCGAAAGCCACGCGGCGAGCTTTGCGCTCATCGTCTATGTCTCCTGCTGGATCAAGCGCCACTATCCCGACGCCTTCCTGGCGGCGATGCTGAACAGCCAGCCGCTGGGGTTTTACGCGCCGGCCCAGCTGGTCCGCGATGCGCGCGAGCACGGCGTGATCGTGCGACCGCCCGATGTGAACGGCTCCGACTGGGACTGCACGCTGGAGCCGCTGCCCCCCTTCGACGGTCCGCCCGCCACGCCCGAAGGCGGCGCGCGCCGGGCGGTGCGCCTGGGCCTGCGCCAGATCAAGGGCTTGAGCGAGATCACCGCAGCCCGTGTCATGGCGGCGCGCCAGGAGGGCGGCGTGTTTGAAAGCGTCGAGGACCTCGGCCGGCGCGCGCGCCTGCAACGCTCGGAGACCGACCGGCTGGCCGCCGGGGACGCGTTCGGCTCGCTTGAAACCTCGCGGCGCGAAGCCGGCTGGCGGGCGCTGGCCCAGGCCGGGCCGGATCTGCCGCTGTTCGCCGCCGGCGGCGAGGCCCATGCCCCTGATCTTTCCGGCGCGCGGCTTCCGGTGATGGGTCTGTCTGAAGAGGTGGCGCGCGATTACTCCACACTGTCGCTGTCGCTGAAAGCCCACCCTATGAGCTTCCTGCGCGAGACCATGCGCCAGGCCGGGTATCGCAGCTGCGCCGATCTTTCAACGGCGCGCAACGGCGCCCGGCTGGGCGTGGCGGGTCTCGTGCTGGTGCGCCAGCGCCCCGGCTCGGCCAAGGGCGTGATCTTCGCCACGCTGGAGGACGAAACAGGGGTGGCCAACGTCATCATCTGGCCCACTGTCTTCACGCGGTTTCGCCGCGTGGTGATCGGGGCGAAGCTTCTGGCCGTCACCGGCAAGCTGCAGCGCGAGGGCGACGTGATTCATCTGGTGGCCGATCAGCTGGTGGACTGGACGCCGGCGCTCTCCATCCTCACCGAGGGCGGGCTGGACACCGCACTCGCCCACGCCGACGAAATCGCGCGCCCCGGCGGCGATCCGCGCGACAAGCCCAAGCGCAGCCTGGGCTTCGCCGGGTCGCAGATCATCCCGGCGAGCCGCGATTTTCACTGAGGCGTCCACCTCCCGCCCCACCCATCCCCGTCACCCTCATCTGCGGGGTGCGAGCTGTCAGCGAGCCTCGAAGGACCCTGCAGGATCAATCGCGGTGCGTCCTTTTAAGGCTTTTTGCTTTGCAAAAAGACTCCTCGCCGATGAGGGATCGTGGGTGTTTCGGCGGGTGCTGGCGCCGCACCCCCTCCGTCCGGCTACGCCGGACATCTCCCCCATCCAGGGGAGGACAAGTGCGCCGATCCAGACCCCGCCTCTCCAAAAAAGCTTGATCCGGAGCTCAAAACCAAATGATATACCATTTGGATGCGGCGGCCCCGGATCGCCGAGGAGGAGAGACTGTCATGAAAACCCTGATCGCCGCGCTGGGCGCGGGCGTCTTCGCCGTTTCGGCGGCCGCCGCGCAAGACTCGCTCAGCTTTGAGAACCCCGACGATGTCGTGGAGATGAACCGCAAGATCGCCTGCTCCACCGTGGACGGCGAGCCGGTCACCTTCTACTGGCACGGCTACGCGTTCTCGCGGCGCATGGGCGAGCCGGACCGGCGCATGTTCCGCGTCGAGGGCATGAATGTGCGCGCCTGCGACACGATCGAGCACCCCGAATACGGAACCGGATACCGCATGGTGAGCCGGGAGCTGCTGCTCTATCTCGATCCGGAGACCAACGAGATCCTCTCCACCTGGGACAATCCCTGGACGGGGGAGACCGTGGACGTGCTGCATGTGGCCAATGATCCGGTCAATTCGCGCGCGCCCAGCTTCCCGAACGGGCCGCGCGGTCCGGCCAGCTTCCGCGGCTCGATCCAGGGCGATGATTTCTGGCAGACCGCCACGGTGCCGCTCTGGTATCCCAACCCGCTCGCCAGCGAGTTCGAGGCCGAGATTGGCGGCACCTACCACGCCACCGAAATGTTCAACTTCTTCGGCGATGTCTCCAACCTCACCGATCCTGAGACCAGCACCGCCGATGTGGAGGTGGGCTGGGTGCGCATGAGCGACTGGCTGCCCTGGATGAAGATGAACGGGCGCGAGGGCGTGATCTACATGCACACCGCCGGCACCAAGCTGGACAGCTGGGACGAGCTGCCCGACTTCTTCAAGGCCGAGATCGCCGAGCACTATCCCGAGTACACCAGCCCGCCGCCGCTCGACGATGACCGCGAGAATGTGACGAGCTGGATCTATTACCGCGACGTCGCCAGCGGCGATGTTGCAGCGCCGGATCGCAACTAGGGGTCCTTGAAAGAGGCCGCCGGCTCAAGTCGGCGGCCTCTTTTGTAACGTAATTGCAACACCGAGGCGCCCATACGTGCATCACCCTAGACGAGGAGGGACGGCGGAGTGTTAAATGATATATCAATATGCCATCTCCGCCGAACAAGGCTGCGCGAACGGCCGGCGGACAGGCGACGCGAAGGTCCATCGGGCCGCGTAGGGGAGAATGACAGGTGACCAAGTTTACTCTGATGACGTCGGCGGCGATTCTTGCGTTGACCGGCATGGCGGTTCCGGCCGCAAACGCCCAGGAAGGCGCAACGCCCGAGCCGCGGGCCGAAACGTCCCAGGACGTGATCACCATCACGGCGCGCCGCCGCGAGGAAAGCCTGCTCGACGCGCCGGTGGCGGTCACGGCCTTCACCGACACCGACATTTCGCGGCTCGGCATTTCCAGCGTTGACGACATCGCCCGCTTCACGCCGGGCCTGTCCTTCGCCGCCGCCTTCGGCCGCTCGGGCGAGCGCCCGGTGATCCGCGGCCAGTCCAACGTGCTCGCCGAGGTTCAGTTCGGCGTGGAATCGGGCACGGCATATTTCGTGGACGGCATCTATTTTCCCGGCACCATCTCCTCGCTCGACCCCAATGACATTGCGCGCGTGGAAGTGATCAAGGGGCCCCAGTCGGCGCTCTACGGCCGCAACACCTACGCCGGCGCGATCAACTACGTCACCCGCGGCGCCACCGACGAGTTCGAGGCCAACACCCGGATCCGCGTCGGCACCTATGGCGAGCGCGAGTTCTCCGCGCGCGTCTCCGGCCCGCTGGTCGAGGATCGTCTGGGCTATTCGCTGAGTCTGCGCGATTATTCCTATGACGGCGAGTTCAACAACACGCTGAACAGCGACACGGTCGGCGGCGAGGACTCCCTGTCCCTGTCGGGAACCCTGGATATCGGCTTCACGCCGAACTGGGACGTGCGGGTTCGCGCCATGTATTACGAGGACGACGACGGAACCATTCCGATCTTCCTGCAATCGGCGCAGAGCAATAACTGCTTCCCCGGCCGGCGCTCCATGGCGAGTTTCGCGCTCTCCGGATCGACCAACAACAATCAGTATTATTGCGGCGTGATCTCGCCCGCCCCGGTGGCGCTGAACACCAGCCCGGTGACCACGCCGCGCGTGGTGGACGGCACGCCTGAAGGCTCCACCTTCTTCGGGACGGTCTACAACACCGCCGACGGCACCGCGTTTGACGGCATCGCCCGCGACGGCGTTCTGGCCAACGTGCAATCGACCTGGGATATCGGCGGGTCTGGCTATCAGCTGCAGCTCGCCGCCCAGGGACGCGCCGAGGAAGACTATTTCGGCGCCGATTCCGACCACTCCGCGGTGAACTTCTTCTTCGCGCCGCCCTTCACCGGGGCCGAGCCGTTCTTCGCCAACACCAATCGCGGCGAGACCAGCGACTACTCGTTCGAAGCCAAGCTGCAATCGCCCTCCGACGCGCGGTTCCGCTGGATGATCGGCGGGTATTACTACGACGAGAGCGAAGACAATTTCGAGTTCGATTTCAACACGATCTCCACCGGCGGCGTGATCCAGAACGTCCTGACCATTGAAAACCAGGCGATCTTCGGCCTTATCGAATACGATTTCATGCCGAACCTCACCATGACGGTCGAAGCGCGTTACGCCGAGGAAACCAAGACCCGCGACGAGTTCAACGCCGCCGGTGTGAACACCCTGTCGCAGGACGGCACGTTCGACAGCTTCACCCCGCGCGTGACGCTGGACTACGGGCTTGAGGGCGGCGGCACGATCTTCGCGGTCTTCGCCCAGGGCGTGAAGCCGGGCGGGCTGAACGGCTCCGACGGCGCCACGATCAACCGGCCGACCTACGACCAGGAAGAGTCCGACAACTACGAAATCGGCTACAAGGACAGCTTCTTCGGTGGCGCCGCGGTGTTCACCGGTTCGGCCTTCTACACCGAGGCCTCCAATGTTCAGGTGACCCAGGCGATCGCCTCAACGAGCGGCGGCGCGGTCACCTCGGTGGCGATCAACCAGGCCGGCGCGGAAATCTACGGCGTGGAGATGGGCTGGAATCACGCCCTGAACTCCATGTTCAGCTACGGGCTGACCTACGCCTACACCGTGCCGGAATTCACCGAAGGCTGTGACGACTTCCAGTGGACGCTGACCTCGGGCGGCGGCGTGCTTACGCCGGGCTCCACCGCGCCGGGCACGGGCGCGGATTTCACCGGCAATGGCGACTGCTCCATCGCGGGCAATCAGTTGCCGCTCACCAGCACGCATCAGGCCTCGGCGTTTGGCGAGTTCCGCTATCCGATCCTGAACGGAAGCTGGGAGTTCTTCACCCAGGCCGACATCACCTATGAGAGCTCCAAATTCGTCCAGGTGCACAATCTGGCCGAGACCGGGGACGCCACTTTGATGGGCCTGCGCTTCGGCATGGAGACCGACGATCTGACGTTCCAGGTCTGGGGCCGCAACATCACCGATGAAGACTCCATCGTGATGGCGACTCGCTGGCTGCAGACGCCGTATTTCAGCACGATCTCGCTGAACACAGCCAGCTTCGTGCCCGGCGCTGATGTCGGGGCGCCGCGCGCCTTCTTCGGCACGCTGCGCCGCGGACCGAGCTGGGGCGTGGAAGCCCGGATGCGTTTCTAGAGCCGGGGTGGCTTGAACGGGGGGACGGCCGGGCGCCCAGCGCCCGGCCGTTTCTGTCTGCGGTCTTGCGAACACGGTCTTGCGAACACGGTCTTGCGAACACGGTCTTGCGAATACGGTCTTGCGGACTCCGGCCCGGGCCTCTAGCTCACGGGGCCGACGCACAACGGAGCCCCGCCATGCCCCCCGCCACGAACGACGACGACATTCAGCGCGACGACAGCCCGCTCACCGATCGTGAAGACCCCAAAGGCCGCGTGCTCGCCATCGCCGGATCGGACAGTTCCGGCGGCGCGGGGATCCAGGCCGACATCAAGACGGTCACGGCGCTGGGCGGATACGCCGCCACCGCAATCACCGCGATCACGGTGCAGTCGACACAAGGCGTCAGCGCGGTGCATCCGATCCCGCAGGATATCCTGGCGGGCCAGATCGCGGCGGTGCTGGATGATATCGGCGCCGATGTGATCAAGACCGGCATGCTGGGCTCGGCCGAGACCATTGCGACCGTTCTGAAAGCGCTGGACGATCATGGCGATCTGTCCATTCCGCTCATCGTTGATCCGGTGATGGTGGCGGCGTCAGGCGACCGGCTGGTGGACGACACCGCGCTGGCGGCCATCCGCGACCTTCTGGTCCCGCGCGCCTTTCTCCTGACCCCCAACATGCCCGAGGCGAGCGCGCTCACCGGGGTGGAGGTGGAGGACATGGACGGCCAGCGCGAGGCCGCTGAAATCCTTTTGGGCCGCGGCGCCAAGGCGGTGCTTGTGAAGGGCGGCCATATGGAGAGCGGCGACGTGATCGATCTTCTGGCCACCCGCAACGGCGTGCGCCTGTTCACCCGCCCGCGCATCCGCACCCGCCACACCCACGGCACCGGCTGCACGCTGGCCAGCGCCATCGCGGCGCTGCTCGCGCAGGGGCTCAGCCTCGACCGGGCGGTGGAGCAGGGCGGCGACTACCTGCACGAAGCGATCAAGCGCGCCCCCGGCCTCGGCCAGGGCGCCGGCCCGGTCCATCACGGCTGGACTTTCTCCAGCGGCTTCGGCCAGGCGCCGGTGCGCGGCTAGTCAGGGTTCGCGCACGCGCCAAACGCCCGCGCGCGAGGATCACCCGGCGGGTTTGAGACGATGAAGGGGGCGCGGGAGCGAAGTCCGGGCCGTATATCTGGCGTCGTGTGTGTGTTTGCGCCCGAAAGGCGCTCCCGCGCACGGCGTTTTATCGACGGGTCGGCGACACTTACCTCACCACTTCGGAGCCGGCCCGGCCGGATTCGATCCTTAAGCGGCCGGTTTCACCACCCTGCTGCACCGGACTTTCACCGGGAGCGCTTGGCGCGTGACCTGTCCCGCAAGCCGGTCTGGATACGCCACTGAAGCCTCCAGACCCAGTCAGTGCCCGTCACCTTTCCACGCCGGCGGTCCGTTACGCCGCCAACGCTCAGGGCGCCGCCCACCGCCCCGAACCGTCACGGTCGCGATCCGCCCTTCCTGGCGCGGTGGT